>Ga0208953_1000157_pt1 | contig 68197 bp, 50 predicted proteins | sample RifOxyB2_FD_184033 | JGI IMG/M metagenome (GOLD analysis project Ga0208953, IMG submission 184033) | Groundwater microbial communities from Rifle, Colorado - Rifle Oxygen_injection B2 (SPAdes) | ecosystem: Environmental > Aquatic > Deep subsurface > Groundwater | place: USA: Rifle, Colorado...
CGGCATAGGCAAGTCCACCATTATGATGGAAGTGTCCAAGGCCATGGCCTCGGCGGCGCTGAAAGACTCCAAAGTGCTTTATGTTTCCGGAGAGGAATCTCTGGCGCAGGTGGGTTCCAGAGCCCGCAGGCTGGGCGCCAAAGACGCCAATATCTACCTGCTTTCGGAGAATAACCTGGCTAAAGTGATAGACGCGTTCAATAAGATAAAGCCGGGCCTGCTGGTGATAGACTCCATCCAGACCGCTTATCACCCGGAGTTCATGGGCAGCCCCGGTTCAGTGGGACAGATCCGCGAGTGCGCTTCGGAGCTGCTTAAGATCGCCAAGTCAAAAGGCGTGCCGTTGTTCCTGCTGGGGCATATTACCAAGGACGGAGCGCTCGCCGGCCCCAAGGTGCTGGAACATATCGTGGACACGGTGCTTTATTTCGACGCCGAGAAGAACAATATCTACCGTATTTTGAGGCCGCACAAGAACAGGTTCGGGCCGGTAAGTGAGATCGGAATCTTCGAGATGACGGAAAAGGGGCTTGTCTCGGTAAAGGATTCAAGCGAGATCATGGCCAATACCGACCGCGGGCGCGCGCTGGCCGGCAGGGCTTTCTCCATAGCTTTCGAGGGTTCTCGTCCGATGCTGGCCGAGATCCAGGTTCTGGTGTCCAGGTCTTATTATCCTTATCCCCGCCGCACGGTGACAGGGCTGGATCTGAACCGCACCCAGGTCCTGATAGCCGCCGTGGAAAAGAATGCGGGTCTGCGGCTGGACACCATGGACGTTTTCGCCAGCCTTCAGGGCGGCATAAAGTTAAAGGATCCGGCCCTGGACCTGGCGTTCTGCGCGGCGCTCATCAGTTCCGCCAAGGATCTGGAGCTCGCGCCGGATACGATCTTTCTGGGAGAGGTCGGAATACTGGCCCAAACTTCGTCCACCGCTTTTATGGCGCGCCGGCTTTTGGAGGCCGAGCGTCTTGGATTCAAGAGGGCTTATACCCCGCGCGCGGCTGTCAAGAAAGAACCGCTTAAGCTCAAAGAACTGGAAGTTGTGCCGGTGGCGGATATAGCCGAACTGTGTTCCGCCCTGGTTAAAACTAAAATGGCGAAAAAATAAAATTGCGACTCGGTAATCCGTCCGCTTAATGCGGACGAGAGCAAAGAAGGAGAAATACAATGATAGGATGGATCTTCAGGGCTATAGCCGTACTGGGTACTCCGGCGCTGACTTATTACACCGTCTCAAGAGACATGAAAGGTCTGGCGCTCGGGTTTATAATCGGGCTGGTTATAATCGGAGTGGAATACGTGCTTGAAAGCGTGAGCCTGTTCTCGCTCATCGTGGGCATTATAGGCGCGGTGGTCGGCATCATAGTTTCCAAACTCCTGGATTATACCGTCTTCCAGGTGGGGGACGCGAACTTCAGCGACGTGTGGCTTAAATACAATATCATCATCCGCTATGCCCTGGCGCTTTTGGGCGTGATGATAAGCGTTAAGAAGATACCCGAGCTGGACGATCTGGACAAGAATATCCTGTCGGTCGGCAAGCGGCAGGGCAGGAACATGAAGGTGCTGGACCTCTCGGTCATAGTTGACGGCCGCATTATGGATATCTGCGAGACCCACTTCATAAACGGCAGCGTGGTCACGCCCCGTTTCATCGTGCAGGAACTTCATAATCTTGCCGAGTCGCCGGAGCATATTCAGCGCGCCAAAGGGCGCAGAGGGCTGGATATCCTGGCCCGTCTGCAGGAATCCAAAGTCGTGTCTTTCAAGGTCCTGGACCGCGATATCGCGGATATTAAAGAGAACACCGCCAAACTGGTCCGTATCGCCAAGGAGTTGGGCGCCTGCATCGTCACCACGGATTTCAATATCAACAAACTGGCAGCGCTTGAGAACGTCACGGCCCTCAACATCCATGACCTGTCGATAGCGCTCAAGCCCGTGGTGCTGCCCGGCGAGGATATGCCCATCTTTATTATGAAGGACGGCAAGGAAAAGGAACAGGGGGTCGGTTATCTGGACGACGGAACCATGATAGTTGTGGAGGATGGGCGCGAATTCATAGGGAAAAAAGTGGACGCCGTGGTCCAATCAATTCTGCAAACTTCGCAGGGCCGGATTATTTTCACGCGCGTAAAAAATGTCAAACCGGTCCAGTAACACGGCAATTCCTATGGGTGTTAAAGAGATCGGGATCCCGAAACACAGCGCCGCGATTATCCTGGCCGGGGGGCGGGGTAAGAGGATGGGGCGGGAAAAACAATATCTGGAGCTGGCCGGAAGGCCGATGCTGGAATGGGCCGCCGAAGTTTTTTCCGGCTCGGGCGGGTTCGAGGAACTGGTCGTGGTTCTGAACCCGGAAAATCTGGCCAGGCACGGCCGAGAGTGGAAAGCCCGCGGTTTTAAAATTGCGCCGGCGGGCCCGACCAGGATGGCTTCTTTGAGGAACGGTTTCAAGACACTCTCCGGAGCGATAGAGCTGGTGGCGGTTCATGACGGGGCCAGACCCCTGGTCAGCGTGCGCGTGGTGGCCGGGACCCTGAGGAAGGCGGAGGTGTCCGGAGCCGCCGTGCCCGCCGTGCCCCTGAAGGATACGATTAAACGGGTTTCGGCGGACGGCGCTTTTTTTGAAGAGACGCTTGACCGCTCCCGCCTGATGGCTGTGCAGACCCCCCAGTGCTACAGAAAGGAAACGCTCGCGCGCGTTCTGCACGCGGCCCGCGCCGGGACGGATTACAGTGATGAATCGCAGGTGCTTGAGAAACTTGGGGTCAGGCCCGCGGTGGTGCTGTCCGACTATCGGAACATAAAGGTCACCACTCCCGAAGACCTTGTTATAGCAGAGGCGTTTATGAAAGAAAATAAAAACAATAAAGCGGCCGTACCCAGGATCCGGTTTGGTTTCGGGTATGATATTCACCGGCTGGTGGAGGGGCGGCCCCTGATACTCGGCGGGATCAGAATAGAACATCCTAAAGGGCTGCTGGGACATTCAGACGGAGATGTTGTACTGCACTCGATTTGCGACGCCCTGCTGGGTTCGGTGGCCGCCGGTGAAATAGGCATATATTTCCCGCCCACAGACCTTACCATTATGGGGCTTTCAAGCTCCACCATCGCCGAAAAAGTCCTGGATATACTGAAGCAGAAAAAGGCTTCCATAGTGAATCTGGACGCCACCATTGTGGCGGAAGAACCGAAGCTTAAACCCCATTACGAGAACATCCGCAGATCCGTGGCCCGCATATTGAATTTGGATCTTGATACCGTGAGCGTCAAGGCTAAAAGCCGCGAGGGGTTGGGCGAAGTCGGCCACGGCGACGCCATAGTCTGCTATGCCGTAGTCGGCGTGGCTCAGTAAATAAACCTTTAATGAAAAAAATATTTTTCACCGCCGCCGTGTTTATCTTTCTTTGGGGCTGCGCCGGTCCGAAAGGCCCGGGCGCGCCTTCCACGCGCCGGGGGGCGGTGGTGTATTCCAGCCGGACTTACGCGCTGGGCAAGATCCCGGACCAGGAGCGCGAGCAGGCTTTTCAGGACCTGCTGGCTGCGGCCCAGGCGGTGGCGCTCAATAAGCACGGAGGCGCTTCGGAGATAGGCTTTTCCTATTCCCTGGCGCCCAAAGGCGCCGTCTATCCTTTTTCGGAAGTGGAGGTTTCCTGCCTGATGCGGAAGACCGACGCTTCACAAGGTGAAAAACTCTGTTCTGACTTTTTTAACGCGGTGGCTTCGGGACTTAAGAGCGTTATCACCGAGTCTAAGTAATAAGGATAATTGAAATGCAACTCCAGCTCTACAACACTCTAGGGAGAAAAAAAGAAGAATACCGACCGCTTGAAGCCGGCAAGGCGGGCGTTTATACCTGCGGCCCCACGGTTTATAATTACGCGCACATCGGCAATATGCGCACCTATATCGTAGAGGATGGACTGGTCCGCGCGCTGAAATTTTTCGGCTTCAGTGTAAAGCGCGTTATGAACACCACCGATGTCGGGCACCTTACTTCCGACGCCGACACCGGCGAGGATAAGATGGAGGTAGGGGCCAGGCGCGAAGGCAAATCCGCATGGGAGATCGCCAGGTTCTATACCGAGGCTTTTTTTAAGGATTATAAGGCGCTTAACTGCCTGATGCCTGATGTCCTGTGCCCCGCAACCGGATATATAAAAGAAATGATAGACCTGGTGCTGGTGCTTGATAAAAAAGGCTTCACCTACCGCATAGGCGACGGGATATATTTTGACACCGTCAAATTCCCGGAGTACGGGAAACTCGCCGGTAAAAGCCATGTAGAGGGGCTGAGGGAAGGCGCGCGCGTTGAGGCCAATCCCGAGAAGCGCAACCCGGCCGACTTCGCGCTCTGGAAATTCTCCGCGCAGGGAGAGAAACGTCAGATGGAATGGGATTCTCCCTGGGGCGTCGGTTTCCCAGGCTGGGCTATAGAATGCTCGGCTATGGCGATGAAACATCTGGGTGAGACGATAGACATCCACTGCGGAGGGGAAGACCATGTGGCCATCCATCATACAAACGAGATAGCCCAGTCGGAAGGGGCCACCGGCAAACCATTCGCCAATTATTGGCTGCACGTCAGGTTCCTTGTGATGGGAGACGCGGGCAAAATGTCCAAGTCCGCCGGCGGGTTTATAACCACCTCCACTCTGCCGGAAAAGGGGTACGATCCGCTGGCCTACCGTTATTACTGCCTGCTCACGCATTACCGCAAACAACTGGAATTCACCTGGGATGGGGTTGCGGCCGCGGCCCGCGGGTTGGACGGCCTGCGCTCCATGATAGTCCGGCTTTTGGAAGAGTCGGCTCTTAAGAAGACGCACCGGCTTGATAAAAATGCGGTCTATTACCTCAAGTTCTCGGAAGCGCTGGCGGACGACCTTAATATGCCCCAGGCTCTGGCGACCATTTGGGAAGTCTTGCGCGATCCCGCGCTCCCCTCTGAAGAGAAACTCGGTTTCGTTCTGGCCGCGGACGAGGTGCTGGGGCTGGATCTTAAACGGGCTCCGGCCGAGGACGTTCTGCCGCCGGAATTGATGTCCCTGGTTGAGGAGCGCCAACAGGCACGGACGAACAGGGATTTTAAAAGGTCCGACGAACTGCGCCAGGCCCTTCTTGAAAAAGGGGTATTGGTGGAAGATACGCCTAAAGGCGTACGCTGGAAACTTGTAAAGTGAAATTTTTGTAAATATCTCGAAAGGAGATCCCTATGAAAAGGACACTGGAGATGACCAGGGTGAACGCGAATTGGGGGGAGTTTTATAAAAAAGATATTTCGGAAAAGCTGCCGTTCTTCACCAAAGAGGGCCGCCTGTACGATTGCCTGTTCGCGCAGCAGTTCAACCGGCGGCTCCTGACTCATCTTTTTAAGACCGCAGACGCTCTGAGGGGCATCACACAGAAAAAAGAAGGCATGGATTATGCCGGCGGCCTGCTGTCCCATATCAGGGCCATGCTTTATTTCGTTCAGCCGTCCACAAGAACCTTCCTTTCCTTCCTGAACGCCTGTCACGTCCTTGGCATCAGGACTTCCGAGATCCGCGACACCTCCACCTCCTCAGAGGTTAAAGGAGAAAGTCCGGAAGACACCGTGCGTACTTTCTCAAGCTATGTGGACATGATCATCATGCGCCACCCTACTCCCGGTTTTGTGGAAAAAACAGCCTGGCTTATGAACCGCACCGACCGTCCCGTCCCCATTATAAACGGCGGTTCGGGTAAGGACCAGCATCCCACCCAGGCGTTACTGGACACTTATACGCTTTACCGCAGTTTTAACGGCGACATGGATAATAAAAAAATAGTCATGGTGGGGGACCTGAAGCGGGGCAGGACCGTGCGTTCGCTGACCTATCTGATGAGAGATTTCAAGAACATCTCTCTGGTTTTCGTTTCGCCCGAACAATTCCGCATGGAACCGGACATCCTGGAATTTTTGAAACGCCACAACATGCCTTTCATGGAAACCAAGGATTTTGTGTCCGTCATGGGCGAGGCCGACGCCATCTATATGACCCGCATCCAGGACGAGCACGACAATGCCGGCGAGTCGAGAAAAGTGGATTATTCGCCTTTTCACTTCAAGGCGGAGCACCTGAAACTGATAAAGAAGACCTGCGTGATCATGCACCCCCTGCCGCGGCGGCATGAGATAGAGGTTTCAGTGGATGAAGATCCGCGCGCCGTCTTCTGGCGCCAGGAACGCAACGGCATGTGGGCCAGGGCCGCGCTCATGGCCTATATATTTGACGCGGATAAGAAGATAAAATATTGAAGTTAAATCTATTTTCACGCAGCAGGTTTCGGAATTTTGCGGAGGGGACAGGTCCCTTGACAACTAGTGGTTGGGGGGATATACTTTCATTAACGGGAAACGGTAAGGGGGAGTTATGGCCAACTCTAAAAAATATATGCTCGCCGCCGTAATAGTAACAGCGGTGGGATTTGCTTATACCACTAGTTCGCGCCGGAATATTCCGTCGGATTTTAGGGATTCGGTATTTGACGAACTTGGGGGCGCTTCGAATGCCGATCAGGTAATACCTATACCGTTACCGCCTAGGCAAACGGTTTCCGGACGCTCGGTACCGGCGCGTATGTCAAAAACTGAGTATGGCAATGCATCCGCTATAGCCCTTAAGATGGCAAATTATGTGCGCGGGGTATATCTCTCCAAAGGTGAAGATGTTTTGAGAAAGGGGAAGGTGATCCACCAAAAGGCTATCTTTGACAATTATGATGCGGCCCGTGACTTTGCACAGGGGCATTCCGAATTGATTCAATGGGCGCTTGACGCCAATTGGGAAAAAGGGGTCTTCACCAAAGAAGATACTGTGAGGGATGCGATGTCGTTAGTGGGCCTGACATATGATCCGCAAAAAAGAGGCATACGTGCGGCGGGAGATGCGGCAGAACGGGAACGTGCCTGTACCATAGCATTAAAACTTGCAAACTATGCCAAGGGTGTATATGTGGAGAAATTCTTTGATAATTATGATCAAGCCGGAAAATTCACATTTGGAACCACAAATGAAAATTACAGCCTTGTACGGGATAGGTTATTCCAATATTTGAAGCAGGATCAAATAGCCGTTGACCGAGCGCTTAAATATCTTGAGGGGCGGTCAAAGTCAGGCAATCGGTTCTGAAGATTATCCGTTTCCGCCAAGAGCCTCTGTACTCTCTTGTGATGTGGGGGAAACAGAATCCTGTATTTTGTTATTCGCCGATTTCCCAATAAAAATCGGCTTTAACCGCAGGACTTAGACTAAATTTCACTATAATTCCAGACAAGCAACTCCTCTCCCGGATCTAGCCGCCCTCGCTGACACACCGCGAGCGCTTCGGGGCGGCTTCGATTCTCCTCGCCCCAACCGCCCAAGGAATAAAAAACCGGCCTATTCAGCCGGTTTTAAAATCTGGAGCGGGCGACGCAAGGGCATCAGGAGTGATTCCCATCGCCCGTAATGACCTGTAGAATAAAAAACCGGCCTATTCAGCCGGTTTTAAAATCTGGAGCGGGCGATGGGAATCGAACCCACATCTCAACCTTGGCAAGGTCGTGTACTACCACTGTACGACGCCCGCATTATTGCCTATGAACCCCTACGCTTTATATTTTAGCAAAGAAATCCGGTTTTTTCCAATATATATCGATCCTAATTTTATAAAATTAAAGCCGTAACCCAAAAAAACTTGCCAGCTGGTTCAGCGGACTTTCGCCGGGCCGGCGGGCCGATTTTTCGGTTTGTAAGGATGAAAACTTGAAATGAAGATCATGGCCGACAGGCTGAAAAACCATCCGCTAGCCATTTTCTCCGATTTTAGGCGGCTTTTTGCCGGCCGTCTGATTTCAGCCGTGGGGGATAAGTTTTTCTCCATCGCCATCGCCTGGTGGGTTATAAGCAAGAGCGGCGGAGACTCAAAGTTCCAGCTGGGACTGGTGATGGCCGTGACCGTCATTCCGGTGGTTCTGTTCGGGCCCGTGATGGGAACTTTAGTGGACCGTTCCGATAAACGCCGGGTAATGCTGCTGGCCGATGCCGCCCGGGCCGTATGTGTCTTCATCCTGGCCTGGCTGCTCTACGCGGATAGACTGAGTCTGCCCGCACTCTATGCGCTGTGTTTTCTTATTTCGGCTTTCGGCCCGCTTTTTGAATCCGCCGTTTCAAGCTCCATAGTCCGCCTGACCTCCCCTGAAAAGCTGGCCGGCGCCACCGCCACCGACGCCTCCGTCATGCAGCTTTCGAGCGTGGCCGGTTCGGCCCTCGGCAGCGTGCTGATGGCCGTGGTGGGCGTCGCCGGCGCTTTCCTGTTCAACGCGCTTTCATACCTGGCGTCTTTTTTCGCCGTTTTACTCATACGCACGGACTTGCGGCCGGCCGGGCGCGGCGCCCCTTCGGCCTACATGACGGAGCTTCGTGACGGTTTGAATTATGTGTTAAAGAGCTCTCCGCTTCTGGCACTGCTGTCCGTCTTCGCCGCATTTAATTTTTTTATCGGTCCGTTGCTGATCCTCATCCCCATGATCGTGCAGTTCACGCTGAAGGAATCGGTGACCTGGCTGGCGGTATTCGAGACGTTTTTCGCGCTGGGGTCCACGGTAACTTCGGTCGCGGCCAGTTTTAGGAAAACCTATAGCAGCGTCTATGGGACATTTTTCAGGTCGGTCCTGTTCCTGGGGCTTTCTTTCGGCGGGCTCTATTTCACCGCGGATAAATACGTGGTCTGCGCCCTGCTTTTTGTCGCCGGCGCGGCTCTGGGGGTCGGGAACACCGCCGCGCTTACCCTTTTCCAACACGCCGTGCCCGAGGAGATGAAGGGACGGTTCTTCGCAGTACTGACCACCATCTGCTACGCCGTCCTGCCGCTGACTTTTATGGTCAACGGGATACTGGCGGAGAAATTTTCGGTGGGATTCTGCATCGCGTTCAATTCCACGGCGGTGCTTGCCATCTCATGCGTAATACTTGTCATCCCGAGGCTTGAAATCCGGTTCGGCGGGGGAAATTAAACGGTTTGATCTTACAGGTTTTTGGCTTGGGGGCAGACCTTTATCACGCGCGTCTGGGCTATGATATCATGCCAGGTGCGTCCTTCTTTTTCCCACAATGCCCAGGCGTAACCGAGCAGGCCCGTGAGGGAGACGAGCGAGAAAAACGCCCGGAGGAAAGCTTTGTCCGCCGCCGGAGTTACTCCGGTGGCCGCGTCCACTACTTTTAACTTCAGGATCATTTTGCCCGGAGTGGCGCCAAAACGCCATACCATTACCGAGCCGTAAAGCGCCCAGAGGAGCATTGTAACGGGGATGCCCTTGCCGCGCTCTTTGGCCTCTCCGAGCCCGGTCTTAAAACCGATATCAAGCTTTTCGGTCCGTTCCAATTTACCGGCGGGATGAACAGGCGCGGTAACTTTAAGCCCATCCTTCCGGTTGTAGGAGATGGTTTCTCCGTTATCGCCTTTAATGTCCAGGCCGCCGGGGCCGATGCGGATCTTATCGGCCCGGATTTCCTGGCGGCCGTATTTTTCCATCTTCCCAATCTTCGCATCCGGCCCGCAAGCGCGCAGCCCGAGCGCGTTGAGAACCACCAGAAAAACAGTTACATCGACTAAAAGAGCGCTCAGTCTGCGCAAGAAACCTGCCCGGACTCCGGTTGCCGCCGCGATCGGGCCGGGAACCGTCCCGGTTGCCTGGCTTTCAGCGGCATCGGAGGAGACGAGCTGTTCGGGCCGGCCTATGGGCGTTTCCCGGAGCACGCGGTACACTTTTATCTTTTCCGGCACGTTCTTGAACTGGCGGTAGCCGATCTCGCTGGACGGAACCTCCTTTTTATTCATGGACAGGTAGACCGCTTCCGTAAAGAACACCTGGCCGGCTTCGGCTATGCCGCCTATGCGCGCGGTGATATTCACGGCATCCCCGTAAATATCATTATCCGTCAGGGTCACTTCGCCTGAATTGATGGCGATGCGGATCTCTATTTTATCGTCGTTGCCCCTGTCGGTGTTGTGCGCCTTGAGCACGTTCTGTATTTCCACTCCGCAAAGGACGGCGTCGGTGGGACTGTCAAAGGTGACCAGGAACGCGTCTCCTATGGTCTTGACCAGGGTGCCTTTGAATTTCCGGATGACCGGTAGGACCAGCTCTTCATGTTTCTTGATCATTTCCAGCACCTGGGTACGTGAAAAGCTGGCGGTTTTGGACGTGAACCCTTTTATGTCGGTAAGCATTATTGTCAAATGTTTTGTCTGCATTGCGATCCCCTTGCCGGTTAAGAGTTGATTCTATTTTGATAAAGGCCGATGCTATTCAATAAAAAAGAGCCCCTTGCCGGGTTCGATCCGTCAAAAATGGGAAATAGCCGGCGTTATAAAACGAAGAGAAATTCAGAGTTTGATTGCTTCCCATGCCCCCGGCTGATTACGCCGGATTCGGTACGTCTATGAATTCGGTTTTGACCCTGAATTTAGAACGCAGAAGCCTTTCCAGCGCCCAGACGCCGGTTTTTTCGGTATTGTAATGCCCGGCCGATAAAAAATTTGCCCTATTCTCTCTCGCGGTTTCCTGTACAAACTCCGATATCTCCCCGGTGATATAAAGGTCCAGTCCGGCCGCTATCGCCTGGTCGAACATCCGCTGACCCCCTCCCGATACGACGCCCAGGGTCTGGATCTTCTTCGGGCCGAAATTCAGCGGGCGGATTTCCGCGGAAAGTTTATGCCTCAAGGTGGTTGCTATTTCGGAGACGGGGCGTGGCCGGCTGAAAACCCCCTTAAATCCGATAGTCTCCCCGTCATAAGTTCCGAAGGGTTTCAGGTTCCCCGCTCCAAGGAATTTAAGGATCTGGGCGTTGTTGCCGGCGACCGGATGTTTATCCAGCGGCAGGTGCCACGCGGCGAGGGTGATGCCGTTATTTAAGAGCGCCTCAAGTTTTTTCCGAAAAGGGCCTTCTATCGGGGAAGAACGGCCCCAAAGCAGGCCGTGATGCACCACTATCATGTCGGCGCCGGCCGATACCGCGCGCTGGAAAAGTTCGAGCGAAGCGGAAACGCCGAAAACTATTTTTTTTATTTCAATCCGTCCTTCCACTTGAAGGCCGTTCTGCGAAGCATCTTTTATGTTCTTGCTGTCCAGGTATTCATTTATGAAGTTTATTATCCTATCCCTGTCCATTTTCGTTTCCCTCCGTTAACGGCCTCTTACGGCATAATAATATCCGTTTGAGAAGTCCTCCGCCAGGAAGTCGGTGATCTCAAAAGTTTTGTCATCCATCGTATATAGCATTAAAGTGGTGTAGCTCCAGAGCCCGGGGTTGCCCGGGAGGGAGGTTCTGGGGACGCGTACGGTGAATGAGCCGTTCTCTAAGCCGGTTTTGAAGGTTGCAATTTTCCGGGGACCCTTGGTGGTGGCGGCGTAGAGCGCGGATTTTTTTGCGGATGTTTCCAGCGCATATTCCCAGGCATTATCAGGGAAGATTCTTCCCGCGCGGTAATCCAATAGCTTGGTGGAACCCGCCCGAGGGCGGTTGTTTATGTCTATATAAAGGTCAAACCGCGCTCCGGAAAAAGTTCCGTCCGCGGCGGTTTCGGACGGGGCCAATGTGGACAAAGCGAAAACGATGTCGTTGTCCGTCCAGGAAACGCTCATTTTTGCCAGCTTCCAGACTTTTTGCGGGTTCTGATTTTTAGGGTATTCCTTATCCCCGGCGGGCGGCAACGGCGCGCGTGTGGCGTTGATAAAAATTAAGCCGTCCGAACTTTTTGTTACAGTCAGCTTATCCGAGTCTTCTGTTTCTTCTTTCATGTCGGCGAGAGTGGAGAACAGCCAGCCTGGCGGCGTTTTATCCATGAGCCTATAGGTATTGGTTAAAGCGTTCTGTATCTCTATTTCGGTTTCCTTGGCCGCTTCGGGATCGGGGTCGGAAAGCTTAAGGAGCTTGGGCCCCGATTCCACGAAAAAATATTCCGTAAAAGCGGCTTTGGCGGCTTTGTAATCTCCCTGTTTAGAGTTCAGGTGGGCCATAAGTTCACTTCGGGTCCTGGCGAAAGCGGTCAGAGCGCCTGACTGCATAGGCGCGCCGGCCCACGGCGAATAATCCCCGCTCCAGGGAGCGGTGATCTGCGCGGCCAGGGACGGGGGGAGGGCGGTTGAAACGGCGATTTTAATCGCTTCGGAGACGGTCATGTAAGGCGAAGAATTTTCGGTTGAAAGAAATGACAGCAGCGCGGCCCTTGAATCGTATCCGGGCCCGTCGGATGTTTCGTCAAAGATCAGGAAATACGGCTGGGCTGCGGGACAGCCGGGCGGCTGGGCGGCCAGGCAGGCGGGCAACTGGGGGACGGCGGTTCCGCCCGCGGCGGGAATGGTGGAAAAAGATACGAGGTTGACGCCTTCAGCGTTAATAAAGCTGAACGGCGCCGTGGAGGTGAGCGGCCCGGCCGCCAGCCATTTGAAGCCCAGCGCTTTGGCCAGGGGGATATACTCTGACACGGTTCCGCCCGGAGCGCTGACGAAACCTTCCGGCTGATATGCGAAGTTTCTGATGTGCGCGTCGCGTGCGTCGCTCATCCTGAGCGCGATGAAAAAAGGATCATTAGTGAAAGCGGCGCTGGAGGGTTTGTTCCGCCATTGCACGGCGTCCTCGCGCGGGTAGTAGAAAAGCGGGATAATGGGGTCGCCGGCCGGCCTGGCGGCCAATTCTAGGCGGCCTTCGGCGGCCAGGTCTTTTATCTTTGCCGCCGACTGCGCGGGGATCTCGCCCGGAGCCGCGCTCAATTTTAGGCTTTTGTTTTTTTCGAGACACGTGATAACGTCGTCCAGCGGGGCGTGTTCGCGAGGGATCCATAAGACCGCCGTGCCGGCGCTCAGCGGCGCGGCGTAAAGAAAAAAACATAACGTAAATAAAAAGGGTCTCACATTTCCACCATTCGTCGCATCCCGTAACTTTTCCTAAATTCCAATTCCCAAACACGCCCGCTTATTTCACCATCATCACCGAAACTTTTTTTTCACCGGATATAGCCGTTTCAGGGTTAAGAGGGTCCAGCATAAGCTGGCCGTCTATATTATAAAGGTACTGATATACGCCCGGAGGCAGGGGGACGACGGCTCCCCAGGTGTTTTTTTCGTGTTTAACAAGCGTGAAAGAATCCTGGTTCCATTTGTTGAAATCGCCCGCGAGCTTTACCGTTTTGGCGTTGGCGATCTTTATGGTGAATTTAACGAAGCGTATTTCCGGCTGCGCCAGGTCCGCCCGCTGATCGGCCGGCCTGGGGTGTATGGGGGGGAACTTGGCGAAGCGCGACGGCTTCGTGCTGGCTACGCTCCAGTGGCCCATAAAGTTGAAATATTTTTTCAGAGCATTATGGAAAAGTACGCTGGGCACGCTGACGAACGCCAGCGCGAAGAGCGCTAAAAACAACAGCATGGATTTTCTTTCCAGCATGGTTATCACTCTTTGTTGCCCCCCGCGCTTAACACATGGGCTGGGAGCGGATGACTCCGGACCTCTTATTGATGCCGGAGGGGGCGCTGCGGCACCTTCCCTGTGGAATGGGCTAACCCATTTCTCAATTACTATTCTTCCAGTCTGGCTCGTATCCTGGGCCTGGCTCCAAGTTCTTTAGCCAGGGCGGAAAATTTTTCAAGGTCCACTCCGTTGTCTCTTATGGCCGTGGCCACGGTTTCGGGAATAACCAGGGCCGTGTCGCGTATAAAGTCAAGCACGCATTTAAAACCTTTTTGCGCATACTCCGGCCTTGGCCGCATAAGGGTAAGCCACTGCGCGGGATCCGCGGTGTTAAGGCTGACGTGCACGGAGTCTACCAGGTCTTTGAGTTTTGGGACGATGTCTTCCCCGTTCACGAGCCCGCCCAGGCCGTTGGTATTCAGGCGCACGCGCAGTCCCGCCGGTATCGGGGCCAATGCGCCGCTCTTGACGGCGCCTGCGGCGGCCAGGAGTACGTCCAGGCGCATGGTCGGTTCTCCGTAGCCGCAAAAAATAAGTTCATCAAAAGGGGATTGCGTCCACTCCGCCTTTATCAGCGCAAAAAGAGTTTCAATGTCCGGCTCCGCGCCTCCCAAATCCAGGTTGCTGCCGCGATAATCCATCTTCCACTTGTTTTTGATGCAGAAGACGCAGGCCGTGGGGCAGCGGTTGGTAATGTTCAAATAAAGGCCCGTATGGTACCTGTAAGCGGCCGCCGGCTTGGCAACATTCATGAAGTCTATTCTATCATTTATGCCCAGTTCGTAAAAATCCGGTATGAATATGCCGGGCAAATTGAGGCCCTGACGCCGGCGGCTGCCGGTTCGGGGTCCTGGCGATAGCTAGCTTCCCTCGGCAACCTGCGGGACAAAAAGGCTACCCATCGCCACCCCTCCACCCATACCCGCCGGCAAACTAAACAACATTCTAAAAATATAAATAGATGGCCCCGCCCTTTTGTTGATACGGCGTATTTACCCTCCCAGAGGTAGCCGCCAGCCTTACATGCGCATATTCAATCGTGCAAGTCTGACGTGGATTTAATAGAATTAAGCAAGGGGGGATTGCAGGGGAAACAGAGAAGCTGATAGGGCGGAACCTTATGGCCATCCAAAAGCAAACAAATGATCGCTGTCCCTGTTTCCTGTTATCTCCCAAGAGATATTAAGTGTGCGCCGCAACCGAAACGTTAAAGTTGGCTGCCAATGGCCAAAAATATGCCAGACATAACCAATCTATCAAATGACGAAGATGAGTCGGAGAAACTCGCCACTGTGCTTGGGAATGTTCTTATGCAAAGCTTCAATGAGGGCCTTGTCCTAGCACAACTCGAGGGTTTTAAGTTTTTTAAACCAATGCCAGCGGAAATCCCTTTTGGAGAAGGAACGCTGCTTGATAGCAGGCTCTCTAAACTTTCCGTTGCATTGGGCGGCCCACCGCGAGTTATATTTGTTAAAGAAGATGGTAGTCCAGAACAATACGACACTTACACTTCTTCTGCAATAGGGGAGATCATAAACTGTTTCTTGCGGGCCAGAACCTCTGTTTGCCGAACTCACCTCTATTTTATAGGTAGCTCTTTAATCAAAACGCAGCCGGAATTAATAAAGCTTCCTAAAGATCCCAATATCTCTAGAATTCTTATTGAAAGAACGGAGGAATCTTTTTGGGAGCACGCGGAAACATCATGCATACGTCTGGCTTCGTTCTGGGATCGGATGGGACAACTCCTTGATTTTGTTTTCTTTAATATCCGTCAATACGAACGAGATGGGTTCCCTGCTGTGCTTGATCGTATAAGAACAAATGTCCTGCCAATGAGTCTTGCTATTCAGGAATCACAGGCCTGGCCTCGAATTAGAAAATATCAAACCTCCGAGGAACCCTCTGGATTGAAATGGCTTTTACAACGAAGGAATCTGTTAATCCATTCCCTACATCTAAGCCCAATGCGGGGAAACCAAGAGGATCCGATTTTTACTAGTGAGTACAATCATCTTGAAAGTAACGCGAAAGAAAAACTTCGACTGAAAGATAAGGAATGGGAGTTGAATCAAATACACGAACATTTAAAAACAGCATCAGCTCTCTTTTCGGATAGTATTGAACTTGCTTTACTTGGGACATCCGTGGTGCGCCGTGCCTAAAAAATAGGGGCAGGCACCATTTACTCCGAGGATAATTTTTAGGGTGGGGAATTAGGCTGTATCGTGATTTGGGCGGGGCTAAGATGTTATATTTTAAAAAGTAGTTGGTTTGGCCGGCGGGTATAGGTGGAGGGGTGACGGGTGTCAGGCTTTTTCGACCCCGAAGGCGGCCGAGGGAACGCGAAAAAGACTGACCCCGGCAGGACCCCGAACTAGCAGCCGCCGGTATCAACTGGGCTATCCTGCGGCTCTTAAATTTAAAGTGATTATGAGGATCTTAATAGCCCCTAATGCGTTCAAAGGCACTCTCGGACCGCTGGCGGCGGGGCGGGCCATCGCGCGCGCGCTTAGGAAGCTTGCGCCAGGCGCGAAGTTTGAGCTGTTGCCGGTTTCGGACGGAGGGGATGGGCTGTTGGAAACGTTCCTGTTCGAACACAAAGGGCGGGGCCGCAGGGTGCTTTCTGTGCCCGGTCCAGTGTCCAAGCCTGTGCGCGCCCGCTGGGTCATGGCCGGGGATACGGCTGTTATAGAGATGGCCGAGGCCGCGGGCTTGAAATACCTCTCAAAAAAAGAGCTTGCGCCTCTTGACGCCGCCACTTTCGGCGTCGGGAAGCTGATCAGGGCCGCGGTTGCGGCCGGAGCACGTTCGGTGATAGTGGGGCTGGGGGGCAGCGCCTCAAATGACGGCGGTGCGGGTTGCGCGGCGGGTTTCGGCTTCAGGTTGCTGGATAAGCATGGCCGCCCGGTGCCGCCCGGCGCCAGAGGACTGCTTAAGCTTGAAAAAATATTTCTTCCGACCGACGCAGCCAGTCTGGCGCGTATCAAGATCATAGCTCTTACCGATGTCGATAATCCTCTAACCGGTCCGCGCGGGTCGGCACGGGTCTATGGCCCTCAGAAAGGAGCGGGGCCGGCGGATGTCGTAGTTATGGAAAAAGCGCTGCTTCATTACGCCCGTGTAATTAAACGGGAACTTGGCATAGATATAAAGGATTTGAAGGGCGGGGCGGCGGCGGGAGGGCTCGGGGCCGGGCTTTACGCTTTTTTCGGAGCCAGGCTGACCGGAGGTTCTGATTTTGTGCTCAAGCGGCTGAATTTTGAGGCCGCGGTGAAGCGATGCGACCTTGTTATCACCGGCGAAGGCCGTTTCGACGATCAAAGTTTCAGCGGGAAAGCGCCGTTTATGGTCGCGCGGCTCGCCCGTAGTTATAAAAAACCGGCGCTTATGGTCTGCGGCTCCTGTGCAGTGGGAGATCTTAGCAGCCTCAAAGGCTGCGGCATCAGCGGGGTAATTGCTTTGGACACGGTTCTCCCGCTTTCCGAACTTCTCGGTAGCCCCGCTTCGGCTATGACCAAAGGGATTCTGCTTTCCAGGGATATCGTGTCCCGATTTCTCCAACCCGGAAAACGCCCCCGCCGGTCCGGCGGGCGCCCTTTGAAATAGCTGGTGGTTTTTTCGGGATAATAATCCCTCCGCTGGTTGGCACATTATTCTCACCTCGCCGCGTCATTGGACTAAATGGTTTATTTTTAATAATATATACCTTCGTTAAAAATTGCGCCTTGTCAGGGCGCTAAGTTGTGTTTACGTTTTTTACAAGGATATTGAATGTCTGCATCACACCGCTTGCATGGTTTTAGCTTATGAGTTCCCATCTGAACCAGATAACTTTCGGCACGGACGGGTTCCGCGGCGTTATCGCCCGGGACTTCACTTATGAGGCCGTGCGTAAGATAGCCCAGGGCCTGGCCGACTATATCGCCTATAAGAATATGCGCGTCGCGGAGAAGCCCAGCGTGTTCATCGGCTATGACAGGCGGTTCATGTCGGACCGGTTCGCTGTCGCGGTAGCCGATGTCCTTACGGCCAACGGAGTGGTGTGCGTGGTTTCCGACGGCCCGCTGCCCACGCAGGCCGTGAGTTATCTCACGGTGTCGAAATTCGGGTTGGGGGTCATGATCACCGCGAGCCATAATCCATATTGCTATAACGGCGTCAAAATAAAGCAGAACGGCCGTTCCGCCCCGCCTTCGGTCACGGCGGAACTTGAAAATTATATTTCTAAAGCGGTGCCTATGCGCAACGCCGTCGCCCCCGCGCCAAAAAAATCATTCAAGAAGGACTATGTGGATTATCTGGGCTCCAAGATCAATATCAGCCAGATCCTTTCCAAACTGCCGGGGCCGGTGGTGGTGGATTTTATGTATGGCGCCGGGGCAGAGGTTGCGGACGAGGTGTTCGATTCGAAAAATATTATAAAACTCCGCGCGGTTTCCGATCCGTTGTTCGGCGGTATTACTCCGGAGCCGGTGGAGAAAAACCTGGCTGAGCTTATCGATACGGTAAAGAAGAAAAAGGCTATCATGGGAATAGCGCTGGACGGAGACGCGGACCGCTTTGCGCTGGTCAGCGACAAAGGTGTCTATATGACTCCCTGCCAGATAGCGCCTATGCTGCTGGATTATCTCCTGAAGCGTAACAGCCTCAGAGGAAAGGTGGCCCAGGCTGTTTCCATGGGCTATCTTACCAAGCGCATAGCCAAAACGGCGGGCCTTCAGTTTGAGGAGACCCCTGTGGGTTTTAAGTACATAGCCGAGAAAATGATTTCGGAGGATGTCTCCTTTGGCGTGGAAGAATCCGGCGGCTACGCCTGGAAGGGCAATATCCCGGAACGCGACGGCGTGCTTACCGCGCTGATGTTCCTGGAGATGGCGGTTAAAACCAAAAAGACCGTTTCCGAGAACTATAAGGATATAGAGACGCGTTACGGCAGATCCGTATTGATCCGGCGGGATGTGAAGCTTGAAAAAGCGATCCCCAATAAACACTCTTTCGCGGTAAAGCTCAAAAAGAAACTGCCCAAGACGATCCTTGGCAGGAAGGTGCTGGATACGAATACCATAGACGGCCTTAAGATCATTCTTGAGGATGACTGCTGGCTGCTCATACGTCCTTCCGGCACCGAACCTTTATTGAGGACTTACGCCGAAACCGAATCCCAGGAAAACACAAAGAAGTTCCTTGAATTCGCGGCCAGGATTATGGAGCAGAAGTAGGCGGGAAACCGGTGTGGGGTATCAACCTGTGGCTAGACCCCCGGTAACGGGCGTCGCCAAATTAAATGGAGGAAATGTTATGAACTTTACAGGTAAGAGATTCGTATCTTCGGAGTCGGTGACCGAGGGGCACCCCGACAAGGTTTGCGATCAGATTTCGGACGCGGTGCTTGACGAGATCATGAAGAAAGATCCCACCGGCCGCGTGGCCTGCGAGACTTTCATCACCCGCGGCATGGTGGTGGTGGGCGGAGAGATCACCACCAAGACCTATGTGGATATCGACACTCTGGCCCGCCAGGTGATAAAGGATATCGGCTACACCCACACCAAATACGGTTTTAACTACGAGACCTGCGCGGTCATTAACGTTATAGGCCGCCAATCCCCAGATATCGCCCAGGGCGTGGATACCGGCGGCGCCGGAGACCAGGGACTGATGGTCGGATACGCTTCCGACGAAACCCCGGAGCTTATGCCCCTCCCCCTGATGCTTGCGCAGAAACTGTCCATGCGGCTTGCGGAAGTGCGCAAGAAGAATATCCTCCCCTATCTCGGCCCCGACGGGAAATCACAGGTCACCGTGGAATATCACGACGGCCGGCCCGCGCGCATCGAGACCATAGTTATCTCCTCCCAGCATACCGAGGAAATCCTTGATAAAACCGGCCACCAGATCACCGAGAAGTCCAGAAAGGAGATCATAGAGGCGGTCATCATGCCCGTTATAGACAAGAGGATGATAGACAAAAACACCAAGTTCCTCATTAATCCCACCGGCAAGTTCGTGGTGGGCGGACCCCAATCCGATACCGGCGTGACCGGGCGTAAGATAATCGTGGATACCTATGGCGGTGTGGCGCCTCACGGCGGCGGCGCTTTCTCCGGCAAAGATCCGACAAAGGTGGACCGCTCCGCCGCTTATATGGCGCGTTACGTGGCCAAGAATATAGTCGCCGCCAAGCTTGCGAAAGAGTGCACCGTCCAGGTGGCCTACGCTATCGGTGTGGCCGAGCCTGTGGGGCTCTATGTTGACACCCATGGCACCGGCGTCATCGCCGATGAAAAACTGGCGGCCATAGTGAAAAGCAGCTTCGACTTCACGCCCAAGGGTATTATTCATAACCTGAAGCTCCGCGCGCCTATTTTCAGGAAGACCGCGGCTTACGGCCACTTCGGGCGGACCGGTTTTGAATGGGAAAAGACAAATGCGGCCGAGATGCTCAGGAAAAAAGCCGCAGCCGCTCCCAAATCCAAATGCGCCTGCTCCTGCTGTTAAAAAGTTTAAATTGGCGGTTTGGAGAAACGGTCGGGGGTTGCAGGTATGAAAATACTGATAGTGGAAGATAATGCGTTGATGAGTTATACCATCAAATCGCTCTTGCAAAAGTTGGGCCATGAGGTGGTGGGCGAAGCCGAGGATGGGGAGAGGGCGCTTCAGGCTTATACTGAGCTTAAGCCTGAAGCGGTGTTCCTGGACCTTATCCTGCCGGGGAAGTCCGGCGTGGAGATCCTGGAAGAGATACGGGGGATAGACCCCGGGGCCCGGGTGGTTATTATTACCGCGGTGGATCAGGCCGAGTTGGACTGCAAACTTTCCAAAAAAGGCGCCGCGGCCGTTCTCCGCAAACCTTTTTCCTACGAGGAATTAAGGGAAGTCGTTGACCGAATGGCGCTGTGACCAATTATGAGCGAGAGCATAAATGAAATTCTGGGCCGCATAGTCGTGGCCAGTCTGGGAAAGTGCGCGGAAAAACTTTCACGGAGCTCAACCGGGATCTGGAAAATCGCCGGCGCCGATGTGTCTATGGGGTCGCTGGACGAAGCTGTGAAACGCCACAGCGCCGCAGGCGCGGAATCCACGGCTATCTATTTTGCCGTGAAGGGAGATTTGCCTTTCATCGCCATCATACTTTTTGATACGCGCGATATAGGCCGCATCTCCAAGTGTCTTCTCGGGTATTCTTTTTCCCCGGCGCCGGTCCTGACCCAGGGGGGGGAGTTGCTCCTCTCGGAACTGGGGAACATTATCCTTAACTCTTTTGTCGGCGCACTGTCCAACACTCTTAAGCGGGTATTCATGCCTTCCGCGCCCAGATGCGTGCGCGGCGAGCCGCGTTATCTGCTTGAGGCCATGAGGGTCTCCATGGATATAGAGCAGAGTTACCGTATTATAAGCGTTAAAATGGACATTCAGTGCGATAAAAGTGTTACCCGGAGCGAAGTGCTGGGCCTGATCCCGGAAAAGCTGGCGCAGGAAATTTTGAATATCGGGCCGTCCGGGGCGCCCCATGCTTGATACGCCTCCCGCGCAAGTATTTAAAAAGGATATGTCACTATGAACAGGCGCTCCAGGTTTGCCGCCGTTTTTTTAATTTTGCCGGTTTTGTCGCTGCCGGTTTGCTCCCCGCTTTGGGCCCAGGTTCAGATAAATAAGGTGGATTGGCAGACCTCGCGCGCGGCAGGCAAGGTTACGCGGCCTTTTGAGACCATCACGGAGCTGAAACTGGCGCCGTATCAGAAATACCTGAACAAATTCCGGGCTGTGGTGACCGCGCAAAACGCTTCCGCTAAGCCCGCGGAGGGGCTGGTGCTAAGGTGCGCTCTAAGCCTGCACCTGGTAAGAATATCGGATGCCGCCGACGGAGGGTTCTGGGCGGTGCCGTTCCGCGTTGAAGAATTGCGTATCTCCCGGATCAAGTCCGGCGGTGTTTATGACGCCAAACTTATCCATTTTGAGCTTAACGAACAGCTCAGTAAACTTAAAAACACCGGTTTCTGGGTTGACGCGCTCAAACTTCAGGTAATGCTGGACCCCAAACCGGGCGACGACCCGGCCAAAATAATGAAGGAAGCGGTTATCAGCATCACTAAACCTTAAACTCTTCTTAAACCACCCTTTAGCAGAGTGCGATAAATGCTTGATATAAATCTCATCAGGACCGACGCTGAAAAAGTAAAGAAGGCCTTGCTTAAACGGCTTGGCTCCGTGGATCTTGACGCCATACTTGAGTTGGACCGCAAAAGACGGGAACTTATCGTGGAAAGCGATAAGTTGAAAATGCGCAAGAACAGCGTTTCCGCCGGAGTCGGTAAACAGGATAAGAGCGCCCAGCAGGCGCTGTTCGCGGAAATGAAGGAAATATCCGCGAAGGTAAAGGCTCTGGACGCCGAAGCCGCAGCGGTTGAAACCGAATTGGGCGGACTTATGGCGGAGCTTCCGAATATGCCGGCGGACGACGTCGTCGCCGGCGGTAAGGAGAATAACTCCGTTCTGCGGGAGTGGGGAGTCAAACCGAACTTCGATTTTGAGTTTAAAAGCCATCTTGAGCTTTCAAAAAGCCTTGGGCTTATCGATTATGAGCGCGGCGCCAAGCTGGGGGGGACAGGTTTTTGGCTTTACAGGGATCTTGGCGCCAGGCTGGAATGGGCGCTGCTGAACTTTTTTGTGGATACCCATCTCGGTAATAATTACTCTTTCGTTCTGCCGCCGCATATCCTTAATTACGAGTGCGGTTATACCGCCGGCCAGTTCCCCAAATTTAAGGACGACGTGTTCCTCCTTGCTTCCGGCAATGATAAAGCGCAATTCATGCTCCCCACCGCCGAAACGGCTTTGATAAGCCTTCACAGAGATGAGATTATAAAAGAAGACGAACTCCCCAGAAGATACTTCGCCTATAGCCCCTGCTACAGGAAGGAGGCCGGCGGTTACGGCTCCAATGAAAGGGGCATGATACGCGGCCACCAGTTCAATAAAGTCGAATTGGTCCAGTTCACCCGCCCGGAGGATTCCCAGGCCGCCTTCGATGAGATGGTTTCAAATGTGGAAGGTGTCATGCAGCGGCTCGGACTGCATTACAGGGTTGTAAAGCTGGCGGCTGGAGACTGCACCGCTTCAATGGCCAGGACCTGTGATATCGAAGTCTGGATCCCGAGTATGCAAACCTATAAAGAGGTCAGTTCCGTTTCCAGCGCCAAAGATTACCAGGCCCGCCGCGGAAATATGCGCTTTAAACGCGCAGCCACCGGTAAAAACGAGTTTGTGCATACTCTTAACGGCTCCTGCCTTGCCACGAGCAGGCTGTTCCCGGCCATCCTGGAGCAATTCCAGTGCGGGGATGGTTCCGTGACCGTGCCCGGGGCCCTCAGGAAATATATGGGGGTGGATAAAATAACATTATGATAAAAATTTTATTCGCTGTTGTTTTCGCCGCTCTCGCTTTCGCGCCGGAACTTAATGCCGCGGCGGCGATCCCGGAACCCTTGCCGGAAGAATTAAAGCTTCTGTCCAAAAAGGGGATAGATTCCATTTACGCCGTGGACCTGCCGGAGGCCAAGAAAAATTTTGAACTGGCGGTGCAGAAATATCCTGATCATCCCTTCCCGCGTTTCGGCATCGCCATGACCAAGTGGGCCGAATTAGAATATCTGGAAGACGAATCAAATCCAAAACTCGCGGAAGAATACGGGGCGTTGACCGATAAAGCCATAGAAACGGCCAAAAGCTGGATAAAAAAGCATCCGGCCGACGCAAACGCTTACATGTGCCTGGGCGGCATGTACGGCCTGCGGGCTCGGTTAGCGGTAATGCAGCACCGCTGGATCAAGGCGTATTTTGACGGCAAGAAAGCTATCTCCAACACCCGGAAGTCCCTGAAAACGGATCCGGAGGTATATGACGCCTATCTGGGCCTGGGTATGTACGAGTATTACGCGGGAACATTGCCGGGCGTGATAAAGATACTGGCGAAACTTTTTCTGAGCGGCGACGCAAAACAGGGCGTGGAATATATAAAATTGTGCAAGGAGAAAGGATATTTCAATTCTCTGGCCGCCGAACTCCTGCTGATAGAAATATACACTGAGCCCGGCAACCAGTTCAGGGACTCTGATACCGCGGTGAAGTGGTCGGCCGAACTGCGCAAGATCTATCCGCACCATCCTCAAATGCATTTTGTGCAGATAGTTTCGCTGTTCGAGAATAAACAATACGAAGAGACCAGGAAAGAGGCGTTTGAGTATCTTAAGCGCGTTCAGGACGGACTGCCGGCGTACCGTAGGAATTATCTGCCGCGCATTTTCTCCGCCATCGGTACCACGTACCTGGTTGAAAAGAATTACGATGAAGCGTTCAACTATTTCCGAAAAGCCGCCGCCACGCTTAAAGAAGACCCCAAAGCGCATCCGGCGCGATGGGCGGTATGGGCGCTGGTTAAGGCCGGTAATGTCTGGGACCTGAAGGGTAATCGGGATAAAGCCGTGGAACTGTACAAAGAAGCCAGAGCTTACAAGGATGAGTGGGGCTTCTATGAGTCCATAGACCGATACCTCAAGAAGCCTTTCAGCGAACTGGAACTGCCCGGTTCGTTGCCCCCGCCGTAGCTTCGGGTCAGGCATGTGATTGCCCTTACGCCGCGTAGGAACCCCTCCCGTGGTTTCCCCCCAGGGGGCCCCCCATCCGCTATGCGGCTCCAGAGCAATCCCATGCCTGACCCTCCAGGTGTTATTTTATGGAAATATCCACTATAATATTCCTTCTTCTGGCTATCCTTTCCTGGGGTATGGGAGCTTTTTTTGACAAGATGACGCTCCGGTACGTGGACTCGTCTTCGGCGTTCTACCTTAGGACGCTCTTCATGCTGATATTGTTCATCCCCTTCCTTATGTGGAAATTTTTGCCGACCAAACAGGCGCTTTTCGATTCTCATAAACTGGCCTTGTGGTTCATCATTGCAAGCGTTCTGGTGACTATGGGGGGAGTGTTCTTTTACCTTAAGGCCATGAGCGGGGGCGAGGCCTCGAAGGTAGTTCCTTTGAGCTCCACTTATCCATTTGTAACTTTTATCATGGTTTACCTGTTTTTGGGTGAGAGTTTTACCGTCAGCAAATTTATAGGGACCATGCTCATTTCCGGCGGGATCTATTTCCTATCGAAGTAACAACCGCTAGACGGCTAGACCACCCGATTTATGACCCCTGAAGAGTTTGAGAAACTGGCGGGCAAGGCCATAAAAGGCCTGCCGAAATTTTTTAAATCCAAAATGCAGAATGTCGTTGTGGTGATCGCCGAGGCCCCCGACCGGGCGCAGCTGCGGCGTTTCGGGCGGAATCTTTTGGGCTTATATGAGGGCGTGCCCCTTCTTGACAGGGGAACCGGCTACAGTGGGGCCATGCCTGACAAGATAACGATATTCAAACACAATATAGAAGAGCGCTGTTCCGGAGCTGGCGAGATAGAGGCGGAAGTCCGGCATGTTGTGATGCACGAGATCGCCCACCACTTCGGTATCGACGACGACGAACTCCGCCAACAAGGTTTATACTGAGTGTTGAGTCCCTGATGCCGGCGGCTGCCGGTTCGGGGTCCTGGCGATGGGTAGCCTTTTTGCTTCCCTCGGCAACCCGCGGGACAAAAAGGCTGCCCGTCGCCACCCCTCCAACTATACCCGCCTGCAAAACTCACATTTTGGTCAAAGGTAGCCGTGTCCCCAAAGACCTATATGATTGTAGGGCTAAAGCCTGGCCGATTTCCGCAATACATTTTAAATTCGACCGGCTATACTATGTGTATAGCAGTGAAACTCTGAGTTCGCTAAAAGGCAAAGTTCAAAATCTAGTAAGGAGAAAAGCAATGAAAAAAATAATAGCAACGATAATATTAGCAGCCAGTGCAGGAACAGCTTATGCTGAAATTGATTTGGCACGTTATGGGTTCACCCAGAAACAAATAACGGAATCTATATCAGGCATTTCTACCGCTGAGTTCAGCGATCTGGCGGTAAAAGCCGCCGACCTGAAAGCCATGGCGGCTATTTCTAAAGGCCATGTCGCAGGGAACGATCCGTCTGCCGGTGTGCCTACCCAACCGGTTGAGTGGATTACCATTAATGGCGGAACGTTCACGATGGGGACTGACAGCGGGGGAGATGCCAAACCGATCCATGAGGTGGCCATTAAAACCTTTGCTATGTCCAAAACCGATGTAACAGTGGAGCAATACGCGGAGTGCGTGATAAAAGGCGGGTGTACGGAGCCGGCCACCGACTACTATTGCAATTGGGGAAAAGCCGGCCGCCAGCTTCACCCGGTCAACTGCGTTAACTGGAATCAGGCGAAACAGTACGCTAAGTTCAAAGGCGCAAGACTGCCTAGCGAGTCCGAGTGGGAGTATGCGGCTACGAGCGGCGGAAGGAATCATAAATATCCTTGGGGCAACGATGATCCGAACTGCGACAAAGCCGTGATGTATGGCCCCGGTGGTTACGCTTGCGGTGCAGACGGCACGATGCCTGTATGTTCGAAGCCTGCCGGGAACACTGCGCAGGGTTTGTGCGATATGGCTGGAAATGTTTGGCAGTGGGTGCAGGATAGGTACCAGAATTCGTATGCCGGTGCTCCTGTTGACGGTAGTGCGTTTGAAGGTTTGGGCTCCCACCGGGTGATGCGTGGCGGCTCCTTCAACGATGTCGCCGGGAGCCTGCGGGCCGATTTCCGCTACCGAGAAGATCCTAGCGTCCGCTACGGCATCGACATCGGGTTCCGCCTTGCGAGGTAAGTGTTGTTGACCCTTGGACACTTGAACCTTTGGCCCTTGGGCTTTGAATCTGTTGCAGTAAATCAGTTTGCGTAGAGAGCGAGCCGGGCGCGTGCGTAAACCGCGCCCGGAGAGCGACCGGAGCATGAGGTCAAAGGTAACAGGTGCCTTTGACTAAGGTGCCCAGGAACGGATAGGCCTTTGCCTGTGGGTGGGGGGGGCTTTAGACCTTTGCGGATATTGGCGTGAAGCCCTATGCTATAGGTATAGAGATTGTATTGCTCAAGGAGGCAAAGTATGAAGAAGTTTTTAGTGTCTGTAGTCGTAATGTGGATGACTGGCGGTGTATATGCCGCTGAGTTCAGCGATCTGGCGGTAAAAGCCGCCGATCTGAAAGCCATGGCGGCTATTTCTAAAGGCTATGTAGCAGGGAACGGTCCGTCTGCCGGTGTGCCTACCAAACCGGTTGAGTGGGTTACCATCAATGGCGGAAAGTTCACGATGGGAACCGATAGTGGGGAGAAAGGTTTTGAAAACGCCAAGCCGATACACGAGGTCGCCATCAAAACCTTTCAGATGTCCAAAACGGATGTAACAGTCGCGCAATACGCTGAGTGCGTGATCAAAGGCGATTGCACAAAACCGAACACCGGCGACTATTGCAACTGGGGTAAACCTAGCCGACAACTTCACCCGGTCAACTGCGTGGACTGGGACCAGGCTAGCCAGTATGCCAGGTTCAAAGGGGCGAGGCTTCCCAGCGAAGCCGAATGGGAATATGCGGCTACAAGCGGCGGCAAGAACCAGAAATATCCCTGGGGTAACGGCGAGCCTGGTTGCGAGGTGGCCGTGATGGAAGACGGTGGCGTTCACGGTTGCGGAACGGGCTACACGATGCCCGTGTGCTCGAAGCCGGGCGGTAACACCGCGCAGGGTTTGTGCGATATGACGGGAAATGTCTGGCAGTGGTTGCAGGATAAGTACCAGAATTCGTATAAAGGCGCGCCTACTGACGGGAGTGCGTTTGAAGGTACGGGCTCCCAGCGGCACCGGGTGCTACGTGGCGGCTCCTTCCGCGACTGGGTCGGGCCCATGCGGGCCGATCACCGCTACAAGCACGACCCTAGCACCCGCGTCGCGGCGTTCGGGTTCCGCCTTGCGAGGTAAGTGTTGTTGACCCTTGGACACTTAACTCTTGGTCCTTGGGCTTGAATCTGTTGCAGTAAATCAGTTTGCGCAGGGAGCAGTCCGGGCGCGTGCGTAAACCGCGCCCGGAGAGCGACCGGAGCATGAGGTCAAAGGTAACAGGTGCCTTTGACTACCGCCAACAAGGTTTATACTGAGTACTGAGTTCCTTATGCCGGTGGCTGCCGGTTCGGGGTCCTGCCGGGGTCAGTCTTTTTTGCGTTCCCTCGGCCGCCTTCGGGGTCAAAAAAGACTGACACCCGTCACCCCTCCAACTATACCCGCCGGCAAAACTAACATTTTGGTCAAAGGTAACAGGTGCCTTTGACTAAGGTGCCCAGGAACGGATAGGCCTTTGCCTGTGGGTGGGGGGGGCTTTAGACCTTTGCGGATATTGGCGTGAAGCCCTATGCTATAGGTTAGGTATAGAGATTGTATTGCTCAAGGAGGCAAAGTATGAAGAAGTTTTTAGTGTCTGTAGTCGTAATATGGATGACCGGCGGTGTATATGCCGCTGAGTTCAGTGATCTGGCGGTAAAAGTCGCCGATCTGAAAGCCATGGCGGCTATTTCTAAAGGCTATGTAGCAGGGAACGGTCCGTCTGCCGGTGTGCCTACCCAACCGGTTGAGTGGGTTACCATCAATGGTGGAAAGTTCACGATGGGAACCGATAGTGGGGAGAAAGGTTTTGAAAACGCCAAGCCGATACACGAGGTCGCCATCAAAACCTTTGATATGTCCAAAACAGCGGTGACAGTGGAACAATATGCGGAGTGCGTGATCAAGGGAGGTTGTACGGAACCGGGCACCGGCTACTATTGCAACTGGGGAGTGGCGGGCCAACAGCTTCACCCGATCAACTGCGTGGATTGGGACCAGGCGAGTAAGTACGCCAAATTCAAAGGCGGAAGACTGCCCAGCGAGTCAGAGTGGGAATATGCGGCTACGAGCGGCGGCAAGAATCAGAAATATCCCTGGGGTAATGATGAGCCCACCTGCGACAAGGCCGTGATGAATGAGGGCGGTTCCGGTTGTGGTACAAACAGCACGATGCCGGTGTGTTCAAAGCCTGCCGGCAACACCGCGCAGGGTTTATGCGATATGGCGGGAAATGTGTGGCAGTGGGTGCAGGATAAGTACCAAGATTCGTACAAAGTTGCGCCTACTGACGGCAGTGCGGTTGAGGCTAAGGGCTCCTACCGGGTGATGCGTGGCGGCTCCTTCCACAACAATTTCGTCGGCTACCTGCGGGCCGATTACCGCAACTACATCTTCCCTGGCTACCGCTACGGCACCCTCGGGTTCCGCCTTGCGAGGTAAGTGTTGTTGACCCTTGGACACTTGAACCTTTGGCCCTTGGGCTTTGAATCTGTTGCAGTAAATCAGTTTGCGCAGGGAGTGAGCCGGGCGCGTGCGTAAACCGCGCCCGGAGAGCGACCGGAGCATGAGGTCAAAGGTAACAGGTGCCTTTAACTACCGCCAACAAGGTTTATACTGAGTGTTGAGTCCCTGATGCCGGCGGCTGCCGGTTCGGGGTCCTGCCGGGGTCAGTCTTTTTTGCGTTCCCTCGGCCGCCTTCGGGGTCAAAAAAGACTGACACCCGTCACCCCTCCACCTATACCCGCCGGCAAAACTCACATTTTGGTCAAAGGTAACAGGTGCCTTTGACTCATGTCGCACTCCGCGTTCCTTGTTTCGCACCAAAATCGGTCCGGCCGGCGTGGACATTATTTATGTGAGGCTCAATAGTTTCTCATCGCTTCGGTTCGGTTTCAAAATCCGCTCAAAATACCTCCGGGCCGGGTTTTTTAGCGGACTGCTACTTATAATCCTGCCTTGTGTTGTCTGCAAATTTCAGGTTTACCGGGCCACCATTATTATCGCATAATAGTTGAGCGGGTTCGGCGAGCCGGCCGCTAACCGGTCAGAATTCAAATCCTGGCTTGTTGCACAGCGGGTAAATGTACGGCTGCCGCCTAACCGTAGATGTGTTTTGCGCTTCGTTCAAGGAACATTATGAAGAATAAACTCTGTGCCCTTATCTTCGCCGCGTTTCTGTTCCCTGCCGCCGCGTCCGCCTCGGCCGATCCTGCCGCGATGCCGCCGGGCGTATCACGGGGTGTTTCCGTGGAGGGGATAGACGAATACAGACTTTTCAATGGTTTAAAAATCCTGCTTTTTCCTGACCCGAGCAAACCAACAATAACGGTCAATATCACATATCTGGTCGGTTCACGCAATGAAAACTACGGAGAAACCGGGATGGCCCACCTGCTTGAGCACATGATGTTCAAAGGCTCTCCACGCCATGCAAATATCCCCCAGGAACTCACTTCGCACGGCTCATCGCCAAATGGCAGCACCAGTTATGACCACACCAATTATTTTGAAACTTTTGCCGCAACCGACCAAAACCTTGACTGGGCGCTTGACCTGGAAGCTGACAGGATGGTCAAGAGCTTTATCGCAAAGAAGGACCTTGACTCTGAAATGACGGTCGTGCGCAATGAATTAGAGAAGATGGAAAATAATCCGCCGGAAGTTCTCACGCAACGGGTGATGGCTACGGCCTACTTATGGCACAACTATGGGAAAGACACTCTCGGCGCCCGTACAGATATAGAGAGTGTCCAAATAGAGCGGCTTCAGACTTTCTATAGGAACTGGTACCAGCCGGACAATGCGGTATTGATCGTTGCAGGTGATTTTGACCCGGCAAAAACCCTGACGCTTATCCAGCAAAAGTTCGGTGCCATAGCAAAGCCTGCACGAGTACTGCAAAAGACTTATACCCAGGATCCCACGCAGGACGGAGAGCGCTTGGTCATTTTGCGGCGGGTTGGGAACACCCAGGAAGCGATGGCCGTCTACCACGTTCCGGCGGCTTCAAGCCCAGACAGCGCAGCGTTGGACATCCTCGCGTATATTCTTGGCGATACTCCATCCGGCCGCTTGTACAAGGCTCTGGTGGAAACAAAGAAAGCCTCCGCCGCCTACGGTTTAAACTATTCACTGTGCGAAGCGGGCCTTATGATATTCGACGCCACTGTACGCAAAGAAAACTCACTGGAGGAAGCACGTGACATAATGTTGAATACAGTGGAAGGCGCGGCATTAACCGCATTTAACACGGAGGAGGTGGAAAGAGCGCGTGTAGCGCTGCTTAATAGAATTGATCTAACCCTAAAATCTTCCGTAGACATAAGCATGAACTTGTCCGCGTCAATGGCTAACGGCGACTGGCGGCTATTTTTTATTTACCGTGACCGCATTAAAGCCGTTACTGTTGCCGATATAAAGCGCGTAGCGGCGGCGTATCTTAAATCCAGCAATCGTACCATGGGTTTATTTTACCCCACTGAAAATCCGGATCGGTCCGAGATCCCCTCCGCACCGGATGTAACGGCATTGGTTAAAGACTATAAGGGTGCAAAGACGCTGCCCGCAGGAGAAGCTTTTGACAACTCCACTGAGAATATTGACAAGCGCACCAGTCATACCGTGCTCAAAAGCGGACTAAAACTAGCATTGCTGCCAAAAAAAACTCGTGGTTCTACCGTGCAGGTTATTCTCTCATTGGACATGGGTACAGAACAAAGTCTCAAAGGGCTTTTAATTACAAAGGCTATTACCGGTCGAATGTTAATGCGTGGAACACTGTCCCATACCCGCCAACAGATACAGGATACGTTCGACCAGCTAAAAACTAACGCCTATATCGGGGATGGCGCTGTAAGACTGGAAACAGATAGAGCAAATCTATCCAAAGCGCTGCGGTTAGCTGCCGAAGTGCTGCGCGAGCCCTCCTTCCCGAAAAGTGAGTTTGAAACCCTTAAACAGGAATTACTGGCTCCCATAGAGAATGAGAAAAATCAGCCCAAATCTGTTGTAAATACAGCGTTTATGCGGCATCTTAATCCTTTCCCTCCCGATGATTTCCGCTACTTCCCCACGCCTGATGAAAAGATTGAATGGATCAAAACCGCCAATCTTGATGCGATAAAAACATTCCACAAAGATTTCTATGGAGCATCTTCTGGACAATTGGCGATAGTCGGAGATTTTGACCAGCAGGAAACAACAGCTCTGGCGGAAGAATTATTTGGCGGCTGGACAAGTTTAAAGCCGTACGTTCGCATTGAGACTCCGTTTCAGGATGTTGCACCGGCGCAGGTTACATTTGAAACCCCGGATAAGGCCAATGCCTATATTAAATTAGGCATAAAATTTGCGATGCGCGAAGATGATCCAGACTATCCCGCGCTGTTACTTGCCAATTTCATGGCCGGCGGAGGTTTTCATAATTCCCGCCTGCCACGCCGTATCCGCGAGAAAGAAGGACTGAGTTATCACGTTGCTTCTTACCTACGCGTGGATTCTCTGGATAAGCATGCCGAATTTACAGCGGACGCTATATTTAATCCACAAAATTCGGCCAAGGTTGAAAAAGCTTTCCGTGAAGAACTAGCCCGCATGATTGAAAACGGTTTTACCGCTGATGAGATACGCGAGGCCAAAGACGGTTGGTTGCAGGCCCGCAAAGTTGAGCGTTCGCAGGACCAGTGGCTGGCTTCGCGTCTGGCGCGCAATGAATATCTGGGCCGCACCATGGCTTGGTCTGCCGAACTGGAAAGCAAAGTCGCCGCTTTAACGCCACAACAGCTACAGGACACTTTTGCGCGCTATATCGTACCCGCTAAATTCACTTTTGTGCAAGCCGGAGATTTTGCCGGTGTCAAAGCCAAAGCAACGTCCTCAACTTCCGCTGGCGCGTCGGCCGCCCCCGCGCATTAGCGGGCAGCGACGACACGGAGAATACGGAATGATAATTGATTTCGGGAAAGTTACGAGGACCGTTTAAAACGGACCGCGATGCGGGCCGCTGCGTTCCACAGCCGGCGGAAGATCACGGTTTCCTTCCCCATAAAATCCAACCCGGGGTGTTTAGATGATAGTGCCGCGCCGGAGATAGCCGGAGGCCCCGGTTATCTTTACGTCCACGAAATCACCGGCTTTCGGCTGCCGTGGCATTCCCGGCTTTTGGCCTGTGACCTCTATCTTGCCGTCTATCTCCGGCGCGTCCCGGCAGGTGCGGCCGAAACTGCCGGAATCCATCAGAGCCTTAACCGTTTTGCCGATAAGGCCGGTGTTAATACCGTCTATTACCCGGCTCTGTGCGGCTATCAATTCGTTCATGCGGGCGGTTTTTAAAGTTTCCGGCACCTGGTCCGGCAGTTTGGCGGCCGGGGTTCCCGGCTCGCGGGAATACGTGAAAACGCCCAAGTTGTCGAAGCCCGTCCCGGATACGAATTTTAGGAGCTTTGTGAAATCTTTCTCAGTTTCTCCCGGGAAACCGACTATGAAGTTGGTTCTGAAAGCCATGTCCGGAATTAATTTCCTTATGGCCGCGATCTTGGTCTTTATTGACCTCTCCGTGGAGCGTCGGTTCATTTTTTTGAGGATGTCGTCGGAAATATGCTGCAGCGGCATGTCCAGGTAATTGCAGATCTTTTCTTCGTCCCGCATCAGTTTCAGCAGATCGGAAGAGAGTTTGTCCGGGTAAGCATATAACAGCCGCAGCCATTTGATATCCGGGATCCCGGCCAGTTCTTTTAAGAGCTCGTACAGCATAGGTCTTCCGTAGAGGTCCATGCCGTAGGATGTGGTGTCCTGGGCTATAAGAGATACTTCCCTGGCGCCGGATCCGGCCAGATTCCCCGCCTCCACCACCACATCGGCTATCGGTTTGGACCGGAAGCCGCCGCGTATCATTGGAATAGCGCAGTAAGAGCAGCGATTATCGCAACCGTCGGCTATTTTCAGATAGGCGGTGTGGGGGGCGGTGAGACGCGCTTTGAATCTCGGCGCCGCAAGCGGCAGGGTCGCCGGCAGGATATAGCTGTTTTCGCCGTTAAGGGCGGAAGCTATCTTGTCCAGGGCGTTTATGCCGACCACGGCGTCTATTTGGGGGAATTTCTTCAGCAGCAGATTCTTTTCCCGTTCGACCAGACAGCCGGTCACCGCTATTTTTGAGAGCTTGCCGCGCTCTTTAAGGGAGCTGAAGCGGTTTATTTCGGCTTCCGATTCCTTTACGGCGGAATTCAGGAAGGCGCAGGTGTTTATGAGGGCGATGTCGGCTTCGGATTCGTCCGCTGTCAGCTCAAAGCCGGCGGCGGCAAGCCGGCCGGCCATTACTTCGGCGTCCGTAAGATTTTTCGGGCAGCCGAGACTTATAATAAATACTTTTTGGGGCATAGAATAAAATCGGGTGTGAGGTTTAAAGGGTGTGAGGCGCAAGGCAGCAAAACACCTGGTTTATGTTAGTGTTTTTCCAGCCGCTTTATGACCCAGTAGGTGATGAGCCCGATCACGGCCATTACCGTCACGAAGGCCAAAAATGCGAGCCGGGGATTTGAAATCCCGGTGACCGTGCAGAGTTCCGACATCCCTCCGACTCCGGCGAAGAAACTCGGTACCGCCACCGCGATGACGACCGCGTTGAGGTTCTTCATCATGACGTTTAGATTATTGCTGACGATGGAGGCTCTGGCGTCCATCAGTCCGGCCAGGATGTTGGAGTAGATCTCCGCCTGACGGGCGCACTGGTTGTTCTCGATTATGATATCGTCCAAAAATTCCACGCTGCGCTGCGAAAATCCCACTTTTTCCGAGGCGTGTTTAAGGCGCTCTATCGCGTAGGTGTTCGCGTTTATGGCGTTAAGATAGTAAACAAGGCTTTTTTCCAGCGTGAACAGGTTAAGCAGATACTTGTTTTCCATGGAGGAGTTGATCTTGCGCTCTATCTCGTCCGCGATCATGTTTATGACTTTCAGATGCTCCATGAAGTGAAAAATGGAGTTGTAGATCAGCTTCAGGAATATTTCCTTTATGCCTGTCACATGTTTGAAATACTTGCCGGAGAAAATGGGCAGATCCTCCGAGATGGCTACGATAAGCTTGTCCTTGAACAGGAACAAACCCATGGAGGAAACTTTGAACATGAATTGGTCTTTGGAAGAATAGTTCTTGGGGCGCTTAAGGATAAGTTCCAGATGGTCCGGCTCGAATTCCATGCGGGCGGGTTCTTCCGGGTCAAAGGCGGACATGAGGTTGTGTTCGTCCAGATTGAAGTTGCTCTGAACCCATTTTTTCTCGTCTTCGCTGGGGTCTATCAGCAGCCAGAGCAGCGGCGCATCGGTTTCCGTCTGGACCAGCTGATGGTTCTCAAGCTTGTAGCGTTTTATCATAATATGAATATCTTGGCGATCAGCTGAGCGGCGAACAAAGGTTAGCGGTCTAAGGAATTTCTAAATACTATCCCCTATTCCCCCGCTTCGCTGTTTCACCGCCCGGTTTTTTCCGGCTCTGCCCAGGTGTCTTGAGCTTTGCCGCCACGGTCTCACCCATATGGGAGAGGTTCTCCACCACGGTTGCCCCGGCTTTTTCAAGAGCCGCAATTTTAGAGGCATGAGTGCCGGATGCCCCTTCCACTATGGCTCCGGCGTGGCCCATGCGGCGGCCGGGAGGCGCGGTTTTGCCGGCCACAAAGGCGAAGACCGGTTTGGTCATGCGCGTTTTGATAAAGCGGGCCGCGTCTTCCTCCGCGGAGCCGCCTATCTCGCCTATCATTACCACGGCGCTGGTATCCTTATCGGTTTCGAACAGTTTCAGGACGTCCACAAAATTCATTCCCTGCACGGGGTCTCCGCCTATACCAACCACGGTGGATTGCCCCAGGCCCTGGCTGGTCAGCTGCCACACAGCCTCGTAGGTGAGCGTGCCGGAGCGGGATACTATGCCGATATGTCCCTTTTTGTGGATATAGCCAGGCATAATGCCCGCTTTGCATTCCCCGGGTGTGATCACGCCGGGGCAGTTGGGCCCGACCAGCGTTACGCCGCGGCCTTCCCGCTCCAGGCGGCCGAGGTGCTTTTTTACGCGCACCATGTCCAACACCGGAATTCCTTCGGTGATGGCGATAATGACCTTGATGCCGGCTTCCGCCGCTTCAAGGATGGAGTCCGCGGCGAACGGCGGCGGCACGAAAATAAGAGAAGTGTCTGCGCCCGCCTCCCTGACCGCTTCTTTAACGGTATTAAAGACGGGAACATTTAAGTGTTTTGTTCCGCCTTTCCCCGGAGTTATGCCGGCCACAATGTTGCAGCCGTACTCCAGGCACAACTGTGAATGGAACGACCCCTGCGCTCCCGTCATGCCGTGTACCGCCAGTTTTGATTTTTTGTTTAAAAGTATGGACATAATCGTTCTCCAATAAAAATATCCCGGTACAGCTCCTGATTCGCAGCTAGGAGCCTGTCCGACATAAGCAATTTCGTCTGCAATTGCCGCTTTTTGCCTACGCCATCACGCTGCTCAACTTACAGGTTCATTGGAGCCTGCTCGTTTCGCATCGCTTCGGCTCGGCTTCAAAATCGGCAATTTCGTCATGAAAGCCTTATGCCGGACAGGCTCCTAGTTCTTCGCCGCTTTTACCGCTTTTTGCGCGGCTTCCCAGAGGGAGTCGGCCTGTTCCAGCTTTATGCCTGAATTCTTAAGTATCGCCTTGCCTTCTTTCACGTTGGTACCCTCAAGGCGCACTACCAGAGGCACATGGAGTTTTACTTTTTTTGTCGCCTCCACTATGCCCTGGGCGATATTGTCGCACTTCATTATCCCGCCGAAGATGTTGACCAGAATAGCCGTAACCTTGGCGTCTTTCAGGATGATTTGAAAGGCCTTGGTGATCTGTTCCACGTTGGCGCCTCCGCCCACGTCCAGGAAGTTGGCGGCACTGCCGCCCGCGAGTTTCACCGTGTCAAGAGTGGCCATGGCGAGGCCCGCGCCGTTGACCATGCAGCCGATGGTTCCATCCAGGCCGATATAGTTGATGCCGATGGCTTTCGCTTCTTTTTCTATCTCGGAGGATTCATGGTCGGGTTTGGCCTCCAGGTCCTTATGGCGGAACAGAGCGTTATCATCGGTGACGATCTTGGCGTCCACGGCCACCAGCCGTCCGTCTTTTGTTATCGCCAGCGGGTTTATCTCAACCAGGCTGGCGTCATAATCCACGAACAGTTTGGCGATGCCCTTGGCCACGGCGATGAAATCCCGGAAGTTATTCCAGGGTATCTTCAGGGCGAAGGCCAGTTCCCTGGCCTGGAAGTCCAGCAGACCGGTGTTTACATCCACCGGCATCTTGATGATGCATTCGGGTTTGGTGCGCGCCAACTCTTCTATGGACATCCCTCCTTCCGCTGAGGCGATTATCATGGGGACGGCTTCTTTGCGGTCCAGGACCACGGAGATATAGATCTCGCGTTCCGGCGCGCAGGCGGCTTCCACCAGGACTTCCTCCACCGTGAGGGCGGTTCCGTGGGTCTGGTGGGTTACGATCTTCATGCCCAGCATATTACTTATATAGGTATGGGTTTCTTCTTTGGTGTGGGCTATTTTGACGCCGCCGGCTTTGCCGCGTCCGCCAGTCAATACCTGCGCTTTCACTACCCATGGTCCCGGGCCGTCCAGTTTTACGTTTTCGATACTGTCGCCTATCCTGACCACGCCGAATCTGGCCTGGATTGGAATTTTATAGGCTTCAAATATGTCTTTGCCCTCGTATTCAAGCAGTTTCATTTTTCCTCCGGAAAAATATTAGCGGTCCGCTGGACAGCTAGGCGGCTAGACAGCTGGGCAGCTAAGCGGCTGGACGGCTTTTTAAGGTGTTCTGTGACTTAGCCGTCTGGTTGTCCAGCCGTCTCTTCGTCCAGCCGATTACCCAGCTTTCGGGGCCGGACGGCCGCGGATTGAACCTTTATTATATAATTTGTAGTATAAATTCAAGCGCCAAGTCCAGTTTTTAAATAATATAATGGCGCTCTTAAAGAGGTCCACAATGAATAAGTCTCCTTCCAAAAAACCGATAAAGATAAATGAACTGGATTCCATAACCATACGTTTTGCCGGAGATTCCGGCGACGGTATCCAGCTTGTGGGGCATCAGTTCGCCAATGCCACTGCTATAGCCGGTAATGAACTCAGCACCTTGCCGGATTATCCGTCCGAGGTCCGCGCCCCGGCGGGGTCGATCGGAGGTGTGAGCGGATTTCAGTTAAGTTTCGGAGATGAATCCGTCCTTACGCCCGGTACCAAGCCTAACGTGCTTATTGCCATGAATCCGGCCGCTTTAGTAGTGAACATAAAAAATATAGATAAAGGTTCCATAATAATAGCCAATTCCGACGCGTTTACTCCGGCCGCCCTTGAAAAGGCGGGTTACACTTCCAATCCCCTGGAGGACGGGACGCTTTCGAATTATAGGGTCCTGGCAATCCCGGTGAACACACTTACGGAGAGCACGCTCAAGGATTCAGGGCTTACCAAGGCGCAGATCTTGAAGTGTAAGAATTTCTATGTGCTGGGGATCATGTACTGGATGTACGACCTGCCGATAGAGCCCACCATCAACTGGATAAAGACCAAGTTTAAAAAAACTCCGGAACTGGCCAAAGCCAATCATCAGGTCCTTGCGGCGGGCTATGCCTATTCCGAGGCCACGGAGATGTTCGACGCCAGGTTCCAAATAAAGAAAAGCCCCGTAGTTCCCGGAAAATACAGGAATCTTACCGGCAATGAGGCGGCCGCTTACGCGCTCATAACAGCCGCTAAGCTGCTGAAGCGAAAGCTTTTCTACGGTTCCTATCCCATCACTCCGGCTACGGAGATTCTCCAGACGCTGGCCAAGCATAAGGCCAACGACGTGGTGATCTATCAGGCCGAAGACGAGATCGCCGCGATCTGTTCGTCCATCGGCGCCGCGTTCGCGGGCTGTCTGGCGTCCACCGGCACCAGCGGCCCCGGCCTCTCCCTTAAAGTGGAGGCCACGGGGCTTGGCGTTATCAGCGAATTGCCGCTGGTAATAGTGAACGTGCAGAGAGGCGGCCCCTCTACCGGGCTTCCTACTAAAACGGAACAGTCGGATCTCCTGCAGGCCGTTTACGGCCGCCACGGAGAGTCTCCGCTGGTGGTACTGGCCGCCACAAGTCCGGCGGATTGCTTTACCGCCACGCTTGAAGGCGCGCGGATAGCCGTAAAATATATGACCCCGGTCATAGTGCTCACAAACGCCTATCTTTCGAACGGCTCCGAGCCGTTCCGGATACCGAAACTGAGAGAACTGCCCAAATTCGAAATTCCGCCGTTGCCGGAGCCGGAGCGCTTCAAACCTTACGGGCGGGACCCCGAGACCCTTGCCCGTCCCTGGGCGTATGCCGGCCTGAAAGGCTATGAGCACAGGATCGGCGGTTTGGAAAAAACCGACGGTTCCGGCACCGTCAGCCATGACCCGGAAAATCATGAGATTATGTCCAAACTGAGGGCCGAAAAAGTGGCCAGAGTGGCCGCGGAAATCCCCCCGACCAAGGTGTACGGCGCGGCTGAAGGGGAACTGCTGGTTATCGGCTGGGGCTCCACTTTCGGCGCCATCACCCAGGCCGTGAACGAAGCCAGGAAGACCGGTCTGCAGGTCTCATCCGCGCACGTCAGGTATATGAATCCGCTTCCGCCGGACCTGGGAACCGTGATGCGCAGGTTCAGAAAGATCCTGGTGCCGGAGGAAAATTTCGGCCAGTTCAGGATGATGCTGCGCGCGGCCTACGCGCTGGAACCGATAGGCCTCAATAAGATGCAGGGCCAGGCGCTTAACGCGGATGAAGTGCTGGCCAAGATAAAAGAGATCCTGAGGGGGAATTAAACCAAATGGAAAACATCAAACTTACCGCTAAAGATTTCGCCTCCACCCTGCCGGTCAAGTGGTGCCCCGGCTGCGGTGATTTCGCAATCCTGAATCAGCTTCAGAAGGCCATGGCCGGCATGGGTCTGCCGCACGAGAAATACGTGGTGGTTTCGGGGATAGGCTGTTCCAGCCGCTTCCCGTATTATGTAAACACCTACGGTTTCCATTCCATCCATGGCCGCGCCTGCGCCGTGGCTTCCGGAGTGAAACTCTCGAACCCGGAACTTGCCGTCTGGGTGGTCACCGGAGACGGAGACGGGCTCTCCATCGGCGGAAACCACATGCTGCATGCCATACGCCGCAATATCGGTCTTAAGATCGTGCTGTTCAACAACCGGATCTACGCGATGACCAAAGGCCAGGCCAGCCCCACCACGCTGCTGGGCGCGAAGACCAAGTCCACCCCCATGGGAACGATCGACTTCCCGTTCAACCCGGCGCGGTTCGCCGTAGGCCTGGACTGCACGTTCGTCGCGCGCGGTATAGACACCGATATGGCCGGAAATGCCGCCATACTTGAGCGCGCCGCAAAACACAAAGGCACCGCGTTCGTGGAGGTGCTGCAGAAATGCGTGCCGTTCACCGATAAAGAATTCGACACGCTTAAAGATCCGGAAAAGAAAGAGGATCTTGTTATCAGGGTGGAGCACGGCAAGCCGCTGGTCTTCGGAAAAAATAAAAACAAGGGGATAACCTTCGTAAATTTCAGGGCGGAGATAATCGAGTTCAAACCCGGGAGCGTCCCGGCCGAAGTCGCAGTTTACGACGAGACCAGCGCCGAGATGGCGTATCTGGTAAGCGGTTTCCAGGCGCCGGAGTTCCCGATACCGGTCGGAGTGTTCAGGGCCGGGGAGAAGCCTTCTTACGAGGAGCTGTACTATGATCAGGTAGCGGCTATCGGAGATACGAAGGATAACGAGCTGGAAACACTGCTCTCGGGCCCCGACGCCTGGGAAATAAAATAATAAAATAAAAAAACCATTGCTTTTTCTTAACGCATGAGGTAAACTCACCTAGTAGTATTAATAATGTCAGTAATGAAAGGGAGGAACTAATGGCTAAGAAAGCAAAGAAAGTGGTCGCGAAGAAAAAAGTCGCGAAGAAAGCGAAACGCAAATAACTCGTTCGCTGTAGTTCGTAAGCGAAGGCCCTTTAGCGTAAAGGGCCTTTTCTTTTTTAAAGGGCTATTGTCCGGCGGCGGTTGTCGTTGACGTCTGGGACACGGAGGTTGGAATGGCGGATCGCTGTACGGCGGAGGATTCCGCCGGCTGCCGGGTTTTTGGTTTAGGCGCCGCCGCCGGTTTCTTCTTAACGTATCTTATTTTCTTTATCCTGGTGTCCGGGAAATAAAATTCTATTATCTCGCGGTAGTTCTTGCCGTATTTACCGGCCATGCCGGCCGCGCCCGACTGGCACATCCCTATCCCGTGTCCCCACCCGCCGCCGTAGATCCAATAGTTGCGTATCTTTCCGCTCTTAAAACGGTTCACTTCTATAAAGAACAGCGTGCTTTTTATGGAGCTGAAACCCAGGATATTGCGTATCAGATGTTCCCGTTCCACCGTGACGGTTTTTTTTGCCCCCACGATCCTTATGGAATTAACGTTGCCCGACGGACTGCGCTTAAGAGGGATCAGATCCAGCAGGGTCCCGATATTGTAGTCCCTGTTTATGCGGAACTCCATATCTTTGTGCCTGATGATCCGGAGCCAGCGGAATTCGGATGCCCGCACTCTTCCGGGATAATTGCAGTTGGCGGGAGGGTTGCCGGTTATCCACTGATGGAATTTCCAAGGCGTGTCAATCGGTTTGGCCATGTCGTCGGGCAGGTCCTGGTGCGTGGTCAGGTACGGAGAATCTCCCCAGCCCCCGACCTCCCCCGATGCCTGGATATAGCCGCCGCAGTTAGAATGGTAAAAAGTGTAGGCGGGCTTAGCGTGATATGTCAGCAGCTCTCCCTCCGTTTCAAGCACCGCCCGGTCGGTGGTGTTTGCCTCCGTCATAACGCCTTTGTACGCCTGGCAGTGCTGGCCGTCGCACATATGGTAGCCGTCAGCCTTGTGGGTGCCGCCGTGCGCCCTCCTGATGATGGCCTGCGTGCGCGCCAGCACAGCCTGGGCTTTAAGTGATTCATAAGGCCACTGCGAAGACATTTCGCTTGGAACCACGCCCAGCAGATAAACCTCCATATCCACCACGTTGACCACGCCCATGCCCCGTCCGGCTATCGGGTAGATTTCCATAATGCCGCGGTATTCGCGGTCGGAATATCGGAAGTATGGATTTTTGGATTTTCCGGGGTTCTCGAAAATGACGGTGCCGTGTTTCAGGTTTGCGGACCTGATGAGCAGCGCGCCGGTGAAGTTCCCGTAAACCGTGCCTTTCGGATCTTTCAGCGAAATTTTTCCGTCCTCGTAAACAGCCGTCCAGGCCTCGTCCGCGGGGATGCTGGCGTACACTTTGCCGCTGGCCTTGCCGCGGACTATCAGGCCTTCGTAAGATTTGAATTTGAAAATATTGTTCCGGCCCTGCTTGCCGGTATTTCCGGTGCCTATGCCCACCCGGACCTTTACCGCGCCAGTCAGTTCGTCAAGCACCGGGACGGGCTCCATCTTCAGCGGTTTAACGATCCTGAAAGGCGGGCGGATCTCCTCCGGTTGTTTTGAAAGCTTTCCCTCCAGAACCCGCATCATTTTGGAGGCGATGGGATGGTTGGGCGCGTAGTCAAGGACGCGGTAATACTGGTTCCAGGCTTCGTTGAGTTTGCCTTCCCGCGCGTAAATGCCCGCCAGCGGCAGGCGCGCTTCGATGAACGCCGCATCCTTGCGCAGAGCCTCCACCAGGCTTTCCTGGGCTTCGCGGTACATCTTAAAATTCATGAAATTCCACGCCATAATGTAGTCCACCCCCGCGAACTCTGGGCGCAGCCGCCGGTAACGGTCTAGATATTCCATCGTTTTCTCTTTGTCGCCGAGGTTCGAATAGACGGTGCCCAGCCCCAGGGTGGCCCGGGTGTGCAGGGGCTGGATCCGCAAAGCCCGTTCAAAACAGATCTGGGCGCCTTCATAATCGGCCTGGTGGAATTTAAGCCAGCCTAGTTCCGCGAGTATATCGCTCTGGTAGGGGTCGATATCAAGCGCTTTTTCAAGCGCCCCGGCTCCGGCGGCGTAGCGGCCCAATTGCTTGTAAACCATGGCCGCGTCCATGAGAGGGGTGATGTTTCCGGGGTCGGCCGCGGCCAGCTCCATATAGGCCGCCGACGCTTTTGATAGATTGCCGTCCAGGTAAAGCCGGTAGGCCCCCGAGGGCGCTGCGGCGCGGGAATGTAAGGGCAAAATGCAGAATGTAAAATGCAAAGTGCGGAATAAGAGAGCGCGGAGGATTGTTTTTCTCATGTCAAGCGGATGTATAATATAGTCTAATAATATGAAATTATGACCGGCGAAGACAAAAACACGGAGAAAACGGACGCGGAGCTGGTACAGGCCTTTAAGGACGGTAATGCCGCCGCTTTGGACCGGTTGATAAACAGGTACAAAGAGCCGCTTTATGCGTACCTCGTCAAGCTTTCCCGCGACCGTGACGCGTCCGATGATCTTTTACAGGAAGTTTTTATCAGGGTGATAAAAAAGCTGGCTTCTTATGGTGAACGCGACAAGTTCTCCGCATGGCTGTTTACAGTGGCTCATCACGCGGTAATGGATCATTTCCGTTCCGATTCCCGCCGCCGCGAAGACTCGCTGGACTCCGCCGCGGAGGACAGGCTTTCCCTGGCCGACACGCTGGCCTCTCCGGAACCGGGGCCGGACGGGATCCTGGAGGGGGCGGAGCGCGCCGGCACGGTTCAAGCGGCTTTTGACCGCCTTTCTCCCGAACAGCGGGAAGTTTTCCTGATGCGGCATTATTCCGGCCTGCCGTTTAACGAGATCGCCGATATTCTGGGAGTGCCCATTGGCACGGCCCTGGCGCGCATGTCGAGGGCCGTGGCAAGACTGCGGTCCGAGCTTTAAGGAAGCGGCCATTGCAATAAAACACCCCGGCAGAACGTTGTAATAGTTAGAGGCGGTAAAAGGAACAGTTTATGGATTGCGGATATAAAGAAAAAACCATTCTCTACTTTTACGGCGAACTGCCGGAAGGCCGCGCCGCGGAATTGAAAGCGCATATAGGGGGCTGTGCCTCATGCGCCGGCGATCTTGCCGCGCTTAAATGTTTGTCGGAAGGCTTTTACGCTTTCAAACCGCAGGCCCCGGAGTTTAACGCGGAGGAATTGGTCCTCGCTGCCGGTTCGAAGCCCCTCATGGCTCGGTTCCTGGCCGGTTTCAGGCGCGCCGCGGCGGCGGGCGCTTTTACGGCGCTGTTCCTGTTCACGTTCCAGGCTGCCGGACTCAGAGGCGGGACGGCGGCCTGGAAGACCGATATCGATGCGGGTCTGGACAGTGTGGAATACGGAATTTACAACCTGCAGGACGACATGGCTTATTCATCCGCCGCCGATTTTGATTATGGCTGCGCGGATATTGAGAATCAAAAAGAACAGGAAACTGAGAAAACGGCTTAACATGGAAATTACGGTCCGGAGCGGCACTTATTGGTAAGTTATGTGTGAAAACCTCCATGGCGATTCCCAGGGCCGATATATGCGCAGCCTCCGTATCAAGAGTTTTCAACACGGCATCGGGAGTTTTTATGGAGCGGACATGAGGCCGAATCTCCATAAAATTCGGATTAGGATAAGGAGAATGTTATGAAAAAGAAACTGGTTATGTTGTTTGGGATTGTCGTTTTGGCGATTGTGCCCGCAGTTTACTCGGCGGCTCAAACCGGTGAGGGGGCCGATGTGGAGGAAAATGAGAGTTTTCAGAACGATCAGCGCGGTCCCGGCGGTCAGGATAACAGAGGAATGAATAATGATCAGCGCGGTCCCGGCGGCCAGGATAACAGGGGGATGTCCGGCAAACAGCGTGGTTTCGGCGGACTGGAGAAGGGGAATGGAATGCGCGGCGACAATCGCGGCTACGTGAATGAGGAAGAGATCCTTTCGGTTATAAAAAAACACGATCCCGCTTTCGCCGGCAAGCTGGCGGAACTTAAAAATATAGCCCAGCCTAAATACAGGATGGTTCTCATGATGGCCAATCGCGCGCTTGGCGCGGCCAGAATGGAAAAAGATGAGAATTTCATCAAGGACGTCGTTCGCGCTATTTCCCTTGAATTCGGCGCCAAAGAACTATCTATCAAGTACGATAAGGCCGCCGATGCCGAGAAGGCGGGGATAAAGGCGGAGCTCAAAGTCAAAGTGGCCGAACTTTTCGATCTGCGGCTGAAAGGGCAGGAGTCCAGGGTGAAGATGATGGAAAAGGACCTGGCTAAACTAAAGAAAAATCTGGAGACCAGGAGAGCCAATAAGGATAAGATCGTGGAGGAACGGCTGGGCCAGTTGACCGGGGAGAATTCCGGCTGGTAGCCGCAAATAGTCGCTTGCGCTGAAATAAGAAGCCCCGCGGAAGTACTCAGCGGGGCTTCTTATATTTTTTTTAACAGTATCTTTCAATGAACCGCAGGACCAGTATTGATTTGTTTTATTAATCCTGTAGTTAACGGTATTCGCTTATTTTACAAGCTTGGCCGCGTCTATCATTCCCGCGCCTTCCTCTACCGGTTTCAGGCCGAGGGGGGTGGCGGCTTTTTTTAGAGCCGCCCGCACCTTAGCGGGAGTGTCGGCGCCGGAGGCGACCGCAAGAGCCGCCAGGCCCGCCACGTGGGGAGAGGCCATTGAGGTTCCGGACATGGTCTTATAGGCGGAGTCCGTATAGCTTGAGTAGATGTTAACGCCCGGAGCTATAAACGCTATCTCGGATCCCCTCGATGAGAAAGACGCTATCTTGTCGGAGGAATTGGACGCCGAGACCGCTATCGCTTCGGGGTATTTAGCCGGATAGTTCACCGGCCCCGAATCGTTGCCGGCCGCGCAGACTATGGTGACGCCCGCTTTGTCGGCCGCCTTCATAACGTTCGCCATCGCCGGGGTGCCGCTGCCGCCGCCGAGGCTCATATTGATCACCTGGATCTTATTGTCAACGGCCCATTGTATTCCGTCTATAATGCCGGAATAAGAGCCGCTGCCTTCGGCGTCGAGAACTTTGACCGCGTAAAGTTTTGCGTTCGGAGCTATGCCCGCCACGCCTTTAGCGTCCCTTATCGCGCCGATGGTGCCGGATACATGGGTGCCGTGGCCGTGGTCATCCATCGGCAAGGCGCCGGTATCTACGGCGTTATACCCGCCGGCATAATGCTCGGAGAGGTCCGGATGGTTATAATCCATGCCGGTGTCGATTATGGCCACTTTTACGCCTTTGCCCATAGTGGAGTTCCAGGCGCCGGCCGCGTTGACCCGTTTAACGCCCCAGGGGATCTCTTTTTCTTCGGGGGTTATGACGGGGTCCGCCGTGGCTAATTCCAGCGCGCCGGATTCTCCGGCTTTTATCCGGTTGAGGGTGTCGTCAACGTAGGAGAGGGGAAGAGCCGAGGGGGCTTCTTCTATCCATTTAAGGTATTTATCTTCCTCCACGTTCCTGACGCCGTTCAGGGAATAGATGCTGGCGTCTTTTACGTTGTCCGGGAAGTCCGCGGCAATCGCGTCTATAATGTGTAGTTCTTTTGTAACTTTGCCCCCGATGCTTTCTATTTCGCTTTTTCTGTCGGCTAATTTTAATGAGGGGTCAAAGGTGACTATCTTGCCGGCGGCTGAAGCGTAAGAAGCGGCGAGTAGCATGACCGCCGTCGCCATAACGGATATTTCTATTTTGCGCATTGATGTGCCTCCGATTCCTTATAGGGATTACCGTGAATCTGTTTAATATAAGACTTTTAACGCTAATTGTCAACGCGCCCCGGCGGCGGGGATGTTATCGCTTCTTCTGAACGCCGCTGATCCGGCCAACCAGGCCGGAGGTGCCGGGGTTATTCATCAGGGAGTTCATAACGTTGGGATTCGACATGAGCGTGGTAATAAGCTGGGGGTTGGCGGAAACTATATCGTCCAGAGCTTTCTGGTCGCTCATCAGTCCTTTTACGGCGGGCGTGCTCAACATCGCGTTGACGAGTCCGCTGGAGGCCACGGCGTTGACTATCGCCGGGTTGTTCATCGCGGCTTTGACGATGGAATTGTTCATAAAATTGGCCGGCCCCCTGCCCTTCAGATAATTCGCCAGGCCTTCCGGACTGGCCGTGGCCGCTTTTACCGTGTTTCTGGACATGAAACCGTTCACTATGTATTTGTTGTTGAAAATAGCGCCCACGGCATTTGGGTTGTTCATGGCTTTTCCCACGGCGTAAGTGAGGTATCCCCTGGTGGAGCCGGCGGACCGCTGTTCTTTTGTTTTTGTCGCATCAACCACGCCCACGGCTGTTCCATTGCGTCCCGTGCCGGCGGGCGAGGCGGCCGCGTTTTGTCTTCCTGCCGGTTCACGGTTCCCGGCCGCCGCCGGCCTTGCGGCCCGGTTATTATCCCTGGTTTCATTTTCGGCCGCTCCGCCTTTTGATTTATATCTGACGCCGAGGACGCTGTCGTCGAATTGCGGATTCCCCGCCTGAGGCGCGCGCCCCTTGCGGATTTCTCCGTAGTCGGAATTGAAGGCGGTGTAGTCATCCTTTGAAAGGTTGAGTTCGCTGGAATTGGCTTTGTGCAGCCATTTGAGAGCGGGCCACGCGGCTAGGATAAAAAGCGGGATAAGATAGAGCCAGATGCCGGGGTTCCTCTTTTTGTCATCTTCTTCCATAAAGACAATATAACACTGCCTGCCGCCGCCTGTCAACATATAACCTTTTATGTTATAATTCCCCGCCGGGGGGCACCCCGTCCTAAAGCGCGTGCGGCGTCCCATTCGGGGGGTGTCGGCCTGTCATCATAAATTATGTGGTTTAAACTTTTTAAAACGTCGATAGTCGCGTTCGCGAATCTGGCACAGGCGCTTTTGTTCCTGACGGGGGTGTTTTATTTCTTGTTGAGCCTGCGCGGGTTTTTCAAGTCCAAACGTCCGGCTTCTGACGGTACTATGCGCCGGTTCGCCGTAATTCTGCCCGCCTATAACGAGGGGCAAGTGATAAGGTTTTCTATCGGGAGTCTTGTCAATATGGCGTATCCCGCGGATAAATTCGATATTTTTCTGGTGGCGGACCATTGCACGGACTCGACCGTGGCCATGGCTTGCTCTCCGGGCGTTACCGTGCTTGAGCATTCCGGCCCGGACAATAAACCGGGCAAAGGCCGGGCACTGAAATGGGCCTGCGACCGGATCCTTGCCATGAATAAGCACGACGCTTTTTGCTATTTCGACGCCGATTCCTTGGCCCATCCGCAATTCCTCTCGGTCATGAACGCGTATCTGGCGGCCGGGGAAGAAGCGGTGCAGGGGCGACAGCTGGCTAAAAACACGGATTCCTGGCTTGCCAAAATACTGGCCGCCGGACATATAATATCGAACCGGTTTTTTCAGCGGCCGAAATACGCCCTGGGGCTGTCCGCCACGCTGCACGGCAAGGGGATGTGCTTTTCGCGCAAGGTGGCGGCGCTGTATCCCTGGGATAAAACCTGCCTTACCGAGGATCTGGAGATGCAGATGCGGCTTATCCGCCACGGGGTCCGTATCGCCTGGGCGGAGGACGCCATAGTTTACGACGAGGAACCGGCCGATGTCAGGCAATACCTTAAAAGGACCGTGCGCTGGACGCGCGGCTCTCTCGACACGGCCCGGCGCCACCTGTCCGGCTTATGGCGCCGGGCTGCCGCTTGCCGGGACGTCAAGGCTTTTGAGGGGGCGGTTTATTGCTCCCAGGCCTATCGGTTTGGAATGGTAATTATGACCGCCGCATTGATCTATTACACCAATGATTCGTTTAATTTTTTTGTCTGGCTCTATCTCCAGGTATCTTGCGCCAGGTTTACGGTCAAGGCTATGAGCCTTTTCCCGCTGGTGGTTTACCCGGCTATCGCTTTGCTTCTTGAAAGAGCCCCGCTGGATATTTTCGTGGCTTATTTTTTTCAGCCGGTACTTGGAATATTCCGTCTGCCGGTCTTTCTGGCCGGGATATTCAGGAGCCGGACGGAGTGGGGCCGCACGGAGCATACAAGCCAGGTGGCTATTTCGGATCTGGTGGATTAGCGTAGGACTAATTCCGTGAATTTAAAGAACGGTTGGCGCGAACGGGTCCTTAAATTCGTATAATTAGATTGCATAAATATCCTCCAACCGGTGTGGTTTGCCGGTGGGTGTATGGATATTAGTGATTTGGAGGCGACATTATGGAAAAAATGTTTATTTTTACCGCGATGGTCCTGCTGGCAGTCCCTGTTAAGGCTGAAGATTTGTCGTTGCCGGGGCTCCCCGGTATGAATACCGACGCCGCTCCGGCGGAGGAAAGTGTCCAGCTCCAGCGTCCCGACGCGGAGAATATCCTGGCCGATCTGAGAGGGGAACTGCGTCTAAGTTCCAAACAGGAAGAACGTATCGCCGCGGCCATAAACAAGAAAAGCAAGGATTTCGACAGGCTTATGAAGGATTATGACCGGAACTCGGTCGAAGAGAAGAAATGGCTTTACAAAATGAATGAGAGCCGCCACGGCATGGTTAAGATCAACAAGGAAATGCCGGATCTGGTGCGCGACTTCCTGGACGATGATCAGCGTCAGACTTATGATTCCATGCTTGAAAATATTCGTAAGAGCAGGGCGGCCGCGTTAGAGGCTAAACAAGCCGCCCTCGCCGTCATCCCCGAGATCAAACAAGAACCGGTCCCGACTGAGCCCGCTGTGGATGCGCCTAAACCGTTGAAGAAACGCAAGCTTGTAAGGAAACGGAAGCTGCGTACCGGTGCCAGGACCGGCGCCAATCCTCCCACGGCTCCCGCCGCCCCCGCTGCCGTGGCTCCGGAAGATGAGCCCGGTATGACGATGGTGGACAAAGATCCTTCCGCCGGCGACCAGGCCGTGGCCGCGCCCAGGAAGAAAAGGTCGCTTAAGAGAAAAGTTTCCGCTCCCAAGCCCCGGACCGTGGCCGCGGCGGTTGAACCCGCCGGCTCAAAACCCACCGGCAAGGAACTTCCGGTTGAAGAGGACGCCGGCTCCTATCCGCCCTAAGTTTTAATCCGGAATCTGTGCGGGTATTACAAACCGGATTTGCTTTAAATTTGACTATTTTATGGCTTTTCCCTGAAGCAGGTTCGGTAAACTATGGTGAAAGGTAAAATCTTTCAACAGTCTGCTGAAAAATCCGCCGGGAATCGGCTACGCGCCAGGTACATGCGCGTTTTACGTAGAGAGGCGGGGAATTCCAGTTAGGATCAGTCTATATGGCGCGTATTTTTGAAAAAAACAGAAAAGGGGTTACGCTTGTGGAGCTTATGGCCGCCACGGTTATAATTTCCGTGGGCGTGCTTGGCATGGTGGGCGCTTTCAGGTATATCAACTTCGGCATACAGGCGCCGAAGGGCCGGTCTTTGGCTAACAACCTGGCGCAGGAGAAGATAGAGGTTTTAAAGAATAAGTCGTATTTCAGGGTGATGGTGACTACGGCCACGGACCTAGATCATAATTTTGATCCGGACGCCTATGAGTACGATACTTATCCCAACGGTTCCGAGGCCCTTAATGTGGGCGGAATAAATTTTACGCGGCGGGTTTGGATACGCAAGGTCAGCGAAAACAGCGACGGGGAACTGACCTTGCTTAACTGGAATTTGCCCGATACCGGGTTGAAAGAGATAATAGTCTATGTTTCCTGGTTCGAGGGCGGCTCCTGGAAAAAGGTGGAACTGCGCAATCTCAGGGGTAACCCGGACCGTACCAATTTGAACGCCATGTTCACCGGCACGGTGCTGGAGGCGGGCACAGGCACCCCTCCCATACAGGGGGCGATAGTGCGGGCGCAGGAAAATCCCGCCAGGTATGACACCACCGACGCTTCGGGCGCCTACGGCTTCGCTATAGAGGCGGGCAGTTACACCCTTCAGGCTTCCAGGCAAGGTTTTTTTTCGTCCGTTTCCCCGCTTTATATAGTTTCCGCTACGCAGAATCATGCCTTCACTTTGACCAGGATGTCCAGCGGAACAATAACCGGTACGGCCTGGCTGCGGGACCATCTGGTGATAAGTCAGGTGGTTGGTAGTTCCATGACCAGCTCCGGCCAGGAACATGAATGGGTGGAGGTCTATAATCCGACCACCTGGACCTGGACCATGGCGACCGGGCTCGGCGCCGGCGCAAACGATGAGGTGGTGATCAGTTACACCGAAAGCGGCGAGGCCGAAGATAAACCTGATTTCGACTATCGTACCGTCAGCCTGGCCCCTGGTTCTTATTACCTTTTCGCCAATACCGGAACCGTTACCGCCGCCGGGGTTACCAGGACCGCGGACGCCGTGTACGATATGGACTCCGACTTCGGTAATCTCGACAATATGATCCAGACCGGCGGTCCTTCCTCGGGCGGCCATGTGCTGCTCGGCATCGAATCGCTCGGCCAGATCCTTGATATCGTGGGTTGGAACGCCACCGACAACGGCATCTCGTCCAAAAGAACGGCGCAGCGTTACGAAGGCCAGGCTATAGTTCAGTCCATCGGCTTTGAGCTTGGCGAGGAATATACGCGCAAGACGACTTCTTCCGGGGTGAGTCCGGGCTATGGCCGCTGTTACGATTCGAACAATAACGAAAATGATATCGTGGACGCTAAACCCATAACTAATCCGCCCCACAACAGCGCTGACTCGGAGGTTTGCGATTCCGGCACGCCCGCCGCGGGGGCGCCGGTGTTCGCGAGCGACGGTCTTTCAAGCTCCACTCAGGCCGCGGCTTCCGGCGCTTTCACGCTCTCCGGAGTGGCCACCGGGTATTGGACCCTTTATGTTTCCAGCGGCATGTCCGTAAGTACCGGGGGGGTCTATGGCGGCGCCAGTTCCGGCTTTGCCGCGGACGCCGGGTCGGTGGTGCTGAGCACGGATAATGTCTTCGGTTTTATCACCGGCGTGGTTACCGGTATCACCGGCGCCGGTATCCCCGACATTAAAGTCGCGGCCGGCAGCCGGCAGGCTTCCACTGGTTCTAACGGCAGATATCTTCTTCCGGCCGACCCCGGTGAGCAGACCGTGTGGGCCAATTACCATACGGATAATACCAGCTACATAGAAACTTCCTCCATGGGCGTTACCGTGGAGCTTGGCCGGATCACGGAAAATGTGGATTTTGTGCTGCAGCCGGGCGGGAAACTGCGCGGCTGGATAACAACCAACGGCACCGACCCTTTGCCTAATGTGCCCGTTTCGGCCTTTGAGTCAAGCGTGGAGCAGGGGAACGGGATCACCGATGCCAACGGATATTTCCTGATATGGGGCACGGGTATTTCCACCGGCACCTATGACGTTGTCCCCCAGCTTGAGGATGGTGAAAGTTCCAGCCCGTCAACTCATACCGTTGCGCTTGTAGCCGGGGACACGGCGTTCGTAGGCACGTTCACGGTGACCGGGGCCATGGGCTCCATACGCGGATCCGTAACCGCGGGCGGGGTGAATATAAATACCGGCGTGCTGATTTACGCCACTACCACCACGCTGACAGGCTCGCCGATAATGCCGCCCACTATGGACCCCACCACCAGGGCGGGCAGCGTGAAGTATTATGCCGTCTCCAGCAACGCCCAGGGCGCTTACGATCTGCCGGTGCGCGGCGGAAGCGCCTATAACATATACGCCTGGTATACCACCTGGGACAGTAACGAGGCTGCCACCATTTCTGTGAGGCAGTCCACCGCCGCGGTGGCGGCCGGGCAGATCGTCACGGAGAATTTCTCATGGTGACCCCGCGCTCAAGAAAAGGTTATTCGCTCATGGAGCTCATGCTGGTGGTGGCCATATTGGGCGTCATAGTTTCGGCCGCCCCGCGCATGTTCACCGGCATATACCGTTTTACACGTATGATCACGGCCAAGGCCGAAATACAGAAGAACGCGCGCGGGACGCTTTCAAATATCAACCGGGGGCTGCGCCAGGCGCAAGCCTCCTCTATATTAGTAGATCAGGTGAGCGGCCAGCCGCCTCATTCCAGAATAACATTCACGCGCTATAAGACGGACGGCTCCACGGAGGTGGTGTCATATTACCAGAGTGGAAAAAAACTTTATATGAGCACAAACCTGGCCGCCGGCAAAAAAGTATGCGACGATTTGCGTTATATAGCTTTTACATATCCGAAAAGCGACGATAGTTACATAGTTTCCATTTCCGTCACTTTTGAAAAGGCCACTTATGAAGGCGCCGCCAAAGCCCTGCAAATGGCCGTGGAAAAAGTCCGGGTAATGAACTAATCAACCCCCCTCAGCGGAGATGAAGGTTTTTTGGGGGGAAACTGAAGGATGGAGAATTATGGAAAGGCCGATGAAAACAATGTCCGAATGCGTATTTTCTTTTTTTGTATTCGATCCGTCAGTCCTCAATCGTAAGTGGCGGCGCGGGCAGATGGCTATAAGCATTGTCATAAGCGCTCTTTTGCTGCTTTTGATCTCCATCCCCATGTTGGATAATTATGTGAAGAATGAGGCCAAATGGTCGGTCAAAGAACGGAAGAGCACTCTCGCCTTCCACCTGGCCGAGGCCGGGGTGGACCGCGGTTATTGGAAGATCAGGGAAAACGACGTCAACTGGACCACTCTGGCCGCCGGCGGTACGATAGCCGGCTACAATGACGATGTGATTTACACCGACATCCAAGGCGGCAGCTATAAGTTGAAAATGCAGCAGGGGGCCACCAATCTTGAAGTTTGGGTAACGGCCACCGGTAAAGACACCAGCAATAACGAATATCGCGCGGTAAAAGCGGTTTACACAAGGCAGGGGGTTGCGGCCGCCATTCAGGCGGCCTCGGTGGCCGCCGGCGGAACCGTGAACGTGCATTGGGGACCTATGATGTCCACAAGCGGCATAGTGCTGAAAGGCGGCTCAAACGAGCTATATCCCAGGAAATATGCCCGCACGTCCATTACATCCAGCAGCGGTTACTCCGATCGCGATAGCAATCCCAACAGCCCCAACAAAGGCCCTCATACGGTTGACCCGCATATAGAGTGGTGGAGCTATAATGAGTCGCCCGGAGTGCCGAACATCCTTACTCCCGATACTTCCTATTACATAACGCTGGCTAAATCGCAAACCTGCACTCCCGCCGGTACCCAGGGATGTTATTATGAAGGTAATTACACCGGCGGCTCCTCGATCAATGGTTTGGTGGATACCACCTGTACCGTAGGTACCGTTCCCAAGGTCAGGTTTTTCACCGGTAACGTGAACATAAAGAGTAATAAGTATTTCTGCGGAGTGCTTATTGTTTTGGGAGATCTCACCTTCACCGCCGGCGGCAAATCGCCGGAGGGGGACATTACCGTTGATCCCCCGGCCACGGCCTGGAAAGAATATCAGGTAAACGTGCCGACCCATAACGGAGAAACGGACGCGGGAGTGATGACCGGCTGGACATACGAGCCGGACGGGACCCACCCCACATCCTGCGACGGCCCGCACGGGGATACCGCCGCGGTGGATGAATATCCGGGCGACGCGGGCTATCACACGGTCGGTCCGTATAATTTTAAGACCGGGCGGGTCGCGTCGGGCCATCTCGGGTTCGCCACCGGTACCGGCAAGGAACTCTCTTATAAGGGGTATATCTACGTTGGGGGGACTTATGATAATGCCGGCGGCGGCCGCATATTCGGTTCGGTGCAGGTGGCCGGCGCGGGCGGGATGACCGGCGGCGGAGATATTTTTTACGACGATTCTTTAAACATCCGCTATCTTAATGTGAACATCACACGCACCTCCTGGTATGAAGTTAAGCCTGTTCCTTTTTGACCGCCATGCGCATAGGGATCAGAACATCGGCCGGAGGATCGGCAAAAATACCACAGAGCCCTTTTTTGCTGGGAATAGCTGATAGCTCCGCCGGTTTTATGTTCCGCGGGGATGCCGGCGCGGCGAGAGGAATCAGGAAGAGGTACGGGGATTTTAGCGGCGGACGGAAGCCGGTTTTTTTATTTGAGGTTAACTTCAAAGACCGTAAGCAAAACCCTTATAAGCCGGCTATCAATTTAAAAAACGGAAGCGTCAGGCTGAAAAGAGGGGATTTTGACTGTATCGTGGATACGGGAACAGGGGCCGGCAGGCTTGAGATCAATCCATCGCAACAAAGTTTTGACTCTTTCCTCAGGACTTTGTACAGCTGGATCCTTATCCGCTGCGGCGGCTGTATGCTGCATTCGGCCGGGATAGTAAAGAACGGGAAGGCGTACATATTTCTGGGCAAATCCGGCGCCGGTAAATCCACGCTGTCAAAACTAGCCGCAGCTTCTTCAGGCTGTCCAGCCGGCCGGCCAGCCCTCGGCATCGAAGTTCTCAGTGATGAGATAAACCTGCTGCGCTTTGAAAAAGGATCGTTCAGGGTTTATGGCTCGCCTTTCTGGGGGGAAATGCGCAATGAAGGCCGCCACGGCTCCTGGCCGGTCGGCGGTTTTTTTCTGCTTAAGAAGGCAAAGGCCAATCGCCTTGGGGACTGTACAAAATCCGAAGCTCTTAGACTGCTGCTTCGCTGCCTGGTAAATTTTGACCGGAGCCCGGAAACCGCCGGGAATGTGCTGCGCACCGCCGCGCGCCTGTTGGCTAATGCCCGGTTCTCGCGCCTTGAATTTACCAAAAAAGACGCCGGCTTTCTGGAATTAGTGTAATACAGCTCCCTTGGTCAAAGGTCAAGCTGTGCGAGACGCGCCGCGCTAAGATGAAACGCGGCCCGCTGTCTTTTATATAATGAATTTATGCTTAGAATAAAGCGAGATCTGGCTTACCGGCGCATAGCCGAAGAATTATTTATTGTTGACGCCGCTAAGTCCGAACTGCACGAGCTGAACGGCCCGGCCGCCGTGATCTGGGAAGGGATAGCGTCCGGCAAAAACGGCCCCGGCATAATTTCGGACATCGTTTCTGAATTTGAGGTGGACGAAAAGACCGCCCGCGCCGACTTGGCGGAGTTTACCGAAGAACTTCTGCGGCAGGGGCTGCTTACAAACGCGAATTCGTAAAAATTGCGGTTATTCACGCCATTCGTAATTATGAAAAAGAAAAAAATCTACTCTAAGCCGTCGATCAAGACGGAAAAAGTTTTTGAAACCGCGGCCTTGGCTTGCGGCAAATGTCTTACAGGTCCGATAGGTCAGTTGGCCTGTAAGACGCTTAGAAAATTCTCATGAAATCCGGTGTTGAGGCTTTTCGGCTGGAAGGGGCCAGCATGTTTCCTGTCTTTAAGCCGGGAGGGGTTGTTTTTGTCTTATCATGCAGTCCCCATACTTCAGCTTTCAGCCTTTCAGCCGGGGATTGCGCCGTGTATGAATTTGAAGGGCGAACGCTGTTGCACCGGGTGGTTAAAGCCGGCGCCGCGGGGGCCTGCTTTTCCGATGACGCCGGCCGCATAAAACCACATTATGTGCCATGGTCTGCAGTCAGGGGGAAGGTTGTCAGCCGCAATCCGTTTGCCGGCGGCCTGGCGGGGTTTGTTTATTCCAGAGGCAGAAGTCTTGTTTTTCCCTTACTCAATTTCCTGGGCTTATTGCCGGTTCAGTAACTCCCTATGCTTTCCGACAACGTCTCTGCGCGGCTTAACGACCTCACTCTTAAAAATAATATTCCGGTGGTTGTCACTGTTGAACTGACCCGCCGTTGTCCCCTTGCCTGCGCGCATTGCTATCTGCCTGAGACCCGCGCCGATGCGGGGCGGAAGCGGCAACGCGAACTGTCCGCCGCGCAATGGAAAAAGATCTTAAAGCGGCTGGCCGAGGCCGGTTCCATTTATCTGGTGTTCACCGGAGGAGAACCGCTTTTAAGACCCGACCTTGCGGAGCTCTGTTTTTATGCTAAAAAAATGAATTTCGACGTCAAGGTCTATTCGTCCGGCCTCGGGATGTCGCGTTCCCTGGCCGGGAGGCTGAAGAAAGCCGGCGTTTCCGCTTTTGAGATCAGTCTTTACGGCCGCGAACCCGTCCATGACGCCATTACCGGATTGAAAGGTTCGTTTAAACGGAGTTTATTGGCCGTGACGGCGCTTAAAAAAGCCGGAATAGCGGTAAAATTGAAAACGCCGCTCATGAAGCTCAATTTTAAGGAGCGCGGCTGGCTCTCCAGGCTGGCTGAAAAGCGGGGATTTAGCAGCGGTTTTGATCCGGTCCTTGCTCCGGGCAATGACGGCTCTACTTCGAATCTTAAATACCGGCTGAACAAGCGGCAGCTTGAAACGGCCATAAATGACGGTTCTTTATCGGGTGACCTATGGCGGCCGGCGGACAATAGGCGGCGATCATCCACTGGCTTGGATTTCTTCTGCGGAGCGGGTCGTAATGTGGCCGGCTTGGATCCGTACGGCAATCTTAATCCTTGCCTTCAGATACCGGTGAATATCGGCAATGCGCTCAAGGGCACTGTTAAAAATATTTGGAAATCCTCTCCCTGGCTGAAAAAGTGGCGCGCCTTTAAGAACAGCGACCTTAAGGAGTGCCGTGATTGCCGCTATTTAACCGCCTGCAACCGCTGTCCCGGTATAAGTCTGCTGGAAAAGGGGAGTCTGCTGGCCCCTAATAGCATTGCCTGCGAAATGGCCGGGATAATACACAGGCAAGCCGTATGAAGGTACATGGCGGGGTATAATTTCAGGATAAAGGACATTCAAAATTGGTGGGTGTGACCGAAGTTAAAGCATTTTAGCCTTGACATCGTAAACCGGTCTGCTATACTATTGATATCAATGAACGGCACGGTTGTTTGTGGCCGTTTATTTTTTGAATTGGCATCGGACAAAATATATCCGATAGCGGATAGTTTGAATTTGATACTTTAACCTGGAAATTTCAGTTGAAATTTCTCGCCCGCATAGCGGGCGCCCTTCGGGAGGAATACGCCTCGTCGGGCCGGGCGCGCATAGCGCTGGGCCCGACGCCCGCTTCGCGGGGAATTCCGCAGAATAATTCTGTTCCCTGATCTTCATAATTAAAACCAGGTTGAACTGCGGAATTCAGGTTAAAGTAATCCCCGGCTATTTGTCAGATCTGCAGTAACGTTTTAACTATCTTCACATAGGATGCTTTGCATATGAAAATGAACCGCACCTTGGCGTACGGCCTTGCCTGCCTGCACTACCTCGGCCAGAATAACGGCGGAGCATGGAATCAGGTCGCCGATATTTCCCGCTTTCAGGGTCTGCCCGCGCCATATTGCAATAAAGTCCTTCAGGCGCTGGTGCACGCCGGTTTTGTGGAATCACAGAAAGGCAAAGGCTACCGCCTGCGCAAAGATCTGGATAATATCAGCGTCTGGGAATTGATGGAGTCGTTTACCTTCAACGGCGCGCCAAAGACCGGAAAAAAGGAGTTATCCATTAAACTTTATGAGACCCTGCGCGAAGAAGTGAACCACTGGCTGGTGGGGCTGACCGTGCAGGACATAGTGGAGATGATGAAGGAGAGCGAAAAGGACAAGACTCAAAAAAACAAAGGGGAATTAAACAATGCGGCGGAAGAATAACGGCGTTCGGACGTGTGTGAATAAATTTGCGGCGTGCGCGATCCCCGCGATATTCAAGGAGAAAGTTATGAAGAAAAAAATCATCCATATCCTGACGGCAATGCTGCTCGGATCTTCGGCGTCCGTTTTTGCCGCGGTGCCCGGCTTCATTAATTTCCAGGGCAGGCTTCTGGACGCGAGCAAGCTGCCAAAGAATGTCCCGGTTTCCATGATATTCAGGATCTGCGATACGCTCGCCGGGGACTGTTCCGTTACCTGCCAGTCCGGCAACAGCTGTTTATGGACCGAAACACAGACCGTGGACGTGTCTAACGGCATATTTGCCGTGCAGCTGGGCTCTTTTACCGAACTGACCTCGGAGGTGTTCTCAAGCGCTTACCGGTATCTTGAGATAAAAGTGGAAGGGGAAACGTTGAGCCCCCGCGAACAACTTGCCTCCGGCCCGTACAGCTTCAGGTCTTCCGTGGCGGACAGCCTTGACGCGGCGAATTTAACCGGCACCGCGCAGGTAAGCCACGGCGGTACCGGACTTACGGGCGGTACCAGCGGCGGCGTTCCCTATTATTCAGGAGCGGCGGCTATGACTTCATCTTCGGAACTGACTCAGTACAATGTCCTCCTCGGCGGCGGCGGCGGCGCGGCTCCGTACGCGCTGGGGAGCCTTGGCGTCACAGGCCAGGTGCTTACCTCAAATGACGCGGGCGCAAATCCCTCCTGGCAGGCCGTTCCCGCGCAGACCTCCGCTTTGTTGAGCGCCACGCATACGGATACCCTTGCCGCCGCGGTCGTGCGCGGCGATATTATGATCGGGAACGCCACTCCGAAGTGGGCGCGTCTGGCGAAGGGCGCGCAATACACGTCTCTTAACATGGGAGCCAGCGACCCCGCCTGGGGCGCTATAGCGCTTGATCAGTCCGCCGCGGTGAGCGGCATCCTGGCGGCGGCGAACGGCGGTACCGGCAGCGGTTTTACCGAATTTACGGGGCCCGCCGCCGCGAAAAAGACATTCACTCTGCCTAATGCAAGCGCGACAATCTTGACGACCAACGCGGCCGTTACGGTGGGGCAGGGCGGCACGGGTCTTACGGGCGGGACCAGCGGGGGCGTTCCCTATTATTCAGGGGCGGCGGCTATGACTTCATCTTCGGAACTGACTCAGTACAATGTCCTCCTCGGCGGCGGCGGCGGCGCGGCTCCGTACGCGCTGGGGAGCATCGGCGTCTCAAGCCAGGTGCTTACTTCCAATGGCTCCGGCAATCCCTCCTGGCAGGATCCTCTTGTTATGACAGTCAGTCTGGCCGCGGATGCGGCATCCAACAATACCACAAACCTTGTTGCTATCACTGGCCTTGACACCACTGTGGGTATCGGAACATATGTGTTCCAGTATTTCATCAGATACCAGTCCAGCGCCGCGACTACAGGCGTTAAGTTCGCGGTAGACCACACAGGGGAGGTAAGCACGTTTATTGCGAATCGCAGGTGGGTGGATCTGAGCGCTACCGCTTCAACCAACGCGCCGGACCAAAACGCCGTCATAGCGGCGGGAGAGGTTATGGGCAGCTCGGCCGTTCGCGCAAAGAACACCGCTATGGGTGTAAGTCTCAGTGTGGATACCGCCAATGCGGATATGCTTATGATCATAGAGGGGCTTATGATAGTGACCGCTTCCGGAGATCTGCAGCTCTTGCATGGCTCGGAAACGGCGGTTGCGACAACAGTGAAAGCCGGGACTTCTCTTATACTGACGAAGACCCGCTGATCCGGCGGTCCGGAAGTTGTGGTTGGGACCGTGGCTTGTAAAACGTTTCTGAATGATTTGCGGGTGCGGGCGGACTATGCGCGGCGGTATAAAGGTGAAAGGGTATGAGCGCTGACGGGCATAAAAAAAGAGCGTTTTTGCTTCAGCCGAAAAGCGTGAAATTGCTGTTCGGTCTTTGCCTGGCATTGCTGGGGAAAGGTTCTTTTGCCCTGGCTGGCTCTTTTAGCGGCAATTCCTATGAAATACTGCGCGGGGTCTTTAGCTATGGCGGGGATGATCGGCCGGCTTCTTCCGGCTATAATCTTACCTCGCAAGCCGGTGAGATCGGCCGGTCCTCTTATACTTCCGCTGGTTATATCATGCAGCCCGGTTTCGCCAATCTTATGGTCTGGCCTGAGAGGGTTCAGGATCTTGCGGCGGTTCCCGGGGTTCTGGAGGGGAGCGTGGATCTGGCGTGGACCTCTCCGAAAGCCGACGGCTTCACCGGTACGGCGGCGGCCTATGAAATACGCCTCTCAAGCGTGCCATCCGAATCCCCCGCTTTAAGTGAAACGCAGTTCCTGTTATCCCGCTCCGCCACTGATTTTATTTCAGTTCCCTCTCCCGGAGCTTTCGGAAGCGCGGAGCAGCTGGCTATAACCGGGCTTGAGGGCGGCGCCACTTATTATTTAGCAGTGAAGGCACGGGCTTCGTGGAACGGCTGGGGATATCTTTCCAACGGGGCTACCGCCCAGGCAAGTCTTAATACGCCGGCATTCTCCGCTTTCACCAATGTGGTTGCAAACGCTATTCAATTCGATTGGTTGAAGAATAATAATGTTTACCCGGGTACTAAATTCCGTGTGTGGGTCTCTACCGCTCCGGATCCGGTGGCCCCCGGAGGCGCTGTGGCTACCTCGTCGGATACTTATAACCTTTCCCTGAGTTCCTCTGGCCTCGGCTCCAATACCACTTATTATTTCCGCGTGGCCGGAGTAAGTAATGAGGGCCTAGAGACGGGGTATACCGCCGTTAAAGCCACTTCAACGTTTGCCGCTTTGCCCTCCGGTTTTGATTTTTCCGGCATCAGTTCCTATACTGTAAGGGTTGAATGGTCCTCTTCAGGCAACCGTCCCGGCACGCTTTACCGCGTGCTGACTTCCACCGCGGCTAACCCGCTTGTCCCGGGGCCCGGGCAGGTGGTGACGTCCTCCGACACCTATAACCTTCATTTAACCACCTCGGGGCTGGCTCAGGTCAAGGATTACTATTTCCGCGTCGCGGTCATAGACAATTACGGGACATTAAACACGTATGCGGCTGTTGTTACCACGCGTACCTTGTCCGCCGCCTCGCTGGGCGCGCCGCTGATCGGTCCCATTACCAATATCTATCCGTCTTCAATGACGGCAAGCTGGTCCCTGGTCAGCGGCGCCACGGGCTATACTTTGGCCGCCTCCCGCGAGATCAGCAAACCGCCTGTGAGTATTATAGCTTCCAGCGTCACAAGCATAGCCGCTTTTGCGACCGTTGAGGGATTGACCGCCGACACGTCGTATTACCTTTTTGTGCGGGCTAATGGCCCCGGTTCGGTAAGCGTGTGGTCGGATTATTCACCGGCTTACACTAGGCTGACTTATGACCCTGTATTCACTGGTTTTGCGAATGTGGCGGCGAATTCCGCCGACTTCAACTGGTCGGCCAACGGCAATGTGTATCCGGGCACCAGATTCCGGGTGCTGGTTTCAACGGCGCCGGATCCGTTAAACCCGGCGGAGGCTGAGGTAACTTCGTCCGACACTTACAATATTTCATTAAGCACTTCCGGTCTGAGCCCGAACACGACCTATTATTTCCGTGTGGCCGGACTGAATAAGGCCGGAGTGACGACCAATTTTACCGCCGTCCGCTCCACTATGACCCGTGCCGCGGTCCCGGCTCTTCTGAACTTTCCCGAGGCATCCGAATCCGCGGTGGGGTTCAACTGGTCTGAAGATAACCCGGCCGGTACGCTTTACCGCGTGCTTAGTTCAACGGCGCCCGACCCGGCTACATTTCCCTCCGGAGCGGTGGTTGTAACCTCGGACACATATAACTTGTCGTTTAGTTCGTCGGGGCTTAATGCTAATACGACATATTACTTCCAGGTCGCGGCGTTCAATAATAACGGGGTTATTACCGATTACTCTTCATCACAGAGCACTTCTACAAAAGCCAATGCGCCGATAGTTCCCGTATTCAGCGGTGTCGGCGAAGGTGGTATCCAGTTCGGCTGGAACAGGAACAATAATCCGGACCTGGTTACGCTTTACCGCGTGCTTACCTCGGAGGTTGATAACCCGGCCACATTCCCAGACTGGGCGGTGGTTGTAGCTTCGGATACTTATAATTTATCATTGAGTTCGTCAGGCCTTAATGCGAACACCACATATTATTTCCAGGTGGCGGCGGTCAATAATAACGGTGTTGTTACCGATTATGTGTCGTCACAGAGTACCTCTACTAAAGCCAACCCCCCGACAGTTCCCGTGTTCAGCGGTGTAAGCGAGGGCGGTATACAGTTCGAGTGGGATAGGAATAATAATCCCAGCCTTGTCACACTTTACCGGGTGCTTAGTTCTACGGTAGCAGACCCCGCCACGTTCCCCGCCGGAGCGGTGGTGGTGTCTTCGGACACGTATGATTTATCGTTGAGTTCGTCGGGCCTTAATGCGAATGCCACGTATTACTTCCAGGTGGCGGCGGTAAACAATAACGGCGTTATCACTTCTTACATGGCGACGCAGAGCACGGCTACTAAAGCCAACGTGCCCTCGGTTCCCGTGTTCAGCGGAGTCAATGAAGGCGTCATCCAGTTCAGTTGGGATAGGAACAACAACTCCAGCCTGGTCACACGCTACCGCGTGCTTAGCTCAACGGTGCCCGACCCGGCTACGTTCCCGGCCGGCGCTGTGGTGGTGTCTTCTGATACGTATAACTTGTCGTTGAGTTCCGCCGGGCTCAATGCTAACACGACATATTACTTCCAGGTGGCGGCGATCACTAATAGTAATGGGCTTATTACCGATTATGTGCAGTCACAGAGCACCTCGACTAAAGCCAACGCGCCGACGGTTCCCGTCTTCAGCGGCGTCAGCGAAGGTGCTATCCAGTTCGGCTGGAACGGGAACAATAATCCTGAATATATCACGCGCTACCGTGTTCTTAGTTCAACGGTGCCCGACCCGTCCACGTTCCCCGCCGGCGCTGTGGTGGTGTCTTCTGACACGTATAACTTGTCGTTGAGCTCCGCCGGGCTTAATGCTAACACGACATATTACTTCCAGGTAGCGGCGGTAAACAATAATGGCACCATCACCTCTTACATTGCTACGCAGAGCACGGCTACTAAAGCCAACATGCCCTCGGCTCCCGTATTCAGCAGTGTAAGCGAAGGCGTTATCCAGTTCAGCTGGAATAGGAACAATAATCCCAGCCTTATTACGCGCTACCGCGTGCTCAGTTCGACTGTGCCTGACCCTTCCACGTTCCCGGCCGGCGCTGTGGTGGTGTCTTCTGATACGTATAACTTGTCGTTGAGCTCATCCGGGCTCAATGCTAACACGACATATTATTTCCAGGTAGCGGCGATCACTAATAGTAATGGGCTTATTACCGATTATGTGTCGTCACAGAGTACCTCGACTAAAGCCAACGCGCCGACGGTTCCCGTCTTCAGCGGCGTCGGCGAGGGCATTATCCAGTTCGGTTGGAACAGGAACAATAATCCTGAATATGTAACGCGCTACCGGGTGCTTAGTTCAACGGCGCCCGACCCTTCCACGTTCCCGGCCGGAGCGGTGGTGGTGTCTTCGGATACGTATGAGTTGTCGTTGAGCTCCGCCGGGCTCAATGCTAACACTACATATTACTTTCAGGTGGCGGCTATCAATAATAACGGTGTTGTTACTGGTTATGTGGCGTCACAGAGCACTTCAACCAACGCCAACACGCCGACAGTCCCCGTATTCAGCGGTGTAAGCGAAGGCATGATCCAGTTCGGGTGGGATCGTAACAATAATCCTGAATATGTAACGCGCTACCGTGTTCTTAGTTCAACTGTGCCCGACCCGGCCACGTTCCCGGCCGGAGCGGTGGTGGTGTCTTCTGATACGTATGAGTTGTCGTTGAGCTCCGCCGGGCTCAATGCTAACACTACATATTACTTCCAGGTGGCTGCATTGAATAGTAATGGGTTCGTCACCAATTACATGGCATCGCAGAGTACTTCAACCAAAGCCAACGCGCCGACAGTCCCGGTGTTTACCAGTGTAAGCGAAGGCGCTATCCAGTTCGGGTGGGATCGTAACAATAATCCTGAATATGTAACGCGCTACCGTGTTCTTAGTTCAACTGTGCCCGACCCGGCCACGTTCCCGGCCGGCGCTGTGGTGGTGTCTTCTGATACGTATGACTTGTCGTTGAGCTCCGCCGGGCTCAATGCGAATACCACGTATTACTTTCAGGTGGCTGCGGTCAATAATAACGGGGTAGTTACGGGTTATGTGTCGTCACAGAGTACCTCGACCAAAGCCAACGCTCCGGTTTCCCCCGGCTTCTACGATGTGCTTAAATCCTCGGTACAATTCAACTGGTCGGCCGATAACCCGGCCGGCACGCTTTATCGCGTTTACGTCTCTACGGCATTAAATCCTTTGCAGCCGGGCGTAGGGCAGGTTGTTACGAGTTCCGATACCTATAATCACTTCCTGAGTTCATCCGGGCTTGCCGCTAACACCACCTATTATTTCCGCGTGGCAGGCATAAATAGCAGGGGGATAATTACGGACTATACCGCGTCCGTGGGAACTTCCACGCTGCTGGAGTATGATCCGGTGTTCGACAGCTTAACGGATGTGTTTACAAGTTCAATTCAGTTCAGGTGGACGGACCTCAATCCCAGCGGTACGCGGCACCGGGTGCTGGTTTCCCTGGCACCCGACCCGCTCAATCCCGGCGGAGCGGTGGTTACGAGTTCCGACACATATAATCTAAGCCTTAGTTCGACCGGCCTTGCCGGTAATACCACCTATTATTTTGTCGTAGCCGGTCTTAACAATAATAGTGTTCCCACAAACTATAGCGCGGTGGCGGCGACCTCAACCCTGGCAAATATTCCGGTTTTTGCCGGGTTCAGCGATATAAGCGACTTCGATATTAAATTCAACTGGTCGGTTAACGGCAACGCTTACCCCGGCACGTTGTACCGGGTGCTGTCATCCACGGCGGCGGACCCGTTGAACCCCGGCGCCGGGCAGGAGGTGACAACGTCCGACACCTACGATAATTACTTATTCCTGTCCGGGCTTGACTCGCAGACCACTTATTATTTCCGGGCGGCCGCCGTTAATAATAATGTGGTTTCCTCGACTTATAGCGCGGCGCAGTCAACCGTAACATTGCCGTCCATGGCCACCAAGCTGTATTTCAATGATGCCGCTAACTCGCCGATCGACACGAATGCTAGGGATCTTACGCGGCTCCCCGGCGCCTCAATGGTGCAGTATATATCGACCACGCCTGCGGGAACCGTCGCTCCTCCTACGCTCGGCACTCAATTCCATAAACTCGCCGCCGGAACGACGGTTGCCTGGTATACCGATCCGCTGGACCCGGTAACTATCAGTAAAACGATGAATTTTAATATCTGGGCATATGAGGGCACTAATGGCGGCACAAACGCCACTATAACCACGGAGGTTTATCAGACTGATAATGCGGGGGCGATCCTTTCCACTATCGTGTCTGTCGCCACCAACACGGAGTTGGGGACGAGCGCCGCCGCCAAGACCTGGAATTCTCCAAAGGTAAACAGGACCGAATTGTTAAACGGGCAAAGGCTGCTGGTGAAGATCTTCTTTGATAATGTGGGTACGATGATCAATGGGAGAAGCGTCTATGTGAATATCAGCAGCGGCCCCGGAGTTGTGAACGGGGATTCATGGGTTAGGATAGGTGAAGGTTTGGCGCCGGCGTACCCCAGCACAACCAGCATAACCGGCGTATATACGAGTTCAATAACTGCGGACTGGCAGCTGATCCGTGGCGCCACCGGATACACGCTGGCGGCCTCGCTTAGTCCCGGGCTCCCGCCTGCCGTGGTTAGATCCAGCACTACGCGGCAGAACAACGCGATCCTGGTCGATTTGAGCACGAACACCACCTATTATCTGTTCGTGCGATCTAACGGACTCGGGGCCTCAGGTTCGTGGGCCGCGTATGCCGGGACTTCAACACTGGCCAACGTGCCCGCGGCCCCGGTGTTCAACAGTGTTAATGAGGGAGTTATCCAGTTCGGCTGGGACAGGAATGAGAACCCCGATCTGGTTACGCGCTACCGTGTGCTTAGCTCAACGGTGCCCGACCCGGCCACGTTCCCCGCGGGCGCTGTGGTGGTGTCTTCTGATACGTATGACTTGTCGTTGAGTTCATCGGGTCTTAACGCGAATACCACGTATTACTTCCAGGTGGCTGCGGTAAACAATAATGGTGTTATCACCTCTTACATTACTACGCAGAGCACGGCTACTAAAGCCAATGTGCCCGCGTCTCCCGTCTTCAGCGGTGTAAGCGAAGGCGTGATCCAGTTCGGGTGGGAGCGTAACAATAATCCTGAATATGTAACGCGCTACCGTGTTCTTAGTTCAACGGTGCCCGACCCGGCCACGTTCCCAGCGGGCGCTGTGGTGGTGTCTTCTGACACGTATAACTTGTCGTTGAGCTCCGCCGGGCTCAATGCTAACACGACATATTACTTCCAGGTGGCGGCGGTCAATAATAACGGTGTTGTTACTGGTTATGTGGCGTCACAGAGCACTGCAACCAAAGCCAACGTGCCGACAGCTCCCGTATTCAGTAGTGTAAGCGAAGGCGTGATCCAATTCGGTTGGAACAGGAACAATAATCCTGAATATGTAACGCGCTACCGTGTTCTTAGTTCAACGGTGCCCGACCCGGCCACGTTCCCAGCCGGCGCTGTGGTGGTGTCTTCGGATACGTACAGCTTGTCGTTGAGCTCATCGGGGCTTAACGCGAATACCACGTATTACTTCCAGGTGGCTGCGGTCAATAATAACGGGGTTGTTACGGGTTATGTGTCGTCACAGAGTACCTCGACCAGATCCAATGTGCCGACAGTCCCCCTATTCAGCAGTGCAAGCGAAGGCGTGATCCAGTTCGGGTGGAACAGGAACAATAATCCTGAATATGTAACGCGCTACCGTGTTCTTAGTTCAACGGTGCCCGACCCGGCCACGTTCCCAGCCGGCGCTGTGGTGGTGTCTTCGGATACGTACAGCTTGTCGTTTAGCTCCGCCGGGCTTAACGCGAATACCACGTATTACTTCCAGGTGGCGGCTATCAATAATAACGGTGTCGTGACTGGTTATGTGTCGTCACAGAGTACCTCGACCAGATCCAATGTGCCGACAGTCCCCGTATTCAGCGGTGTAAGCGAAGGCGCTATCCAGTTCGGGTGGGATCGTAACAATAATCCTGAATATGTAACGCGCTACCGTGTTCTTAGTTCAACGGTGCCCGACCCCGCTACGTTCCCCGCGGGCGCTGTGGTGGTGTCTTCTGATACATATAACTTGTCGTTGAGTTCATCGGGTCTTAACGCGAATACCACATATTACTTCCAGGTGGCTGCGGTAAGCAATAATAGCGTCATCACCTTTTACATTACTACGCAGAGCACGGCTACTAAAGCCAATGTGCCCGCGTCTCCCGTATTTAGTAGTGTAAGCGAAGGCGTTATGCAGTTCGGCTGGGATCGTAACAATAATCCTGAATATGTAACGCGCTACCGGGTACTTAGTTCGACTGTGCCTGATCCGGCCACGTTCCCGGCGGGCGCTGTGGTGGTGTCTTCTGATACGTATGAGTTGTCGTTGAGCTCCGCCGGGCTCAATGCTAACACGACATATTACTTCCAGGTGGCGGCGTTCAATAATAGTAATGGGCTTATTACCGATTATATGCAGGCACAGAGCACTTCAACCAAAGCTAACGCGCCGACGGTTCCCATATTCAGTAGTGTAAGCGAAGGTGTTATCCAGTTCGGGTGGAACAGGAATAATAACCCCGATCTGGTAACGCGCTACCGCGTGCTCAGTTCGACTGTGCCTGATCCGTCCACATTCCCCGCGGGCGCTGTGGTGGTGTCTTCGGATACGTATGACTTGTCGTTGAGCTCCGCCGGGCTCAATGCTAACACGACATATTACTTCCAGGTGGCGGCTATCAATAATAACGGTGTCGTTACTGGTTATGTGTCGTCACAGAGCACTTCAACCAAAGCCAACACGCCGACAGTCCCGGTGTTTACCAGTGTTAGTGAGGGCATTATCCAATTCGGCTGGAACAGGAACAATAATCCTGAATATGTAACGCGCTACCGTGTTCTTAGTTCAACTGTGCCCGACCCGGCCACGTTCCCGGCCGGCGCTGTGGTGGTGTCTTCTGATACGTATAACTTGTCGTTGAGCTCCGCCGGGCTCAATGCTAACACTACATATTACTTCCAGGTGGCTGCATTGAATAGTAATGGGTTCGTCACCAATTACATGGCATCGCAGAGCACTTCAACCAAAG
>Ga0208953_1000159_pt1 | contig 67511 bp, 52 predicted proteins | sample RifOxyB2_FD_184033 | JGI IMG/M metagenome (GOLD analysis project Ga0208953, IMG submission 184033) | Groundwater microbial communities from Rifle, Colorado - Rifle Oxygen_injection B2 (SPAdes) | ecosystem: Environmental > Aquatic > Deep subsurface > Groundwater | place: USA: Rifle, Colorado...
GGAAGTAATGCCTATGCACGTCAAAAGATTGAGGAAGCTCCCGACGATTCGTGATCGTGCGTCCCTGTCCGCTTTCGGGCGGATAACACGCGGATATCAGTTTGATTCACCGTCGAAAAACGCTTCGTTTCCAGGCCCGCAGTCATTCAATAACGGACCTTGAAACAGGAAGAAGGATAATCAGGGGCTTGACTGGCTCATTCATATCAGGTACCTGGCACCTTTTAGTGGTTAAGAATAAATATGATTCACAGTTTAAGGCAGTTTTTGACGCCATCAGGGAACTTATGTCCGTTCCGGCGAAACCCCAAAAACAAATTGGTTTCACGGTATAAGGGGAGTAGGTTGAGAATTTTTATCCGTTTTTAAGCCGGGAACTCAGGGATTTGGCGATTTGGATGATATGTTTTCGATCTTTTGGGGCGGTATTGCGGAGGATTTTGATGAGGGAGAGCAGGTCTTTATCCTGTCCGGTATAAAAATACACGGCAGTTTTTTCCCGCGTAGCAGAGGTGGCAGCCGCAACAGGACCGCATACTCCTGAAAGCAACTCCGTAAGCGGCTTTTTCAGACCATCGGCTATCTTTTTAAGGTTGATGAGCGAGGGATTCCTCCTGCCGCGCTCAACATCTCCCAGATAATTCGGATGCAGTTGCGCCCGGAAAGCCAATTCCTCTATTGTCAGGCCGTCCGCCAGCCTGAACCGGCGTATATTCCTGCCGACCAGCGCCTGTAGGTTTACGTCCACATTCCCTCCGAAGTCATGCTAAATTCTATTCAATGCCGTCCCCTTTATCCACAATCAATAAGTGTTGTTATCTCGTTTTGACAATAACACTGATAAGTGGTATATTCGGGAAGGGGGGGGGGTCCTAATTTTGCCCCATCTCCGTGTTGCTAAATAGTTTTTACACGGGACAATTCGTCAACCGTGGTTTTATGGCCGATTAGATTGCGTAAGGAGGTCGGGAATGTCCGATGAAATATGTGTTCATGGGGAGATAGTAATTGAGAAAAAACCGATGAAAAAGGAAGAAAGTACGCTTGTGTTCTTTGTTTGCAGAAATCCTGAAAGCAAAATGGATAAAAAAACAGTAACAGTCGAGTTTTGCGCAAAGTGTAAGGATATAGTTATTCCCTTAAAATAGACGAAAAGGTGTCAGAAAAATGAACGATTATATAGACCGGGAGGTGGTTTTGATTGGAAAATATCTCAAAACGAGATTCATTTTTGAGAATCTCAATGGGGCATTGTGATGCTTGGGAAGGTAAAGAGAAAATGACCTTAAAAATACTTATTTCTGGACAAAAATTGCACGCCGGAAACCATACGCCAGGATGCCCTAACAGGGGGTTGGATGGCGTGCGGATTAAAAAGACAATGCTTGAAGGAAAAAACAAAGGGAAACCGGTTCGCATTGATGTGCGAAGCGGAGATCTCACTTTTGCCCCGGGATTTACGAAGGAAGGGAAGACATATATTCGCAAAGAAATCGTACAGGTTCTCAATCGAGATAAGCAAAAGTTGAAGGAGTTGGCAAAATCTTTTTCTGAAATTCTTAGACCATTGGGGGGAGGGCAAAGTTAAGCTGGATGAGGCGCAGAGATATGCGGGAAATATCGCAGAGAAGTTCGGATTAAAGCCTGAGCCACAAAAGGAATTTATAGAGCAAGTAGGCAAAAATTTATTGAGGTATATTTCAACTCACTCCGATGTGAGTGCAAAACTTTTTTCAATTGAGCAGCAAGAAAATCATATTGAGATAGCTGACGGGGATGTGAGATTGGCGAAATGTTTTAAAAAAGCTAAAGCTGTCTGAGCAAAAAAATAGAAGTAAAGGAGAAAAATGAAAATTAAAATCGAAAACCCTCAAAATCCTGGTGGTTCTTATGTGACACGCCCTAAAACTATAGAGGTGGATGCTGAAAAAATTGCAGGTGGGGCTATTGTGAAAATTGATGGACAACACAATCTTTGTGCGCACTATGTTTATTCAGAAGAAGACGTCTTTTTTAAGCCGTGTTCTTTTTGCCGCCCGGCCCCGACTCCGGAATTGCTCAAGAAGACTTGCCCTGAACTTTGCAAGGAGGAGTAAATTATGGAATATAAAATAGGGGATAAAAAAGTTTTTGTGTTTCTATCTAGGAATTGTGACGTTCGTTTTCAAGAAAATGCAGCGTCCATTATCTGGGACGCGATTATTATTGAGGAAAATGGTGATACAAAAATGGTTTATCATGAAACTTTTAAATCACAGAAAGAATGTCATGATGCCTGCGGGGAAAAGTTTCAACACTTATACCCCCCGGGGGCTTGGAGACGGCTGGATGGAATGTAAATTGTGACTAAAAATGGTTCCACTAAACGGATTACCCGCTCCTGTTCTTTGAGTATGGGGTAGTGTGGGTGAAAAACATGACTAAAATTAAAATAATGGTTTTAGCGGCGGTTATCGCTTGTCTGTTTTGGGGGTCTGTGCATGCTGCCCCGGCAAAAGTTTCTGCAGGTTGGGTGCATACGCTGGCCATTAACTCCGACGGTACACTGTGGTCCTGGGGGAGGAATAATTATGGGCAACTCGGTCTTGGTAACACAATAGATCGAATTACCCCAGTACAGGTGGGGATATCTGCATGGTCCGCTGTTTCCGCAGGTAGCTATCATACCTTAGCCATAAAATCAGACGGCACGCTATGGTCTTGGGGATACAATGGTTTGGGACAACTCGGCCGCGAGGGTACGGTAACCATCCCGGCGCAGGTGGGAGTATTTATCTGGTCAGATGTTGCCACAGGCATTATGCATACCTTGGCTATAAAATCTGATGGTACACTATGGTCGTGGGGAGATAATACTTATGGGCAACTCGGTCTTGGAGATACGACAAATAGAAGTGCCCCACTACAGGTGGGTGCATCCACGTGGTCGGCTGTCGCTGCCGGTTCGAATCATGTTTTAGCTATAAAATATGACGGTACACTATGGACTTGGGGAGAGAATAATCGGGGACAACTCGGTCTTGGGGATACGACAAATAGAAGTGTCCCAGTACAGGTGGGTGCATCCACATGGTCAGCAGTCTCGGCATGCGGCAATGGTGCTTCCTTGGCTATAAAATCTGATGGTACACTATGGTCGTGGGGAGATAATACTTGTGGGCAACTCGGTCTTGGCGATAACACAATGAGAGTTACCCCAGTGCGGGTGGGGGTATCTACATGGTTTACTGTTTCCGCAGGTGTATATCATGTCTTAGCTCTAAAATCTGACGACTCGCTATGGTCTTGGGGATACAATGGTTTGGGAGAACTCGGTCTTGGCGATGTCACGACTCGGACTGCTCCGGTACAAGTAGGGGCATCTACATGGTCTGCCGTTTCCGCAGGTAATGCACATACCATAGCCATAAAATCTGATGGCGCAGCATGGTCATGGGGGGAGAATAATTATGGGCAACTCGGTCTTGGCGATACGACAGATCGGTTGACGCCTAATCGTATTGGCACAACACTTTCTTGGACTGGGGAAAGCAATTACACCACTGATGGCATTAATCCGAATATTGGTGATGGCTCAACGAGTTTTATGTTTAGGGTTAAATACATGAACTATTGGGGCTATGCCCCATCCGGCGGGTATCCGAAGTTGCATGTAAAGAAGAGCGGGGCAGAAATAGCGGGTAGTCCGTTTTCGATGTCGTTTGTTTCCGGTGCTTATACCACAGGGGTAATTTATGGTTACTCAAAAACGTTGGGGTTTGGGACCGATTACACCTATTTTTTTGAAGCTCAAGACACATACAATGAAATTGCGACTGGCGTGCCCACTTCCGAGGTTGATGCCCCGGATGTAGTTAATGCGGTGCCTACATTGGCTTGGACCGGAGAAGCCAATTACACTACTGACGGGACAAATCCGAATACCGGCAATGTCAGCACCAATTTTATATTTAGGGTTAAATATGCGGATGCTAATGGGGATGCTCCGGCCGCCGGGTATCCTAAACTGCACATCAAGAAAGGTGGGGCGGAAATAGCGGGCAGCCCGTTTTTGATATCGTTCGTTTCCGGCGCTTATGCCACCGGGGCAATTTACAGCTACACCAAAACACTGGCGACCGGGACTGATTACACCTATTATTTTGAGGCCCAGGATATATGGAATGATGTGGCCACGGGCGCGCCCCTGACGCCTGTGGCCGGGCCTGTCGTTTCCAATAACTCGCCGGTATTGAACTGGACCGGAGAAGCCAATTATACCGCCGACGGCCTTACGCCGGAATCCGGGGATAGGAACGCCAACTTTATTTTCCAGGTGAAATACAGCGATGCCGACAACCAGGCCCCGAATGCGGGATACCCCGCGCTGCATATCAAACAGGGCGGCACGGAAATAACCGGTAGCCCGTTTGCTATGAACTTTGTTTCCGGGGCTTATACCACTGGGGCTATTTATACCTATACGAAAGCGCTGACCCCCGGCCTTGATTACACTTATTATTTTGAAGCCCAGGATTCCGACGGAGTGGACGCGGAGGGAGCGCCCACTGCGGAAATTGACGCGCCGGATGTGAGCAATCTGGCACCGACGCTGGCCTGGACCGATGAGACCAACTACGCGAATGACAGCGTGTATCCCAAAACCGGGGCAGCTTCAGAAAATTTTATATTTCGCGTTAAGTGTACCGACGCGGATAACGATGCGCCCGATGCGGGGTATCCGCGGGTGCGGATCAAGCGTTCCGGCGCTGAAATAAGCGGCAGCCCGTTCGCCATGACTTTTGTTTCCGGCGCATTCAATGCGGGCGCGGTTTACACCCTGCCCCAAAGCCTTGCGGCCGGGGAGTATTCCTATCTCATTGAAGCGCAGGATATTTACGCGGGACAGGCCACGGGTAATCCGCTTACAGAGAAGACCGGACTGGTGGTTATAGGCGACAGCGTGGCTCCGCCTGTGCAGACGGTAAACGTTTACCATGGCGTGTTTAAACCCGGGCAAAATGAGAAAACTATCGTTGCATTCAACCTTTCCGCCCCCGCAAGGATAACCATAAAAGTTTACAATACCGCTGGCCAAAAAGTGAAAGACCTTTACGAAGGCTCGTCGCCTGTAGGCGTCAATAGTATACAATGGGACGGCAAAAACGATGGTGGCCAGAAAGTTTCCAGCGGCGTTTACACCATCAAAATAGAAGGCGGCGGAGTAAACCAGTCCAGACGGGTGGTGGTGGTGAGATAGTGTGCGCGAAGGTTATTTGGTCTCAAGAGTGGAAAGGCGGTGTTCGTGGTTCTTGAGAAGTTCGTCGTGTTCCGTGATAAGGCGGCCCCGGTGGGTGTCTTTCTGTCTATATGCCTGGGCCTCGGCGGCAAAAGCGTCAATGGAACTTATAATACGATTAACATCGTCTTTAGTGGCCATGCGTTCTTTGACGTCGTTCATGTCATTTTGGAGGCGGAGAATGGAAACGGTATTGTTGTGTGATATGGAGTGCAACGAGCTGATATCCCCTTTCATTACGCCGACATCCTGCTTAAGTGTGCCGACATCCTGTTTAAGCGTATTGATATCTTGCTTAAGTATGGTTATGTCGGACTCAACCCGGTCAAGCCTGGTAATCACGCCGGTAAGTTCTTTTTTAGTGGCCGGATCATTCTCATTCTGTACCATAGAATTATTCTAGCAAACAGGCCGTAAAGTTAACAGGGCCAATGGACCCAGAGTGCAATGAATAAAGGCCCGGTAAATTTATGAAAAAGATCAGCCTTGTCACGGTGGTTTGGGCGGGTCTGTGCTGCGGGGCGGCGATTGCCGTCGAACAGCCTACGGCTTTGTTTTTGCTGGATGCTCAGCCTAATGTCAGGCTTTATTCAATGGGCGGAGCGCTTAGCGGACTTAACCAGGGGGATTCCGTCTATAACCCGTGGGAACTTGGATATACCGTCAATACCTCGCTTTACCTGGCGCATTGGCCGGGCGCGGTGATAGATAGTAAGTACAATTTTTTATCGGTTGTGGCGCCTTTCAGGCGGTTGGGCGTGTTCAGTCTGTCTTATCTGAATTACGGCACCGGCTCGGAAACTATTGAAGAGCTGGACGGCACGCAAAGAAGGATAAAACTTGAGGATGACAAAATCATGGCCATCAGCTACGGCGTGCCTATTACCCAGACGCTATTCGTGGGCGGAGGAATTAAAAGTCTTACAAGCACATTAGCGGAAGACTACAAAGCCACCGCCCTTCTTTTTGACATGGGACTGGTTTACAGAACGCTTGACGATAAACATAGCTTCGGCGTGGCTATGGTAAACAGGGGTGGCGGACTAAAATACTACGAGACCACCGAACCGGTGCCGGCTGAGTATAAATTCGGTTATACGCGAAAATTAAGGCCGTATCCAGGGCAGAAGCTTGTGCTTGGTTTGGGCTACGCAAAATCTTCCGTATCAAAAACTATCTCTGTCGGAGCGGAGTATCAGCCAGGCATCTCTTTTGTGTCCATAAGGTGCGGGGCGTCCAGAAAAACAGACGTCACGGTGGTTACAGCGGGGTTGGGTCTCAACTATAACTCCGTTGATTTGGACGTTGGCTACGATTTGTCCTCCACTAGGATGGAAAAAGAGCAAACCCCGCTGAGATTCGCCCTAAGTTGGTCGTTCGGCGGGCGTGGCGACGATGCCATGGCTGAAAAGTATATGGCGCGCGGCATGAAGAAAAAGGCCATGGCCCTGCGGGACGATATAAAGTAGGGCGAGCTTCCGCACGAGAAAGCGCGGGACGCCAATACCAATATACCAACTACTCCGAGCGAGTGAAATAATTAAAGGGCTGTCCGACCCGCAACTGGTGTTCACAAAAAGGATTTCACCTACCCTGCCTATGGCGGTTCATTGGGGGAACTGCTATAATATGAGTATGTCCTGCGCGGAGTTTCGGCGCGGGGTGCGACAGATGAGGGAATCTTACTCCTTTGTATTCAGGAGATTTCCGTTTCGGGTGGTTCAGCGCAACGTAGGGGAAACCGCAACAGCGGTGTCCGCCTGTGGGGAAATCCCCGGAAGGGGTCCCGCCAAGCGAAGCGCAGGGAGTAAGCGACGATGAAACGGAGGGTAGGGGAAACCGCAATGCGGTGTCCCCTGTGGCAAAATCCCCAGGAAGGGGTGCCGAGAGCCCTCCTTGTGGAGCACCTGGCCGGGTTCCTCTGGAGGCCAGGCGGTAATCCGCCCCGCGCATTCGGCGCGGGGTGCGACAAGCGGGGGCGAATAGGTTCGACGGCAACTTATCGTGCCAAAGTTGCAGGCCATGGTTGACCAGGCCATGTAAAACAGGGTCAAAACAAAAAAAGCCAACTCAAACGAGCTGGCCTGGGCCCACGCCTAAGTGAGCCTCGCTGCCGGACGTCTCTCTGCAACGTCCGGTGAGCGTCAAAACGCAGGGTGCTGTCCGCGTGTCGCGCTTCGTATTCGCGGGCAAAAGACAACACGGAGCTTTGGACCGGCTTTGTCGTCCTGAACTTGGCCGATCCGAGACAAACTCAGGGCTAAGCCTGTAGTGGCTCTGGCATGTAATTGTCGGACCCGGGTGCGAATCCCGGCGCCTCCATAATTTAAAGCCGGTCTTCGAAAGAGGATCGGCTTTAAATTTATTATGGCGATTGATAAAGGTTGTCAGGTTCTTTTATAAGCATACCTGCTTCAGCCTCGAAAGTGCTGATTCGGTGTCCTCAATAAATCGTTGTTGGCATAGTCCGCTTCACAAATTAAAGAAAGGCAAGGCGCTTTGTGCGCATTGCCTTTTTCGCTTTTATCGGCCCTTTTGTAGTAAAATTTAGTTTCTGTTACTTTGAAATTTATAATGATAAATAATAAATTTATACGGGTTTCCGCGCCTTTCGCGATGTTCGCGGCTGTTTCCTGGCTGTTGTGGCGCTATAATCAGTATTTCCTGTGGATCTTCCCGGCTTACGGGCTGATAGCCATCTGGTTTTCCCTGTTTAAGGCGGATGTGAACCAGCCGAACACCGGTTCACAGGAGAAAGAACTTAAATTTGTTTTCATTTTCCTCGCTACTGCTATCGGGTTCGTACTGCCGCGTATCGCGCCGCTCGGCCATCCGGTCGAATCGGCTTTGCTTAGTTTTGGTGAAGTCGCGGCCCTGTGGTTGCTGTTTTACGCCCTAAACAGCGCCCAGAACCGCAGCCAGGCCGGCGCGGACCGGCTGCGGACCGGGGCCGCCGAATACGCCGGCAGGGCCAGGACCCTGGAAGGCGAGATTAAAATGTACGACGAGCACATGGGCGCCCTCAAGGAGCGCATCAAGTTCCAGGCGGGGCTGTCCGCCTCCATACATGCGCTTTCTTCCTGTACCACCCCGGAAGAGATAAAAGCCCGTCTCACGGAGATGCTCAAAAACCAGTTCCCGGGCGTAACGGTTGAACTGGAATCCGGCGCTCCGCGGGATTTTCTGGCGAACTGGGTGGCCCAGCGCAAAATTCCCCTGCTGGTCCGCAATAGCGCCGAGGAAAACAGGCTTTCAGCGGATGTTTTCTCCGAAGGACAGCGTTCGCTGGTGGTGGTGCCGATGAATCTTTTCGGCGCTATCACCGGTTTCATCCGGATGGTTTCTCCTGAGCCGAACCGTTTCGCCACCCCGGATCTGCGTACGTTGGAAATAATTTCCACTATCGCCACGGTCAGCATGGAGAATATCTATATGTTCGAGCGGGTGAGGGAACTGGCCATCAAGGACGGCCTTACCGGGCTCTTCACCCATCGCGCTTTCCAGACCCGCATCGAGGAAGAGGTCCTGCGCGCCGCCCGCACAAAGATCCCGTTCTCGCTCATTATGAGCGATATAGACCATTTTAAGAGTTATAACGACACCTACGGGCACCAGGCCGGCGACGCCGTTCTGAAAGCGGTGGCGCGCGAGTTGTCGGAAAACGTGCGCGACATAGATTTTACGGCCCGCTACGGCGGGGAGGAGTTCGCCGTCATTCTTACCGGCGTGGGTAAAACGCAGGCCGCCGGGGTGGCCGAGCATATCCGGAAGACGCTGGAGAGCCGGCGGTTTTCTTTTAACGGCGTGGTTACCAATGTTACGGCCAGTTTCGGGGTGGCGGAATTCCCGGGTGAAGCCGCCATCTCCAGCCAGTTGGTCCGCGCGGCGGACGAGCGGCTTTACCGGGCCAAGCACAGCGGCAGGAACCGGGTGATCTATGAGTAAGGACAATCTTTTTGTCTTCCTGCTGGCGGTGTCTCCGCTTCTTTCCTATTTCCTCGGCCGCTTCAGCCGGACGCTGGGGCTCGCGGCCGCCGCGGCGCTGATGGCCGGTTCCGTTTTCGCCCTGGGCTTAAGCGGCTTGGAAAGCGGTCCCGCCATGGCGCTGCTTTTATGGACGTTTGCGGCTTTATCCCACTCGGCAATGGTGAACGCGGACCTTTCCGGCTTTGGAGAAGGAGAGCGTAAGCTGGAGGAAGCGAAGGTCCGGGTTGACCGGCTGGAAACGGCTCTCCGAGTCCTGAAAAAAGATTTCGAAGTCCTGGGGACCAGCGAGAAAAAGGCCCTGACGCTTTATTCCGCGGTTAAACTGCTTTCGGAGGCCGTAGATCTTGAGAGCGCGGGGAAGCAGTTCGGGCGGTATGTCAAAGATTATTTCGACACTTCCGATTTCGCTTTTTATGTAAACGATCTTAACTCTAATGTCCCGGAACTTTTCGCCTGCGGGGACAAAACAGATCTTTCCTCATGGGAAACTCTCTCGCGCCTGCCCGGTTGCGAAGCTCCGTCGGCGCTGACCGGCGCGGTGGCCCTGGAAGCGGAGCATGCCGTAATTGTGCCGGTGCTTCACGCGGGGGCCGCGGTGGGATTGTTCGCCCTGCGTTTCCCGCCCGCGGCATTTAAAAAAGACGCCCTGGCCGGCGCGGCGATGGAATTCGCCGACGAAGTCTCGTTCGCCGTTAAAAGGATCCAGCTTTTCAGGCAGGTTGAATGGCTTTCGCAGGTGGACGGCCTGACCGGCGTTTATCGCCGCAACGCTCTGGACGAAAAGATCCTTGAAGAGATCCGGCGCGCCGGTGCTTTCAAAACCACGCTCGGGTTTATGATAGTGGATATAGACCATTTTAAGCTGGTGAATGACCGCTACGGCCACCAGTTCGGGGATTTCGTCCTGAAAAAGGTCGGCATGCTTCTGCGCTCCAGCGTCTATGAAACCGATTTTGTCGGACGCTATGGCGGAGAGGAATTCGGCATAGTTCTGCCGCGCGCGGACGCGGCCGGCGTGCTTCGTAAAGCCGAGGCCATCAGGACGAAGATAGAGGGAGAAACGTTTTCGCAGGGTTTTGAAACCGTCAAGGTGACCGTTTCCATCGGTATAGCCCATTTCCCAAGGGACGGTTCAGCCGCCGGGGAGCTGATCGCCAGGGCGGACGCCGCGCTTTACAGGGCAAAAGAAACCGGCCGTAACAAAGTGGTGGATGTGAGCGGAGTTTAAAACAGACGGTAAACAATGGACGATCTACAGTAACACGGAAACGCTTTATTTTACCGGTTGCTGATTTTCTGGAGGAACAATGGAAGAACAAAATATCCCCGGGGCACAGGCCCCCGCGCCGGCTCCGGCCAGGGCCGCCGATCCCGAATCTCAGGCCAAGCCGTCCCGGACCAGGTTTTGGCTTAAGATCCTCGCCGCGCTGTACGCGGTATCCCTGCTGTCTTCGTTCGCCGTAATAGCCAAGGTGGATGGCGTGAGGAAATCCCGGCCCAAAGACCTTGACCTGTCCAAGCTGACCGGCCTTAGTTCCTCCAAGAAAGACGTTGTCGCCGTCATCCCGATCTTCGGCGCCATCTACCAGACCGATTCTTCCAAGGTCTGGGAGCGCGGCAGCCAGCAGATAGCCAGACGCATAAAGGCGGCGGCCGATAAAAAAGAGGTCAAAGCCATATTGCTGGATATTAATTCCCCCGGCGGCAGCGTGGGGGCGGTGCAGGAGATCTATTCCGCCATACGGAGGGCCAAAGCCGAGACTAAAAAGCCTTTTGTGGCGCGTTTCGGCGACGTGTCCGCGAGCGGGGGCTACTATGTGGCCGCAGCCTGCGACACGATTATCGCCGAGCCCGGCACCATCACCGGTTCCATAGGCGTTATTTTCAGCGCGAGCAGTTTTGCGGGCCTTATGAACAAGGTGGGGATGCGCAGCGAAGTCATCAAGTCCGGTAAGTTTAAGGATATCGGTTCGCCGATGCGCGATATGACATTGGAAGAACGCAAACTGCTACAGGGCTTGATAGATGATTCCTACGATCAGTTCGTGACCGCCGTGGCCGAGGGCCGCAAGATGCGCGTGGAAGAGGTTAAGCCGCTGGCCGACGGCCGCATTTATACAGGCCGCCAGGCCTTGAATATCAAGCTTGTGGATAAACTCGGCGACTTGCAGGACGCGCTGGATCTGGCCGGGGAGCTTGGGAAGCTCGGCAAGAACCCGCGCATTCTGCGCGATTCAGACCCTTGGGAGCAGCTCTTCTCCATAATAGATTCCAAATTGAGTTTTTTCGGCGGCGCGTCCATAGAGACGGCGCTTAACGTCTCGCCCAGGCTTGAATACCGCTGGTACGGAAATTAATCTGAAATCGCGCGGTTTTCGTAAGACCAAAGGATAAAGGTTGAGGCATTAGGGGAGAATGAACCCCTGAATTTTCAGCGGACGGCATTAGTAAAACAGGTTTTTAAAGGAGCGCCGGTTATGAACCTTATCGCAACTGTCTCGGATCTTGTGGATGAGCCGCAGGATTTTATTGATCGGGCGGGTAACAAGGAAATAGGCTGGGCGGGCATATGCGGCTGCCTGTTCGGGACCCTGAGCATCTTCACCTTCCTGCGGATGTTTTCCGCGGTTCCTCCGGGGGTTTATTCGTTCCTGAACGTCCTGGCGATCATGTTCGGAATAAACTTCTTCTTTGCCTCGGCCATGCACCTGTTTCTTGAGATGACCGGCTCGCGCGGCGCAGCCCTGAAACTTTTCTTTCTGGTCGGCGCGACGGATTTTTTCTGGGCCGTGCTTATCCCTCTCGGTTTCCTGGCTAAGGTTGAATACCTTAATCCCGTGACGGATTTCCTGCTATGCGCTGTTATTGTCCTTCTGGCCAGGATTTCTCTAATTCGTCGGCTCTACTCTATTTCCCGCAATAAAGCGCTGCTGGCGCTGAGCCTGCCTTATGCCGCGCTCGCGGCCGGTTTTTTTATGGTCGTTGTTTACGCGATAGTTTATATGGTCTGGCTGCTTATATAACACGCTTCACGCGGGTTGGCTTGGCGTCCGGACCGCCGATTCATTTTTAGCGGTCCAGCATGCGGTCCGGCGGGGATGATCCTTATGTCTAAAATTCCGCAGATAAAAGAATACGAAGGTTTGCCGGTGGTCACGGCGGAAAAGATGAAGTACCTGGACAAAAAAGCCTCTATGGAATACGGGCTGCCTTCTCTCCAGCTGATGGAAAACGCCGGTAAAGCCATAGCTGAAGAGACGCTTCGCATCGCCAAAGAAGAATTGGGTAAAGATCCGGGCGCGCTGACGGCGGCCGTTTGCGCCGGCCGGGGCAATAACGGAGGCGACGGGTTGGTTGCCGCCCGTTATCTGTGCGCGGCCGGGGCCCGGGCGCAGGTTTTCATACTTGAGCCCAAAGATACCGGTTACGGCGAACTGGTCGTCCTTAATATTCAAAAGGCGAAGGACGCCGGGGTTAAAGTAACTCTTGTGACCAGAGAGGGGCTTGAAGGCCTTGCCGCGGAGTTTGAAAACGCCGATATTCTGCTTGACGCTTTGCTTGGCATAAGTTCAGTAGGCAAACCCACCGGTCCCGTCAGGCGGGTGATACAGTTGATGAATAAAAGCGCCAAGCTGATAATAGCCGTGGATCTTCCATCGGGCCTCAGCCCCGACACAGGACACCACAGCGGCGTTTTTGCGATAGCCAAACATACTTTGACTTTGGGCTTCGCCAAAACCGGTCTGATGGCCCCGCATGCCCAGCCGAACACCGGAAAAATAAAAGTTCTGGACATCGGTTATCCCAAAGAGTTGATAGAAGAAGCGAAGAGATAACCGGAAAAATTCGGTTAAAAATCGCTATTAACCGCGGGATTCGGGATAAAGCAAAGCGCCGGATACTTGCCGCTTTTTGATCTTCCATTTTTGATTTGCCGGAGGCGCCTCATGCGTTCCTTCAACGATAGCGTGATTTATTTTATAGTGGTGGACCGCTTCTTTAACGGCGACCCTTCCAACGACAGGTGCGCTAATCCAGAGGCTTTTGATGTTTCCCGCGGGGATTGGTTTAAATACTGGGGCGGCGATCTTTCCGGCGTGATGGCGAAGCTGGATTACCTTAAAGAGCTCGGCGCGGGCGCCCTTTGGCTGACCCCGCTTTTTGAGCAGGCGCATGGTCTGGTGGACGCGGAAGGCCGGGGGATAGCCGCCTATCACGGCTATTGGGCCAAGGATTTTAAGCGCCTGGACGAGCATCTTGTCGCGGCTCCGGAGGATGAGAGGCCCTTCGCCTCCAAAACCACCATCGTGGACCGCCTTGTCGCCTCACTGCACGGCAAGGGCATAAAGCTGATCTTCGATATCGTCTGCAATCACTCAAGCCCTGCCCATAGGCCGGATGAGGGGGACAAGGTTCACAAGGGCGAACTTTTTGATGACGGCAAGCTCTTGACGTCGTACGAAAACGACACGCTCGGCTGGTATCACCGTAATGGGGACGTTACCGATTGGAATTGCGCGGCGCAGGTGGAGAACAGGGAGTTCTGCGGCCTGGCGGATTTTAATGAATCGAGTATCGGGTACCGGGATTATATAAAGGATGCCATAAAACAGTGGGTGAACAAGGGCGCGGACGGCCTGCGAGTGGACACGGTCAAGCACATGCCGCTCTGGTTCTGGCAGGAATTCGTTTCCGACATGGTTTTCCACAAGCCCGACCTTTTCGTATTCGGCGAGTGGTTCCAGGGCGGCTGCAATGACCCCGCCTCCGTGCATTTCGCGAACAGGAGCGGTATGGGCATGCTGGACTTTTCATTGCAGCGCGGGCTGGAAGACTGCCTAGCCAGGAATCTTTACCGCGGTTTTTTTATGGTGGACGATGTGTTTCGGAAAGACCGCCTTTTCGACGACTGCCACCGGCTTGTGACCTTTATAGACAACCATGACATGCCCCGCTTTTTATCCGCCGGCGCCACGCCTGAAAGGATGAACCTGGCCCTTGCGCTAATCATGACCTGCCGCGGCACTCCTTGTATTTATTACGGCACCGAACAGTATCTTAATGATCCGACAAACGGCGGCGCGGATCCCTATAACCGGCCTATGATGGAAAAATGGGACACTGATACGCCGGCTTTCAAGCTTATAAAAGCCTTAAGCAAAGTCCGCCGGGAAAATAAAGCCGTCCAGCGCGGCAGTCAGCGCGTTAAACGGCTCAGCGAGGATTTCTACGCTTTTACCCGCGTCTATCGGTCCAGCGCCTGCCTGACCGTGCTTAACAAAGGCCCGCAAACAGTGATAACCCTGGACAATATAGAATTGCCCGGGGGAGTTTATAAAGACGTTATTTCCGGGCGGGGAGTAACGGTGAAAGATAATAAAATTGAAGACCTGCGGCTGGATCCGGACACCGCTTTGGTGCTTTCCCATGCGGGGGAAAGCAAGCGGCATGAAGGCCTGACCGTCAGTTTTATGCTCAACGGTTTTGAGACATCTTACGGCGCCTGCATAAAAGTGACCGGCAACTGCCGGGAACTAGGCTTCTGGGACGTGAAAAAAGCCTTCCCGCTGGAATACGTGAATGAGAATCTATGGATGGGCGACCTGGATATCGGCGAAAGCGCGGGCCGGGAGATCATCTACAAATTTATAGTTTCCAACCCCGACGGTTCCACGCTGTACGAGGACCGGCCCGCCCACGCGCGTTGTCTTCCGCGCGCAGGTTATATCATACATCGGCACAAATGGAATTAATCGCAATATTGCGGTTTGAACGGACCGCTAAGAGGACATCCCCGGTGATTTCAATTGGCGGGCGAGCTTGGCGGATAATTCCGCAAGGTGGGCTTTGAAGCGGGGCTGTTTCTTTTCTATCAGGGGGATCAGGGTTTTCCTGAGCCAGTTGCGCCTGTACTTTTCGTCCTCGTTGGATTCATCTTTCCTGTGGGGAAGCCGGTTGAGTTTCATGTATTCCATTATCTCGGCCCGCGTCACCTGAAGCAACGGCCTTATGACCGACACCGCCGCGGCCCCCTTGCCGCAGAGGACACGTTTTACCGGAATGCCCAGCAGGCCTTTGGGCTCGGTTCCCCGGAGCAGGTTCAAAAGGAAAGTTTCGGCGTGGTCGTCCGCGTGGTGCGCGGTGGCTATAAGGCGGAATTTCCTCTTAAGGGCTAGTTTAGTCAGGAATTCGTAACGGGCCAGCCTGGCGGCGTGTTCGATGCCGGTTTTTCTCCGTTTTGCGAGGGCCGGTACGTCCGTTCTTCCTGTCACGGTCTCAATGCCGTAGGTCCGGCCGAGTTTTTTTACGAAAGCTTCATCCTTATCGGAGTTCTTGCCGCGAATTTTATGGTTCAGATGGGCGATAAGCAGGATCAGGCGGCGCTTCCTTGCCTGCTTAGCGAAAAAATCAAGCATGGTTACGGAATCAGGGCCGCCGGAAACGGCCAGCAGCACGGCGTCTTTTTCCTTGAATAAATCGTATTTTCTGGCCCCGGCGTTGATCTTCTCCCAGAGTCTTAGCGTGCAGGATTTTTGTGACGTCATAATATAAATTATACTAATTGAAGCCCGGCCCCAATATCTTTAATTTTAGTATAATTACACCTTAACGTTGCTAAACGTTCCTATAGAATTCAGCGGGGAAATGGCTATGAAAAGTTACGAAATAAGGAAAGGTTTTCTGGATTTCTTCGCTAAATACGATCATCCCATCGTGCGATCCAGCCCTCTTATCCCGGAGGGCGACCCTACGCTTTTATTCACTTCCGCCGGCATGGTACAGTTCAAGCCTTATTACCTCGGCCTTAAAACCGATAAAAAGCGCGCCGCTTCGTGCCAGAAATCCTTCCGCACCACCGACATAGATAATGTCGGCAAAACCATCCGCCACCTGACTTTTTTCGAAATGCTGGGGAATTTCTCTTTCGGCGATTATTTTAAGGACGAGTCTATAAAGTGGGGCTGGGATTTCCTGACCAAGGAAATGGGCCTTCCCGCGGAAAGATTATATCCTTCCATATATAAGGGCGGCGTGGCCCCCAGGGATCAGGAAGCGCGCGGGATATGGGAAAGCGTGTTGCCTAAAAATCTGCATTCACATATAGTCGAACTTGGCGACAGCGATAATTTCTGGTCCATGGGCGACACCGGACCCTCCGGGCCCTGCTCCGAGATCTATTGGGACCGCGGCGAAAAATACGCCCATAACGGCTGTAAGGGCGCCGGTTGTTCCTGCGACCGTTATATAGAGATCTGGAACCATGTTTTCACCCAGTTTGACAAGCAGCCGGGCGGAATTTACGCTCCGCTGCCGAAAAAAAACATAGACACCGGCCTGGGGCTTGAACGCCTGACTTTTATAGTGGAAGGCAAGGAGACGCCTTTTGATACCAGTTTGTTCTACCCCATTATCTCAGGGACTTCCGACTTGTTGAAAGTTAAATACGATTCTTCCGGAGATAACGCCGCCAATTTCCGCATAATCAGCGATCATCTCCGCGCCGCCGTATTCCTTATATCGGAAGGGATCATGCCTTCGAATGAAGGCCGCGGCTATGTGCTGCGGCGCCTTGTCCGCCGGGCGGAACGCTTCGGGCGTCTGCTGGGGGCCGGCGAGCCGTTCCTTTACAGGCTGGTCCCGTCAGTGTTCGAAGTTTTTAAGGACGTGTACCCGGAGATAGTCGGCGCTGAACGCCACATCGTAGAGACGCTTAAATTTGAGGAAGAAGGTTTCCTTGAAACGCTTGAGACCGGTGAAAGGTTCCTGGCCGATCTGCTGGATAAGCACGCCAAAGAGATTCCCGGAGATGTCGCCTTCAAGCTTTACGAGACCTACGGTTTCCCAGTGGAACTCACACGGGAAATAGCTCTTAAAAGAGGCGCGGCGCTGGATGAAAAAGGTTTTGAAGCGGCCAGGAAGAACGCGCAGGGCATAGCCAAGGCCGGCTGGAAGGATTCAGGCGAAAAGAACGCGTTTATTTTTCAGACCGCCGAGCAGAAATTTCCCGCCACGGTTTTCCTCGGCTATGATTCGATGGAGACCGAGGCCCGGATACTCGGCCTGTTGGATCCGGACGGCAAACCCGCTGAGTCCATGCCAGCCGGCGCCGAGGGATACGCGGTACTGGACCGCACGCCCTTTTATGCCGAATCTGGCGGCCAGGTGGGGGATACCGGGAGTTTATCTGCCGGCGGTGCGGTCGTGGCGGATATTCTGGACGTTCAGAAACCGGCGGGCAAGGTCTTCTTTCACAGGTTTAAGGCCGGCACCGGGCTTAAAATCGGGGCTGTGGTGATGGCTAAGGTTTCAAGTCAACGTTTCAGTATCGCCGCCAACCATACGGCCGTCCATGTCGTAAACGCGGCACTGAAAACGGTTTTCGGTCCCAATACCCGGCAGGCCGGCTCCATTGTCACGCCCGAAAAATTCCGCTTCGACTATACGATCTCTAAAACTCCCACAGCGGGAGAACTGGACACGATAGAGAACATGGCCAATGCCGCCATAGCCGCGGACTATAAGGTCTTCAAAATGGAACGGCCGCTGGCCGATGCCGAGAAGTTCGGCGCCGTCACCCTGCTTGGTGAAAAATACGCGGACCCCGCCCGCTTCGTTCTGATAAACAAGGGCGGCTGGGATTCGGCCGGGGACCGCTACAGTCTGGAACTATGCGGCGGTACGCATATAGACGGCCTCGCCCAGCTTGTGCTCATAAAGATACTTAAGGATTCCGCTGTTTCCCGCGGCGTACGCCGCATAGAAGGCGTTGCCGGCCCGGCCGCGGTGGCGTATCTCTCCGGCCTGGCCAGTATCGCCGAAACCGTTTCATCCAAACTATCCGTGCCGCCCCACGAACTTCCGGCGCGCGTGGACCAACTGCTCCAGAATATAAAGGAGCTCAAAGTAAATAAGGGCAAGCCGGCCCAGGCTTCAGGGGAGGAGGCGATAGACTTGCCCGGCGGTATAAAGCTTGTGGTATTGGAGACCGCCGGCGCCGCTATACCGGAGTTGCGCGGCATAGCGGATCAGCTTAAGAAAAAATATAAGTCTTCCGTGCTTTTCCTGTTTTCTTCTTCCGAAGGCAAGCTCTCTTTTATTTCTTCCTCGACCGTTGAGGGGAGCAGATTCAGCGCTTCGGCTCTGGTAAAGGATGTCGCGGGGGGTATCGGCGGCTCCGGCGGCGGCAGGCCGGATTTTGCCCAGGGCGGAGGACCGCTTCCAGCCGATATGGCCGATTTCAGGAAAAAAGTTATAGAGCTTGCGAAGAAGCATATTTGATAAAATATGCCCGCCCTGCGCCTAAGTATTGCGCGAGGTGTGAAAATAAGCCCGCGCGTCACCTTCTTTAGCAAGCGCGGGGACCACTTAAGAGTGGATCAGCGAGCGTTCGCGTCTTTAATGGCGCGAAAAGCGAGCGACGAAGGGGAGCTTAGCTCCCCTGTGGAGCACCGGGCGCCACCTTAAAAGCCCGGCGGATAATTCGCCCCGCCCGCTATGCAGCGCCGGCGGGGTGCGACAGACGCGCCCGTGGTGAAATGGATATCACAGGAGCCTCCGAAGCTTCTAGTGCAGGTTCGATTCCTGCCGGGCGCACCAAAATTTCAATAAACCGTGGAAAGGTTTGCGTTATATTACCGGGGGGGAGTAAAATGAACAAAACATTGCGGATCCTGGCGGTTGCCGCGCTTGCGGTTTTCCAAAGCCATGTTTTAAATGCGGTTGATTTTGATCGGATTCTGGATTTGGGCGCTTTCAGGCGGGCCGCCGTTATAAACGCGCCCGCTGATACACAGTTCCGGATATTCCCGATCCCGGCCAAAGCCGCGGCGCCCGTTTTGACACGAGGCCCGTATGTGCAGATGGGGCACTCCGGCGTTTCGACAACCATCGTGTGGCGCACCGCCGAGGCCTCCGACGGCCGGGTGGATTACGGTTTGACGGCGGCGTATGGCGCCAATGTCGTTTCACCGGGCAACTGGCAGCACGAAGCGACGCTGACGGGGCTTCGTCCGGGAGCGAAATATTACTACCGCGTGAGCAGCGGCGGCTTGGAACTGGCGAAAGGCGAGTTTATAAGCGGTAAAGCGCCGGGGCAGCCGTTCCGGATCGCGATGTTCAGCGACGCCCATGAGGGGGGAACGCGCGGCATCGGCTACCGCATGTCGTTATCCAAGCCCGACCTGATCCTTGCGGCCGGCGATATCACGGACAGCGGTCTATTTCAGGAGTTGGACGGCAATTTGTTCTCCAACTTTTGGGAGGTACTGCGTTCCGCTCCGCTTTACTGGACGCCGGGGAACCATGATGTCGACAGGAACTTCGCGGAATGCCGGAATGCGCTGGTTCTGCCGCAAGACGAACTGAATTACTGGTTTGAATATTCCGACGCGCAGATAATATCGCTAAATGCGGAAGGCCTGCCCGGCCCAAGTTGGCTGGCCAATGCGCTGGCCTCCTCTAAAAAGCCGTGGAAGATAGTTTTTTTCCATGAGCCGGCATTCTCGCCCAGCGGAGGGCACGGTGAAAACGCGGCCATCCGCGATACATATGTGTCCATTATGGAGAAATACGGTGTTCAGCTTACGATCTCCGGGCATAATCACTTTTACTGGCGCAGCGTTCCTATTAACGGCATTACGCATATAGTGGATGGCGTCTCGGGCAACCGCCTGCGCGACATAGGGGCTATGCCCTGTAATTCCGCATTCGGTTTCAGCGGCACTTCCGCCAAATCATTCGTGGTTGCCGATATCAGCGGCAACACTATGGTCGTTCGCGCCATCGGAGAAAACGGCGCTATTCTGGATGAAACTATCATAGACAGGGATTCCCCGTTTCAATTGGACGGGTTGCTGGATGGTTCCGCCCGGCAGGTCGCCGCCAGGCCCGGCGGTTTGGGCATATGGGCGGCTATTTCGGGCCGCTATCTGTATGTCGCTACGCAAGATGCCGGGGAAGGCTACGATCATTTCCTGTTTCTGGCGCGCAATCCGGCTCCGGCCAAAACCGCCGTCTGGGCAAAAGCCGGCGGCATTATGGCGCATGACGCGTTCCTGGCCGATGAAAACGACAGCTCATTCACCGGCTGGTTCAGGAGCGACGGCAGCCAAGTGAGCGATTTGCGCGCCGCCCGCTCCGCCGGCCGATGGTGCAACGGGAACTATGTCGAAGGCGTGATAGATTTACAGCAGCTTTACGGCGGGATACCGCCTGTAATATATCTGGCGGCCGCCCCGTACGGAACGGCCGACGGCGGAGCGCTGGTGGCATCCAAACAATGCCCCGCCGGGAACGGGGATAATAACATGGATCCGGCGGAATTTATCGCCGTCAACACCGCGGATATTTTAACCGGGATTTCCCGGCTGAAAGCCGGATCAGGCGCAAAGTAATTTTATTTCTATCAAGATCAGCGCGATATCCACATGAACTTTGAGGAAGAGTTGACCCTGCTTGTAAAATCCAGGTATCCGCTTGTCGTGGTGGAGACCATAGACGAAGATTTCGTTTCCCGCCGGCTTTTTAAGATTTCCCAGGCCCTTTCTATGAATTTCTACAGCTGGTCGCTGACCATGGGGTTGCGCGTGGGGGTGAACGCCAATTCTTTTTACCAGAGCAACGAGCCGGCCAAGATGCTTAAGATGGTCAACGACCTGCTCAACGACCCCCAGCCCTCCTTATTCCTTTTTAGCGACCTGCATAAGTTCCTGGAGGACGCCGTGGTCGCCCGTCTCTTCAAGGATATGCTCAATAAGATAAAGGATACCAGGACCACTGTAGCCATGGTCGGCGCCGAATGCAAGCTGCCGGCGGAAATAGCGCCCTTCGCCGCCCGCATAACCGGCGGTTATCCGGATGAAAAGGAGATACTGGGCGAGATAAACCGGATACTGGCCGATTTCAAATCGTCTTCCGTGCATATAGATGTGGAACTCGGGCAGGAGGACCTTAAAAGGATACTTAAGACCCTCAAGGGCCTCTCCATCCAGCAGATAAGGAACACTCTCAACAGCTGCATACTTAGGGATTGCCGTTTTGACAGGAACGATCTGGCCGAAATAGAAAAATGCAAAAAAGAAATTTTCGATCAGGACGGAATACTTGAATACTTCGGCTCGGAGCGCGGGAACAATATGGCGGGTTTCGGGAACCTGAAGCGCTGGCTCTCCGACAGAAAGAATGTCATAACGGCCGGGAATCCCGGCCTTCCCCCTCCCAAAGGCGTTCTGCTCCTGGGCGTGCAGGGCTGCGGCAAAAGCCTCGCGGCCAAGGTGATAGCCGGGGAACTTTCCATGCCTCTGTACCGGCTGGACCTCAACCGCCTTTACTCCAAGTACCTGGGTGAGACCGAGGAGAATCTGCGCAAGGCTCTGGCCACGGTGGAGCGTCTTTCCCCGGTCTGCCTATGGATAGATGAAATAGAAAAAATTTTCGCGGCCTCTTCCGGAGAAATAGACGGCGGCGTTTCCAAGCGCGTGCTGGGCGCCATGCTCACCTGGATGCAGGAGCGCCATGACGGCTCTTTCATAGCCGCCACCTCCAATGATATCAACAGCCTGCCGCCTGAGCTCCTGAGAAAAGGCCGCTTTGATGAAATCTTCTTTGCCGACCTGCCTAATATTTTAGAGAGGGGGGAAATACTCAGGATCCACCTGATAAAGCGCGGCCTTAAATCGGAAGATTTCGACCTGGGGGCCCTTTCCCTCAATTCTGAGGGCTTCAGCGGCGCGGAGCTTGAGCAGGCCGTCATTTCGGCCCTTTACAGCGCTTCCGGCGCTAATGAGAAGATCTCCACAAAGCACGTGCTGGAGCAATTAAAACTCACGCGCCCTCTTTCGGTCATAAAGGCCGAGGCCGTTGATTTCCTGCGCGGCTGGGCCAAAGAAAGAAATATCCTGCCTGTTTAAGTTATCGTAGGATGTTATAACTCTTGAGCCGCAAGTTTATATTCGTTCAAATACAACAAATCTGTCAGTGAAATCCGATCCATCAGCATTCCCCGCGCTATTCTGTGCGGGTAAAATATTGAGAGGCGGTATTTTGTCATGGGCTGAATCGGGGGGCTTGACAAAAGGGGAAACGTCTGTTATAGTAGTAAAAATAGTAAAGATAGTAAGCAAAGTAAGAAACATATCAAAACCAAATACAAACTGCAATAAGGCTCTATCCTCTTATGGAAGATAAATTATCAAAAAAAGCTTTCGGAACTCATGAAATCGCGCGTATATGCGATGTTACGCCTCCGACCGTCATTAACTGGGTAGAGGAAGGAAAAATACCTTTCTTTACCACCGGGGGCGGGCACCGCCGGGTATGGGATAAAGACCTGATAGTTTTCATGCGGGAACATAATATGGCTATCCCCGCGGAACTAGCGCCTCCGGGGAAACTGGTGTTTTTAATCGTGGATGATGAGGAACAAAACAGGAAATTTATATCACGGGGGATTAAAAGTTACTACCCGGACGCCGGGATTGAGGAAGCGATAGACGGATTTGAGGCGGGCTATAAGATCCGCGCACTGCTGCCGACCCTGGTAGTGCTCGATATTCTATTGCCTAAAGTCAACGGAATAAAGGTGTGCGAGATTATGCGCAGCGACCCGGATCTGCGGAATATCAAAATTCTTGCCATAACCGGCTGTGATATTGAGGAGTCAAGGCCCCGGATATTGAAAGCCGGGGCGGATGATTTTCTGGGCAAGCCGTTCACAATTCAGGACTTAAACGAAAAAATAGAGAATTTGCTTGCAAATCTGAAGAAGTAAGGATTTCATATGTTCGACGTTGAAAATGACAATAACCATCCCCCGTCATGCGCTCCGGGGCAGGCCGCCGTTAAGCCGAAGCTCATGGTGGTGGACGATGAACTCGGCTTCAGAGATCTTGTGGTCCGGGTATTCTCCGACGACTATGATGTGGTGGGCGCCGCCAATGGCGAGGAAGCCCTTCAAAAGGCCGGCGCAAGAGATATAGACGTCGTTATTTCCGATATGACCATGCCGAAGCTGGGGGGCCTGGACATGCTTAAGGCGCTAAAGGAGATAGATCCGAATATAGAAGTTATTCTGGTCACCGGCTACGCCACGCTTGAGACCGCGGTTGAAAGCATGAAACGGGGCGCCTATGATTATATCGCCAAGCCGTTTGATATTGAAAAGCTCGCCAGGCTGGTCGCGCGGGCTTTGGATAAGCGTCGTTTAAGCCGGCAGGTGGACGAACTCAAGGAAATCAATCGTTTCAAGTCGGAATTCCTCGCCAATATGAGTCATGAGCTCAGAACCCCCATGAACGCTATACTGGGTTATACCTCTCTTCATTTGGACCGGCTTTATGGAGAGGTGACGCAAAAGCAGGAAGATGCCTTAAAAAGAGTGGAAGCGGCGGGGAAGAATCTGCTGAACCTCATTAACAGCATCCTCGACCTTTCCAAGATCGCCGCCGGTCGTATGCCGGTCTATCTGGAAGAGTTCCAGCTTAAAGAGTTGATAGACGAGGTTCTGAGCATGATGGATTGTCTGGCCAAGGGCAAGAAGCTCAATCTAGAGGCTTCCGTTCCTAAAGATATGCTGGTGCGGAGCGATAAAACCAAACTTAAGCAAATCCTGATCAACCTTGTGAACAACGCGATCAAATTCACCTCTTCGGGCGGCGTCTTTATAGAGGTGAGCCAAAGCCCGGAACAGACGCTCTTCAATATCCGGGTGCGGGATACCGGTATAGGGGTAAAAATAGAAGATCTGCCCCTTTTATTCCAGGAGTTCAAGCAACTGGACGCTTCCCCTACGCGGGAATACGGAGGAACCGGCCTTGGTCTGGTGATCAGCAGGAAATTAGCCCGGCTTATGGGGGGGGATATCGGTGTTGAAAGCGTTGCGGAGGCCGGTTCCACTTTTACCGTCACGCTGCCGCTGGAAAGCGACCTGCGGCCGCAATCCGTGGAAAGTGTTTTTAAACCGGCGGTTGCCGGTTGCCGGGGGAAAATATTCCTGGCTATAGACGACGACCCCGAAGTTTTGACTCTTCTCCGGGACAGCCTTCAGGGCAGCGGCTATGAGTTTGCCGGCGCGCTGAACGCCGAGGAAGGAATTGCCATGGCCCGGGAACTTAAGCCCTTCGCCATCACCCTGGATATTATGATGCCGCATAAGGACGGCTGGTCCACCCTGCAGTTCATGAAAAACGATCCCGAGCTGCGAAAAATCCCCACTATCATACTCTCCATTATGGACAACAAAACCCTGGGATACGCGCTAGGGGTGACCGACTATATACTTAAACCGTTCGAGCGCGGCGAGCTTTTGAAAAAGCTCAAGGCGTTGGACCTTGGCACGCAGGTGGATGGCTCCCTGAAAAGAACTCCGCGCACGGTGCTTGTTATTGATGATGAAAAGAACATAGCCGAGCACCTTAAAGAGACTCTCGGGGCAGAGGGTTATACGGTGGAAAACGTCGCTAACGGTTCCGTCGCGCTGACAAGGATAAACGCCGCCCCGCCGGATATTTTGTTTCTGGATCTGATGCCGCAGGGAAGCAATGGTTTTGAGATAATAGAGGCGATGGAAAAAGATCCGAAATTCAAGGATACCTCCATTTTCATCTTAACGGCCAGACATCTGACTCTTCAGGAAACAGATTATCTTCAAAAGAGGACCGAAGCGGTTTTTCAAAAAGGCTCAAAGAGTCTGCCGGAGATATTGGGGCAGGTGAAAAAACGGCTGAAAGAGCTGGAGGCCGCAGATGAACGTTAAGATCCTGGTTGCCGACGACGACTACGATAACCGGACGATAATAAAGCAGGTGCTGGAGGCCGCCGGATACCAGGTGCTTGAAGCTGTCAACGGCCTGGAGGCCATTGAGACCGCTCTGGCCCAAAACCCCGTCCTTATTTTAATGGACCTTTCCATGCCCAAACTTAACGGATGGGAAGCCGCCAAACGGATAAAGCAGACGCCCCAGATCGCCGGTATCCCCATATTCGCCTTCACGGCTCACGCGCTCACCGGGGATGAGGTCAGAGCCAAAGCCGCCGGCTGCGATGATTATATTTCCAAACCCTGCGTCCCGCGCGAAGTCCTGAAAAAAGTGAGGGACTGTCTTATGAGGGATGAGGGATGCCGGCCTAACGATCCGGCGGGTCCGCCTCCGGCGGAAGGGAGGGGGTAAATGGCGAAGATCTTGATCATTGACGACGACACTGCCAATCGCGATATGCTTAAAACACGGTTGGAAGCGTCCGGTTATGCCGTGGCCGAGGCCGTTAACGGGGAAGAAGGCGTCAAAACGGCGCAGGACCTCGCGCCCGACCTTATAATTATGGATGTAATGATGCCCAAGGTCGATGGCCGGCTGGCTTGCCGTATATTAAAGTCAAATCCTAAGACAAAGGATATTCCCGTGGTAATGTTGACGGCCCGCAGCCAGCAGATGGAAGAACTCCGGGGTTGGGAATCCGGAGCGGATGAGTATTTGACCAAACCCTGCGATCATAAGCGTCTGTTGGAGCTTATAGCGCAATTTCTGAATAAAGCGCCAAAGGGATGATATATTTATTGGAAAGAACCTTCTCCAACGAAGAATGTAATAAATGGGGATATTATGAACAAGAACACGGAAATTCTCCCCGTACGCAAGATACCCGCTGAAATACTGCGCCTGGTATCCTATGAAACCGTCCGCCGCCACGGCCTTATCCCGCTTGAGCTGCGCGGAGAAACACTCCGCGTCGCCATGGTGGATCCTAATAACTTAACCGCTCAGGACGACCTCCGCCTGCGGTCCGGCTATGAGCTTGAAGTAGTCAAAGTGTCCCAGGCGGAGTTGGACTCTCTTTTACATAACAACTTTCATGATCCGTCGGAGCACCCTCTTTGTCCGGCGCTTACGGTGGAGCCCGCAAAAGGCGGGAGCGAAGTTCCCAGGCCGGAAGAATCCTTTGCCGTTCAATCCGTGGAGAAGCTTTTAAATTTAGCGCTTATCATGCGCGCGAGCGATATCCACCTGGAACCGCAGCGCAACGGTTTTTTCGTGCGGTTCCGCGTGGACGGGGTGCTGAAGACTGTTCATGAGTTCCCCAGGACGGTCCAGTCCGCCATCACTTCCCGCATAAAAATCATGGCGAATATGGACATCTCCGAAAAGCGGCTGCCCCAGGACGGACAGATAAACATAGAACGCGAGGCGAGGAACATCGATCTGCGGGTGTCCATGCTGCCCGCCAAATACGGTGAAAAAGTGGTGATCCGGATATTGGACAAATCGGGAATGGCTTTGGGCCTTGAGACTCTGGGGCTGGAACCGGATATGCAGAGCACGTTCGAATCCCTGATAGAAAGCCCCCACGGTATCATTTTGGTCACCGGTCCCACCGGAAGCGGAAAGACCACCACGCTTTACTCGGTTTTAAGCAAGATCAGATCGCCGCTAAAAAATATTATAACGCTTGAAGATCCCATAGAATACGAGCTTCTTTGCGGCAGCGCTAATGAAATGGGCATTACCCAGGTGCAGGTGCACCCGAAGATAGGCCTCACTTTCTCCGCCGGTTTAAGATCCGCGCTCAGGCAGGATCCGGACGTAATAATGGTCGGAGAAATACGGGACAAGGAAACCGCTGAAACGGCCATGACCGCCGCGATGACCGGGCATCTCGTCCTGTCCACTCTTCACACCAACGACGCTCCCAGCGCTATGGGAAGACTTCTCGACATGGGCATTGAGTCATACCTGATGGCCGCCACCGTGAAAGGTATTCTGGCCCAGCGTCTTCTGCGCGTAGCTTGCGCGGGCTGCAAGGAAAGATACCAGCCTCCGCTCAGGGCCCTGAAAAACATGTTCCCCGGCCGGCAGAACCTGGAAAGCGCCGTTTTCTACAGGGCAAAAGGCTGCCCGCGCTGCCAGGGGACGGGCTATCTGGGCAGGCACGGTATTTTTGAGCTTTTGGTGATGTCCGATGAATTAAAGCAGCTTATTCATACCGGGCAGAATCTTGAGGGGATACGCAAAATTCTGGCGGCCCAGGGATTAAAGTCTTTGCGGGAAAGCGGAATGGAGCTGGTCTTTAAGGGGCTGACGACCGTGGAGGAAGTGGCAAGAGTAGTGGTGGATTAGCCCCGAAAAATCCGTCCATCCAGGGCGGACGCCCGCTGAAACAGCGGATGCACTTTCCGGAAGGAGGAACCCGCCGTTTCGCGCAACAGAAAGGACGGGCAAAATTAAAAGTATGAAAGAACGGGCAAAGATACTGGTGGTGGACGACGAGCCGGGGATACGCGACCTGCTCTCATACGAGCTTTGTTTCCACGACTATCAGGTGGTTACGGCGGTCAATGGAGAGGAAGCCCTTGAAAAGGTCAGGAAGGAAAAATTCGATCTTGTCATCAGCGACATCAAAATGCCCCGGATGGGGGGCATTGAAATGCTGGATGCCATTAAAAAAATAAATCCCGATATTGAAGTCATTATGTCCACCGGGTACGGCACGATCGAGACGGCGGTAAACGCTATGAAAATGGGAGCGTATGATTTCGTGCAGAAACCGTTCAACCTCGATGAGATCTTCGCCATAATAGAGAAGGCACTGGAAAAAAGCGAGCTAAGGGTCCTCCTTGGAGTTTACGAGGCGAGCAAGCACATCTTCTCTTCGATCAAGCTGGACGAACTCCTGCCCGTTATGGCGGGGCTTTCCATCCAAATTCTCAAAGCCGATGATGCGGTCATTATTCTGCCGGATCGGGCGGGCCGGCTTACCGTAGTGGCGGCCGCGGGGCTTAACGACGACAAACGGAAGGAACCCCGCCTGTTACTCTGTGAAAGGGGCGCGGACAAGGGCGCCCAGGTTTTGGAACCGGTCATAATTGACGGGCCGATGGATAAGGATCCGCGATTTTTGAACATAGACGGTATTGGCGACATCCGCTCGGCCATTGTGTTTCCGCTGGTGATAGAAGGGCGCCTCCTCGGGGTTTTAAATGTCAATCGCACCGTTCGGGAAGCGCCGTTTACCGCTTCCGACCTCCGGCATGCCTCCGTTTTATGCGCCCAGCTCGCCCAGGCCATTCACAACGCCACCCTTTACCTGGAACTGGACAACAAGATGCGGGAGCTCCGGCAAATGCAATCCCAACTGGTGGAATCTGAAAAGCTGGCCGCCATCGGAAAACTGGCGGCCGGGGTGGCCCATGAGATCAATAATCCCCTTGCCGGAATCATGGGCTTCACGGAGTTGCTGCTTCAGAGCAATGAGCTTTCTGTGGGCCAGCGCGAAGACTTGCAGTCCATTATGGAGCAGAGCCAGCGCTGTCGCAGGATCGTGCAGAATCTCCTGCAATTCAGCCGCAGAAAAACTGGGAAAACCGAACCCATCAATCTGGGCCGACTGCTGGAAGCAAGCCTGCAATTGATGAAGTATAATCTGGTCCGGTCGAATATTGAGGTTCAAAAACATTTTCCCGATAATCTTCCCGCCGCGCTGGGGGATCCGGCGCAGCTGGAGCAGGTGTATTTAAACCTCATTGCCAACGCGCGGCAGGCGATGGAAGGCAAAAAGGACTCGGTTATAAAGATCAGCGCCTCCAGCGAGGCCGGCCATGTCGTTCTGCGGTTTGAAGATAACGGCTGCGGCATTCCCCCTGAAAATCTCGGCAAAGTTTTTGATCCTTTTTTCACCACCAAGCCGGTAGGCCAGGGAACGGGGCTTGGACTATCCATCTCTTACGGGATCATCCAGCAGCACAAGGGAACGCTCCGGGTGGAAAGCCAGGTCGGCAAAGGAACCGCTTTTATCATAACTCTCCCGATTGCGCGGGACCCATTAGGTATGGAGGCGGCTTTATGAAAACCCTATTGTGGCCGGCTCTGGCCGCGGGATTGTTGCTCCAGCAGACCCTGAGCGTCCGGGCGGAGGGAAATGACGATTTTAATTTTTTTGAGGAAGAAAACAAACTGATGGTCGCCACCCTGCATGAGCAGACGCCTGAACAGGCGCCTTCCATTGTTTATATTGTTACGCGCCATGATATTGAGGCCTACGGGGCCAGGGATCTGGCGGATATCCTGCGCCTTGTGCCCGGTTTTGAATTCGGCGTAGATGTTTATAGCGAGGCCGGGCCGGCATTCCGCGGAATCTGGGTGGAAGAGGGGAAGCTGCTTTTGATGATCAACGGGATAATGCAGAATGAGCTGGGTTTCGGTAATTACAGTTTTTTCGGGTCTATCCCGGCTTCAATGATCGAAAAAGTGGAGATTATCCGCGGGCCCGGCAGCGCGGTTTACGGTGGTTTTGCCGAGGCGGCCGTTATCAATGTCATAACCCACCAACCGGAAAAATTAAACGAGATGCGTGTCAACGGCGATTTGAGCGCGGTCTCACGCTACGGGAACATCAGTTATGGAAGCCGGACCGAGACCATGCGCGTCGCGGCGCATATGGGACAGGGTGAGACGCTTTTATCGCGGCGCGATTACACGGATTTTTTCGGTAACCGGCTTGAGCTTGACCGTAATACGGCCTATCGGCGGTGGCAGCATCTTATAACGGAGGCCTCCGCAAAAGATCTGACGATCCGTTATCAGCGCACTTCCTTTACCTTCGGCTCGCAGGATACCTTTACTACGATTCAACCGACGGTCAACGGCATAAATCTGGAACAAACTAATAATTACAATGATGTGACGCATCTTGATTACAACGCGAAGATCTTCGATAGTCTGGAGATTAATCCCCTTTTTGAGTACACCCGGAATAATACGTGGAATTTTAATTTTCCCGCCAGCATTGACGGTTACCTGGAGGGGTCAGGCACTACGTTATGGCGCTATCGCGGGGAGATCTCGGCCCTCTATGAAACGCCATGGTCGGCTGAGATGAAATTAGGGGGCGGCTATATCCGGGATGGAGTGCAAAATGTGGCCTCCGACGGCACCCCGGGGCTGCAGCTTTCGGCGGATCCCGCTGATCGCTCCGACCACACGTATACTTCCGCTACCTTCGGCTTGTTCCAATACATGCAGCAAGCGGGCCCGGTAGGCCTGACGGTGGGAGGCCGTTATGAAGACACCAGCTTTGGCGCCGCTATTGCTCCACGGGCCGGCTTAACCTATGTCCACGACGCTTTTAACGCGAAGCTGCTTTATGGAAGAGCTTTCAGGATCCCGCTCCCCTGGCAGGCTTTCTCCAGGGTTCTCACCTTCAATGGGGATCTTAAACCTGAGATTGCGAATACGACCGAAATGGAAATAGGCTATAAATTCAAACCGCAGCTGAAGGGAAAACTAAATTTCTTTTTCATCGATATCAATAAACCGATAGTTTACCTGGGAGCCACTAATAAATATGTGAATCTGGGGCGGATAATCTCCAAAGGAATTGAAGCGGAACTTAGAATGAATTATACCAGCTATGGCGGTTTTGCCAATTTTTCCTATACCGCTCCGGGACACAGCACCTCCCCGGGATTTGTCACCTCATCCAAAAACCGTTTTTTAGCCACGCCCCCGGTCAAAATCACCTTCGGCACGTATTACAGGGCCGGATACTTTGAATTTGCTCCCAGCGCCACTTACCTTGATCATCGGGCGGGACAATCCCGATATTCCGCGAACGATCCGGCCGGTATTCCGGGGACAACCGATTACAAAGCGATTATTTTGACCGACATGAATATCATCGTGCGCGACGCGCTTAAGGATGTTGATATCCATTTAACGGGACATAATATTTTCAATGCGCGCTATACCCTTATCCAGCCTTATTACGGGGCTCACGCGCCTATGCCGGCGCAGGATCGTGAAATAACTTTAGGAGTTACCTGGCATCTCTAAGCGTTAACAGTCTGCTGAAAAACCCTACTCGGAGGTATTTTGAGCAGATTTTGAAGTCGAGCCGAAGCGATGCGAAACAAGCATTCTCGACTAGGGACTGTGAGTTGAGCAGCGCAAAGGCGCAGACGAAAATAGGCCAAAAGACCCCGAAAGGGGGTTTTTCAGCAGACTGTTAATTCGGAAACCCCGGGAGTGAGTGAGCGCGGCGGACGATCCGGATAATGCAAGGCGGCGTATGCAAACCATAGTCATATGAATATAAAACGACATAATATTTTAGCCTTGATATCAATATTTTGCCTGCTGACGCGCGGAATCGGGCGGGCCCAGGAGGTTGTTGCGGTTCTGAGTTCGGATTCGCAATATTACCTGGAAGCTTTTCATGGTTTTCAGGATGCCTGGGGGCATCCGATCACTTCCTTTAATATGCGTACTGAAACCCCGGTAATAACCGAAAAGACCAAACTGGTGGTTGCTTTCGGAGGAAAAGCCTCTTCGCAGCGCTATCCGGACAAAACGCTGGTTGTTTCATGCATGACGCTGGTTGCGGGGCTAAAGCGGAACGAAGGCGGGAACCGCTATTTTTATATTTCGATGGCGCCGTATCCAGGCCTGATTTTATCCAAAATCAAGATGCTTCAGCCATCCTTAAAACGCCTGGTGGTATTTTGGACCTCCGATTCTCTGGAGGACTATATCGGGCAAATGCGGAAGGCGGCCTTTCCCAATAACGTTGAATTGGTCCTGATAAAACTGGAAGATTCGGATGCCCTTCCGGAACAGCTTCGGAATATTCATGGTGAAATAGACGCGATATTCCTGCCGCCTGATCCGATCCTGGTTAACGTCGCAAACTTTGCGACAATCAGGGATTTTTCAGCGGCTAATAACATTTCTTTCTATGCTCCGACCGAAGGCCTGGCCGAAAAAGGAGCGACAGCCTCTATTGCCAGCGGTTTCTACGAAATGGGGCGCAGTGCGGCCCTGACCGCCGGAGAGCTGCTCAAGGGAGCTCGGCAGATAGAAACAATAATCTATCCGGATAAGGTCAGGATTGTTATCAACTTAACGGCGGCCCGGAATTCGACTCTCCAGGTTACGCCTGAGTTGTTGCAGAAGGCGGACAAGGTTTTCCCATGACGATTTCGGACGATATCGGCGATAGTAAAGTGGAATGACCCATTGGGGAAGTTAAAGAGGGGGACTTTTATGAAATTATTGAAAATAGCGTTTATAAGTATTTTGTTTACAGGACAATTGCCGGCTACCGGCGCGGAAAACGGCGACGCCTTCAGTTTTTTTGACGAGGAAGCGCGTGTGATAACTTCCTCGCGGCGCGCCCAGAGAATAACCGAATCGCCTTCGGCCATTTCAGTTATAACGGCGGAGGATATAAGGCTTATGGGGGCGCGCAGCGTGGCGGAAGCGCTTAACCTGATCCCGGGAGTGGATCTGCGCTTTAACAATCAGAACGCTTTCGGCGGGGGCATCAGAGGGGCAGAACAGTCGTACGCGAATAAAATAGTCCTTATGATAGACGGGCGAACCTGGACAGTGGACGCCTACACCGTCCCGGCCCTGGACGCGCTGCCGGTCACGCTTGAAGATATCAGCAGGATAGAGGTGTTAAGAGGGGCCGGCTCGTCTTTATACGGTTCCGGGGCCATGTTCGGAGTCATAAATATAATAACGAAACGGGCCGCGGAGACCCAGGGCGCATGCATAAACGCCGTAGCCGGGACATATTATCAGGGCTCGGTCCGCTACGGCGGAACTGTTGACGCAAACACGCAATACAGGATCAGCGCGGACGCTTTAACGGTTGACCGTTATGCCGTCGGCGGCACCGCTTTAAGGAGCGCTCCCGGATTCAACGCGAGAGTGGAGCATGGATTTCAAAACGGAGCCCGGCTTGAGCTTGACGGAAATTACCGCCGTTCGCAAACAGAGGCCTTTTTTTCATCGGCGGATCTGGCGGCCGCGGGCGCAAATTATACCGACGGGGAATTTACGGCGCGCGGCGACTTTCAGTATAAAACCGGACACACCAGCCCGATCAACGGAGATATGTCTTTCACCATGGACCGTTCCGCTCTGGACGTTCAGCAGTCATTCGAACCGGTTGAAAACAACAAACTGCTGATAGGCGGCAATGTAACGCAGTTAAACATAGCCGCGGCTCAGATCGGAGGCCATCGCGAAAAGACGATGCTGGCGGGTTTCTTTGAGGATTCCCACCGTTTCGGGGATATCCTCCTTAACGGCGGAGCACGCATTGACAGAGATCCGGAAGTGCCGGATGCGATATCCCACCGCGTCGGAGCAATATACGCGTTTAGTGACAAACAGTCGCTCAGATTCACCTGGGGCAAGGCTTTCCGCAGTCCGGACCTCGTTGAATCATATATAAATACTACAATAGACGGGGGATTCGGCGTTCCGGTGAACATGAACGGCAACAGCGGTCTCCAGGTTGAAAGCGCCCAGACTTATGAATTGGGATATCAGGGTATGGTGAGATCCGATGTCAATTTGTCGGCTAACATGTTTTACACCAGGCTCAAAGATCCGATTATGCTGTCCCCCGTTTCCTATCTGCCCGCGCCGCTTGATTACGTGCCCACGCTGCTTAGCGGCGATAATTTGGGCGGCGTAAAGCAATACGGCGCGGAAATTGAGATCCGGGCCAAATTAAGCGATTGCCTTACCGGCCTGGCTAACTACACATACATGAAAAGTGAAACCCATGACGGCATGACGGATGCGCAGCTTGTAGACACCACGCCCAGGCATATGGCCAACGCCCAGCTTCGCGGCCGGTTCCGTAACGGATTCAGCGCCAATGCCTGGGTACGCTATCGCGGGACTTCAAACTGGGCGGCAAACACCACCGCGTATCCGTGGTCCAATTCATCAGCCGCGCTCAATGTCCGTATCGGCTATGAATTCGGCCTCTATGGCGGCAAAGCGGAAGCCGGCCTCGCGGTTTATAATGTGGCAAATCATGCGATCAATGATATTCCGGGTTCTGACGGCATCTTGCGGAGAGTGACAGCGGACCTGACTTACAGATTCTAGTTCAGTGGCAAGATGCCCCATTTATGAAAGGCAAAAACAAACGCGCATTTATAGTCCTGACGGCGCTGTTGTGTCCGTTAACCGTCCTCCCGGCGAATGCCCAGGAGATAGTCGTTGTTCTAAGCTCGCAGTCACCCTACTATCTTGAAGCTTTCAACAGCTTTCAGTACGCCATAGGCCGTCCTGTCGAGTCTTTTGATATGCAGAAAGCTCCATTCGTAATAAGTGCCGCGACAAAAGTGGTCGTAACCTTCGGAGGAAAGGCCGCGGCACGCGAATATCAAACCGGAACGCACATCGTTTCCTGCATGGCTCCGGCTGTGGAACTTAGCCGGAGCAATTACGCCAATCGTTATTTTATCCCGATGTCCCCGCATCCCGGCCGGCTTCTGTTAAAATTACAAGTCGTCCAGCCTGCGCTTAAAAGACTTTTCGTGTTCTGGATTTCCGAATCCATGAGAGAGTATCTGCGGCAAATGCGGAAGGATGCGGCTTCCCTGGGTATAACGTTAACCGAAGTGCGGCTTAAAAACGCGGACGAGCTTCCGGAGCGGCTCCGCGGCATGCCGGGTACGACCGACGCCATATTTTTCCCGCCGGATCCGCTTCTTGTAAACGTGCAGACCTTTGGAACAGTCAGGGATTTTTCCGAGCAAAATCATGTTCCGTTCTACGCTCCGACCGAAGCTCTTGTCGGGAAAGGCGCCACCGCTTCGGTTTCAAGCAGCTTTGAGAGCATGGGACGCAGCGCGGCCCGCATGACCTCACGGCTACTCAACGGAGAAACAGCGGAACAGAGCGCTTATCCGGAAGAAATCCGGCTGGCCGTGAACCTGAAGGCCGCCGGCCGCGCCGGGCTTAAGCTCACTCCTGAAATGCTGGCGAAAGCGGACAAGGTGTTTCCATGAAACTCTTAACCAAACTTTTCCTTTTTTTTGTCCCGCTGACCCTGCTTTTGATCGGCTCGGCGGCGATCATCTCCAGAAGCGGCATGCGCAGGATTCTGGTGAGTGAGGTTAATAACCACGGCCTGGCCCAGATCGCCGACAATACGCAGGCCCTCTCCAGGGCTTTTGAATCCAAAACCGAGGCCGCCCTTCTGCCGCTTTTGCAGTCCCTGAAAGAGCAGACCCAGGGCGCGCAAGTTGCGGCGTTGGCCCAGACGGGGCGCGTAATGGCGCACACGAACGTGATGGAAAAAAACAAGATCTACTCTGATGCCCTCACAACCCGGATGCTGCGCTCCAATCTCCCTGTTTCACAGGAAATCGCCGTAAAAGGAGAAAAGATCCTTGCCCTTTCATCGCCGGTGTGGCGCGAAGAAGAAGAGGAACAAGAGGATTTTATGCTCTCGGCCGGAGATAAACCCAAAAAACAGCGCCTCGGCACCATAATACTGCAAATGCCGCTAACCCGCACGATCCAGCTTGAAAACAGGCTTTTTATGCGTCAGATGGCGTTACTTATTCTGGCGGTTGGAGGACTTTCACTGGGCCTGATATTTTTCGCGATATTTGTGATATTAAGGCCGGCGCGGCGACTTGCGGCCGGCATCTCAAAAGTCAGCGAAGGGCGGTACGGGTTGGTCGTTCCAGTGGTCTCAAAAGATGAGCTTGGCCAACTGACCGCGGTTTTTAACCGCATGGCTAAAAATCTGAGCGACACAACCGTTTCCCGCGACACACTGGTGGAGGAAGTTGCCGAGCGCAAGCGCGTGGAAGCGGCCTTGCGTGAAACGGAGGAAAAATTCAGGATGCAATTTGAAGGAGCGATGGACGCTATCTTCCTGGCGGATGCCAAAACCGGTCTGTTAATGGATTTAAATACTGAAGCGGCAAAATTGGTCGGCAGGAAAAAATCGGAACTTATCGGCTGGCATCAGCGGATTCTTCATCCTCCCGCACTACCGGGGAAGGAATCATCTGAAGACAGTTTCAAACGCCACCTTACGGGGAAATCCGGCATGCTTCTGGAAACGCAGGTCATTACCAAAACCGGGGAAATAAAAGAAGTCGCCATAATGTCAAATCTGCTTGAGATCAGAGGCCGGAAGGTTTTACAGGGGATCTTCCGCGACGTCACAGAACGCAAAAAGGCGGAAATAGAACTTCAGAAAAGAGAAGAATTATACCGGACCACATTTGAAACTACCGGCATGAGCACCGTTCTGTTGGAAGAAGACGCCGTTATCAGCCTTGCCAACGCGGAATTTGAACGACTCTCCGGATATTCAAAACCGGAGATAGAAGGAAGGAAAAAGTGGACGGAGTTTGTGGTGAAGGAAGATCTGGAAAGAATGCTCGCGCAGCATCGTTTGAGGCGGGAACACCCTGCGGACGCCTTGACGCAATATGAGTTCCATTTTATAACCAGATTCGGAGACATCCGCAACATTCTTCTTTTCATCGCTATGATCCCCTCCACAAAAAGAAGCATCGCCTCGCTTATGGATATCACCGAACGCAGGAAGGCGGATGATGCTTTAAGAAAAAGCGAAAAGCGTTTCCAGCAGGTAGCCGATAATAGCAATACGTGGATCTGGGAAATAGATGCCGCCGGTATGTACACCTATTCCAATTCCGTTGTTGAAAATATGCTGGGGTTCAAGCCGGAGGAAATAGTCGGATGTAAATATGTCTATGATTTTTTTGCGCCGGACGTTAAAGAAACGCTTAAAAACGACGTCCTTGAAGGTTTCCGCGGGAAAAAACGCATCATCGGTTTTATTAATCCGAGTATCCACAAGAACGGGAGCACGGTGATCCTGGAAACTACCGGAGAGCCGATCCTTGATAAGGAAGGAGAACTATTGGGCTATCGGGGCGCGGATATCGACATCAGCGAGCGCAAACGCCTTGAGTCATCGCTTCTGCAATCTGAAAAGATGTCGGCCGTGGGCCAGCTTGCCGCCGGCGTTGCTCACGAGATAAACAATCCTCTGGGAATAATCCTGGGTTTCGCGCAAAGCGTGGTCAAACGAATTAAGAATGAGGATGATCCGTTGGCGCTTCCGCTTAAGACCATAGAACGGGAAGCGGTAAGATGTAGAAATCTGGTTCAAAACCTGCTTGTTTTCTCAAGGGCTTCCAATAGCGCTCAGTCGGATGGGGTTGACTTAAATGCCGCCGCGGAAAGCGCCTTATCCCTGATCCTGGCCCAGACTAAGACGCACAATGTGGAACTGGTTCAGGAGCTGGCTTCCGGTCTCCCGCGAATTCGCGTTAATATAACCCAGTTCCAGCAGATTCTCATCAATCTGGCCAATAACTCCATTGACGCGATGCCACAAGGGGGGACGCTCACTATCGGCACATCTCTTCCCCGTAAACGGCCCGGCTATGTGGAACTCCGGGTCCGGGATACCGGCGCCGGCATTCCAAAAGAGCTTCAAAAGAAGATCTTCGAACCCTTCTTTACCACCAAAGAAGTTGGGAAAGGCACGGGGCTGGGACTCTCACTGGTATATGAGATAGTGCAAAAGCACGGCGGAACCATTGAACTGGAAAGCAAAGAGGGGAAGGGGACGGAATTCACCGTGTGTTTGCCGGTTAATTCCGAATGCGGCGTATGACTGGAACATTATGAATAAAATTGAGTTCAGCGATCTTAAATTCGGGGATCTGTTCCGGCGGGAACCTGAAGCTGGCCGGTTGTTTTTTAATAACAGGCGCGCTCTTATTTTTGACGCGGCGACTATGGGAGTTTTGCGCCGGCAGCTTCTCAGTACTATGGGTTGGGAACTGGCCATGGGAGTGCTCAGCCGGTTCGGGTATGAACACGGATGCAATGACGCCGAAATGCTGGGCAGGAAGTTTAACTGGAAGACCGACACCGACTGGCTGGCATCCGGTCCGTTCCTCCATACACTGGAAGGCCTGGTGCATGTAACTCCGCGGAAAATAGAGTTTGACCGCGGGACGGGGCATTTTCATATGCACGGTATATGGCTGAATTCTTATGAGGCCGAAACACATGTGAAGCTGTTCGGCCGCAGCGCCGCCGGCCCGGTCTGCTGGACGCTTGCCGGGTATGCCTCCGGCTATGCCAGTAATTTTTTCGGCAAGAATCTTCTGGCAATTGAAACCGAGTGCGTCGGCAAAGGCGACGCGCGTTGTTACTTTGAAATCCGGCCGGTTGAGAAATGGGGGCCGGAGGCTTTGCCGTATCTGAACGCCCTCCAGGCTGTTAATGTCGCCGAGCGGTTACGCGAGTCGGAATCCCGTTTTTATGATATCGCGCTCAGTTCAAGCGACTGGATCTGGGAGATCAATGCGGACGGTCTGTATACTTACTGCAGCCCGGGGGTGACAAAGATCTTGGGGTACACGCCTGGAGAGGTTACCGGCAAAAAGCATTTTTACGATTTCTTCGCCCCGGAAGAGCGGGAACAGCTGAAAACCTCGCAACTGGGAGTCTTTTCCAAAAAAGCGGAATTTAGTCTTTTCGTGAGCAGAAACCTTCATAAGAACGGAGAGACGGTGATTATGGAGACAAAAGGAGTGTCTATTCTGGACAGAGGCGGAATACTTTTAGGGTATAGAGGCTCCGTTACCGATATTACCGAGCGAAAACGTCTTGAGGCGTCGCTCCTGCAATCTGAAAAATTGTCCGCGGTGGGCCAGCTCGCCGCCGGGGTAGCGCATGAGATAAATAATCCGCTGGGGATCATTCTCGGTTTCGCGCAAAGCGTAGTCAAAAAATTAAAAAAGGGCGATACTCTGGCGCTTCCGCTTAAGACCATAGAACGGGAAGCGATTCGTTGTAAAAACCTGGTTCAAAATCTGCTTGTTTTTTCAAGAGCTTCCAAAAGCGAGAAGCTGGGGGCGTTGGACTTGAATACCGCTATGGAGGGCGTATTGCCTTTGATCCTGGCGCAAGCCAAGATGCGCAATGTGGAACTGGTCAGGGAACTGGGCGCCGGCTTGCCCAAAGCTAATGCCAATCAAATCCAGTTTCAGCAGGTTGTCCTTAATCTGGCCAATAATGCCGTTGACGCGATGCCCAAAGGGGGGACGCTTACCATCAGGACCGCGCTTTCCGGCAGGCGGCCGGGACATGTGGAACTCCGGGTTCTGGACACCGGCGCCGGCATTCCGAAAGATTTGCAAAAGAAGATATTTGAGCCTTTCTTTACAACCAAAGAAGCGGGAAATGGCACGGGCCTCGGACTATCACTGGTATATGAGATAATTCACAAGCACGGCGGAATCATTGAACTGGAAAGCGAAGAGGGGCAGGGGACGGAATTTACCGTCTATCTGCCTGTTCACTCCGCGGCGGCGTCAGCGGCGGGGGGCTTCGCATGACCGGCACTGAAAGGCATATTCTCATAGTGGATGATGAACAGGGGTTTCACGACCTGTTCAGATTTGTTCTGGAGCCTTTGAGATTTAGCGTCCACTCCGCTTATGACGGTGTGGAGGGCCTGGAGCGCTTCCGGGAGCGGGATTACGAAATGGTGTTTCTGGACGTTCACATGCCGAAGATGACGGGCCCGGAGCTTATGAAGCTGCTCAAGGAAATAAAGCCTTTACAGCCGGTGGTGATAATGAGCAGCGGTTCCGATCCCCGGCAGGTCTTTGAAAAGGCCGTCAAAGAAATGGGGGCGGTCGCCTGCATGTATAAGCCTTTTGAATTGGATCAGGTCATGAAGCATCTTGAAAGTATTCCGCGCGCATAAAATAAATTTATGGACAAAACAATCCTGATAGTTGACGACGAGCAGGGGTATCGTGATCTTCTGCATATGGAACTTTCCGATCAGGGCTACACCGTCCTGACGGCCGCCAGCGGGCCCGAGGCCTTGGAGATCCTGAAAAGAGAGGGCGTGGCCCTCATCATTACGGACATGAAAATGCCTAAAATGGACGGGCTTGACGTTCTGATCTCCAGCAGGCGGCTGCGCCCGGGGATCCCCATTATTCTGATGACGGGATACGCCATAGAAGAGCGCGTCCAGGAAGCGCTCACAAGAAAAGCCAGTGTCTGTCTGCGCAAGCCTTTCAATATCGGAGAACTGACGGATCTGGTAAAAACCGCGGTGTCTTAGGCGGGCGCCGTTTCCGCCGCGAAGCGGCCCCTGAGCGCTGCGAAGGGGGGAAATGCAATTGCGTTACCAGGTTAACAGTCTGTGGAAACCTGGCTGGTAGTTCATCTGGTGCAAGAACAATAAACCGAAAACAACCGATCCGGAGGACTGAGATGCCTAAAAAGATACTGTTGGTGGAAGACGACCGCAAGATGCTGGATGTTATGCGGCGTTACCTTGAGAACCGCGGCTTTTCCGTTGTTTTTACCGACAACGGCTCCGAGGCGCTGATGTTCGCGCGCGATTCGAAACCGGACCTTGTGGTGGCGGATGTCGGACTGCCGGGGCTTGACGGCTTCGGTTTGTGCAAGGCCATAAAATGCTCGGCCGAAACCGCCTCTGTGCCGGTAATAATAATTTCGGGAGGGAATACGGAAGAATCCGACATCGTGGCCGGCTACGACAAAGGCGCCGACGACTACCTTACCAAGCCTTTCGCCTTCTCCGTGCTGGCGGCAAAGATAAACGCCGTGCTGCGGCGTTACGGTGTCGGTACCAGCCCCCGGCGCCAGTAAAATACGTGAGCAGGGGCTTGAGCTTGATCCTGCAGCCCGCACTATGAAGCTGGGCGGTAAATTGGTCCCCCTGACCCGCAAAGAGTTTGACCTGCTTACCCTCATGCTGGAGAAAAAGGGGCGGATACTCGGGGTGCCTTACATGCTGGAAACGGTCTGGGGCTGCGACATGGCCACCTATGATAACCCCCATACGGTTGAAACCCATATTTCCACCTTAAGAAAAAAACTTGGTCCCAAGCTTGCCGCCCGGCTGGTGAGCGTAACGGGGCACGGTTATAAATTTGAATAAAAGGGAAATGTGAAACAACAAGCGCAAAAAGAAGCCGGTTGGATGCCGGAAATTAAAAAGATGGAAGCCCTTGGCAGGCTATCCTGTAAGGTGGCTCACGATTTTAATAATATCCTGGGAGTCATAGATGGTTATACCACGCTGGTCATGAGCAGTGTCAAGGAAAATGATCCCTTAACGCAGGATTTGCGGGAAATACGCGCGGCCGTAGTCAAAGCCGCCGCTTTTACAAAACACCTTCTGATTTTCAACGGCAGGCTGATGCTGCCCAAGACGCGCTGCGGAGTTAACGAGATAATAGCGGATACGCTGAAAAGGAAGGAATTGGCCCCGGGCGGCGGCTTTAAGATTGAACCGCGGCTTGCGCCTGAACTGCCCGGCATAATGGCCGTCGCGGTTCAGTTGGAGCAGGTGGCGGCAAATCTGCTGCTTAACGCGCGCGAGGCCATGACCGGCGGCGGAACCGCCGTCATAAGCTCTTTAGTGTTGCGGCTTGATGGTGAGGCGGTTAGATCACCTAATCGGGGAGAGGCCGGGCCGCTGTTTATAAAGATTTCCGTCCAGGACAGCGGCACGGGAATAAGCGCGGAAGTCTTTGATCGTCTCTTTGAACCCCTGTTCTCAACCAAAGGAAAAGGCAACGGCGCGGGCCTGGGACTTTCCACGGTTTACGACTTGGTAAAACAGCATAACGGCTGGGTAGAGGTGCAAAGCGCGCCCGGCTGCGGCAGCGAATTCTCGGTGTTCCTGCCGGCGATAAACGGTCAGCCTGAAAAATTCAGTTGAATTTTTCCCTTCGCGGAGCTCAGGTGCGCTTCGCGCGGCAGAGGGCCGCGCATTTTCAACTTTTATCATATGAATTTATCACACTTTACCAGAAAACGCGAAGAGACCGCGGATTTTTCAAAGAGTAATTATGAAGTGGTGTTCTCGGTTTTTATGGTGGTGCTCGCGTATTTTTACCGTCAGAGCCCGCTGATTTCCTACCCCGAAGTTCTTTACCTCTTTATGTCGCTGCTGGCGGCCAACTTCGCCTTTAACCGCATTTTGTCGGAGCGCAGTAAAATAAGCCTCTGGCTGGTGGACGTTATGCTGCTTTGCAATATCGGTATAATAACCGCCATACTTTTAAAATCAGGCGGATACCTGTCGTATTTCTGGGTATTATACCTGTTGCCTATCTTTACCGCCGCATTGACCGGGCGATTGCCGGAAGTTTCGATCAGCGCCGGTTTGTGCGTTCTGGCGCTGGGGATATCCTCGTTGGGGCCGGTCCGGGTGGAAACCGCGCAACTATTCGCCTTTTTCACTAAGCTCGCGGTGTTTGTGTTCTCGGCTTTCGTTATATACCGTATGTCGCTGGCCAAGAGGCGCATGGAAACGGAGGTTACATTCAAGCGCTTCCAGGTGGAAAAACTTCTGGCAGCCGTATCCGAACATGATTCCAAGGCGAGGATGGAGGCCTCGGCGGCCGAAGTCGGGCGTATGACGGCGAGCCTGCTGCACGATCTCGGTAACGTGGTTTCAATAATTCTGATGTCCGCGGAGATAATGGTAAAAGAAAAGACTCCAGATTTGAAAGATGTACAGCGTGTGCAACAGGCGGCCCGGATGGCTAAATGCATCATAGACGGTTCCCTCGCGCTGATAAAGGGCGACCGGTATGAGTTCAGTCCGGCGCCGTTACAGCCACTGATGGAAAACGCCGCAGCCATCTTTGCCATGCAGGCCCGCGGTAAAGGCGTGAAGATATTAATGGGTATAGAGGAAGGTCTGCCCGATATAAAAATGAGCGCTCCGCATATGCAGCGCGTGTTCATAAATACAATAGCTAATTCTCTGTTGTTCTTAAAATCGGGGGGAATAATAAGCCTGAAGGCGGTGCGGACGGGGAATTTAATCCAGGTTTCCATAGAAGATGATGGGCCGGGGTTTACGCAGCCGCTGCTTGTGCGCGGGATAACCGCTTTCGGCACAACCCGCAAAGAAAAAGGCGGTACCGGCCTCGGGCTTTTCAATTCAAAGGAAATAGTGGAAAAACACGGAGGGAAGTTTTCCATACGCAACAATCAGCCCTCTGGTGCGGTGGTGGAATTTACCCTTCCTGTAGCCGGTTCGGTCTAACAGTCTGCTGATAATCCAAATCCTGCAATTCAAGCTCAATTGTGCCGGCGATTTAAACGCTGGTGCCGGTGATCATTTCTCCCCCATAAATTATTTGAGGAAAATTTAAGCTTTTACTGAAGTTTAGCGGAGCTTCTGTAAGTATGCTATAAGGGGAGGAATTTATGAGTAATATTAACCTGAAAAATTCAGTTGAATTTTTCCCTTCGCGGAGCTCAGGTGCGCTTCGCGCGGCACACACCCTCGAAAACCCGGCGCGCATTGCGCTTGGTTTTCGACCCGCCGCCGCGGGGAATCCTGCATTTTTTTGTTCACCTGATCTTCCAAAGGGAACCAAGTTGAACTGCAGGATTCGGGTTAATTTCGGAGTTGCAGCGGCGCTTGTCTGTGCGCTGGCTTTCCCCGCCTCCAGTGCCGGTAGTGAGGAGTATAAATATCTTTCAAAGAGAATTGTTAACTGCGCGAAAATAAACGACATCAACAAAATCGGCGTATTGGGGTTTACGCCTAAAGGGGGGGCGGAGAAAAATGAAACGGAGTATGTTACGGAAAAAATCAGCACATATCTGGCCGGCAATAAAAAACCGGCGCTGATCGAAAGGTCTTTGCTTGAAAAAGTCCTGAAAGAAGCTAAGCTCTCTTCCGCGGCGAATGATCCGGCGGATAATGCGAACATGCTTCAGAATATCCTTTCGGTTGACGCCATAGTAACGGGGACGGTGTTTGCCGCCGGAACAACGCTTAAAATTCTGGCCAGACTTATTGACATGAAAACAGGCAGGGTGCTTTTGGCGGTGGAAACTGAAACAGAGCGGGGGTGGTCGGAGTTCCCTGAAATCCCCGACCTTTCAACGGAAATATCCGAAATTACCGTTCACAGTTTGCCGTCGGGTTGGAACACCGCTGCGCTGCCCTCCATATCCCGTGATTTCAGGGACTCGATTTCAGATTCCGAAGATAGTTCCTGTTCCGGCAAAAGGCGGCATCTTGCGAAATTGAATTCGGAGCTTGTGGATGCAAAGGCCAGATATTGGGCCGCAAAAATGAAAGCCCCGGGGTTCAGCCGGCGGAATCTGAAAAGGAATCCAGGCGGCGAAATAGCAGATTCCGAAGTGAAAGCCAGGTTCTATAAGTTGCTGGCGGCTTATTATGAAGGCGAAACATCCGCGTTTCCGGATCCGGAAAAATTATCAGCGATTTTAGACTTAATGAAAATGGAAGAACAGGTTTCAAACGAATGCGGGCTATACTAGGAGGGGGATATGAACAAAACGCTTATGGTGGCTGATGACGATAAAACTTTTCACCGCATAATAAGCCGGGTGTTTGAAGGCACGGGTTGGTGCGTGGAAACCGCTGACGACGGTGTGAAGGCTTTGGAAAGTATTACCAGCCGGCCGCCGGATATAATACTGCTTGACCTCAACATGCCGCGCCTGGGCGGTAGAGAGCTGTTGATGCATATACGCGCCAATCCGCGGCTGGCTATGATACCGGTGATAATATTGAGCGGGGACGGCGCGCCCAATGAGCAGGCCCTGGAATTCGGCCTCGGCGCGGACGATTTCATTCAGAAACCTTTTAATAACCTTGACCTTATATCAAGAGTTGAGAGCGCGGCTAACCGGGCCCGGCGCATGCTGTCCGCAAATCCGCTTACATTCCTGCCCGGCAGCCCGGCCATACAGGAGGAGGCCGTACGGCGCATAAAAGAGAGCGGACCGCTGGCTTTTTTCTATATAGACATAGATAACTTCAAAGCCTATAACGATGCCTACGGTTATCTTAGCGGCGATAATGTCCTGAAGGGCGCCGCTGATCTGTTGACCGGGTTACAGGCTGAATTCAGGAGGGAAGATATTTTTGTGGGGCATATAGGCGGGGATGATTTTGTGCTGATGTCCGGCCCGGTCCGGGCCGAAGACCTGGCCCGGCGCATAGCCGTCAAGTTTGACGCGCTGGCGCCCGGTTTTTACAGCGAAGTTGATCGGGCGCGCGGCTTTATAGCTTCCAGGGATCGTTCCGGGGCGACCCGGGAATTCCCGCTTATGACGCTCAGCATCGCTATAGTTACAAATGAAAAACGGACACTGGAGCATTACGCTAAGATTGTGGATATAGCCGGGGAGACAAAAAAATATCTGAAGGGAATGCGGAACCGCTCCGGCAGCGTTTACTTAAAAGACAGGAGAACCGATTGATGCGGCCGCGGAAGCCGCGGAGCGGGAATCGATGTGGCTATCCTGGGGTGGAATGCAATGGCTACAATACTTGTGATAGACGATGATGCGATAGTGCGCGACGCGCTTTCCATTTTTCTTGTGCGCGCCGGGCACAAGGTCCTTACAGCCGCCGATGGCCTCAACGGTTTGCAGGTTTTTAAGAACAATTTTCCGGACCTCGTGGTTCTTGACAGAAACCTGCCTGCAATGTCGGGTGCGGGCGTGTTATCCCATATACGCAAGATCTCAACAACAGTTTCCGTACTGGTGCTTAGCGGTTATAATGCCCGGGAGGATGTGGGCTCCTGTCTTCGCAACGGCGCGAACATTTTTCTTTCTAAAGGAGACGGACTTTCTCTTGTGCTCGCCGAGATAGACAGGCTGGTGTGCGTTCAGCGCAAAGAGGAACCACATCCGGGGAAGGCTGTTAAACAAGCGGAGAGTCCCACGGTCAAAACCGCGTCCGGCCCGGTTTCCGGGCGTGTGCTCATTGTTGATGACGACGCTGAAACCCGCATGGTTTTGCGCCGTTTTTTGTCTTCGCTGTTCTGTGAAACCCTTGAGGCCGCGGGTGGAACTGAGGCGCTTGAACTTGCGCGCGCTAAAAGGCCGGATATCATTCTGCTGGATATTAATATGCCGAAAAAAGACGGTGTTGAAGTGCTTCGAGAACTGTCGCAGGAAATGCCTGAAACCGGGTTTATTATGATTACCGGCAATGAAGACGATGAAGTTGCGCGCGAATGCCTGGAATTGGGCGCTTTCGATTACGTTTCAAAGCCGGTAAACCTCGCTACCCTGTGCGGGATCATAAAATCCCGCCTGTCGCTTCAGAAATAGCCGGATCGTAACCCACAATTGTCCAGTTAACCTGAAAAATTCAGTTGCATTTTAAAATACTTCCGAGCAGGCTTTTTCAGCAGACTGCCGGTGTCCGGGTCTGAAACCGGCTTGTTGAAATGATGCCGGGCCAGCCGGGGCCAGGCGAAGAACCTGATGCGTTATTGTGTTATAATTGAATATTAGGAATCCTCCGTCGGTAAACTTTATTTTTAGCGGGAATAACTTTGCCATAACGGGGGATTTTTCAAATTTTAACCGGATAACCCTGATATGGCATGTGAGATAAAACTCATGGTGTTTTTTTTATGAAAACGATTCTAGTCACCGGAGCTACGGGCTATATCGGCGGGCGGCTGGTTCCCCGGCTGCTTGGCAACGGCTATAAAGTGCGCTGCCTGGTCCGCAACCCCGACCATCTGGGCGGCCGTCCCTGGACCGGCGGCGTGGAGATCATAAAAGGCGACGTGCTTTCCGGCGTCGGTCTGTATGAAAGCATGCGCGGGGCCGACGCAGCCTATTACCTTATCCATTCCATGGCCGACGTTCCTAATTTCCAGGCTTCCGAAGAAACGGCCGCGAATAATTTTATAGCCTCCGCCAAAGAACATGGTGTAAACAAAATCATATATTTGGGCGGGTTGGGTTCCGCGGTCGGGGGGCTTTCAAAGCACCTCACTTCCCGCCACCGGGTAGGGGAGATCCTGCGTTCTCCAGGTCTTAATGTCACCGAATTCAGGGCGGCCATCATCGTCGGTTCAGGCAGCGTTTCTTTTGAGATAATCCGTTATCTGGTGGAGCGCCTGCCTTTTATTCCCTGTTTTAAATATCTTCAGAATACCCGCTGCCAGCCTATAGCCATACGGGACGTTCTCAGCTACCTTATCAGCGCTCTGGCCGGACCTGCGCCTGGCAACCGGGTGGTTGAAATAGGCGGCGAGAGCACCCACACTTATCGCGAACTTTTGGAGATCTACGCCCAAAGCCGCGGCCTTAAACGCCGGTTCTTTGACAGTTTATTCTGGTCGCCGGAATTCTCGGCCAGGTTCATCGGCCTCATGACTCCGGTGCCGGCCATGTTCGCGAAGCCGCTGTTGGAAAGTCTTTCGAACAATGTCGTCTGCGCCAACGAGGACGCGTTCCGTTTTTTCCCGGAGATAAAGCCGCTGGATTACCGCACCGCCGTTCAATACGCGCTGATGCGCACGAACGAGCATAATGTGGAAACTTCCTGGACCATGGCGTACATACCGCATTACACCCAGCCCCGTTCATTCATAGATACCGAAGGACTAATACTTGAAGACCGGTATATTTCCGTTAACGCTCCGCCCGACAGGATCTTCAGCGTTTTCTCCGGTATCGGGGGTGACCGCGGCTGGCTCTACGCGCAGTTCCTGTGGAACCTGCGCGCTTGGCTGGACCGTTTAATGGGCGGTGTGGGTATGCGGCGCGGCCGCCGTCATCCCGACAAGATCCATCAGGGAGAGCCGCTGGATTTCTGGCGGGTGGAGCGGGTCATTGAGGGCAGTATGCTCCTGCTGCGGGCCGAGATGAAACTGCCCGGCAAAGGCTGGCTGCAATTTCAGGCCGATAAAGAGAGCGGCGGCTCCTCCATTCTGCGCCAGACGGCATATTTCGAGCCGCTCGGCTTTTTCGGCTACATATACTGGTATTCGCTCTATCCTCTGCACAAGCTGATCTTCGCCGGCCTGGCGGCGGAGATAAAGCGCCGGGCGGAAATGCGCTGACGCAGCAGGCAAGTATGAGCTAATTCAAAGCCGCCGCGTCCGCAGCCCGCAGTTTGCTTATTCTTAAAGCTATTTCCACCAGGTCCAGGTCCGATATCTCCGGGAAAGATCGGGACATCTCCAGCGTTCTGACCGTGGCGCCCTTATTCTCGAAGTGTACCCTGGCTATGGTCAGCCCTTTGTAGCTGATGTCGTATCCTGGCCCCTCCGGCCATATGCAGCCCCTCCTTATACAGGCCGATATGCCGGTGGTTTTTTTCGCCCAAAACCCTTCCCGGAATTTCTTTAATTCCCAGCGCATATATCCCCCCTGACTCGATTTATAAATTGCTTATGCCATAGCGTAGCCGATGACCCCGACAATGTACTGTCGTGTTTGTTTTTAGCAATGTGTTCCCTATCCTAATTTCCTACAATATATGTGACATATATGAGAAAGTATTTCCTCCTGTTCATTGCGATGGTATTCGTCTCCGCGTTCTTTACCGCCGCGCCCGTATGCGCGCGTCCCCGCGGCGCGGCCGATCCCACCAACGCCCTTAAATCCATGTACACTCCGGATTATCTGGCGCTGAAGAAGCGCATTCTGGACCAATTTAGAAATCCAAAGCCCGGCCGCTTCGGCGAGTTCGTCAAAGGCGCTAAAAAGGATCTGGATACCCAGCAGAAGGTAATAGCATTCACCTTCGACGCCTGCGGCGGCAGGCACAGCGGCTATAACGCCGGGCTTATAGAATACCTGCGGCGGGAAAAGATCCAGGCCACGCTGTTCGTCTCCGGCCTCTGGATAGAGAAGAACATGGAGACTTTCAAAGAGCTGGCCAAAGACCCGCTGTTCGAGATAGAAAACCACGGCCTGCTGCATCGCACTTGCTCGATAAACGGCGTCTCCATGTACGGCGTCATTGCCACAAGGAACATGGGGGACGTTGTGGATGAGATGGAGCTCAATGCCCGTAGGATAGCCGAGCTGACCGGCCGGAGGCCCGTATTTTTCCGCTCGGCCACGGCTTATACGGATGAGGCCAGCATTGAGGTCGCCCGGCGCCTTGGCATGGAGGTCGTAAGTTACGACATCCTGTCCGGCGATGCAATGCATAGTTCGGCGAAGACCATGGCGCGTAATATAGTCAAGGGGGCCAGGCACGGAGCCGTGGTGATCATGCATTTCAACCATCCCGAATGGCACGAGCTGGAAGCTCTAAAAACGGTTGTTCCCGCCCTCCGGGATAAAGGCTATACTTTCGGCAAGCTGGAAGATTTTTCCGTAAATTAGATCCCGGCTTAAAATATCCGTTTCGAACCGGCGGCAGGCCACAGGGTGTTTGTGGAATATGCATCGTATCAAGATAATGCGGAGGTCTCATGGATGTGGTTAAATTTTTAGCGGCGGCATTGTTCGGCGCCGCGCTGGGCGCTGTTGCCGCCTGGTTTTACGCCAAATTTAAATTCGGCGGCGCGGCCGGCCTGGCCCCGGAGGAGATTGAAGCGCTCGAAGCCGAAAAGGGGCGACTCTCCGGCGAAAAGATCAAAGCCGAAGAAACCGCTTCCATGCTCGCCAAGACGCTTGAAAAATTTGAAAACGACCTCGCCGCTGAACGCGCCGAGGTCCGCCGTCTGGACACCGATCTGGCCTCAAGGAAGGCCGAACTGGCCGGCGCTTCAAGGCGCTGGGCCGAAGAAAAAACGGAATTTGAGTCCCTTCAGAAGAAAATGGCTTCCGATTTTGAGAACCTGGCCAACCGCATTCTGGACGAAAAAACCAAAAAATTTTCGGAGCAGGGCAGGGAAAGCATCTCCGCCATCCTGACCCCGCTTAAAGAGAAACTCAGCGCCTTTGAGACCCGCGTCAACCAGATCCACAGCGAGGATTCGCGCCATTCAGCCTCGCTCATGGAGCAGATAAAAACCCTGACCGAACTCAACAATAAGGTTACCCAGGACACCAATAACCTTACCAATGCGCTGAAGGGGAAAGCCAAATTCCAGGGCACCTGGGGGGAAGTCGTCCTGCAGGAAACGCTGGAGCTTATGGGGCTTAAGCTTGGCGAGCATTTTCTGGTACAGAAAAAATTTATGGAAGCCGGCGAAGAGAAAGAAGACAAGCAGCCGGACATTATCGTAAGAATGCCGTCTAAAAAAGACCTGGTCGTGGACTCCAAGGTCAACCTGACGGCATATTCGGAATATTTCAACACCTCCGACGAAGCGGTCAAAGCCAATGCCGCCGCCCGGCATCTGGAAGCGGTTGAAAGCCATATAAAAGGCCTCAGTTCCAAGGACTATCAGAGTCTGTACGGCATAAATAGCCTGGATTTCGTGCTTATGTTTATGCCGCTGGAGGCGGCGTACCTCCTTGCGCTTGAAGAAGCCAGGAAGAACGGCAGGAATATTTTAAAATTCGCCCTGGAAAAAAAGATCATGATCGTGACTCCGTCCACCATTTTACCGGTATTCCGTACGGTCGCGCATATCTGGGACCAGGAGAAGCAGACCAAAAACGCCCTGGAAATAGCCCGCCAGGCCGGCGCTCTTTATGATAAATTCGCCGGTTTCGTGGACGACTTCAGGTCGGTCGCGAAAAGCGTGGAAAGCGCCCACCAGTCATGCGGCGACGCCATGAACAAACTGTCCAGCGGCGCCGGCAACATGGTCAAGCGCTTCGAAGATCTTAAGGAGTTGGGCGCCAAAACTAAAAAAACGCTGCCGGCCGAGCTGACCGATAAGACCGTCTAGAGCCTGTCCGACATAAGATTTTAAAGCGAAATTGACGGCTCTTATGCGGGAGCGGGCCTGGTCTTACCTCAAGCTTGGCGAATATGCTTCAGCCGCAGGGGACATGCGGAAGTTTTTTGCCGGTTCCGGAGTCCCTGAGGTTTATGAAGCCGGCCAATCCGAAGAGGGTTTAATTATGGGCTCACTTTCCAATATCCCTTTGTCTATGACCCCTGAGGCCGTTCTTAAACGCCACTGGGGTTACGATACCTTTAAGCCGCTCCAAAAAGAAGCGGTTGAATTGGCTGTCGCCGGCCGTGACTCCCTGGTGGTTCTTTCCACCGGCGGCGGCAAAAGTCTCTGTTACCAGCTCCCCGCCGCCATGGGGAAAGGCCTTGTCCTGGTGGTCTCTCCGCTCATCGCTTTAATGGACGACCAGGTCGCCGCCGCGCGTGAAGCCGGTTTGATGGCCGACGCCCTGCACTCAAATCTTAGATCCGGAGACCGCGGAGACGCTTATTACCGTCTCTCCTCCGGCGCTACGGACCTGCTCTATGTAAGCCCGGAACGCCTCCTGAACGGAGATCTTTACTCCGCTATCTCCGAACGCCTTGTGCTTATCGCCGTGGATGAGGCGCACTGCGTTTCCCATTGGGGACATGAATTCCGCCCCGAATACCGCCGTCTGGCCGAGGTAATGGACCGTTTCCCCAAAGCCGCCCGCATGGCGCTCACCGCCACGGCTACTCCGGCTGTGCAGGAAGATATACGCTTGCAGCTCTCCCTGCGCGCGCCTGAACTGCTCTTGGGCCATCCCGACCGCGCCAACCTTATTTACCGCGCTTTTCCGCGCCGGGATCAGCTTAAGCAGGTAATGGAAGTCGCCCTCCGTCATACGGGCGAGGGCGGCATCGTCTATGCCCAGACCCGCAAGGATGTGGAACGCCTGGCGGCCGGGCTTAAAGAAGCCGGTATTTCCTGCGCGCCTTATCACGCCGGCCTGCCGGCCGAAGAAAGACGGCGCGCGCAGGACGATTTTGTCAACGAGCGGCTGGACGTTGTGGTCGCCACTATCGCTTTCGGCATGGGGATAGACCGGTCTAATGTGCGTTACGTGGTTCATGCCAACACTCCCCGCTCGGTGGAGCATTACCAGCAGGAATCCGGACGCGCCGGCCGGGACGGCCAGCCCGCCGAGTGCGTGCTCCTGTTCTCGGCCCCAGATCTGGCTTTGCACCGCCGCCTGGCCCATCTGGACGAGAACCTCTCTCCCCTGAGAGAGCGCGCCCTTGAACGTCAGTTGCGCGAAATAGGCCGCTACGCCGTTTCGCCGGCGTGCCGCCACCGCCTCTTGACCGAACACTTCGGCGCCCTGTATCCGCCCGTGGGCGTTAAAAATGAAGCGGAAGGCTGCCGCAATTGCGATGTCTGTCTTGGGGAGACCAAAGGTCTGCCTGACTACGAAGCCGTCCTGACCGCCAAAAAAGTTTTAAGCGCCGCCTGGCGAGCCGAAGGCCGCTATGGCTCCGGCTATGTGGTAAATCTGCTGCTTGGCCGTCCCGGCGACCGGATTACGGCCAACGGCCACGACAAACTTCAGGTCTTCGGCCTCTTAAAAGAGGCCGGAGAGGCCGCCGTGCGCTCGTGGATAGATCAGCTGGTAGTTCAGGAGTTTCTGGAAGTTACCGAGGACGGGGAATATCCGTTGCTGCGCATCACCGCCGCCGGCAAAGCTTTATGCAGGGACGAGGGCGTGGTCCGTCTCGGCGTTCCCGCGCCCCCGGCCGCGCGCAAAAAGAAAAAATCCAAGGCCTTGAAAAAGGAAACCGCCTGCGGTCTGCCTCCGGACGAGGCGATCTTCGAGCGCCTGCGCCTGTTGCGCCGCCTGATCGCCGCCAAGGCCGGCGTTCCGCCCTATGTGGTTTTTCATGACAGCGTCCTTCTTGAAATGTCATCCGCCAAGCCCGTCATCCCGGCGGACCTGAGAGGCATAAAAGGCATCGGAGACCGTAAACTGGAGCGCTACGGCCCCATTTTTCTGGCCGTGATCGCCGGACAATCTCCGGAAGAGGCTGTAAAGGAGTTCCCAGGCTAATGGAATTTATGTCTCCCCAACCCGTTTTAGAAAAGGATTTAACCCTGAAGTTCCCGCACGCGCTCCTTATCAGCGCTTCGGCCGGTTCCGGCAAAACTTATACCCTGGCCCAGCGCTACGTCCAGTTCCTGCTTTCCGAAAAAGTTCCCAATAACGATCTTTCCAATATCCTGGCCGTTACATTCACCAATAACGCCGCTAAAGAGATGAAAGTCAGGATCCTGGCCTGGCTTAAAGAATTGGCCCTGGATAAAAATTGCGCCAAGATGGAAGAGACGCTGGCCCTGGTGTCGCTGTCGCGCGAAGAAGTATATGCGCGCGCCGCCGCCCTGGTGGACAGGGTTATAAACAATTATTCCGATTTCCACATACAGACCATAGACAGTTTTCTGGCCCGGGTAATGACGGCGTCCGTGGACGAACTGAAACTGCCGCTGGATCCCGAGATCACCATGTCCTATGACATTCTGATAGACCTGGCCCTGTATTCCATGTTCGCCCGCATCGGCAAATCCGACCTGCCGGCTGAGACCGTGGATAAATTCCTGGCCGTGCTGCCCAAAACCGGCGCCTATCCCTGGAATCCGGTCGAACGCGTGAAAGAGAACTTTAACAATTTTCTTAACCAGGAGGGCAGGACGGAAGGCGTCATCACAGGTTCCCCCGGCGACTATGAACAGCTTCTTAAAGCCAGGTTCGTAGAAGTTCTGAAAGCCTGCGCCATTCTTCAAAAGCGTTATGCAAAACCGGAACTTTTTAAAGACAGCTCTCTTGCCGCCATGGAAGCGAAGAATCTTACGGACTTTCTGGCCTCCTACAGTTTCACCTACGGCGTCCTGAACGGCACCAGAAAGAAAAATTTCCCAGATGCCTGGGAACAGGAAATAGAGAAGCTGAACGATATGGTGATAGACCTGACCGAACTGAACGCCGCGGCCTATTATCACCCGTACGTCGGTATTTACAACCGCTTTAAAACCGAACTTGAGCGCGTAAAACACGGCAAAACCGACGTCATTCACATAAATGATATCGCCAAAAAGCTTTCGGCCTACATAAACACCAGCAATGTCCCTGAAATTTATCTGAAACTCGGAGAGCGTATTTCCCATTTCCTTGTAGACGAGTTCCAGGACACCAACCGCCTGCAATGGAACGTCATCCGCCCCCTGGTTGAGGAGTCCATTTCAAAGACCGGTTCCCTTTTTGTGGTGGGGGACATAAAGCAGGCCGTTTATATGTTCCGCAACGCCGACTATAAGATCATGCGCGATTTTCTGGACAAGGCCGAGGGGAAAAAGAAGGAGGCTGATAATATCTCGCTGGAGCCGCTGGGCGGGGAGCTTAAACTTGTTAATCTGCCCGTCAATTACCGCTCGGACGGAGAAGTGCTGGATTACGTCAATAAGCTCTTCAAGGACAGGCTTAAAAACTCGCCGGAATTGCTGGGCGAAGATATCACCGAGCTGACTTCTTACAAGCAGGCCGTGCGGCCCGGCCGGATTAAGCGCGGCTATGTTAAAACCGACGTCTTTGAGCTGGAAGATCCGTCGGACGGAAAAGAACAGAAGGAGTGGCTGCTTAAAATAATAACGGATGCGAAAAAACGCTATCCCTTGAACGAGATCGCCATTCTGGTCTCAAAGAACAAGCGCATAGAGCCCGTTGTTGAATGGCTGACCGAAGCCGGCATCCCCGTGGCCTCCCTGAGCTCGCTGGACATACGCAAACGCAAGATTATAGCGGAGCTCATAACTTTCCTGAAGTTCCTGGAAACAACTTCGGACGACCTCGCTTTCGCCGATTTTATCACAGGCGATATTTTTACGACCCTCACCGGCCTGAAGCGGCGGGAAATGCTGGACCTTATTTTCCAATTCCGCCTGAAAAATCCCCGCGCCATACTTTATGCGCAGTTCCGCAACGATCCCAGGTACGGAAAGTACTGGGACAAATACCTGGACGAACTCTTCCGCAAGGCGGGCTATCTGCCGCTTTATGAATTTATCTCATTGGTTTACGGCGCCTTCAGACTTTTCGAGAACTTTCCGGATGAGCACGCCTTTCTGGCCCGCTTCATGGACGCCGTTATAAATTTGGAGGCCGAAGGCGTTACCAGTCCGCGTTCTCTGATAGAGTACGCCTCAGGAGAGGATGAGGACAAAACCGCCGTTTTTGCCATAGACCTGCCGGAATACATGGACGCCGTGCGCGTGATGACCTTCCACAAGTCCAAAGGCCTTGGATTCTCCGTTATCATCAATATGCTTTTTGACGAGCGGGAGCCGGTCGAGCCCATGTATTTCGAGGAAACGGACGGCGCGATCCATGTCTATCACATCGTCAAGGCCGCGGCCGAAGTTTCGGCGAAGCTGAGCCCGGTTTATGAGGCCAGGAAGACCGACTCCAACGTACAGGACCTCAATATCCTGTATGTCATCTCCACCCGGGCCCGGCACGAACTTTATAATCTTTTCGTAAAAAAACTGCGCAAGACCCCGGCCGCTGAGGCCAGACTCTCCGACCTTTTTGAAACCTATGAGTCCGCTTTTAAGCCTCATACGCCGGCTGAAAGATCCGGGCTCCGTAAAACCGTCAAACCGGTGGATATAATCCCAGCCGGGACCAGGCCGGAAAGCCGCTTTGAAGCTTTGAAACCCACCTACACCAGTTTTTTTGAGACCGCCGAAGGCGAACTGGTCCATGAAATACTCGCGCGGTTCATAGAATTGCCCGGGAGCCCGGAGGCGGAGATCTCCGGACATTTTAACCGGCTCCGCCATAAATATTCATTCAAGTTCGACAAGGTGAAAGTGGTAAAAAGCATCCTTTCTTTCCTTTCAAGCCGTGCAGCCGCCCCCCTGTTCTCCGCCAAGGAGGGCCGCCAGGTCCTTACCGAGGCCGAATTTATGGATAAAACCGGCGCCCTATTCCGCATGGACCGGGTAATAGTGGATGAAAGCGGCGTAACCGTGGTGGACTTCAAAACCGGGCGCGAAAACACCGAAAAATACGCCGCCCAGATGAAAAATTATCTGGATATAATTTCCGAAGTGTACAACAGGCCCGCAAAAGGCGTGATAGCTTATGTGGATTTGAATGAAACAGCGGCTGTAGGCGGGTGACTGGTTAATGCCGCCGGTATGTTAGTATTGTCGGGAGGGAGATAAGTGTTTTCCAAGGAATTTGCTTATGAATATAATCGAAATAAAAGAGCTTAAAAAAGATTATCCGCTGGGGACTACCATAGTTCCGGCGCTGCGCGGGGTGGATCTGGCGGTGGCCGAGGGGGACTTTATCAGTATCATCGGCCCTTCCGGCAGCGGCAAGACTACGCTGCTGAATGTTATCGGCTGCATAGATTCCCCCACTTCCGGCAGCGTTAAAGTCGGCGGCAGGGAGATTACCGCGCTTAACGACACACAGATAACGGATATCCGCCTTAATAAAATAGGTTTCATCTTCCAGACTTTCAACCTGATACCGGTGCTGGACGTGCTTGAAAACATAGAATTCCCGCTGCTGCTGATGAAGAAATCCGAAGCCGAGGCCCGCAAACGCGCCGAAAAACTTGTTGAGGAGGTTGGGTTGAAAGAATTCTCCTCCCACCGGCCCTCCGAGCTTTCCGGCGGCCAGCGCCAGCGCGTGGCTATAGCGCGCGCGCTGGTCACCAACCCGGACATCGTTCTTGCCGACGAGCCCACCGCCAATCTGGACTCGGTTACCGGCGCCTCTATCCTCGAACTGATGCGGCGCATGAACGAGCTGGAAAAAACCACTTTCATATTCTCAACGCATGACGCCAATGTGCTAAAGTACGCCCGGCGGATAGTCAAGATAAAAGACGGGGTCATAGAGAAGGAGCCGGCCGCCGCATGAACCTGATCCTGACCATAGCCTGGCGCAATATCCTGCGCCATAAGGGCAAGAGCCTGGTGATAGGCATCATCCTGTTCACCGGCGCTTTCCTGATGACGCTGGGCAACGGCGTAATTTCCGGCATGGCCGCGGGTATCGGGAAGAACATCATCGACGGCTTCATGGGAGACATTGTGCTGGTGAGCGACAAGCAGAAGAGCGACAATATACTGCTGGAAATGATGGGCGCGAACATCGAGCCTATTACCTCCTACAAGGTGATAAAGCCGGTACTGGCCGCCCAGCCGTACATCCAGCGCTTCCTGCCGGCGGGCAAGAACCTGGCCATGCTGCTGGATGAAAACACCGCTACCCCCGGCTTCGCGTACCTGATAGGCGTGGATTTCGCCGAGTACCGGAAGATGTTCCCCGACAATTTAAAGGTGATAGAAGGCGGTTACCCGGCGCCGGGAGATCGGGCTATGCTTTTCCCGGATTCCCAGCGCCCCGAGTACTATAATTTTTACAATATCTGGTTTCTGCCCGAGGGCGGGAAGGTGGTGAAGGACAACCTGAGCAAGGAAGCGCTGGCGGATATCGCCTCCCTGCCGGTCTCGAGCAGCGTGGTAATGCTGGGCATGACCAGCGGGATAAACTCCACCAGCGACATACGCTTCCCGATAAAGGGGATAATGCGCTACGGCGCCCTCAATAAGATCTTCGGCCATTTCTGCCTGGTTGATATAGAATCCTACCGCGATTGCCTCGGCTATATAACCGCGGCCGACATGGCCGCGCAGGTGCCCAAAGAGGAGAAAGAGCTGCTTGGCATGGAGGGGGCCGATCTGGATTCGCTCTTCGGCGGCGATCTGATGGCGGCGGACCATAAGAAAGCTTCCGTTAATACCTCCGCCCCCGCCGCGGTCCTTCCCCGTACGGAAGACGGCGCCTACAATTTGGTCTTCATAAAGCTCAAGCCCGGTACCGGCTATGATAAAGCGCTGGCCGGGCTCAACCGTGCCCTTTCCGACGCCAAGGGCGGCGTGCGCGCCGTGCCGTGGAACAAGGCTTCCGGAGCTATCGGAAGCATGGCGCTGATAATAAAGAGCGCGCTGTTCATTTTCGTCATGCTGCTCTTCTGCGTGGCTGTGATCATAATAGTGAACACGCTTACGATGTCCGCGCTGGAGCGGGCCTCGGAACTGGGCATGATGCGGGCGGTGGGCGCCCAGAAGCCTTTCATAGCGGGAATGTTCCTGGGCGAGACGGCCATACTTTCGGCGGTTTTCGGCGGCTTCGGCATACTGTCCGGCATAACGGCGGTAAAAATAATACCGTTGCTGCGCATAACCACCGCCAACGATATGCTGCAGCTGCTTTACGGAGGGGACTTCTTTAACCCGTTCCTGAGCCTGTCCGACATAGCGCTGACCGTATTGCAGCTGGCCGCGGTGACTATCATAGCCGCGCTGTATCCCATGCGGGTGGCCGCGCGCATAACCCCGCTGGACGCTATCTCGCGGGATTGAGAATTTTATGCTCCTGATCCGCTTAAGCCTTCGAAATCTGCTGCGTCAGAAACGGCGTAATATGCTGCTGGGCTCGGCCATGGCCATAGGCGTGGCCATACTTATTACGGCCAACGCCTTCTCGCACGGCATTTCGGACATTCTGTTCAACAAGGTGATGCGCTACGTCACCGGCCACGTAGCGGTGCGCTTCAACGAGCGCGGCGGCGTCATGCGCGAGATCTTCCGCGACCGGGACCGGGTTTGGGAATCCGTAAAAGGCGAGTCCCTCATAGAAGAGGCCGACGAGTCCATAGGCATGTTCTCCCGCGCTATAGGCAACGGTAAATCGGACAATATAATAATGGTGGGGATAAACACCAAGAAAGGGGTGAGCGAAAAGGCTCTGAAAGAGACCGAAGAATCCTTTCGGCTGGTGGAAGGGAAATGGAAGGACGTGGAAAACCCGGCCATCGAGAACCCGGCGATAATTTCCGAGGATAAGGCCCGCTACCTTAACCTGAAAAAGAACGACACGATGCGGGTGCGTTTTCGCAACATGTTCGGCCAGGATCAGGCCGCCCGGCTTACCGTGGTCGGAATCTCAAAGAACGACAACATATTCATGCAGGGAGTGGTGTTCCTGGAACTGGACCGCGCAAAAGAGCTGCTCGGCTACCGCCCCTGGGAGACGGGTCGTCTCAGTCTCACCATAAAGGATCCGCAGAAGAACGCCCGGGCCCTTGCCGACCGCATACATGAAAAACTCAAGCCCGGCGCCGCTGTGATCTACGCCTTCGCGGCCGGGAAGCCCGTGACGGTCCTCGGTTTTAAAAGCGATGATGTCTCGAAAGGGAAAATACAGGGCCTGGCCAAGCTTTCCGCGGGGACTTTCGATAAGGCTTTTAGGAAAGACGGTGTGATACTGCCAGCGGCGCTGGCCCGAAAGCTGGGCCTCACGGCCGGGGGGAAGGTAAAGCTCTCCTACCCGCGCAAGTTCGAAGACGCCCCTAAAGAGGCCTCTCTTACCGTGGCCGCTGTCTGTGCCTACGGCTGCCCCGGCGGCGACGTAGTGCTGATGAACGACGCCGGCTTCTACGACTACTACTACGAGGATATGCCCGCGCCCCCCGGCCCCGGAGTTATACCGTACCTGCCTGAAGGTCCCTGGGCGAAATTGGTCTCCCCGGAATGGATACTGCTCCAACGCACTTATACCACCGACGACTACAAGAAGAAATACCAAGATATCTCCAAGAACAAGTGGAAGGGCACCACGATAGACGTCTCTACTATGTACGAGACCGCCAGCGACATCTTAAAGCTCGAGAGCGTACTGAATATAATAACCATCTCCGCCGTGGTCGTGCTCTTCTTCATAATACTGCTGGGGGTGGTGAATACGCTGCGCATGACGATAAGAGAGCGCACGCGCGAGATAGGCACGGTGCGGGCCATAGGCATGCGGCGCGCGGACGTGCGCAATATGTTCCTGCTGGAAACGCTGTTCCTTACGCTGTTCTCCTCGGCGGCGGGGCTGGCGCTGGGCTTCGGGGTGATGAAGCTTCTTACCCTTATCACGTTTCACCCGGTCGATAACCCGCTGGGTATGCTGCTGGTGAACGGACATCTTTATTTTCTGCCCACCTTCACGGGCATGGCGGGCAGCGTTTTGCTTATAATATCCATAGCGACGGCTACGGCCTGGTTCCCTGCGCGCAGGGCGGCTGAGTTGTCTCCGGCGCAGGCTTTAGGGCATTTCGGTTAGCGGACTGTTAGGGAAATGCGCGGCGGCTTTGAATAAGGGGAAACGATTATGAAATCGGCGGATGAAATCATGCTTAAAACCGCATTCGCGGCGCTTATAATAACTTTCGCTTTTGTTCCAGGTTTCTGCGCCGAAAGCAAAATTGTCCCGATACTTAAGGCCATAGACATGAATTATAAGATGAAGGCGGATGTAAGGGCCGACGTGACGCTTACGCAGCAGCGCGTAGGGCAGGGAACAAAGATAATCGACATGGGATATTTCCGCCGCGATTCGGACGACGCTTTTCTTATAGTCATGAACGCCCCGGAGAACGAGAAGGGCAACGGTTATTTGCGCGTGGGAGACAATTTCTGGATGTATCGCAAGAACACCAGAACGTTTCAGCACGTGAACCGGGACGAGAGCATCGGAGGCTCGGACGCCCATAGCGACGATTTCGAGACCCGCAAGCTGGCCGAACTTTACGGGCCCGTCGCCGATTCCTCGGGAACGGAAAAGATCTCGGAAGAAATGCTCGGAAAAGTTCCGGTCAATAAATTCGAGGTCAGAGCGAAGGTCAACGACGTGGATTACCCCCGGCAGATATTCTGGACGCGCCGCGACAATAATTTGCTGCTCAAACAGGAGTGCTATTCGCTTTCCGGCACGCTGATGCAGACCGCTTATTTCCTTAAGTTTACGCAGATAGAGGGGCGCTACGTGCCGGTGAAGCAGCTGTTTATCGACGAGTTCGAAAAGGGCAACAAAACCATAGTGGAGATATCTAATATGGTTCCCGGAAAGCTTGACGACAAAATATTCACAAAGGCGTATCTGGAGAACCTGAGCAAATAAATTATGAAAAAGTTTTTCATATCCGCGGCGCTGGGGGGCCTGCTGTGTCCCGGCATAGTCCGGGCCGAAGATGCGGCTTCGGAGCTTGAGATGTTTTCAAGTTCCGAGGTGGTTACGCAGGCGGTCTCCGCCGCGGGCCCGGCCGAAGAAAAGAAGACCGTGGGCTTTTCCGGCGAGGCGGTAAGCGTGGTTGAGGACGTGATCTACAGTTCCTCCTCCGCCCATCCGCTGAACTCCTATATAGTGGGCAATTTGCTGCTTGATGTGCGTCTGAAGAACGGCGTCAAAGCCTTTGCCAATATGGAGACCGGTTATTATTCCAGGACGCGGGAGACCGATTCCACACTGCGCGAGGCGTTCCTCGACTTCAATATCGACCGCCGGATATATTTCCGCACGGGGAAACAAGTGTTGCAATGGGGCAGGTGTACTCTCTGGAATCCCACCGACCTGATAAACGTGGAGAAAAAGACTTTTGTGCGCAAGATAGGGTACCGGGACGGCGCTTACGGGCTGAAGGTACACATTCCGTTCGGAACCGCCCGTAATATTTACGGTTTTCTGGATACGGGCGGAGAATTGAATGACCGCGACCTTGGCGGCGCGTTGAAATTCGAGTTCCTGACCGGCAGGACCGAAATGGCGTTTTCCGGCTGGGCCAAACGCGCGCGCCGCCCGGTTCTGGGATACGAGATTTCCAGCCGCCTTGGGAACGTGGATATCTCCGGGGAAGCAAGCCTGGCCCGGCGCGATAATACGCGGTTTATCAGAGACGACGGCGGAACGCTTGATATATACAGAAAAAATGACGATTGGGTCACTAAAGCCGCCGTTAACTTCAGCAAAGGTTTCAGACTCGGCAACTTCAACGACAGGCTGACGGCGGCCGCAGAGTTCTTTTATAATCAGACGGGTTATGTGAAAACCCCGTTCAGGGATGAAGCGGTCTATAACCTGTCCGTTCCGCTGGTGTCCGTCGGTCCGGCCGGGACGCCGGTTTACCGGACCACCGGCACAAAAGAAGAATTCATGCTTGCTAACGGACTTTATGCCCCCAACTACCTGGCCAGGTATTACGGCGCGGTTTTTACCGGCATAAGCCGGTTCATAATAACGGATATGACGCTGAACATGAATTATATACGCAACCTTAACGACGGTTCAGGCGTGCTTTCCACTGGTGTGGCGTATAAGAACATTAACGACTTTTCAGCCGGCTGCCTTGTAAGTTCCTACCTTGGCGGCGCCGATCGGGAGTATACTTTTTCCAAGGCCAGGCTGCTGGTCCAGCTTACGGCCGGGATTTCATTCTGAAATAGAAGAGAAGATAGGTGAACGGAGGCTTTTCAGTTATCTGTTACTGGAGGCCGGCAGAAGGGGAAAATTGTGAAGATAGACGTGATAGGCGCAAAAGACAATCTGGTGGAGAAAGCGGGCGAAATTCTGCTTTCGGCCGGATCGTTGGCCGATAATCTGGTGATCTTCCCTGGCAAGCGGCCGGCGCATTTTTTGAGGAAGTTTTTGGCTGAGAAGAAGGGTTCGGCGCTGAAGGCTCCGGTTATCACCTCCATGGACGGTTTTATAGACCTGGCCGCGGAGGAACTGTGGATCGTTGCGCCGTCCGTGTCGCCGCTTGATCTGGCCGGGGTTCTTTACGGGGGCCTGCGCAAAGAGTTTTGCCATGTCATCGCCCGTGACCCCGGACTGCTTAGCCTGGATCTGTTCCTGCCCTGGGCCTTTAAACTTATAGGAGACTTCGAAGAGCTCAAAATAGAGCTTAAGACGCAAAAGGACCTCTCCGGTTACGACGCCATTCTTCCGGCGGACCTGAAGAGCGTTTCTTTCATCAAAAAACTTGAAAGTTTCAGCCGCCTTTACGGCGAATTCTATGCCGCTTGCGAAAAGGAAAATCTCGTCACCCGCTCCATGAAATACGCGAAAGTGGCGGCGGAAATAGGCCGCTTCGGCCACAAACGTTATGAAAATATAATTTTCGCGGGTTTTTTCGCGCTTACCAACGCCGAAAAAGCTATACTCAAACATCTTGCCGCCCACGGCGCCCGCGTAATTTTAGAATCAGGCCCCGGCCTGAAAGAGCAATTCGCCTTCTTGGGCGAATTGCCTTCAGCCTCCAATCCTGAACCTTCAGTCTCGCTCCATTTTTATAAAGCCGGAGATATTCACGGCGAGATCTTCAAGCTTGCCCAAGTGCTGAAGGCGCCGGCCCCGGGAGATCTGATCGTCCTTCCGGAAGCCCGATCGCTTTTCCCGGTGATAGAGAATGTCCTCCCCGGCGTGAAGGACTACAACATCTCCATGGGCTACCCGCTGGTCTCAACCCCGGTTTACGCCCTGATCGACGCATTGGCCGATCTGCTGGACAAAAAAGGCGAAGGCGGCTACTTCGCCGCCAATTATCTCAAGTTCGTTTTCCATCCATACGTCAAAAATATTTATCTGGGCAAGTCCGCCGAATCCGGACGTGTCGTTTTTCAGACTGTGGAAGAGAATATCTCCTCAAGGGTGAATAAATACGTCGAACTTAAAGAAATAGAAAATAATGAGGAGATACTTGAAAACGCGGCCGCCAAATTGAAAGATTATGGCCGGAAAGAACTGGATGCTTCCGCGGTCCGGGCTCATATAATCCTTATACATAAAACCCTCATCGTCCCTTTCGAGGATATAAAGGATATAGGCGACTTCGCCGCGAAGCTGCTCGCCCTGATCTCGTACATTTCTGAAAACAGCACCGCCCCGCTGCATCCCTACTGGGCCCCTTTTGTGGAGCGCGCCATAGAGCATATAATCGAGCTGCGAAATTCCCGCCTGGCCGCCGAGCGCTTCGACGCCCCGGCGGGGTATTTTAAATTCTTCAAGACCTTCATCCGGAGCGCCAATTATCCTTTCCCGGGCACCCCGCTCAAAGGCTTGCAGGTCCTCGGATTGCTTGAAACCCGCAATCTCAAATTCGACCGGGTCTATTTCCTGGACGCCAACGCGGATATTTTGCCTTCCTCGCGCAAAGAGGATACGATACTCCCGCATTTTGTGCGCGAAAGCCTCGGCCTGGCCACCTACAAGACCAGGGAACAACTGGCCCGTTATTATTTCAACGTTCTGATCTCCGGCGCAAAAGAGGCCCATATCTTCTACAAGGATTCCGCCGCCAAGGAGCGCAGCCCGTTCGTAGAAAAGTTGATCTGGGACCTGGAGCGCCGGAATAAAAAACCCGAAGAAGCCGACGTCCATTTCCGCATCAGGTTTTCCCAGAACGAACCTGCGCCCGTAGCCAAGACCCCGGAGGTTCTTGCCTTCCTGAAAAAGCGGGAATTCTCGCCCTCGGCCATAGACACATATCTCAATTGCGGACTCCGGTTCTATTATAAGTACGCCCTGCGCCTCTCCGAGAAGGACGAAATTTCCGACGAAATAGAACAGCGCGAGATCGGCACTATAGTCCACGAGATCCTGGAAAACTTCTTTAAGTCCCGTGTGGGGAAACCGCTCCATATTAAGGAGGCCGACTATATACACATCCTTGAAGACGCCGCGAAAGTCTTTGACTCGCGCCTGAGAGGACATAACGCCGGCTGTGAGTATCTTATAAAACGGCAGGTGGAGAAGCGCCTGGCCGACATACTTGATTACCATCGCGACAATCTGGCCGGCATAACTATTTTGGATTGCGAAAAAGAATTCAAGGCTTACCTGCCCACCAAATACGGCCGCATAACGCTGAAAGGCCGGGCCGATCGCGTGGACCAGCGCGATAACCGCGTTCATATTCTGGATTATAAGACCGGCGCTTTAGCCCGCGTGCCCAATTGGACCAGGTTCGATTTCGGTTTGCGCGAAGACTGGCCTAAAACGCTTAAATCCACGCAATTGCCGTTCTATATCATGGCGTATATGGGGGAAAACACAGGCGCCGATATCCGAAACATGGACGCCTCCCTGATGCTTTTAGGCCGGGAGAAAATCGTTGAGGAATCTCTTTTTAAGGAAAGGTATAAAAAAACGCCGGACAAGTCCGCCATCTTCGGCGTTTACCGGCAGACTATCTCCGCCCTGATAGAAGAGATCCTTGATGAGAACCTGCCTTTCGTCCCGGTCCCGGACGAGGCGGCCTGCGCGAACTGCCCCTTTAAAATTCTCTGCGGCAGGCAATGGGTGGAATAACGTTGCAACCAAAAGCGCGGTTTTTGCGTATTGCGAATAATGGGTGAAACCGAGATAGAGATAATACGCCGGCGACTAGGCGGAGATAATGCCGTTTTCTCCGGTGTTTTAGTTTGTTAGTGATACGGTAATTCTTTATAACGGCGGAACGAAAGTTTCAAAACGAGTTGTGGAAAACCCCATCGCTTCCCGTGAGATTTTGTGATGCGCCGGACAGGTCCGGAGCCGCAGAATTTGAAGCGCCAATTCGTTATCGCAGGTTTTAACCGGGACTTTTCCTCCCGGGTATAAGGTTTGTGGACGTAAAAAAAATTACAAATAGGCCTTGACAAGTCAATATGTGTGTGCTACACTCCTTATGCAGTCCTGATCTCTCTAATTAGCGCCGGTTGGTGTTTGGGCCCTGGTTGCGGTGTGCGGTCGGTTCGGTTCGGGTTGGTCTGGTCGCGGTGGTTGTGAGGGCCCGGTTCAGAGTGGTGTGGTTCGGGCTTGGGGGTCTGCCCCGGCTCCGGCGCGGTTCCCCGGTCCGTAGCCCGCTCTAGGCGGGGCGGGTTCCCCGGGGTGCCCGGTTTCCGCGGTGGCGCGCTCTGCGCCCCGGTCCCGGGCGGGTGTTCCGGTCCTTGGCGCGGTTTGTGCGCCTCTGGTCCCCCGGTCGCCCCTTAGTCGGTGTGTTGGCAAGTGAGCCAGTTGAAGAGCCCCCGTCCGTCGGGGGCTCTCGTTTTGCGGCCTGAAGAAAGCCAACAGGCCGGCTTTCCTACAGTTTACGGAGTGGATTTAGGGGTTTCTGGGATTGTCCTCGTCGCCGTTAATGTGCGAGAGGGCGGAGTTTTCACCTTCCGCCGCGTGTACCCGGTCTATTATCGTTTGCCAGGATGGTTTCTGTCCCATGGTCACACTGGTCAGGAAGGCCACGTCCACTTTAGCGCCGACATCGAAAGCCGCGCCTATGCCGGTGGTTATAATGTCCAGGTTCTTGGTCCCTTTGGGATCCGAACCGGAGCGCTTGAGGTTAAAGAAGGCGGTGTTGTAGTAGGCGTATGTTGAGCAGCCCTGGAAGACAAATATCTGATATTTGTTCTTAGGGAGTTCCAGCGGCCTGCCGATGTCCTCGGCCAGGCGCTCCGGGCTTAAATACCCGCCGAGGCCGGAGTGGCCGTCGTACAGGAAGATGTCCGATGTTTGCATGCCGTGCACGGCTGCCTTGACGAATTCCATGGAGGAGTAGGGGTTCATTAATTGCATTTCTATCGATACGCGCTTGGAACCGGCGTGCAAAGACAGCATTTTGCGGCGTGGTTCGTTCACTGTCGCTTGAAACCCGGCCGCCTTCAGGCCGGCGAAAGCGTCCTGGAAGGTCTTTTTCCCAAGGTCTCCGTTCTGGTAACTCTCGTCAATGCCTACGATGTAGGTCACCTGCAGAACGTTTCCGTTTCCGTTCTCGCCGTATAGCTTGGCGTACTCGGGATAGGTGCCGCGCGTGACGTCCATGGGCCTGAGGTCGGTCGTTATTCCTACCAGGTCCGCGCCGGTTAGCGGGCAGCCTTCCTGGTAGGGGTTCCAGAAGTACCAGAAATCGTCCTCGCTGTTGTAATGTTCGTCGGTGCAGAGGTTTTTGCGCGAATTAGAGGCGGCGAAACCCTTGCGGTATATGGTCACCGGATCCTTGGGGAGGACGAATTGTATGCGCTGCATGCCGCTGCCGCCGGGGAACAGTTTTGAGGAGAAGACCACGATATCGTCGTACGAATAGGTGATCTTGGCGTAGGATTCGTTCGGGACCTTTTCCGCGCCCAGCAACGTCATTTTGTAGTTGCCCGAGGGGATGCCTGGGGCATCCTCGAAACCGGGATGGGTGGTGAAAGCGCCGTACATGTGCTGCAATTGCAGGCCCACAAGTTCGGAAACAATCTCATTCTGTTCCTGGTTCTCCAATATGCGTGAAACGGGACCGGTATATTCCGAAGGGATCTTGTAAAGCATATAGGTGGTGAACTGCATGCGCGCGCGGCGTGAATCCGAACCATACCACTTTAAATTCGAAGCCTTGAGAGCGGCGGCCGCTCCCGCCGAGTCATTTTGGTAAATTTCAGGTTTTACTGCGGCGCCGTCCTTTGCCGCCAGGTCCTTAATATCTGATGCCGTCACCGTCAAATCGTCGAAACGATCATTTATTTGCGCCGCGTTGTTCAATGCCGAGACATTGGCCCCGCCGGTCAAGCCCGTCATGACTAACGCCATAAATAATTTTTTCATGTTTCTCCTGTTTAGTCGTTGCATCAACCGCGTTTCGGAGTGCTCTCTCTCAGGTGGATGCCGTATAAGTTTCAGTGGCCTTAAAGATGTGGCTTGATATCTATATCATCGCATACCCGGTCAACATTTGCATGGGCCTAAAGACATCTTTTAAACTGAAAAAATACCCGGATATGTCTAGGCCTTTTGGAACACGGCTGTCCCAAGAAAGTTTTCTGATACGTGTCTGCCTTTCTGCAAAAGGGAACGGCAGGCCTGCAAGTTCGCGGGACCTGCCGGGGATCGGGTTCCAAAAACCA
>Ga0208953_1000162_pt1 | contig 67256 bp, 59 predicted proteins | sample RifOxyB2_FD_184033 | JGI IMG/M metagenome (GOLD analysis project Ga0208953, IMG submission 184033) | Groundwater microbial communities from Rifle, Colorado - Rifle Oxygen_injection B2 (SPAdes) | ecosystem: Environmental > Aquatic > Deep subsurface > Groundwater | place: USA: Rifle, Colorado...
TTTTAAGCGTGGCTCTTTTCGAGAAAATCCCCATTTTACAAGCGTTTGCGGAGGATCGCTATGTTGATGAAAATACCCAATCGTGGGAACAGCTTGAATTACAAGGAATATCACTGGGACAGTAGTGGTAATGCTTAAATGTTAAATCTTTATTCTTTCTTTCATCTAAACTTAATGTATTCTTCTATTCCTCTAGATAAAAGAAAAACAGTCATAAACAATTGTTACTGGCCCTTGCTTAGATTGTGTGAAGAATTGGATGTTCCTTTAGGGCTTGAGGTTACGGGACTTACTTTAGAAAAAATCAACGAATTGGATCCTGAATGGATAAAAAAGTTAAAAGAATTAATAAAACAAAATAAATGTGAACTTATTGGTAGTGGGTATGCTCAGGTTATTGGCCCGCTGGTTCCGGCAAAAGTTAATGACTGGAATCAAAAGTTGGGCCTAAAGGTTTATAAAGATCTTCTTGGTGTTGAGCCGGCGATTGCCTTAGTAAGCGAAATGGCCTATTCGGTTGGGATTGTGGAGCATTATCTAAACCATGGTTATAAGGCAATAATTATGGAGTGGAACAATCCGCGACGTTGTCATCCAGAATGGGAAAATGAGTGGCGCTATCACCCACAAATGGTCAAATCTTTGGCGGGAGGAGAAATTGCTGTGGTTTGGGCTGATTCTATTGCTTTTCAGAAATTCCAGCGTTATGCCCATGGTGAATATTGCTGGGCAGAATACTATGAATATTTGACCAGTCATCTTAGTGAAAAAGAACGTTTTTTTTCTCTTTATTCTAATGATGTTGAGATATTTGATTTTCGTCCTGGCCGCTATCATACTGAGGCTTTGTTGGGAACGAAAAAAGAATGGCAGCGTATTTTTGCTTTGTTTGAAAAGTTGGGAGCTGATAGTAATTTTAGCTTGGTTTTACCATCGCAAATTTTGTTTTCTTTGGGACATGAATTTGCTGGCAATGTAATCCGACTTGAATCTGCCCAGCAGCCTATCCCGGTTAAAAAACAGGAAAAATACAATATCAATCGCTGGGCATTAACAGGGCGAGCAGATTTGGAAATTAATACCAAATGTTTTGAGATCTATGCAACATTAGAACGGCTGAAAAATACTACCGCCCAAGACTGGCAAGAACTTTGCTATTTATGGTCAAGTGATTTTAGGACGCATATTGGGGAAAAAAGATGGCAGAAGTATCAAGAGAGGTTAGATTGTTGCTACAAAAAAGTAGTTAAGCCAAGGCCTTTATCTTTGGCGACACAAATTCTGTCTGTTAAACAGATGGACAAGGCTGCTTTTCAATATCATGAGGATGACCGTTGGTTGATTGTTGAATCGAAAACAATTAAATGTATTTTTAATAAATTAAAGGGGTTAGCAATCGATAAACTTTGGTTTAAGAATGTTTTCTCAAAACCATTATTAGGAACCTTGCCCCATGGATATTATGATGATATCTCCTTTGGGGCTGATTTCTTCTCTGGCCATTTGATTATTGAGAAAGAAGGCCAGCATAAGATTACTGATTTGGTTTGTTGCCAGCCTCTTATTGTTCAGGAAACTAATCAAGTGCTCCGAATCAGCTTTTCTCATGATTTTAATGGGGGAATAATTAAGAAAGAATATCAATATTGTGCAGATACTGAAGAGTTGAAAATTAATACAGAGTTAGTTTTGTTGCAAGGAAGAAAACGAAGAATTATTCATCCCCTTAATTTAACTTTCTTGCCTACTGGTTTTGAGCGAGAGAGTGTTTTCTTTGCTACTCATAATGGCGGAAATGAACTAGAAGTTTTTCCGCTTGAAGATCAACTAATCAATCATGCGCAAAGCTTATCTGCTCTAATATCAGCTAAACATGGTTTAGGCGCAACCCAGGGCTTGGTTGTTGTTGGTGATAGACAGAAGCAGTTGTTGATCAGTCACGATCAGTCCGAGTCAGCCTTAATTCCTTCTGTTTATTATGTTCCTATGGGTGGGGACCAGTATTTTCTGCGTTTGCAGTACTCGGCCCAGGAATTGGATGAGACATTTGTAGAAAACGATAAAGAGCAGAGAATTATCTCTAAATATATTCTTAGGCCAGTTGGGAACCTTAAAAAATGAGTGAAAAAAAAGCTACAGTTATTGATGCGTTGAGTGTTTATTTTAGCTCGATTTTTTCTTTTGTTTTTAGTTTTGTTCGGGGAATTATTGTTGCCCGTTTTTTGGGCCCCACTAATTTTGGTTTTTGGAAGGCAGTAGAATTAATCCAACAGTATCATCAGTTTTCTACTCTGGGTACGCAAAATGGCATGTCAAGGGATATTCCTTTGTATATAGGCAAGGGAGAGGAAAAGAAAGCTGAACAGATTAAAAACCTGGCCTTTAGCCAAATGTTTACCTTGCCATTATTGGTTTCTCTGGGGATTTTTATTTATTCTTTTTTCGCTCATGATACATTGCTAGCTTTTGCCCTAAGGATATCTAGTATGACTGTTTTTGTTGGTATGATTTATGCTCTTTTGTTTCGTGTCTTGGAATCCTATAAGCGCTTTGTGTTAGTCTCTATATTAACGATTACCGGATCAATAATATTTTTTGTTATTGATATTATTTTAGTGATCAAGTTTCAAATCTACGGCCATTTGTGGGCTTTGTTGTGTTTTCAGGTAATTATGGTTTGTTTAACCTTGTTTTTTTCCAAGCTTAGATTTCACTGGGAATATTCCCTTAAACAAATTTGGGGTTTGATTAAGGTTGGTTTCCCTATAATGTTGGTTGGTTTTGCCTTTTTAATTTTGACTACTGTTGATCGTGTTTTGATTTTAAAATTTTTAGATTTAACCCAATTGGGCTATTATGGCCTTGGTTTGATGGTAGTTGGTTTTATGCAAATGATCCCTTCCTCCATTGGCAATGTGATCTACCCACGGTTAAACGAGCAATATGGTAAACATAATTCCTTCGAGTCTTTGGAGCGACATGCACTTCAGCCACAACTTTTATTATCAATTATTATGGCTGTTATGTTGGGAGGTGGACTGATGTTTTTAGGTGATATAGTTAAGCTTATTTTGCCGCAGTATCAAAATGGTGTTTCTTCGGCCCTGATATTAATGATTGGGGTTTGTGTGATGACTGCTAATATCTTTAACACCATTAACCGCCAGTTTATTTACCTCTCGATTCAGGTTTTGGCGATCACCATTAATTTGTTGGTTAGCTGGCTATTAATACTAATGGGTTGGGGTATAGTTGGTGTGGCGATAGGGACGGCCGTGGCTTTTATTACTTATAAAGTCATTAATGCTGGTTTTACTTTGTGGTATTTGAAAAAGTCTTTTTCCGGTTCGCTGTTTTATCTTTATCAAATCTATTTTCCTTTGATTTACGTGGTAATAATGGTTGTCGGTTTTTATAATTTACTTTTGCCACAGCTGGTTTTTCTTACCTTGGGGAGTCAAATTGCTTCAAAGCTATTGTTTTTTAGTTTAATTATTTCCCCCCTGGTTGTTGTTTTTATTAAAAGAGCTGAGCAGATTGGGCTTAACTTAATTGTGATGTTTCGAAAGAATGGGAAAGGGGCATAGGATAACAGTTAAGTATGTTAACCAATAGAAGAAAATTAATATTTATTGGTCCTAATATAACGACAGATTATGCTGCTCAAGTTGAGGCTGAACTTGGTAAGGTTTTGAGTGTTGGGGTTCCTTTCAAAATTGTTTGTTGCGACCACTTGTTGTTGAAATATCTTGAAGATAAATACAAAGACAATAAGAATTTTGATTTAGAGTTTAATTTTTATACTGCTTGTGTAGATACCCAGGAGCTGCTGAAAGCCCATAACTATTGTTATGATTTTGCCAGAAACTGGTTTAAACGGCCTCCGTTTGTCGAATTTACTGACCAATTCACTGTTATGGGTGTGAATATGGGGGTGGTTCTTGAGTTGGAAGTAATTCTAGAGATTGTTGGTTTAATCAGGGATTTAGTGGTTTTTAGGCAGATAACTAAAAGCTACCAGAGTGTTTTTGGTTTGCTTTTAACGGCACGGGATGTTGAGCTTTTTCAAGATGTTTGTGGTGTTCAGCAAATTAGTTGTGTTGTGGGAGAAATGTTGCTATTACCACTTCCCAAGCAGAGTTTTATAACAAGCTGGCCTGATAAAGTCAAAAAACTGTCTTTATATTTATTATGCAGATTAATTGATTATGGGCGCACCGTTTGGGAAGCTCTCGTTAGAAGAAAACAGGCTGACAGTATCTCTCTTTTAGTTGAAGAACATAGGATTTCTCTTTCTCTGCTGGAAAATTTGAAAAACAATTTTCACTATAATGTTTTGGTGACTGTTTCTCCTCTTGATTACAAAACACGCTTAAAATATTGGGACACTAACTTGAAGCCCTGCAGTTTGCGGCGGTATACAAAAGTGAACGACTCTGTGGCGCAGCAGGTCTATCAATCCCTTTGGCGGCAGGTAAAATCTCAAATTGTCTCTGCTGACCAGTTTTGTTTTGTTGGAATAAATTGGGGGAAATATGTCTTGGTGATGTTTGCAAACATAATGTTAAACAGGTTTGTTTCTTTGAAAAAGCAAATCCAACAGATAGACAGTTTGTTAAATGTTTCTAGTCCCCAGGTGATAGTTTTAGCCAGTTATGTTGATACCCAGCAGAGGATTTTAATTGATCTGGCGCGCAAGAAAGACATTCCCTCCCTGGCTTTGCAACATGGGATAATGAATAGTTCAAAAATCTCCTCAGATATGATCCATGTTGATTTTTACGCAACCTGGGGGCATAAAGAAAAAGATGAGTTTGAAAGGCTTAATAAAGAAAATCATAATAAATGTCAGCCTGTTGGTTCAATGGTTTACGATGATCTAAATAGAGTATTATCAAGAAGCGGAGAGAAGGAAGAGATATTGAAATGCTTAGGCATAAGCCCCACTCAAAAAATTATTTTATATGCTCCCCCTGATCATCATATTTTCACGCCATTGGCAGTGTATCCGTGGCATATGTATTTGCTTTCCGACTTGCTAGATGTTGTGGGGGATATGCCAGATGTTGTTTTGATTGTAAAATTACATCCCATGACTGATCAGAATTTGCATAATAAATACAAGCTAATGATTAAGGGAAAAAATGTTAATGCTATTTTGTTGTCGAATTGTGATATGTGGGAATTGATCAAAGCTGCAGATTGTCTTCTTGTTTTAGGCTCGACCACTGCAGTTGATGGAATTGTTGTTGGTAAGCCTGTTGTTTCCCTTGATTATTTTAAGGCTGTCTTTTCAATGCCTTTTGTTCAGGATGGGGCAGCCTTAAAAGTTCAAAACAAACAAGAACTTGCGGCAGCTTTATGGAAAATATTGTCAGCTGATGGGGAAGTTTTGGAGAGATTGGCTAAGGGCAGACAAGTGTTTTTGCATAATTATGTTAACGATCTTCGATCTGGAAGTATTGATCGGATGAAGGCTCTGATTGAAAAATTAGCCAAGGAAAATGTATGTGTGGCATAGTTGGCATTTATAATTTTAATAATCAAGAGGTTTTGTGAAATTTAATCAAAGAAATACCAAATACTAAGGGGGGCTATTACTTATGTCGATAGAAAACAGGGTTGCTATTATTAAATGTGATGGGGATTATGCTAAGGTTCCGCCTTTTCATCCTGGAAAAGAGTTTCCTGAGTACCCGTTCAAGAATGTCGGGGCTTACCAGGACAATTCTTGTTATGAAGAGTTTCGGCTACTTTTGGCTAAGTTACAATTGGATATTGAAAATTATGGACAACAAGGCTGGAACCCCTTAGGATCATTAATTCAACCTGGACAGCAAGTGTTAATAAAACCAAATTTGGTTGTTTTTGAACATTCCTTGGGTGAGATTGGTTTGTTTTCGACAATTGCTCATGGATCTTTAATTAGGGCAATTGTTGATTATGTTTATATTGCCTTAAAGGGGAGAGGGCGGATAATTATTGCTGATTCCCCAATCAAGGAAGTGGATTTTGCTAAGTTAATTGAGTTTACTGGCTTGGATAAGATTAGAGATTTTTATTCAAATAATACGGGAATTGAATTTGAAACTGTAGATTTTAGGGACCTCGTGGCGCTCAGAGATGAAAACGATGTAATTATTGCTTCAAGAAAGCAACAGGGGGATTTTTTGGGTTATCAGTTGGTAGATTTAAAAAAGAAAAGTTTTTTAGCTCCTGTCGATAAGCATTGTAATAGATATAGAAGCACGGCTGGGGTTTATGAAAACTTTGTGCCAAAGTTTCATCAGCCTGGGAAGCATATCTATTCGATCCCTAAGACATTGTTAAAAAGTGATGTGATTATTAGTGTGTCCAAATTAAAAACTCATTGTAAGGCAGGGATTACTTTGGGCCTTAAAAATATGGTAGGCATAACTAATGAGAAGAGAGGGTTGCCTCATCATCGGATAGGTTCTCCTGCAAATGGAGGGGATATGTTTGGGGATGAGTTAGGAGTTGATTATAAACTTGGTCAATATTTAATAGATCTGTTTAGCAGGGTTAAATTTGGTCAATTTTTGCTTAAATACTTATATGTCCCTTTTCGATTTTTTATCAGAAAAACTAAAAACAGATTTAAGAAGAAATCTTTTGCTTTTACAATTAACCGTGATGGGGCTTGGTATGGCAATGATACGATTTGGAGAACTACGCTGGATTTGAATTTGATTCTAAGATTTTCTGATAATAAAGGGGAAATAAAAGAAAACCCCCAGAGAAAATATCTGTCTATTATTGATGGTATCTGGGCTGGCGAAGGGAATGGTCCGTTGGAACCTGTGCCTCGCAAAGCAGGTTTATTGTTGGGGGGAGGGAACGCAGCTATTTTAGATGCTGTTGCCAGCTTTATAATGGGGTTTGATTTCGACAAGATTCCAACAATCAGAAATGCCCTTGATAGTCATTATTTTGTGAAAGAAATTTCTTGGTTGGAAAATGTTGATATTGTTTCTAATGTTAAAGAATGGGAAAACAGGGGATATCAACAGCTAGAAAATCTTCGTTTCGTGCCAGCCGATGGTTGGCGAGGGCATATAGAAAGATAAAGATGAGCTATCTGATTTGCTTAAAACCCAAAGTGGTGCCTTTTGTTGCTGACAATATGGGGATGGCTTTAATTAAAAGGATTGATTTTGATGGTAATAAAGAGCTACTGGCTTTTGCCGACCAATCTAATTATTTTTTTTCTTCAGATAGTAGTGAGCAATATATGGTTTTCTATCATGCACGCATTTACAGTAAAGAGAAGCTAAAGCAACAGTTAGCGGCCAAAGGAGTCATTTCTCGTGCGAGTTGTGATGGAGAGCTTATTATTGATGCTTATCGGGTCTATGGGGAGAAATGTGTGGAACATTTTGAGGGTGTGTTCAGCTTTGTGCTTTTGCATCGCGAGGTTATTTTTGCTGCCAGAGATAAAATTGGACAGTGTGCTATTTATTATTTTTGTGATCGAGAGGTAATCTGTTTAGCTAATAGTTTGAAGCTGATATTAAGAACTAATTTGGTAGATAAAGTGTTGGATGTGGAAGCAATATATTCATATTTGCTTATGAAAGCCTTTGAACAACCCCTGACCCCTATAAAAGGAATACGCAGCCTTCTTCCTGCCCAAGTTTTTAAATATGCTTCTGGGGTGACAAGAGTATATTCCTTTTGGGATCTACGTTTATTGTTTGCTCAGATAGTTGAGGAAGAGAAAGTAGAAACTCTGAGCCTAAAAATGTTGGATATCTTGAAAAAAAATCTTCAAGATAATATTGATGACGATAGCCGGCCGTTAGGGCTTTTGCTTAGTGGGGGTGTTGATTCGTGTGTTTTAGCGTCATTGTTAAAGGAAATATCGCCAAATCCTTTGCATAGTTTTACTATTTATTTTGATGATAATGATCCGGCACGATATTTTGGCCGATTAATGGCGGAAAATAAAAAAATAAATCACCATGAGATTTTATTCAGTGCAGAGAAACTTTCAGATGTTTTTATTGATTACCTAAAGGGACTTGACCTGCCTGTAGCTAATAGTGGTTATATGATGTATTTGGTTGCTTCTCTTGGTAAAAAATACAATATTAGTCAGTATTTTTGTGGTGAAGGTGCGGACTCTATCTTTGGGTTAAATTCTGCTTGGCAACTATTTGATCGAGTTGATAAATCAATTGCTTTTTCACAGCGTGTGCCGAAATCAGTCAGGTTGTGTTTTCTTTCCTTTCTGAGGGATCGTTTTGCCCAGTTATGTGCTTTCTCTTTAACAAGGAAGCGGAAGGGGGTCCTGTTTTTTTATACTTACCTAACCAATAAATTGGGATTGTTTAAGTGGAAAGGATCAACAATAGATGAAAAACATCTCAACAAGATTTTTAGTGATCCCCCCGCCAGTTTTGATCCAGATGTAGTTGCTAAGGGGTATAGAGATATGGTTGCTGGCTTGAACTTAGGACAGACTTCAACTCAGAACACCTATCTTACTTTAAAGACTTACCAAAGTAATCAGCAGCTCCCCTCATTTTATAGCGTTTCTTCTCACTTTGAAGCAGAGGTGAGCTTACCCTTTTTAAGTCTGGACATGATTCGGATGTGTTTATGTCTACCAAATAATCTAAAAAAGGATAAGTTTTTATTAAGAAGAGCCATGGATTCTTATTTGCCTCGAGAACTTGCGCAGAAACCGTCGGCATCTTTTGGTATCCCATTTGAAAAATGGATAAAGCACGAGTTGAAATCTTTTGTCGATGACGTGTTTTCTGAGGAGACGATAAAGAAAAGAGGCCTCTTTGATTATAAGTGGATGAAAAAAATACACAAGCAGTTTTTAAAAGGGAATTATTTTGTTTCCGAGATAGATATTTGGTCTTTTGTCGTTTTGGAATATTGGCTAAGGGTTCATGTTGATCAGGCTAATGTTCCCAAACTATCAGAGCAGCAAGAGAGCTTGTTATGAAAAATAACCAAAATGTTTGTTTTGTTTTAGGCAGTTTTCCGCCCCTTTTTACGGGAGCAGGGCAGCAAGCCTTGTCTTTGGCCAAGGAATTGAAGAAGCAAGGTGTTAATGTTTTTGTCATCACAACTAAGGCTGGTGCTTGTCAGAAAGAAGAAGACATTGAGGGTATCAAGGTTTATCGCTTGGCCGTTAACTCTTCGCCTTGCAATAAGGGCCTTGATTTTGCCCCAAAGATATTTGTGGCTTTATTTCAAAAAAGGCGACAATATGATATTGTTCATATCCATGGAGCTTGTACCCCGTTTACCTATGCAGCGATTTTGGCAGCTAGATTATTTGGCAAGAAAATTGTTGTCAAATTAACTTTATTCGGAGATGATGATCCTTATTCTTTAAGTCAGCGGCGCTGCGGCAAAATATTTTTAAGGGTTCTTTCTTGGGTAAATCGAATTATTGGTTTAAGTGAAGTTTTTAGACATTCTTACCTTAAAACAGGGTTGCCTTCAAAAGCTTATTCACAAATTCCCAATGGTGTAGATACTCAAAAATTTAGTCCCCTTGAAAGTTTAGAACAGAAACAAAAATCAAAAAAACAATTGGGGTTTGATTTGAATTGTAAAATTCTTGTTTTTGTTGGGGCAATTTGCAAAAGAAAAGGGGTTGATTTTCTGGTCGATGTTTTTAGTCGGGTGGCTCAAAATGATCAGTCTGTCAGTTTGGTTTTAGTTGGTCCTGTTGAAGATGAGGATTATTTAACCGAAATAAAGCAGAAAGTTCATCAGTGGGGTGGGGACAAGCGGCTTGTTTTTATCGGTAAAACAGATAATGTTGAAGACTTTTTGAAAATTGCTGATGTTTTTGTCTTTGCTTCTTTAAGAGAAGGTTTTCCCAATGCTTTAGTTGAGGCAATGGCTTGTGGTTTGCCTGTTGTAGTTTCTAATATCCAGGGGATTACGGAAGCGATTGTTGCTTCTGGCCAGGAAGGGTTCCTGATTCCCCCTGGGGATAGTGCTGCTTTTACAGTAGCACTAACAAAACTTTTATCTAATGAAAAGTTGGCTTCTCAAATGGGTGGGCAAGCACGTCGGAAAATAGAAAAGAAATTCTCAATTAGCAGTGTTGCCGAACGTTACTTGCTTGTGTACAATGATCTTCTTGGAGTAAAGTTGTATGAATAATCAAATAAAAGAGAAAAAAAGAATTTTACTTATTTCGCCGCCGTTTTACCGTTTAATGGGCAGTCATTTCAATGGGCTTAATCTTGGCTTGTCTTATATTGCTGCGGTGTTACAACAGCAGGGTCACGAAGTCAGGATTTATAATGCTGATTATTTGGATACAGATTCTTATCTTAATCAAAGGGAAATTTTTCAACATTATGGGGCATATAAGGAAGCGCTTAATGATCTTAATCATCCCATTTGGGAGGAAGTTAGTGATGCTATTAAGGCTTTTTCTCCAGACGTTGTAGGAATTTCCGTCTATACGGCAGCAATTAAGAGTTCTAAGAATATTGCTAGAATGATTAAAGCTGTCAACGAAAAAATCCTGGTTATTGTTGGTGGTCCACACCCAACTTTAGATGCAGAAGGAACATTGCAATGCCAAGATTTTGATTTGGCCATTCGTGGGGAAGGGGAGGAAAATTTTCTAGAATTATTGAGCGGGAAAGAAACCCAATCAATTTTGGGTTTAAGTTATAGAAAGGGAACTAAAATTATTCATAACCCAGACCGTCCTTTTATTGAGAATTTAGATTCTATTCCTTTGCCTAGTAGAGATCTTTTTTGGAATAATGGTCAGGGGTTAAAGAAATTGGATCTGGGGTATATTTTAACTGGTAGGGGATGTCCGTTTTGTTGCACTTTTTGTGCTAGTCCGGCTATCTGGAAACGAAAAACTAGATTTAGATCTGTTGAAAGTGTTTTGAGAGAAATCGAAATGGTCCTTAAGGATAATCCAACAACGATCATTTATTTTGTTGATGACACCTTTACCCTTAAAAAGGACCGTGCCAAGGAAATTTGCCGACAAATCATTGAGCGGGGTTATAACTTCAAGTGGAAATGTGATACTCGGGCGGATTGCTTGGATGAAGAATTGGTTAAATTAATGAAGTGGGCTGGGTGTATTTGTGCCAAAATTGGGGTTGAATCTGGCAGCGAAAGAATCATTAAACAAATTAAGAAAAATGCTACTAAAGAAGTAATGATGCGGGCAGCCAGATTGATTAAGGCGGCGGGGATTTCTTTAACCGTCTATCTTATGGCCGGTTTTCCAGGAGAAACAGATGCGGACTTAAGAGAAACTATTGAGTTTGCCAAAGAGTTGCAGGCTGATTATTACAGTTTAAGTGTTCTGGCTCCGTACTATGGGACAGAAATATACGAGGAAGTTAAGGACAAGTTAGACAAAGAACATTGGGAGTATTTCTTTCACCAAAGTGGAGATATGATTTTAAATGATGGTTTAAGTCTTGCTGTGGTTGATGAGTTTTTAAAATTAAATGAAACAGTTTCGAAAGGAGCAAGAATATGAAGAATATCCCCCTCTTAAGGCTTGATTACTCTGATGAGGATATTGATTATATCCAAAAAGGGATTCTTGACGTTATTAAAAGTGGTTATTTGACCATGGGTAAAAAGGTTGAGGAGTTTGAAGCGGAATTTGCAAAATATATTGGTACCAAATATGCGGTAGCGGTTAATAGTGGAACCAGCTCTCTGGAAATTATGTTGCGATCCTTTGGTGTAAAGGGAAAAACAGTTATTGTTCCCACGGTTACTTTTATGGCGACACCAATTTCTGTAATTCATGCTGGTGGTAAAGTTGCTTTTGTTGATGTGACAAAAGAAGATCTCTCAATTGATCCAGAAGATTTAAAAAGAAAAATTGCACCAGATACTGCTGGCGTAATTATTGTGCATATTGGCGGGATTATTTCTTCTCATTATCAAGAGATTGAAAAAATCTGTAAAGACATGGGCTTATTTTTAATTGAAGATGCAGCCCATGCCCATGGTAGTTCGCTCAATGGTGTTAAGGCAGGAGCCTTAAGTATTGGAGGATCTTTTTCTTTTTATCCAACTAAAATATTAACAACTGCTGAAGGGGGGATGATAACCACTAATGATGAGAATATCTATAAGATGGCCTTAACCCTGCGTGAACATGGCAAACCTGACCATAATGTTAATGTCCATACTGAATTTGGTTATAATTGGCGTTTTTCTGAGATTCATGCCCTCTTGGGCTTACAGCAAATGCGTAAGGTTGATTATATTATAGCGGAACGTCGCAGGTTGGCCAAATTGTATGATAAAAAACTAGCTAATTTAAAGGGTATTAAATTATTGCCTTTCCCTAAAGAGATGCAGTGTGCTTATTACAAATATATCCTTTACTTGGATGATAAGTTTGATAGAGCTGTGGTGAAAAGAACCATGAGAGAAAAATTTGGAGTGGCTTTGCCTGGGGAAGTTTATTCTGATGCTTGCCATTCACAGCCAGTTTTTCAGCGTTATCCTGATACTATGGTTAATGCTGAAGGTGATCTTTTTCCTAATGCAGATTATGTTTGCTCCAGGCAAATTTGTTTGCCCTTATATCCTAGCTTAAAAGATGATGAACTTGATTATATTGCTGATTCGTTAAAGAAGGTTCTTTCATGAAGATTTTAGTTACTGGTGGCAGTGGTTTTATTGGCAGCCAGGTAGTTGATAAATTAGTTGTAGCTGGTCATGATGTTCGAATTTTAGATGTTAAACCCCCTCAGCGGAATGATCTAGAATTTGTTCAAGGGAGTTTTGTGGATCAAGCTGTTGTTGAAAAAACTTTGCAGGGCATAGAAGTTATTTATCATATTGGTGGATTTTCTAATATAGATTTGGCTAAGGCTAATCCGGTAGAGGTAATAAGATTAAATGTTTTAGGAACCACTTATCTCTTGGATGCCGCCAGAAAGAACGGGATAAGGCGTTTTATTTTTGCTAGTAGTGTTTATGTGCATGATGAAAAGGGTCACCTTTACACAACTTCTAAGCTAGCCGCTGAAATGTTATGTAAGAATTTTTCTCTGTTGTATGGGTTGCCATATACTATTTTGCGCTATGGCACAGTCTATGGTCCCAGGAGCAGGCAGGCAGATGTGATTTCCCTCTTTGTGGCTAAAGCCTTAAAAGGAGAAGAATTAATTATCCATGGCTCCGGGCAGCAAAGGAGAAATTTTATTTATGTTGAGGATTTGGCCTTTGGCAGTGTCGCGGCATTGCAATCAGTGGCTGAAAACAAGACTTATGTCCTTGCCGGGAAGTCTTCTGTTGCAATTAAGGAACTGGCTGAGCTAATAAAGAAGATTTTTAAGTCAGAACCAGTTATTAAGTTTCTTGCTGATACTCCCAGAAATGACGATTATAGTGGAGAGATTAAGGGGCTTGATTTGGCTTTTCAGGAGCTTAATTGGCTACCGCAGGTTGGCTTGGATGAAGGGATAAGGAAATATTGTGAGTGGTTAGGGAAGTCAAGATGAAAATTTTCTATGTTACTTCAACCTTTGGTATTCATGACTATAGGTTTTTAACCAAGTTAAGTTCATCAAAAAACGAGATCCATTTGATTTCATTTCTTAATCCACTGGCTGAAACCAATTCCAAATACATGTTTCAGGAAATCATCTCACTGCCATGTTTGTTAATTCACCATTATAAAGACTTTTCTCGTGGCAAGCGTTTGCCAATAGTGTTGGAAGTTTTTCGCCGGGCGAATTATTTAAGACAGAAAATTAGCCAGATCAAGCCAGATGTTGTTCACTCCGGTTGGGTTCAAACGGATAGCTTGTATGCTGTTTTGGCTGGGGCTAAACCTTTGTTAATAATGACTTGGGGGTCGGATATTTTACTTGAACCTAAAAAGAGTAAATTCTGGTTTTATTTAACAAAATTTGTCTTGAGTCAGGCCTCAATGGTATATTCTGATTGTGAAGAAGTGAAAAATAGGGTCATTAATATTTGCCCAAAATGTTTTGGTAAAACAATTGTTTTTCCTCAATTAGGCATAGACCGTCAGCAGTTTTTTCCTGTGAGTATGGAGGAAAAACAGCGGCTCAAAGAAAAACTGGGATTTAGCCAAGATAAAGTTTTAGTTATGACCAGGCATTTTGAGCCAGTTTATGGGGTTGAGTTTTTTGTTAGAGCTTTGGCCTCAAAAATAGAGATAGGGCAGCCCATTCGGACTGTTCTTATAGGTGGAGGGAGTTTGTTTGATTCGATGCAGCAATTAGCGAAGCAATTGGGAGTCTTTGAGCAAATTAGTTTTCTTGGGCGTGTTGATAATAAAGACCTTCCTTTATATTATCAGTGTGCTGATATTTATGTTAGCAGTTCGTTGAGTGATGGAACTTCTCTATCTCTCTTAGAAGCAATGTCTTGTGGGTTACCAGTAGTTGTTAGTGATGTTCCTGCTTATCACGATTGGATTGAAGATGGTATAAATGGTTATTTTTCCTCCCAAAAAAATCCTGTTGTCTTGGCCGAAAAAATAGGGCGACTCTTAAGAGATAAGCCATTGATGGAAAAAATGAGACAGAAAAATTTACTGATTGCAGAGGAGAGGATTGATTGGAATCAAAACTTTGAGAAACTACTAGTGGTTTATCAGGGGCTGGTTAATTAATATGACAAGACTTAATTGGTTGTTTAAAAATGAGCCATTGCTGATCAGCTTGTTTATTGTTTTTTGGGTATTGATTCTGTGCTCCCCAACCCTGTTCGCTTCTTTTTCCTTCTTGTTGTTGGCTCTGTTAATTATTGGGGGTATATTTTTTCTGTTGTTTTATAATAGATCCAGGTGGTTCTTTTTGTTTTTGATGCTTCTGTTACCAATTCAGGTTTTGCCGGGTTTGAAGTCGTTGTCCAAAGTATATAGTACCACACCTTTTAAAATATTTGGCTTTGTGTTTTTGTTTGTTTGGCTTATAAAACTACTCTTGACTAATAAAAAGATCAAACTTTATTTTCCTGAATTAATCTTATTGTTTGCTTTGGTTACCATTGCTATGCTGACCAGTCTCTTGTTTGCTGTTAATATTAAAAATAGCACCCAATTGCTTTTTACCATTTTTGCCATGTCTTTATTCGTTGTTTGTTTTGTCAATGTTGTTAACGACAAGATTTTTATGGAGCAGGTCATTATTGCCATAGTCTTGTCTGGTTTTATTATGTCTTTGGTGGTTTTTTATCAGTATCTTGTTGATCCTACCTTCATGACAGCTAGTGGGATTTTGCCCGACATAAATAATCCCTATGCGCGTCTTAGAGCGGGAGGACTAGTTCGTAATGTGGGGATTTGGGGTGGATATGCGACCTTTTTTATCCCGTTTATTTTTTCTCTAATTTATAACTCTAGAAACTTTTTATGGAAGACCGCTTATTCAGTTATTCTTATTATTGTGGCACTTGGAGCGCTTTTTTCTTTATCTAGGGCAGCCTTTGGTGGTTTGGTCATTGGGGTGATACTTTCGGTCTTTATTTTTGAGCGGTTTTCTGCTAAATCAATGGTAGTATTAGCGATAATATTTGTGTTACTATTTTCTGGTGTTGGAGCTTTGGCTGGGGCTGGTTTCTGGGCTCGTATGAATATGGCATTTAGCGGCAGGGATGGTTCTGTTCTGGCTAGAAGTAGTATTTTCCATGGTGTTATGCCGGTTTTTTTGGAGAATCCCTTAGGGGTTGGAATGGGGAATTTTTGTGAACATGTGGCCAAGTATACGAATGGTAATAAATTTGATCCTCATAATGTGTATGTACAGATATTAACAGAATTAGGGTTATTTGGTCTCATTATTTATGTCTTATTAATTGGCTGTTGCTTTGTTGATTTAAGACGGGTTGCGGATATTGCTAATGTGGCCGGAGATATCAAAATAAGAAATTTCTCAATTGCTGTTCAAATCGCTTTAGTGGTTTTTCTTTTTCAAAGCTTGTTTGATAGTCTCTTGACCGAAAAACAACTCTTTTTAATTGTTGGATTAACAGTTGTTATGAGGTTGTTATATGCGGATAAGTTTGCTGTAAAAAAGCCAGCCATTCGATTTGTTCTGAAAGGGGAGCACTAGTCTAAATGAAAATTTTGCATGTGATAGATTATTTTCAGCCTGAATTAGGCTATCAGGAAACTTTTCTAGCTAAAGAGCAAAAAAAACAAGGGCATGCAGTCGCTGTTATTTGTTCGGAGCGGTATGCCCCTATCCTTTTCAAAGGAAGGGCCTCTGTAGCCGTATTGGGAAAAAGATTGCAGGAAACAGGCTCGTTTGATTTTGACGGGATACAGGTGCATAGGTTAAAAACCCTCTTTGAGATTAATGGACGGGTTTGGTTGCAAGGTTTAGAAACGAAAATTAGAGAGTTCAATCCTGATGTAATTCATGTTCATGGTATTGTAACTTTTACAGCTATAAGAGTAGCTTGCCTAAAAAAAGGAAAAACACAATTTAGACTTCTTTATGATGACCATATGGTTGCTTGTGCTAGCCGTAATCCCCTAAAATATTTATACCCCTTATTCAGGGGCACTTTTTTAAAACTCATTGAGCAACAAGCTGATTGTCTAATTGGTGTGACTGAATCAACCAAGGAGTTTATGCATGTGAGTTATGGCTTTCCTTTAAATAAAATCAAAGTGATTCCCTTGGGAGTTGATCATGAATTGTTTCGTTTTAACCCGCGGCAAAGACAATTGTGTCGAGGATTTTTGGGGTTAAAAGATAGGGATATCTTAATAATTTATGTGGGCAAATTAATTCCCAACAAGGGGCCACACGTTTTGTTGGAGGCTGTTTGTTCCTTAATGTCTGAGAATGAAAATATTTTTCTCTTATTTCTTGGTGGCGGGCAGGGAGAATATGTTCAACAAATGAGAAGTCGGATTGAGATCCAAGGAGTTAGTAGTAAAATACTTTGGCTTGATGCTATCCTTAATAAGGATTTACCGCAATATTATTGTGCGGCCGATGTTGGTGTCTGGCCCAAAGAGTGTTCTGTTTCCATGCTTGATGCTATGGCTTGCAATTTACCTGTGATTGGCTCAAATATTCCTGCGGTTAAGGAGAGGCTTTCTTTTAATAATGGTCTAATTTACGACGAGACTAAAAAAGAGGAGCTAACGGGAAAATTAAGATTATTAGTTAATGATAAAGACTTAAGAGCAGTGCTTGGTGCAAATGGTCGGAAAGTTATTGAAGAACAATTTAATTGGCAGGCGATTAATAATAATTTTCTGATTTGTTATCGCAACTAAGCTGTTGCTGTTGAGTATATGAAATTACTGAAAGGGATCTAAAATTAGCATTAATAAAAAACATTTGATTCTCTTGGTTGTTATAACTGTCTTGATGATAATTTTATATGGGAAGATCCCTTTTGCCTCTGAGCCTTTCTCTGCGTGGGATTTGGCTGACTACCAAAAGATTGCTTTGGCAGCTCCTGGCATAGCGGCGGAGGTACAGCAACCTTTTGCTTATAGAATGTTAGGTCCATATATTGTTGGTTTGTTCCCCGTAGCAACCCCTTTGGGTTTTTATGTTTTTGCTTTTCTTTCCTTAGTTGTCCTGGCTATCAGTTGCTATTTTTTTCTTTTATATGTTTCTGCCCGACAAGGCTTTATTGCTTTTTTTGTTGTTAGCCTATTTGTTTTGAATAAGTATTTATTTGGTTATTTAGCTTGGAACTATTTTCAAATAAATGATACCCTTTCGTTAATTTTTATTATAGTGTTGTTTTGGGCAATGTTGGGGTGTCGCTGGGGAGTGTTTGCCTTTGTCTTGTTTATTGGGGCCTTAACTAGAGAAACTGTTATGATTATGGTGCCAGTAAGCTTCTTTTTTTTGCTAGAGAAAAAGAAGTTAAGATCAGAATCCAAGAAAATAGTCTTAGCTGTTACCCCGGGAATATTAGTTTTTTTACTGCTTAGGTTGTTCATTAATCCTGTGGGAGGGTTAAATTTGTTCCAGGCTTTTTTGCGTCATGGAGGTAAGTTTTCTTTGCCTGAAGCCTGGTTTAGATCTTTTATTAATGCTTTTATTCCGCTCAGCCTTCTTCCTCTCATTTTTCTAAATAAAACAGTGTCTTTTTTTAAGGAGCATCGGTATCTTTTAGTTTATCTTTCGCTAGTTATTGTTTCCACGTTGTTTGGTAGTAATTATGAAAGACTTATGGCTCCGACGTTTATCGTTTTCTACTGGCTTATTACTGAAATCATTGAAGAATATGTTTATCCTCATAAAACCATATTATTACTTATCTTTGTTTCTGTTTTTTTTGCCAGTTTCCATAACACTTACGGGCTATTCCCTTTGCCAAACAAGCAATTAACTTTCTTGTTTTCAATGATTCCCTTGTTAATTGTTAGCCTGGTGGTTTTTTGTCATAAAACGAAGAGGAGAGTTGTAGGTTAATGAGAAGAAAAAAATCAAACTTGTTATGAAAAATAGAGTTGTTTTAATTGGTTCTTTTCCTCCTCCATATCATGGCACTTCTATTGCCTTAGAACAATTGGCGAATTCCAAGGTTTTAAACAGGGCTTTTTGTGTCAAAAATATTAATACTAGTGGAGCAAGGTTGATAACGGATTTAAATATTGGCAAGTTTAGACCAATTAAATTCCTTAAGGATATTTTATCTTTTTTCGCTTTAGGCTGGCAGATGATAGTATTTAGACCTAAAATAGTCTACTTGGCAATCGCGCAAACTAGGCTAGGATTTCTTCGGGATAGCTTGTTTATTTTACTAGCTAAGATTTGTCGCAAAAAATGTGTTATACATCTGCATGGCGGGTATTTTAGGGTGCTCTATGAAAATTCTGGTTGGCCATTAAAGCTGTGGATCAAAATGACCTTGTCTCAGCTTGACCTGGCTATAGTTTTAACCAGTTCCCTACGGGATGTTTTTAGGGGGTTAGTTGCAGAAGAGAAAATTGTGGTTGTTACTAATTTTGTAGTTAATGAATTATTGCCTACAGAGTCTGAGGTTGAGGCTAAGCTTACCAGCATTAAATTTGGAGGCAGAAGCAACTTTAAGGTTTTATTCCTTAACAACTTGCTTGTCTCTAAAGGTTTTTTTGATATATTGCGAGCAGCTGCAATTTTAAAGCAACAAAGCTTTCCTCTTGAATTTATTTTTGCTGGTAGTTGGCCAAGCTTATTAGAGAAAAATGCGGCTGAGAACTATGTTAAGGCAAATAACCTTACTACTAATGTGCAATTTGTTGGATTTGTAAAAGGAACAGAAAAAAAACAATTGCTTTGGGATAGTGACCTTTTTGTCTTTCCTACTTATTACCCTTATGAGGGGTTGCCGATAGCTATTTTGGAAGCCATGGCTGCTGGTTTGCCAATTATCACAACTATGCAGGGTGGGATTCCTGATGTTGTTCTTGATCGTGTTAATGGTTTTTTTGTGCCGGCTCAAGCGCCGGAAAAATTGGTTCAAGCAATAAAAGAACTTTTTTCCGACCACTTATTGTGCGCTAATATGGCTGAGGAAAACATTAACAAAATCAAACAAGGCTTTACTGCTCAAAAATACGAGCAAGCTTTTGTGGATCTGTTTACAAAACTTGTTTTTCAATAAAATGATCAAAAGCCATAGGTGCAACACAAGCAATTAAGGAGCAGACCGAAGAATGACGGCTCGTCTTTATATTTATGATTTGAGGGTTAATCAAATTGAAGAGTTATTGGGCCAAGCTCTTGACTTTATCGGTTTAAAAAACAAGCTGAAACCTGGGTATCGCGTTTTTTTAAAGCCCAATTTAGGCCATCCTAAGTTTAAGCCTGGAGTTACTACCACACCGCAACTCTTGGAAGCTTTAATAAAAATTTTAAGAGATTATGGCTGTAAGGTGATAGTGGGGGAATCGGACGGAGGGTACAATTCCTACGAAGTCAAAGATGCCTTTCACGATTATGGGCTCTATGATTTGGAAAAGAAATATGGCATCAGGGTTGTTAATCTTTCTCAGCTTCCTTTTGAGTTTTTAACTGTCCATAAATTTGGTCGTGATTTTAAAATTGAAATGCCCAAGATTTTACTGCATGAGATTGACGCTTTTATTACTTTGCCGGTCCCCAAAGTGCATGCTATGACGCAGATTTCTCTTTCTTACAAAAATCAGTGGGGTTGTGTGCCCAATGTGATGCGCTTGCGCTATCATCCTGTTTTTAACGAAGCGATTTTTGCTATCAACCAAGCCATCAAGAACAAGTACACGATAATTGACGGTACTTATGGTTTAACTCGCAGCGGTCCGATGGTGGGAGATTCCTTCAAATTAGGCTGGCTGATTGCCTCAGATAGTTTTGAGGCGGCTGACTTAATCACCGCCAAGATGATGGGTGTTGATCTTAAGAAGATCAGACATTATTACTTGGCTTATAGGAATGGCTTGGTGCCAAAGGAAGCAGAGATTGAAATGAATCAGGATTATCACAAGTTTGTTTCCAATAAATTTTATCTTAAGCGCGATCACTGGAATTATTTAGCGCTTTTTGCTTGGGTTCACCCGGCGATCAACCACTTTTTTTATGAATCAATGTTTGCTGACCTGTTGCATAAGATTATGTACACCTTTCGCAAAAAACCTGTGGAAAAATATTATCAGGTTTTACGTTATCCTGATATTTCTGATGTTATGCCATACGAAAATTGTAGTCCGGAAGATGCTAGAGAAGGATTAAGTAAGGCAGAAATAATTAAAAAACTTATAACGGGTGAGACGGTAAAATGAATATAACTGTGGAAACTTTTTTGGCCAGATATTTGGAACAATTAAAAAAAATTTTTAAGCCGCAGGAAATTTGGTTGTGGGGTTCATACGCTTATGGCCAGCCCAATGAAAATAGCGATCTTGATATTGCACTTGTTTCCAAGGAGTTTGATAAATACAGGTTTATCAAAAGAGGGGCGGAAGTGGCCAAACAGCTAAAAACCTGGTCAGATAAAGAATTGCCTGATATTGACTTTTTATGTTATACGCCACAGGAATTTGCTAAAAAGAAAAAAGAAGTCAGCCTGGTCAGGCAAATTATCCAAAAAGGTATCCGCCTGGTTTGATGCTTATCTTTTTTGCTAATCGATGCTTGCAGCTCTGCTCCACAAAATCATGTACACCTTCCGTAAAAAACCTGTGGAAGAATAATGCCGAATTAATGTGGGCTGTTACGCCTCACCGTTCACGATTCACAAAGTAAATTTAATTTGTTATCCCCTAAAACATCTGATACAATTTAACCATTATGGCAAGTCTAAGAAATTACCAGAAATTCTGGAAAAAACAATTTGAAAAGGAATATCAAGCTAAACAGTTACTGATTAAATCCCTAAAACTTTCTGCTGCCAAAGCAGCGCAGATGCTGGGCAGGCAATTTGGCGCTAAAAAGGTTTTTTTGTTCGGATCAATAATTGATGGTGAGCTTTTCCATAAACATTCTGACCTTGATTTGGCTGTAGAGGGGATACAACCCCAAGAATATATTTCTGCTTTAAGTAAGATATCCCGGCTTTTTGCCGGTAAAGTAAGTGTTGATCTGGTTCCCTTGGAAGACGCGGCCCCTAAGTTAAAAGATTTAATCCAAAAAAAAGGGCAATTAATTTATGGCTAAATTTGCCGGCTTGATAACAGATATCAGTTTAGAAAATAAGAACCTTGGCCGCTTGGTTGATGAAATGCAATTGGCGCTAAAAAGCATCAAGGATCAGCCGGATACCACCCTAATTAGGGCGGCAGGCAGTATTTTGCATGACTTTTATACCGGACTGGAAAAGATCTTTGAAAGGATTGCCTATGCCGTTGATGGTGGCCTGCCGGAGGGCGAGGGCTGGCATACTCAAATTTTGCGGCGCATGTTGGCTAATGTGCCTAACCGCCGGCCCGCAGTTTTATCAGTTGAATTAGGGGAAAACTTGAACGAATATTTAAGCTTTAGACACCTTTTTAGACATATTTATGGTTTTGAATTAAAATGGCAGCGCTGCCAGAATTTAGCCGAGAATTTACCGGCTCTTTATAAAGAGGTTGACCTTCAGCTTAAGGCTTTTATTAACTTTTTGTCAAAACTTTAATCCAGCCATCAACCACTTTTTTACGAGTCAATGTTTGCCGATTTGCTGCATAAGATTATGTATACATTCCGCAAAAAACCTGTCGAGGGAGCTTAAAGTTTAGAGCCCATCTGGTTGAATTCATGATATAATGCCAATAAGATGTTAGTTTATCATCCCCATGCGGAGAAACAATTAACGGAGCGCGGCATTGCTAAAGCTGAGGTAGAGCGTGTAATAAATAAACCCCACCAAGTTTTAACGACTGGCATTCCGGGCCGTCAGGTCGCCCAGAAAATTTTATCAAAAGGTGGTAAAAGATTTTTATATCGGGTCGTTTATGCAATTGAAAATACGACCAAAATCGTGATTACAGCTTATAGGACAAGTAAAATTAAAAAATATTTAAGGGAGGTCTATAATGAAGGTTAATTACGACGAAAAAAGTGATGCAATGTATATAAGGTTTGGTGATAGCCGTTATTATGAAAGTGATGAGGTCAAGGAGGGCATAATTTTTGATTACGATAAAAAAGGCAAAGTTCTTGGCATTGAAATTCTCGATGCCTCTAAGAACCTGCCTGAACCCAAATCGCAATTTTACCATATGACCTTTGAACTCATGCGTCAGAAAGTAAAAGCGAAAAAATAGATAATGTACACCTTTCGCAAAAAGCCGGTACGTGAGTAGACCTAAAATTTGACAATTGCCTGATTAAGATGTATATTTGTACCAGATAAGTACAAGCCTTGTTACCCTAACCAAAACAAATGAGCATTTCAGAGCAAATAATAAAACTGCCTTACGTGAGAAAAGATAATCTTGCCCTTTTATTCCCTGATATTAAACCGGCTTCTTTTGACCAGAACGTCAAAAACTGGTTAAAAGCCGGTAAACTGATTAAGCTCAAGAGAGGCTTTTATGTGCCGGAAGAATATTGGCAAAATTGTGCCAACAAAGATGAGTATCTCAACTATCTTGCTTCTCTCTTGGACCAACCTTCTTATGTCAGCAAAGAGACCGTTTTGGCCCGATACGGTGTTTTATCCGAAGCTGTTTTTGGTGTCGCTTCAATTACCGGCAGGGCAACCAAAAACTACAGCTCTAAAATTGCTAATTTCAGTTATGCCAAAATCAAGCGACAGTTGTTTTGCGGTTTTAGCCGGGCGCAATTTGAAGGCAAAAACTATGATATCGCTTCCAAGAGTAAGGCTTTATTTGATTACCTTTATTTTGCCAAACGAACCATTAAACATGCCAACGCAAAAACCGTGGCCGAACTAAGATTAAATTTGGAGGGTTTTTCCTCGGCCGATTGGCGGGAATTTGAAGATTATTTGGCTATTGCCCGAAGTGAAAAAATGCGTCGGATTTATCAGGCCTTGAGGAGCAAGCATGCTTTTTGAGCAATTAAAAGCTATTGTTAGTGAAGCTAAGCAGAAAAAGGTGAGAACCGGTTATATAATCAATTTGATTAAGGAGCATCTCCAGAATATCGTTTTAGAATATATCTATGGCAATAAAGAGCTTAACCATAAGCTGATTTTTACCGGCGGGACATGCTTGCGGTTTTGCTTTAACCTGCCGCGTTTGTCCGAAGACCTTGATTTTGATTGTGCGGTAAAATTAGACCATCAAAAGATAGCCGGGGATCTTAAAAATATGTTTCGGCAAACCCTTAAATACCAGGAGATTGATTTTGCGCTTAAGGGCCAAAATAATAAAATTTATCTCAAGTTCCCTTTCTTAAAGCAACTGGGCCTTGATTTTCAACAATCATTTACACTTTTGCTAAAAGTAGAAATTGCCCAGGTTAACTTGCCGGAGGCTGTGTTGGAAACTGCCTTAGTGGAAAAGGGGGGCAGGACTTATTTTCTAAAAAGATATTCATTGGCGGATTTAATGGCCGGCAAAGTTCACGCTTTTCTGACCCGTTTGTTTTACAAAGGTAAAGCCAAGGAAATTGATTTTAAAGGCCGCGATATGTATGACCTGGTTTGGTATATGGGTAAGGACATTATACCTGGCGCCAAAAGCTTGAAGCTCCTCTTTGCCGATACTAAATATAGCGGGATGTCATGGTCGCAAATGCTAAAAGAGATTCATCTCAAGGCCGGAAAAATCAAAAAAAACAATCTTTTTCTCGATTTGGTTAATTTTATTGAGGATACTAACAGCATCAATAACTTTTTGGAGAATTATTCTGCTATAATAGATCAGTATTGTCAAAAACATGAAACAGATAATCCAAAACTATAAATCAGGGGAGCTTCAGTTAGTGGAAGTTCCGGATCCTCTTTTGCGTTCTGGTGGGGTTTTGTTGGAAACAAAAAATTCCCTTGTCAGCGTTGGCACGGAGAAGCTAATGATCAGTCTGGCTCAAAAAGGTTATTTGGGAAAAGTCCTGGCTCGTCCTGACCTGGTTAAACAGGTTATCAACAAAATTAAAGTTGACGGTTTATTAGATACTTATAAAGCTGTCATGAGCCGTTTAGATACTCCTGTTACTCTTGGCTACAGTTCAGCCGGTCTGGTTAGAGAGGTTGGAGAGGGGATTTATGGTGTCAAAGTTGGCGATAGAATCGCCTGTTTTGGCGATGGGTTTGCCACTCATTCCGAACTAAGTTATGTGCCAAAAAATATGCTGGTCAAAATTCCTCAAGGGGTTTCTTTTGAAGAAGCCTCGTTTGTCGGTTTAGGTTCGATTGCTTTGAATGCTATTCGGGTTGCCAACTTAACTTTTGGTGAAAATGTCGTTGTTCTTGGGTTAGGGCTGTTGGGACAGTTAACGGTTCAGATGCTTAAAGCCTTTGGCTGTAAAGTTATTGGGGTTGATATCTCCGAGGCCAAACTAAAAATGGCCAGGGAATTTGGAGTTGATCAAGTTGCCTTAATTGGTAGAGATGATATTAATCAAGTTGTAGCTGACTTTACTGGCGGAGTTGGGGCTGATGCCGTTATTATTATGGCAGGCTCTCAAGATAATAAACCGATTGAAATGGCTGCGGAAATTTCCCGGGATAAGGGCCGTATTGTTGCTTGTGGTATGGTTTCTTTGGATGTGCCCAGACAAGACTTCTTCAAAAAAGAATTAAGTGTCATTGTTTCTCGCGCCACCGGCCCCGGTAAATTTGATCCCCTTTATGAAAATAAAGGGCAAGATTATCCTTTGCCTTATGTTCGTTGGACCACTCAACGCAATATGGCTTGTTTCCTTGATTTGGTAGCTGAAGGAAAGGTTGAACTAGAAAAGCTTATTAGCCATCGCTTTAAGTTGGCAGAAGCTCTAGCCGGGTATGAGATGATTTTAAAGGGGGGAGTGCCGTATCTTGGGGTTTTGTTAGAATATGGGGATGGTCTTGGGTCTGGGGTCATGGGTCCTGGGTCGAAGAAGATAAGCTTATTAGATAGTAGAAAGCAGACAGCAGACAGCAGACAGTTGGAGCAGGTCAAAATAGGGCTGATCGGCGCAGGCCTCCACGCCAACACTAGCATGCTCCCCATTCTAAAAAAGTTCAAAAATATTAAATTGGTTGGGCTTGCAGATGCGGAAGGTTTTAAGGGTCGTCACACAGGTAAAAAATATGGGTTTGAGTATTGTGTGGCCGACTATCAGGAATTATTAAAAGATCCAAATATTAATACGATTTTAATTGCAACTAGGCATAATCTTCATGCCCAGATGGTGATTGATTCCCTTAAGGCTGGTAAGCACGTCTTTGTAGAAAAACCTTTGTGCATGAATGATTCAGAACTTAAATCAATAATCGATATCTATTCACGAACCACCTGCCTGCCGGCAGGCACGGCGAACCCCGATCCACGGCTCCTGATGGTAGGTTTTAACCGTCGTTTTGCTCCCTTGACCTTGAAGGCCAAAGAATTGCTCGGTTCTGGTTCAAACCTGGTTATCAATTGTCGAGTTAATGCTGGGTTTGTCCCGGCTGAAAGTTGGGTTCACGATGCAGCGGAGGGTGGGGGCAGGGTTGTTGGCGAGGTTTGTCACTTTGTTGATTTGGTTCAAGCTTTATCCGGCTCATTGCCCGAAAGTGTTTTTGCTCAGGCTGCCACAGAAAAAGGGGAAGACAATTTAGTTATTACGCTTAAAATGCACAATGGTTCGATTGCGACAATCCTTTACGCTTCTCAAGGCGATAAACTTCTTCCCAGAGAAAGAATTGAAGTGTTTTCCGGCAAGTCAGTTTGTGTAATTGATAACTTTAAATCATTATTTTTTGCTAAAGATGGTAGGGGTCAAAAGAAAAAATCCTTTAACCTTGATCGTGGTTACGAAGGAGAGTTTGAAGCTTTTTTTGCTGCGGTTAAGAGTAGTCGGGAAGCTGTGCCTCTTAAAGACCATATTTATACAACTTTAACTACCTTTGCCATTATTGAATCAATCAAAACAGGAGTCCCACAAACAATCAATGCATCTACTTATTTTATCTGAGGCTTTCCCTCCGGAAACAAAATCCTGTGCCACCCTTTTTTTTGAATTGGCAGAATCACTGGTTAGACGGGGCCATAAAGTTTCTGTGGTGACTCGCAAGCCTCTTTATAATGTTGCCGAAGGGACGGATCTTAAGGCTTTGCCTAACAGGGAAACAATTGCCGGCATAAATGTTTTTCGTTATCAAACCCCACCTTTAGTGAGGACAAGTCCTTTCTTTCGTGGGGTTGAGCATTTTCTTTTGGCCATAATTTTCTTTCTTGGCGGCTTAAGGGTGAAAAAAGTGGATGCCATTCTGATCTATTCGCCGCCACTTACTTTGGGACTTGCCGGGTATTGGCTGGGAAGGATGAAAAGAAGCCCCTTGATTAGTAATATCCAGGATCTTTATCCGCAAACTGTGATTGATCTGGGTTTGTTAAATAATAAATCATTGATTAAGCTTTCTCAAATTATGGAAAAGTTCGTTTATAAAAAGTCCGATTATGTTGCGGTTCATTCTGCCGGCAATAAGGATTATGTCGTCACTAAAGGGGCCAAAGAGGAGCGGGTAAAGATTGCTCATAACTGGGTTAATACTTTAGCTATCCAACCTGGAGCCAGAGATAATGATTTCAGCCGTAAATATGATTTAAAAGACAAGTTTGTGGTCTCTTTTGCCGGGGTAATGGGGTTTGCTCAGGGACTTGATGTTGTTGTTAGAGCGGCGGAGATTTTGCAAAGACACAAGATTCAGGACACAAGACTCAGGACCGATAATATCAAATTTGTTTTAGTCGGTGATGGGGTCAAGAAGCCAGCTTTGGAGGCTCAAGTTAAAGAACTTGGTCTTACAAATGTCCTTTTTGTACCAACCCAACCACATAACCTTTATCCTTTAATTCTTCATAGTTCAGATGTTTCTTTGGTAACACTTCGTAAAGCCCTGGCTACTCCTGTTGTGCCTAGTAAGCTTTTAAGCATTATGGCTGCAGGACTTCCTGCAATTGTCAGCGTCTCTTGTAAAAGTGATGCAGTTAAGATTGTGGCAGAACATAACTGTGGCCTAAGTGTTGAGGCCGAAAACCCGGCTGAGCTTGCGCAAGCGGTCTTGAAACTATATAATGATAAAAAGTTGCGGGACGAGATGGGTCAGAATGGGCGGCAAGCCGCAGAAAAGTACTTCTCTCGTGAAGCTTGTGTGACATCTTTCGAAAATATCATTAAAGAGGCGGTAAAGTAATGACTACAGAATATTTAAAGGCTTATCAAGGAGCAACAGTCTTAGTTACTGGAGGGGCTGGGGCCATTGGCAGTAACTTAGTTAAGGCCTTAGCTGAGGCTGGCGCTGCCAAGGTGATCATTTTAGACAACCTTTCCTCTGCCGAGCGTTGGAACATCCCTTCTTTACCTAATGTTTTATTTGTCGAAGGTGATATTCGGAATGAAATTAAGTTAAAACGAGTCTTTTTTGAAGAACCGGAATATATCTTTCATTTAGCAGCTTTTTTTGCTAACCAAAACTCTGTTGATCATCCGGAAGAAGATTTGGATGTTAATGGACAGGGGACCCTTAAATTACTTGAATATGCTACTCTGACTAAGGCCAAAGTAAAACGTTTTGTCTATGCTTCTTCCGGTTGTTCCATTTACGGGTCTAAAGCGCCCTTGCCATTAAAAGAAGAGTTTATGTCGATGCATCTCACTACTCCATATCAAATTACCAAGATGTTGGGGGAGTTGTATTGCAATTTTTTCCACCACCACTATGAGGTTCCGGTGGTTAAAACCAGGTTCTTCAATTCTTATGGGCCGGGAGAGATTCCCGGGCAGTATCGCAATGTGATACCTAATTTCATATATTGGGCGCTCAAGAAAATGCCTTTACCAATTACAGGGACCGGGGAGGAAACCAGGGATTTTACTTTTGTAGGTGATATTGTTGATGGTTTATTACGGGCAGGAGTAATTGAAGCGGCGATTGGGCAAGAGTTTAATCTGGCTTCGGAGCGCGAGACAATGATTAAAGAGTTGGCCGAAAAAATTAATGCCTTAACCGGGAATCCTGCCGGCATTAAATTTTCTCCGAAAAGAAAGTGGGATACTAAGAGTCGCTTGCTTGCTTCTGTTGAAAAAGCCCGCAAGTTGGTGGGGTATAATCCTCAGACAGATTTTGATGAAGGACTAGATGAGACTATCAAATGGTTTAAAGATAATTGGGCTAAGATTGAGCAATCAGCTGCTTTTGGCCCAGGAGTATCTTCTGCTGTTCGTTCTATGGTGGTAAAATAATTTATATTTTTGTAATGTTTTCCAATGCTTAATTATTTTGGAGCCTTTTTTTTGTTAAAAATAGAAGTTTATTCGTCGAGTAGTCCGCAGCAGTCTTGAGTGTTTGATTGATCTGAAGTATAATGGTTGTTTCTGAGGAGCTGATTATGGAAGATGAAATCAATATAATTGATTTACTTAAGGTTCTAAATAAATATAAGTTCCTGATTATGACTTTAGTCATTCTAGCTATTGCTGTATCTACCTGGCAGGGGCTTAGCCAGCCTAGTGTCTATGAGGCAGAAGCCACTGTTTTAGTCCTGCAATCAAAGGAAGAGTTTTCTAGTAATATTAATAATCTATTTGCCTCTTTCTTCGGCCGTTCTGGCCAGAGTAGTGATACGGTGCTAGATGTTATTATTGATAGTCGCATATTAGCCGTGGCAGTAGCGCAGGACTTGAAGCAAAAGGGCTTTTTGGACGAATGGTTAGCTAAATATGATAAAAAAAGCAAGATTAATGGTCAGGGGTTTGAGGGAATCAAAGCCAGTTCATCAGAAGAAGTAATAGTTGGTTTGGTGAAGGGTTCTGTAAAAAGCGATCTTAAAGGCAGGTTGTTACGCGTTACCGCGACTTCTTCTGACCCTAAGTTGGTAGACATTATTGCTAACACCTATGTGAAAAAGTTGCAAGAATATTCATTGAAAAATTCCCTAGGTTTGTCTCTCCAGCCCCTTGACCCAGCAGTCTCCCCAAGGTTTGCTGTTGGCAGGGGGGGGTCGAAAAAAATAGTATTTTCCGGCGTTGTAGCCCTGATTATCGGCATTATGTTTGCTTTCTTTTTAAATTACATAAAGAGTCTTTCTCTGCTTAACAATGTTAATATTAAAAAGGAGAGTTCTAGATGAAATTTGTGCTTAAGAGGATAAGTGTTTTTTTGGTGATCTGTTTATTAAATACAATTTGTCCCTTGCCAGCCTTGGCAGCGGATGTCACAACAACTATAAATAATCTGACTCCCCAACAAAAGGAGGAAGTTAAAAATTTAACACCTCAACAAAAAGATGAAATTAAGAAGGCTTTGGGATTTGATACTCCTCAACCGTCTGCCAGTGGCACAACTAAGCCTGTTGTAAAACAGGCAGTGGATCTTGAGCAAACCACTTTAAAAGACGATGAGACTATTGTGCCTGGTGACCAAAAAGAAGCTGCGGTTGCAGCGGAACTTTCTGCTATTGAACAGGGGTTTACCCGTCAGGTTGGCGATCAATCCACAACTTTAAGGCAGTTTGGTTATAATGTCTTTAGTAAGACAGTTGGCCAACGTTTTAGCTCAACAGCAGGGATCCCTTTAGGGGTTGACTATAATATCAACACCGGTGACCAGTTGGTTGTGACTATTTGGGGGAACATCAATGATACCTATGCTTTGGAGGTTGATGAGCGTGGTACAGTGACCTTACCTAAGGTTGGGGTAATCCAGTTGGCCGGCTATAGCCTTGCCAAAGCCAAAGATATCCTGACGCAAAGGCTGGCAGAGACTTATGTGGCGGACTTTAATCTTGATTTGACTCTTAAAGAAATTGGCTCGATTAAGATTTATGTTATTGGTGAGGTTGCCAATCCTGGGGCCTATACAATAAAATCCAATAACACTCTTTATGATGCTATTTTTATGGCCGGAGGGCCAACACGAGTGGGCTCTTTACGGAACATAAAGTTACTCCGCAATAACCAGGTTATTCAAGCTGTTGACCTTTATCAGTTTATTCTGCATGGCAAAAAACCAGGTGATGTTATCATGAAAAGTGGTGATGTTGTCCAGATCCCTCCTATAGGAGAGACGATTGCTATTAGTGGTAATGTTCGGCGGCCGGCTATCTACGAGTTAAAAGGAAAAACAGACTTGAATGATTTTATTGTTGGCTTAGCCGGAGGGATAACCCCAACCACTTATCTTCAGCGTTTACAAATAGAGCGCAAAAAAGACAATCGTGCAGAAACAGCTATTGATATTGATTATGCCGATTATCTCAAAACAAAAGATAGCCAACCGGTCTACCTTAGCAATCTAGACTACATTACGGTTTTTTCAATTACTTCAACCATTAAAAATGTTGTTTATTTGCAAGGCAATGTGATCAGACCCGGGCGTTATGAGCTGGAGTCAGGGATGCGTCTAGGTGATTTGTTGGCGAAGGCACAAGGTCTGGCGCCGGAGACCTATATGCAGCGGGCTCAAATTATTAGGTTGGTTCCTCCGGATATGCGTCCGAAAATTATGGCAATTGATTTATCTTTATTGAAAGCGGGGGAGGTAGAGAATAATCCCTATCTAAAAGAGTTTGATAAAATCCGTATTTTTTCTAAGACCGAGCTTGAAGGGAGTCCAACTGTTTATGTTAATGGAGAAATTAATGACGGTGATTCTTCTTTCCCTTTAACTCAAGGAATGCATGTCTCTGATTTAATCTTCCAGGCAGGTGGACTGAAAGAGAGTGCCTTTCACAAGGCTGAGTTGATTCGTAATGAAAAGAATCAAGTTGTTATTTATACCCTTGATTTAAAAAGAATTTTAACCGATAAAGACAAAAACGAAGATCTTCTTTTGCAAAAGAACGATTATTTGTTTGTTCGTATAGACCCCGATTATTTTTCTGTTAATATCGTTACCTTAAAGGGCAATGTGTTATATCCCGGCAACTATATTCTTCATAAGGGTGAACACCTAAGCTCGGTAATAGACAGAGCCGGCGGTTTTACCGACAAGGCTTTTCTGGAAGGGGCTGTTTTTATCCGTGAAGCATTGAAAGCAAAACAGCTTAGTGAGATTGAGAAGGTTAAGAAAGAGTTTGCTGAGAATAAGAGACGTGAATTAAGTGAAATTCCTTATGGGTTGCCTTCAGGAGAAGCGGAGTTTCGTGCCGGATCAATCAATCGGGAATATGACTTTGCCCTGAGAAAATTAGAAATGGATATTCCCGGTCGAGTGGTGATACAACTAGGCAATCTTAAGACCGGCAGTGACCAGGATATAGTTTTACAGGCAGGGGACAGCTTAACTATTCCTAATAAGGAAATGGGGGTAATTGTGTTGGGAGAAATATATTCTCCGGCCACTATTTTGTATGAAAAAGGTAAAACGGTTAATGATTATGTTAATGCTTGTGGCGGAGAAACTACTTTTGCCGATTTTAAGGAAACTCGTGTCTTGCGAGTTAGCGGCAAAACAGAAAAGATTAACTGGACTATGGCTGTTAAACCAGGAGACACGATTTTTGTGCCGACCAAGCCCCTCAGTTTAACCAGATACCAAAAACCTTTTGACTGGAATCAATTCTGGGGGACGGCTGGTGATGTGGCCAAAACCCTGGCCAGCCTTACGACCTCACTGGTCTCAGTTTATCTGCTCTACATAACAGCCAATAAATAGTTAAGGCCAAAAGCCCTATAGGCAATAGTTTATCTTTGCTTATAGGGCTTGATCTTTTTTGTGGGCTACTGTATTTCTTGAGGGAAACTAATTCTTATAGCTCAATAATATTTTTGCCGGGGTGCTGGAGGGCAATAAAGAGTAAGAGGTAATTGCGGATAACCCTGGTAAGTAAAAATTTCTCTCGAGCGTGTTCTTTGCCGTATTGCCCCAGTTTTTTAGCCACTTGAGGATTGTTAAGCAAATACCTGACCTGGTAAGCAGCCCCTTCCACAGAGTGAACCAACTGGCCGGTTAAGCCGTTGATTATTTGCAGGGGAATCCCGCCAACAGCGCTGGCAATTACCGGCTTTGACTTCCAAAGTGCTTCGGTAACCGTTAAACCAAACCCCTCACGCAAAGATTTTTGCATTACTATTGTTGCGGTGCGCTGCAGGGCATTGACGGCAATGTCGGCAAAAGGGGGCAGCAGGATGATCTGAAAATCTTCTTCTCCGGCAGCTTTTTCTTGTAGTTCTGCCAGTACGGCTGTTCCTTCCGGGTCATCGTCTGCAGTTCCTCCCGCATAAACAAAACGACAATTAGCATGTTTTTTAACCAACTTATAAGTTTCAAATATGCCAAGGGGATCTTTAAGCCGGTCAAAGCGTGAGATTTGCAGGACGATAGGTTTATTGGTGGGAACCTGGTATTTTCTGAGTACATCTTCTATTTCTTGTTTGGTCAGATCCCTATTTTTATCGGCAAACGGGTCAATAGCCGGGTAAATCATATATTGGGGGATAGGGAGCTCCTTAGCAAAGCTGGGAGCAGAAAAAATCGAAGCATCATATTTGTTAATAAACTGTTGGAGGAAGTTCCAAATGCGCAGGTTGGGGGTGGCGGTATCTATATGACAGCGCCAGACCCATTTAGCCGAGGTCTTGTTTTTTTCTTTGATCAAGGCAGCAGGTTGGGGATCATGGATAACGATGATGTCTTCATCAAAGCGCATGTTACTGGCATTACTTTCATTGGCATCCAGGAAGACCTCAAACATCTTATCGTCAATCTCAACCTCGTTACCATGCAGACCATTGTGAAAGGCTTTGGTGACATTAAAAAAGGCGCCGGTGCCCTTAATTACATCCCACTGGACCTTTAGCCCTAGCTCGTTAAAGAGAGGGACTGTGCGATGGAGCATTTCCGCGACTCCACCGCCCATTGAAGTGGAGTTGACCATTTTAACGGTTAGGCCGCTGAGCTTTTCTGCCAGTAGGGCGATCTCTTCTAAGTTTTGTGTTCGAGTTACTGCGGCGTAATCTTTTAAGCTAATTTTTTTCATGATTGTTTCCTAATGACTTTGTTGATAATTTTTTTGGCAACAAATCTGGTTAGATCGAGAAGGTGATATTCTTTTTCTTCTTCGGCCAGACAAAGTTCGATAATTTTTCCTTTGAGTTGGTCCATGGTCATAAAATATGGGTCAAGCTGTTCGATCTTTTGGGCAAGTTCCTTTCTGCCTAAGGCTGTATCTATCCAATTGGAAAAGTCATTGGTTTTATGTCCCAACCTTAGTCTGGCATCAAAGAAGTGGTGGTAGAGGGAGCGCATACCAACTTTTTGCAGGCATTCGGTAAATTGGCCCAGTGTCCAAGCCTGGTAGGAACTAGGGTTTATTATTGCCACTGCACGTAGAAAATAGAATTCCCTGCCCGGGCTGGCTTTCCTGATTTCCACGCTGGCATTAAGATGGTTGGTGATAATTTCTACCAGACGATCACGTAAGCCAGCTAAACAGGTGAAATCAGCAATGTTAATGGCGGCCAGTTTTTCTGCCAGGCTGTTTTCTTCTAATACATCGGCAACCCAGCGGGCAAAATCATTGGAATATTTGCCAGGGGCAAAGTTATATTCCCGGAACGAATGGTGGACATGGTAAAAAATTGAACTTTCATCAATGGTTTTCAAGACTTCAATGAATTCTTTTAGGTGATGGGCCTTTTTGCCGGTAATCTCAACCAGTAAAGAAGTGCTAAAAAAAGTAAAGGGTTTCTGGGCTTTTTTAATTTTAGACATGTTGTGATCCTTTCGTGACTATGGTCCTGATCGGGAAGGGAATTTCAATCCCTTCTTCCTTGTTAATTATTTGTTCCATTGCTAGAATACTAGCATAGCTGGAGGAAATTGGAAGAGGGGGAAATTTTTCTCCAAACGCGTAGCTGAGGCTCTTAGCCTCTGCCGTTTGACCTTAAGACGGAGAGCCTAAGAGGCTCTCCTACGCGGAGTTGACTAGAGTTCCAAGAAATCTGTAGACTTCCGTGACATTTCTTAGCGTGTGCCTGGCATAACTTTTCTTCTTTCTGCCGACGCGATAGCTCTGTTTTATGGCCTTAAACGCATCCTCGTCAGTTACGTCGTCGCCAATATAGATAGGTAAATATCCCCCTTTTAATTGTTTGAGCAACCAAAGCACGGCTTGGCCTTTATGCCAATCAAGGGGAGGGCGGACTTCGAAAACCTTTTTGCCTTTTGTTACTCTAATTTTCTTTAGATATGGTTTGACGACTTGCCAGAAAATCTTTTTTACTTTGGGAACCATTTTTGCTTCGACCGAGCGAAAATGAAAGCTGAGAGTATATTTTTTGTCTTCAACAATGACGCCAATAATTGGTCTTAGTTCTTCTTTGAGTTTTTTTAGAATGAGTTTCAAAGTGGGAATAGCTTTGGCAGCTTCCGGTTGAACGATTAGTTTGTTTTTAAAGTTTATTTCAAAACCGTGATTGCCGATGTAGATCAGTCCCGGGATTTTGACGATGGCTTTTAAGCTTGATAAAGTGCGACCAGAGACCAAGGCTATTTTAAAGTTTTTGTTGTTGGCTAATTGCTTGAGGAGCTTTCTTCTCTCTGGAGTTAGAGTGGCTAGTTCTGGACGGCTGACTATTGGGGTTAAAGTTCCATCATAGTCAAGGAGCAGCAGATATTTCATCAGGACAATCTAAGTAGGGCCTGGATGATTTTTGCAGCCCAATTATAGATATTGTTTTCTTTTACAACTGCTTTCATTCTCTCGACACGTTGTTCTCTCTCTTCCGCCGGCATGGTTAGGGCGGTTCTTATCGCGTCTGCGCACTCTTCTGGATTATAGGGGTTAAAAGTAACTGCGTCGGTTAGTTCTCTGGCAGCGCCGGCAAATTGTGATAAGACCAACATGCTTTTATCTTTAGAACAAGCTGCGATAAATTCTTTAGCGACCAGGTTCATGCCATCGTGCAGGGAAGTAACCAAACAAATATTAGCCATCCGATAAATGGCCAAAAGTTCTTGAGGAGTGAAATATTTGCGAATCAAAATAATCGGCGACCAATGATCCGAAGAGTACTTCCAGTTAATCCTTTCTACCAAACTATTAATATCATCGTTAAGTTTTTTGTAGGTATCAAGGTGGATGCGGCTGAGGGAGCCAATTTGAATGTAGACAAAGCGGCCTTGATATTCCGGATATTTTTCCAGGAAACGATCAATAGCAGTAAATTTTTCTATAATCCCTTTAGTGTAATCAATTCGATCTGTCCCAACCCCAATTAGTTCACAAGTAATACCTAAGTCTTCTTTTACCTTTTTAATATCATCCTGAGTTGCTTTTGAGGCCGCTTCTTTAGCGATTTTTTCAAAATCAATACTGATTGGATATGGTCGGACCAGAGTTTCCATACCTTTATAAGTTACACTTGAGGCGACCTTATCAACCTTGGCTTCTAGATTATGGTTAATGGTCTCCAAAAAATTATCAACGTGATAACGGAGGTGGAACCCAAGTAAATCGGCGCCAAGTAAGCCTTCCAGGAGCTCTTTTTTCCAGGGGCAGATACGAAAGACTTCCGGGTTGGGCCAGGGGATATGCCAGAAAAGCGCAATCTTAGCTTTTGGGTTTGCGTCTTTAATCAGTTTGGGCAGCAGCATAAAATGATAATCCTGGATGAATAAGAGGGTTTCCTGATCGCCAATTTCTTCCAAAATAGCCTTGGCAAAGCGTTCGTTAACCAATTTATAATAGTTCCAGTCGGATTCGCTAAATTTTGGTTTGGTATAAACGATGTGGCAAAGTGGCCAGAGGGCTTCATTAGCGAAACCATAATAATAACCGGTTTCTTCGGCTTTGGTTAACCAGACACGCTTAAGTGTATATTGGGGATCATTGGGGGGCACTTGAATGCGGCTTTTATCGTCAACAACCTTGCGGTCAGCGTCCCCGCTACCGTGGGCAACCCATAAACCATGACAAGCTTGCAAAACAGGATCAAGGGCTGTGACAACACCGGAAGCCGGCTGGAAGAATTTGATTTTATCGCCGCTGACTTTGTGGATGTAGGGCTCACGGTTGGAGACCGCCACGAATTTATAGCCTTTTAACTTGTCTTCAATGAGCTTTTTTAGGTCTTCTTCTGAGGCCATCGTATTCAATTATAACATTTTTTTGTGCTATAATCTAGATTCGCTTGGCCCCATTGTCTAACGGTTAGGACGCGACCCTCTCAAGGTCGAGATAGGGGTTCGATTCCCCTTGGGGCTAGATAAAAATCCGAACAAAGGGGAGGATTTTTATCTCCTTGTATTTGTTCTTTGGTCTGAAACAGGAGGAGTAATTTGTGAACGATAAGCAATTGAATATCTTGTTGGTAGAAGATACCCCGGAGTATGCCAAGATAGCAAAATACATGTTAGATAAGCTGCCAGAAGAGCATAGTTTGCTTCATGCTTGGGATTTGGCTACAGCCCTGAAAATTATTGAGGAAAACAGACTAGATGTTATTCTGCTAGACTTAAATCTCTCTGATTCCAAAGGGATAGATACGGCCCAAAAAGTCTTGTCTAAATGTGGAACAACCCCAATAATTATCTTAACCATTAAAGAAGAAAATGACTTAGCTCTCAAGGCCATTAGTGACGGGGTACAGGATTATTTGGTTAAGGGTGAATATGATTCAATTATCTTAATTCGGACAATTAAGCATGCCATTGCCAGGAAAGCCCCAGTGGAGTTGAAGCCTAAAAATTGACCCCTGCTTGTTGTGGAATAGTGAAGAAAAACCTGGCTCCTTTAGTCGGCTCGCTTTCTACCCCGATTTTACCGCCGTGGGCCTCAACTGCGAGCTTGCAAAAAGTTAAACCCAAGCCTGTATCAAGCCAGGATCCTTGGTTTTGATCTTCAACTTTAAAAAACTTATCAAAGACCATGGGGATATATTGTTTAGGAATGCCTTGGCCATTATCAATGACCTCAAACAAGAGCTGACCAGATTCTTCTTTGATGTTTAAGGTGATTTGACCTTTTGGTGGAGTATGTTTAATCGCATTAGAGAGTAAGTTCTCAATAGTTCGACCGATCAAGTCTTTATCTGCTTCCAGCCACAGATCCGCGCTAGCATTGATTTCAAGGTTGAGCTCTTTCTGGCTAGCTAAATCTTTTATCCAGGTTAGACCGGCTACCAGCTCCTGTGGATTGAACTTTTCTTTTTTTAGGGTCAACTTATTGTCTTCAACATTTTTTATTTGCAGTAAATCCATAATCAGATTGGATAATTTCTTGCAGGTAATTAAGATGTTGTTAAGGAGGGATTTTTGCTGCCCGGAAATTTGTTGGCCGATATCCTCAATTAAGAGACTGGTTGAACTAGAGATACTAACAATTGGATTCTTTAAATCATGAGCAATCATGTGAGTCAGGTCATCTCTTAGTTTTTCCAGTTTTACCCGTTCAGTAACATCGCTAATCATGGTTAAGTTTCTAATGATATTGCCAGCCTTATCTCTAACTGTGGCAGCCACAACTTGACCAAACATGCGTCCGCCTTGTTTGTTGAAAAACTCTACCTGGTAGGAGGCTGAGTCTTTGCCCATGAGTCGTTCGGCGAAGTTTTTCATGATGTTAGCTTTACTCTCTTCGGTTAAGAAGGGGAGTACCACAATGTTTTTACCGACAATATCTTTGGTTTTAAAGTCCAGCCATTCTTGCAAGCGGTCGTTTGAGGCTAGGATGATTCCGGTAGTATCAAGCAGTAATATTGCTTCAGGAGAAAACTCAAAGATGGACTGATACTTTCTTTCAATGTCTTGATAGAACTCATTAATTGTTACCGCTTCCTTTTGCCAGGACAGATCAATAACCGTTAAAATAACCATTGTAGTTGCCCAGACGATGAAAATAGGTAAAACAACGTAAACCCCGCTTTGGATGTTGGCATACATGGCTACTGTTGCCACAATGCCCAGTGAGTACATGGTCAGCAGCCAGCCGCCGGTCATAATCATTACGAGTTTGCCAAAGACAACACGATTAACACTGTTGTAGAATTGGAAGGCTTTGTAAGTTAAAAAGATGCTGCCGATTATCAAGACCGGCCAACCGGTTAGAAGAATAAGGTTCCTTATTGTTTCCAGGTTCATGAACGGATTATAGCCGGATTGTTTTTTATAAGCAAGATAGATTTACCGACGTTCAGATTTTGTTGCTTAAATACTGATCTTTCCTGAAATTTATTCCATATCTTATAGATAGATATTTGGAACGAACGTTGTCTATATAAGGAAGTTAACATGACTGATTTTCCGGTTTCGCTTGGTTTACAGCCTAGAATAAGCCTTGCTGGTGCTTTCCCTTTGCATGATGTAACTGATGTTGTTAGTAATGGGTTAAAAGGCTTTATCACTGGCCCTGGCTATTCCCTGGGATTTGGCTTGGGTATTGATTTAAGGCTAAGTGACCTAAAGATTGCCGCTGTTTATGATTTGCAAATCTTTGAGTGGCAGGGATCAGAGAATAATAGCTATGAAATTTCCTCTTTGTTTAATTATTTTGGTCTGGAAATAGATTATGCCCTTTTTACTAAGACCTTACCTAATGGTCTTAGATGGAATATGGTCAAGACAGGGGTTGATGTTGGCTATTTGTTTGGTCAAGCAACTGTGCGGGATCCCAAACATAAAACTCTTTATGACTTCGAAACTCTATCAGGTTTTAGCTGGGGAGTTTCTATTAGTACCGAGATGAGGGTGGGGAACCAAGGGCATCTTGCAAAATATTTAGAGTTTGGTTTGAAATATAGTGAGCAATATTATGATGGAGCCAGGATTGCTCTTTTTGGTGCTTTTGTTGGCTTGACCTTTAATTTGCAAGAATGATCAGCTGTTTTTATGCTTTCAACATTAACTTGCCGGACTAATTGTTAGGGTTTGGGCTTCGTTGTTTATTTCCAAATTATAGCCAAAGATTTCTATCTTATTGCTTTCCCCTTTTAAGAAGCGCTCGGCCTGAAGAGCGAGTCGATTGTTATCAAGGGTTGGTTTCCTTTTCGCAATTGCATAAATATTTTCTGGATCATTTATAATTACACGAGTAAATATTTGCCCATGCCTTTTCTGTGAAAGTTGAAGCATTATAAGAACGCCTGTTAGGAAATCTTTCATTTGATTAAGAGGGAGACTAGCAAGTTGACGGCCTCCTTGTACGGTGGTGTTTTCTAAAAGGGAATCAATTAATTTAGTGCTTTCTTCTGGAAGCTGTAGAGAAATAAGGGCAGGGAGATAGTTGAGGACTTTTTTTCTCGTTTCCATGTTACCCAGTGCTTCTTCGCAACGAAAACCTTTGCTGCCTTGTTGTCTTTTTCCGGAAAAGGTTTGAAGATCTTTTGGTAAAGATTGCAGCAACTTTTCTCTTGGCAGCGGTGGTTCTTCGGAGTTTAAAAACAAATCATAAATGGCATTGATTCTAAAAGCTTCTATAATTCCTTGAAGTGCGACGAGCCATTGTTGCCTGACCGGTGGGAAAGCCCTCGCTATGGTTAAACCAAAAACAAAAATTTCCAGTTCGTCCTCCAATTGTTTTATTTCTGCTGCCGTCATTGCTGCTGTAGGGAGAGTCGGATAATCTTTGTCTGGATTAACAATTCTTAATTGTCTGGTTTCCACTGCCAAGCGATCTGCTGTGGAACTTTGCTCGTAAAAAGGAGAGCCAGGATAAAGTTTGTATCTACCAACCGCAGCTTTGTCTGGTGGTTGTTTAAGTAACTCTTTTGCGGTTGATAAGGCTTGTTGCCAGCCGTAGCCAGGAGTGCCAATTATTAAGTTGTAATAAACTTCAATCCCGGCAGCCTGCGCAGTTCTTGTTGCTTCATTTAAGTTGTCAATTGATAATCTTGGATCAGCTTTTAATGTTCTGGCGAGTGGTTGATCTAGTGTTTCAACTCCAAAAGCTAATATCTTAAGTCCAGCGGCGGCCATGGCTATTATTGATTCAGGAGAAAGTCTATCCCCACGAGTTTCTATAACCCAGCCAAAAGTTGGATCTTGCTCTTTTAAAGTCCTTAAGCCAGCCAGTAATTTTGTCATTTCTGCTCTGGGATGTAATAACATGAAATCTTCTTCATCGAAAACTATTGTGCGAGTTCCAGATTGATAAAGAGCGGCTACTTCAGCCAAAATATTTGCTGCTGATCTAGATCTAACTTTTCCTAACGTAACTGAATGGCCAGAACAGTATAAACACCTATTACCGCAACCCCTTGATCCAACTATGGATGCTTGTGTTAATCCCTCTAGCTGGGGAAAACGATTAAAGATGAGGAGAGGATCAGCGTTATGAGGGAAAGGCAGGTCGTCTAGGTGGATCTGTGGAATTCTGTTTTCGTTTCTTGCTGTGGTTTTACTATTTGTTTTGTATGAGATTCCTGGGATTTCTTCTAGAACATCTTTAAATTGTCCATAAGCAAGAAAATGTTGAGCTAGGACAATCTCTCCCAAAGTTTCTTCACCGGCACCAATAACTGCAATGTCAAAACCTCCCTTAAGGGTGGATGAAGGTTGGGCAGAAGGGAAGTAGCCGCCAGCTACTTTCAAAGTATGACTAGGGGCTAGTTTAGCAATCTCAAAAGCAGCTCCAGCTGAGTGGGCATCAACAGTGACTCCTAAAACTGAAGGAGAAAAAGAAGTCAAGAATCCGGCCAAATCAAAATCTTTTGGAGCAACACTTAAATCTAGTATTCGCACGTGAAGTTCTGGTGGTGCAACATCGTTTAAGCCCTTAATCTTTGAGTTTTGCGCAATTCTTTGCATTAGATTATGATCGACTAATGTGCCTGCCAGGTAACGCACACTGTGTCTGGGCATGGCCAAACGTGTATATCGGGGAACCACCAAAAGAATTGAACTGGCTCCTTCTGGAGGAAGATGTTTTCTTAAAGCTTGGGGAACATTGCCTTGTATTTTCATGATAATTGACCCTGTCACTTTATCTGCAGTTTTTGCAGGAAATTTCGCTCGATTAAGAATTTTCAACCTTTCCGGTGAGAAGTCAAAAAAGAGTCACCTTTTGTGACCAAGGAATAGAACCAAGGAATAGAAGTTGTCAGTCGAATAAATTGTTGGTAAACTGTGGAAGGTTTAAAATGTAAGGTGTAAAGTTTAATGAACCACAAAACATATCAAACCGACAATCCTCAAACCGATCAGGAAATAGCAGCGTTGGCGAAAAAATACAGCACTCCGCACACACGTGATTATATTCGCCAACTTTTGACCACCGTAATAAAGCTTCATTTAGATGGAGCGGATGAAAGAGACTTGTTTCTGCTTAACACAACCATCAAAGAGCTGCGGCATATCTTTCGCACTTTTGCCAAATATCGAGCTAAAAGAAAAGTGGTTATTTTTGGCTCTCACCGGACACCTGCCGACAGTCTGGAATATAAAATGGTTGAAGACTTTGCCAAAGGAATAGTTGAGCAAGGGTTTATGGTTATCACTGGTGGAGGTGGTGGGGTGATGGAGGCCGGCAATAAGGGCGCGGGAAAGGAAGGCTTTGCTATCAAAATTAAACTTCCTTTGGAAGTTCAACCAAATCAATATATTGCTCAGGGCGAAAAACTGCTCAATGTAAATTATTTCTTTACCAGAAAGCTGGCTTTTATAAAAGAATCGGAAGCCACCGTGCTTTTTCCCGGTGGATTTGGTACCCATGACGAAGGTTTTGAAATCTTAACTCTGATGCAAACCGGCAAAGCAGCTCCTCGTCCCATCGTCTTAGTGGAAACCCCAGGCAAGAGTTACTGGAAAACCTGGTTGGCTTTTGTTAAGAAAGAGTTGATTAAGGGAGGCTATGTTCGGGAAATTGATTTAAATCTTTTTAGAATTGTTAATTCGGCGCAAGCAGCGGTTAAGGCTGTGACAGAATTTTATAAGAATTATCATTCCATTCGTTACGCTAGGGATATTACTATAATTAGGCTTAACCACAAGATCTCTGAGCAATACTTGCAAAAGCTAAGTTGTAAATATCAAGATGTTATTGAAGGGGAAATAAAACCAAGTGGTCCGCTGCCTGTAGAAGTGCGCAATAAAGAATTTCTTAGCCTGCCTCGACTCTGCCTTAAGTTTGACCGCATGAGTTATGGCCGGTTGCTTGAGTTGGTTGGGGATTTAAATAAAGCATGAGGATAACACGACCCGGAGAAACTCAAAAGATAATCATTACTTTTGTTTTTCTTTTGCTGGTCTGGCTGCTCTTCACTTTTAGCTTAGACGCTTTTTCTTTACTGCTTGGAGTACTCTTCTCTTTTGTGATTGCTGTTTTTACCTATGATCTTTTTATTGATAAAGAGGAAAAGATTCAAGATGGTCAATTGCCCCGTTTTCAATATTCTTTTGCTTATATTTTTGTGTTGCTGTTTGAGATATATTTAGGCAGTTTCATGGTTGTCTATTATGTTCTTTCTATGAAAATAAAGCCTGGGTTTGTAAGAATAAAAACACGTTTGAAATCCCGGTTTGCTCGAGCGCTTTTAGCTAATTCGATTACTTTAACTCCTGGAACCGTGACCGTTGATTTGCAGGAAAAAGAATTATTGGTTCATTGCTTAAACGTTAAAAGACAAAATGTTCATCAGGCAGCCAGAATCATTAAAGGCCGAACAGAAGCCCAACTAAGGAGGATCTTCTATTGAACTGGTTTTTGATTATGGCCTATATTTTGTCTGTGACATCATTCTTGTGTTTGGTTAGGATTGTCAGTGGGCCAACGCATTTTGATCGCTTAATCGGCCTTAATCTCATGGTCACCAACATTACGGTAATAATTGTCATAATGGCGGTGCATTATAATTACTTGGTCTATTTGGACGTGGCCCTGGTTTATGCTATTTTGGGTTATGTTTCTGTGATTGCTATTGCGAAGTATTTAACCGGTCGGGAGTTGCACCGATGATTATAGTTGCTGATGTTTTTTTTGCTTTGGGAATGTTATTTATCTCTTTTGGGGTTATAGGCATTATGCGTTTTCCCGATGTCTATACCCGTCTCCATCCCGCTGGTAAGGCAGGCACGGGTGGGGTACTGTCTATTTTTATTGGTTTAATGATTTATTCTGGCTTGAGTCATTTTTCTTGGCGCATTTTTCTGATTGCCGTGTTTATCTTGATTACTAGCCCGGTTGCTTCACATGCCATTGCTAGGGGTGCGCTTGAATCGGGGATTAAACCGTGGGAAGCTAAAAATGATTAATGACGTTTTTTTAATTATGTTAATTGTCACGGCATTACTGGCAATTGAGATGAAAGATCTCTTGAATTCAGTCATTATTTTAGCCGCCTTCAGCTTGGTGCTGACCTTTCTTTTCTTTAACCTCCATGCTTTAGATCTTGCCATGGCAGAAGCTGCCATTGGGGCAGGGGTCTCAACAGTTCTTTTTGTGGTGGCGATCAGTAAAACCAGGAGAAGAGAAAATTGAAAAGAATTGTACCGATAATTCTGTTGTTGCTCTTGGCCTTTTTTCTTCTTAGTGCCATAAAAATAAATTTTGGCCAGCCTAAAACAGGGCTGTCGCAATATTATCTTAACCATGGAGTTGCTGATACAGGGGCACTTAACATTGTCACGGCCATCTATCTGGATTATCGGGCCTATGATACGCTGGGAGAAGCAACTGTTTTCTTCGCAGCAGCTTTGGGGGTTTTTATGTTGCTGAGAAAACCAGGTGAAGGAGAAAAGGATTGAAGCGAACGTCTGAAATTGTCAGTATTTTTACCAGAAAACTCTTTCCTTTTATGTTGCTTTATGGCTGTTATTTGATTTCTCATGGCCATCTCTCTCCGGGAGGTGGCTTTCAGGGTGGAGTAATCTTTGGTTCAGCCATTATCCTTTTGGGTTTGGTTGAAGGGATTAAGGAGGCAGAAAACCGTTTTCAAGAGAAAGCTCTTTCTTTAATAAAAAATATTGGTATGCTGGTTTTTCTGCTGATGGGTTTTATGAGCATGTTTTTCGGCCGGGCTTTTCTCTCGGACTTTATGCCCAGGGGAGAGATTGGGACAGTGCCAAGTGCCGGCTTAATTTTTTTTCTTAACTTGACCATTGGTTTTATGGTGGGAACAGGGATTGCCGTGGTTTTTTATCGCCTAATTAAATTTGGGAGTGAAGAATGATCGGCTTTAATGGGATTACGGTAGGAATAATTATTATTTTGTTGGGACTTTTTGGAGTTCTGACCAAAAGAAATACTATAAAAATAATCATGTGCCTCTATGTGATGAACTCCGGAGTGATTTTGTTTTTTGTCAGCCTTGGGTATGTAGTCTCTGGCCAGGCGGCTATTTTTGATCATGGCAGAACTCTTCTGCCGATGGTTGATCCGCTGCCTCAGGCGGTGATGTTGACTTCCATTGTGATTGGTCTGGTGATAACTTCCCTGGCGCTGGCCTTAGCCTTAAAAATATATGAAGAGTATAAAACTCTGGATGTAAAGGATTTAATTAACAAACAAAATGACTAATCCTCCTTCGTCTGCCTACGGCAGACTTCGGCGGATAAGCATCAATAAATAAAATGATAAATGCACCAATACTAATTATATCTATTCCTCTTTTAGCGGCCTTCTTAACTCACTTGACTAAGTATACTAAAGTGAAAAGGGGGGCCGAGTTGGTTGCCATTTTTGCCTGGCTGGCCTCTGCTTTTGTGCTTTCCACAACGGCTCGTTCGGTTTTGGCTGGCCAGGTTATCAAATATAACTTAGGCGGTTGGCCGGCGCCATTTGGCATCAGTTTGCAAGTCGACGGATTAAGTTTCTTTTTTGCGGTTTTAGTTATGTTGGTTGGTTTGCTGATTCTTATTTATTCTTTGGGGATATATTTGTATGCCCGAAGGTTTTATTCCCTGCTGATGATAGCCTTGTCGTCGATCTTAGGGATTATTCTGACTCGTGACATTTTTAATCTGTATGTATTCTTTGAGATGCTAGCGGTAGCTTCCTATGTCTTGATTACTTATAAGCATAAACCACGTACAATTATTGCCAGCTTTAAATATTTGGTTATGACCGAGGCCACCTGGGTCTTCTTTTTGCTCTCAATCGCTATTTTATATTCGTTGACCGGCAGTTTGAATATGGATGTTATAGCAGTGCAGATCCCAGGGATTTATCAAGCTAATCCGCAAATTGTTTATGTGGTTTTTTCTCTGATGATGATTAGTTTTGGTATTAAGTGTGGCATGTTTCCTTTGCATACTTGGATTCCAGAGGCTCATTCTCAGGCCCCAACGCCGGTTAGTGGTCTTCTTTCCGGGTTAATTCTTAAGGTTGGTCTCTATGCAATGTTGCGCATCTTTTATTTGTTTTTTGGCGCGACCTTATTGACTCATGGGGTTGGCAATGTAATCATTTTCTTTGGGATTGTTTCGCTGATTTTTGCTTCAGCGATGGCTTTGGTTCAGATTGAAATTAAGAGAATGTTGGCTTATTCCAGTATCAGTCAAATAGGTTTTATTTTAATTGGGGTGGGGTTGGGGACGCAATTAGGCTTGCAAGGGGCTTTGTTTCATATTTTTAATCATGCTCTGATTAAGACAGGGTTGTTTTTTTGTGCCGGGATTATTATTTCCCAAACCGGGTTTTGGAAAATACACCAGATGAAAGGTGTTTGGCAGCAGATGCCCGGGCTGACGATCACTTTTTGTTTGTTATCTTTAGCGGCTATTGGTATTCCGCCTTTAAATGGTTTTGTTAGTAAATTGTTTGTTATCCAGGCAGTTTTATTGAAGCATAATTATCTGATCATCTTTTGTCTCTTTTTAGGCATTCTTTTAACTGCCGCTTGTTACTTTCGAGTGATCCAAATGTTTTTTTCTCCGGAAGAATTCCATCATAAACATGACTTTAGACCAAACCCGGTAGGACATTTTGAGCACCTGACAGTCTATGCTTTTGCTTTTTTATGTCTGTTGATCGGCATATTTCCAGCCCTGGTTATTAATCTAATTCAGCCAGCCCTAAAGGTGTTATTGCCATGATATTTCCAACGTCATTTTGGCCGGTCGATAGTTTAAGTTTTTTTATGTTGATTATGGTTACGATGTTATTTTCTTTGGTGTTTGTTTATTCACTCGCTTATGTAAAACGAAACTTATTCCGCTACTATTTTGTTCTTTTAATGGCCTTGCTCGGTATTTTAGGAACAATCTTAGCCAAGGATTTATTAAGCTTTTATATTTGTTTGGAATTGATGACTGTTGCTGTTTACTTTTTAATTGTTGATAACACTAAGAAAGAATCATTTCCTGCCGGGTTTAAATATGTAATTATGATGTTTGCCGGTGGTCTGTTTATTTTGGTGGCAGCTTTGATGCTGTATAACCTGACCGGGACTTTTGAGTTTGCCGTATTTGCTCGTGTTGCGCACACTTTACCGGCTGAATCAATCAAGCTTATTCTAGCTCTCTTTGTAATCGGTTGTTTAATTGAGATTGGGGCTGTGCCATTTCACGTTTGGTTGCCGGATGCTCATCCGATTGCTCCCTCACCGGTCTCGGCACTTCTTTCTGGCTTGGTGATTAAAATTGGTGCCTATGGCTTAATTAGAATGCTATTTATTTTTAAACTGGGAATGCAGCTCTTAATATGGGTTGGGGTGCTCTCGATGATTTTTGGTGTTGTCTTAGCTATAAGACAGACTAATATTAAAAGGCTGCTGGCTTATTCGAGTATAAGCCAAATGGGGTATGTGCTTTTGGGGATGGGCATAGGCACAAGCTTGGGCATAGGTGGGGGGCTCTTTCATATTCTCAACCATGCAACATTTAAGATGCTGCTCTTTCTTTGTCTGGGTGCGGTTATTTATGCAACTCGGGAAAGGGAGTTGAAAAACTTAGGAGGCTTAGGCAAGCGCATGCCTATAACTGCCGCAACTTTTTGCATCGGTGCTCTGGCGATATCTGGAATCCCGCCTTTTAATGGTTTTGCCAGTAAAGCTTTAATCGTTAGTGCGACTGCTGGGAATCTTTGGCTCAAAACAGCCTTAATTATCACGGCAGCAGGGACAACGGCTGTTTTTCTCAAATTATTTCTGCAAGTTTTTTGGGGTGAATTACCGGCGCAGCTTAAAAAAACCAATGAAGTTCCTGCCCCGATGTGTTTTTCTCTGTTGATTTTGGCAGGGATCTGTTTAGTGGTTGGGCTTTTTCCTGGTCCGGTTTTGAATAAATTTGTTCCCTTAACTGGTATTGCTTTATTGCACTTTGAGTTTTGGAATTTTAAGTTGTTAGTTGATACGACAATGGCAGTATTTTTAGGGCTGGCCATTTATTTTTTTGGGGTTAGGTTCGGGTTGTTGGGGGTGGGAGAGGGAAGAGGGAAAGAAAATAGCACGCTTCTGTCTTATTTAAGTGTAGATAAGTTTTATTGTGGCGTTGCTGCCTTAATCGAAGCACTATGCAATATGCTAAAAAAAGTTATGAGAAGAAGTCTCAATGTTTATCTGCTCTGGATCTTTATGGCCTTGGTGATTTTGCTTTTTGTATTATGGTGTCCATTGTGGAAAATTACAATTTAATCTGTTTGGTTTCTATTAACAATTGTATCAAGCAGTCCTGTTAATAAGACTAAAACACCTAACGAAGCGATAATGGTGTGTAAGCCAACTAGGTCGGCGATCTCTCCTAAAATAACTACCGGAAAAGTAAAGGCAGAGTTAATAAACATATTTTGCACCCCAAAAACGCGGCCCTGGACAACCTTGGGGACTTTCTCATGTAAAATGGTTTGCAGGGGGGTAACGATAAAGGCATTGCCAGTACCTAGGAAAAAGATGGCAATAAAGACTAGCCAGATATTTTGTGTTTGACTTAAGGTTATCAAGGCTAACCCCGCTAAGAGAAAGCCAATGTGAGCCAAGCGGTTTCTTTTAAAGTGATGTCCAAATCGGCCCAGAAACAAGCCCCCAATTACCATCCCGATCCCAGTAGAAAATATCAAATAGCCAAAGTTAGCCGCCCCGATCCCAAGGATTTTTTCTGAAAAACTGACTGACAGCATGCATACGGCAGCAAGCACTGATGTTGAGAAAAATAATTTTATTAGTGCTCCCCTTATAACTGCCTTTCTTCTGATAAACTCAAAACCCGTTAGTAATTCTTTGAATAAACTAATAAAGCCAAGCGCCATTTGTCTCTCTCTATGTTCAAGAGAAATCAGCAGTGTTGCCAGGGTTGATAAAAGATGAAGAAAAGCTGCAACAATAAGCACGTATGTAATTCCAAAAAAATTGGTTAGGGGAGCAGCCAGACCAATCCCAATAATAGAAGCTGTCATCAAGGTCATCATAAAGAGAGAATTTGCTGCAATCAGGTCACGTTTTTCCACCAGCAGGCGGATGCTCGATGTTTCTGCCGGGGCAAAAAACTGAGAAATGGTAAATATTAAAAAACTTATTATGAAAACAACTATCAGGCTATGATTCATAAAGGGAATTATCAAGAGAGTCAATCCGCCCCGCAGAAGATTTGAAATAACCATAACATGTTTTTTGTTCCAGCGATCTACAAAAACACCGGCGCTGGGACCAAATAAAACCGCAGAAAAACCAAAAATGAGTAAAGGGATACTAACCCCTAAGTTGCTTTTTGTTAGTTTGTAAACAAGGATCAGCAAAATATAAAGCAAAAATCTGTCTGCTATCTGGGACATGAGCTGGTCAAGCCAGAGGCAGAGAAAATTCTTGTTTCTGAGAACGTGTGAAAATCTGGCATGTTTGAATGTTTTTATCTGGTTTTCTTCTGTCATTTTACTCTTTTAAAGAGACTTTAGAAAAGACAAATCGAGGAAACTAATTCCTCGATTTGCACGGTTTTTATTCTATTAATATTAGTTGGTTTTTGTTTTTAATATTCTATAAACTAAACAGTGGCCGCTTAGGGCAGTTAATAGTAGGATTGCTCCAATTATTAATAGTGCGGCTACTAAAACAGCTGACATGTTAACGTAGGTAACTGTAATAATACAAAGACCACCCAGGGCAATTCTAATAAAACGGTCAAGAGTACTTTCGTTTGGGGTAATATGCATTTTGTCGCCTCCTTTTCAATTTTGTTCATTATCTTAACATAGTGTAATTGAAAAGCAAGTAGAATTGTGATAAGTTGAGTCCTCTAATAACCCCACACTAAAATCTATCGTGTGGAGTTAAATTAATCGGGAGGTACTTACTTATGCGACGCTTTCCCCTGGCTATTACAATCATTTTGGTTTTTATTGTTTGGAGTCTTATTTCTGCCCTGATTTCTATTTATCCGAACTTTCTCTGGCTGCAAAATCTGGGTTTTTCGGCAATTTTTTGGATCAATCTTAAAGCCAAAGTTTTAACCGGCTTAGCTTTTGGCCTGCTTTTCTTGGTAATTGCGGCGGTTAATATTTATGTTGCCAATCGTTTGACCAAAGGATTGAAAAAAAATGGGGTTAGGAGAAAATCTCCTGACATCCAAAAAATGATTGAGCAGCTTTTTGGAGAAGGGGGGGGAGCTAACGATAATGATGACGACCAGATCATAGACGTTGGGCCGCAACCGGAAGGGCATGATAGGGCTAATCTTTTTTGGTTGCTGGGGATCCTGGTTGTTGCTCTCTTTATGGGGCTGTCTGCTTTAACTCAATGGCAAGTTGTGCTCAAGGCCTTGAATGCTTCTTCCTTTGGGATTGCCGATCCTATTTTTAATAAGGATATTGGCTTTTATGTTTTTCAATTCCCGTTATTGAAATTTATCCAAGGTTTTATCATGTCTGCGCTAATGATCTCTGGTTTAGCTGCACTCTGGATATATTTTACCAAGAATGGTTTTTCTCTTGAGCAAGTTGAAGTTTCTTTCGCTAGAGGGGTGAAGGCCCATTTAGCATTACTTTTGGCCTTATTGACGGGAGTGTTTGCTTGGGGTTTATGGTTAGGAAGATTAGAAATTCTTTACTCTGCCCGTGGAATAGTTTTTGGTGCCGGCTATACTGATGTTAACGCCCAGTTGTTGGGCTACAATCTGCAAATCTTGGTTTTATTTGTCCTGTCAGCACTTTTCTTGATCAATATTTTTCAAAAGGATTATAAGCTTCCGCTGGTTGGTGCGGCTACTTACTTAGTTGTTGCTGTTGTGATGGGGGGAATTTATCCGGCCTTTATTCAAAATCTACAAGTAAAACCCAATGAGATTTCTATGGAGTCCCCCTATATCGCCAACGGCATTAAATTTACTCGCCAAGCCTATGGCTTAGATAATATTGAAGAAAAAGAATTCGCGGCAGAACAGGACCTTTCTCTTGCGGACTTGCGTCGCAACACCCAAACTATTAGTAATATCAGGTTGTGGGATCCGCGGCCGATCAAAAAAACTTACAATCAGTTGCAAGGGATTCGGCTCTATTATGACTTTGCTGATGTTGATGTTGACCGTTATCAAATTAATGGCAAATATCAAGAAGTCATGCTCTCTCCTCGAGAGCTAAAAATTTCTAAACTACCGGCCAAGGCTCAAAACTGGGTTAACCAGCATTTGAGTTTTACCCATGGTTATGGGGTTTGTCTCTCTCCTGTAAATGAAAAGACTTCCGATGGTTTGCCTAATCTGTTGGTTAAAGACATTCCGCCAGTTAGTTCGACTGATTTGAAGATTGAGCGGCCAGAGATCTATTATGGCGAAGAATCTGATAATTATGTTTTTGTAAAAACCAAGGAAAAAGAATTTGATTATCCTAAAGGGGACAGCAATGTCTATTCAACCTATCAAGGCAAGGGTGGGGTGCAAATTAGTTCTTTCTTGCGGCGCTTGGCCTTTGCGATTAATTTCTCCGACCTAAAAATCTTGCTAACCGATTATATTACCAAAGATAGCCGCATTATGTTTAACCGCTCAATCGCTGGCCGAGTAAAAACGATTGCGCCTTTTCTAAGCTACGACAGTGATCCTTATTTGGTAATCTCCAAAGGTCAACTTTATTGGATTCAGGATGCTTACACAACTTCTAATCTTTATCCCTATTCCGACCCAACCGGAACAAGCTACGCTCGCTTCAACTATATTCGCAACTCGGTCAAGGCGGTTGTTAATGCTTATGACGGTAGTGTTGATTTTTATATTATTGATGCTGCTGATCCTTTGGCCAAGACTTACCAGAAGATTTATCCTGGTCTTTTTAAATCTTTCGCTCAAATGCCCGAGGACTTAAAGAAACATCTTCGTTATCCTTACGACTTATTTATGATCCAGGCACACAAGTATGCAACTTTCCATATGGATGAACCCCAGGTTTATTACAACCAAGAAGACCTGTGGAATATTCCCAAAGAAATTTATGCCGGCAATGAACAGCTGATGGAAGCCTACTATATAATAATGAGGCTGCCAAAAGAAAAAAGAGAAGAATTTCTTTTGATGTTGCCGTTTACTCCTAATAATAAAGATAACATGATTGCTTGGTTGGCTGGCCGCTCAGACATGCCTAATTATGGCAAGTTAATTGTTTATAAATTTCCTAAAGATAAATTGGTTTACGGGCCGATGCAGGTTGAGGCTAGGATTGACCAACAAACAGAAATCTCTCAGCAGTTTACGCTGTGGGGGCAAGGTGGTTCACGAGTTATTCGCGGTAATCTTTTAGCCATTCCGATCAAAAACTCCATTGTTTATGTTGAGCCGGTTTATCTAGAGGCTTCTTCAGGGGAGCTGCCCCAGTTAAAAAGAATAATTGTGGTTTATGGTAATAATGTGGCTATGGGAGAATCCTTGGACTCGGCTTTTTCTCAAGTCTTTTCCGGTCGGGTGAGAAGCTCGGTTAAATTAGAAGAGAAGACAGAGTCATATTTAAACCCGAAAGAACTGGCCCAAAAAGCCCTTAATGTTTTTGATCAAGCGCAGTCCAATTTAAAGCAAGGCAATTTTGGTTCGTATGGCGAAAAGCTTAATGAGCTGAAGAAGCTGTTGCAAGATTTGGCGAAGTAATCTAACTCACCCCGCTCACATAAAACCACGACCCCCTAAAGAGAGGGGGTGTTTTTCTGTTTTTTCCCACCTTGCGACCACCTCGAATTTTCGTTATAATAACTAAGGTAAAAACATGTGACAAAAGCAATCCTCGCACTTGAAGATGGTACAGTTTTCCAGGGACAGTCTTTTGGGGCCGAAACCGAAAAGAGTGGAGAAATTGTTTTCAATACCTCGCTAACTGGTTACCAAGAAATTCTCACCGATCCTTCCTATAAAGGCCAAATTGTTACTATGACTTATCCTCTTATTGGTAATTATGGCGTTAATGAAGAGGATATTGAGTCACCAATCCCACAAGTGGAAGGTTTTGTCGTCCGAGAAAACAGTGTGGTTGCTTCTAACTATCGGAGCACTCAAACCTTATCAGAATATCTCAAAAAACATGGCATTATTGCCATTGCAGGGATAGATACTCGAGCCTTAACTAAAAAGTTGCGCACCCAAGGGGCTTTAAAGGGAGTAATCTCAACGGTTGATACTGTTAAAAAGAGCTTGATTGAAAAAGCCAAGACTTGTCCTGGGGTCGAGGGTGTTGATCTAGTAAAAGTTGTGACCTGTAAAGAACCATATGTGTGGAATGAGACTAGCTTCGCTAGAATGACAAATGACAAATTAAAAATGTCAAATGAAGGTAAAAATCCGAAATTGAAATACAATGTTGTGGCGTATGATTTTGGGATTAAGTTTAGTATTTTGCATCATTTGGAGAGGGTTGGTTGTAGAGTTACGGTTGTCCCAGCTAAAACTCCAGCCGAAGATGTTCTGGCTATGAAGCCTGATGGGATTTTTCTCTCCAATGGTCCGGCTGATCCTGCGGCTGTGACCTATGCGATTAAAAACATTAAAAAATTAATTGGCCAAGCGCCAATTTTTGGTATTTGTTTGGGCAATCAACTTTTAGGCTTAGCTTTTGGTGGCAAGACTTATAAATTAAAGTTTGGTCATCATGGCGGCAACCAGCCGGTTATGGATTTAAAAACCAGAAAAGTTGCTATCACGGCGCAGAATCATGGTTTTGCTGTTGATATCGATTCCATCCCTGATAAACAAGTTGAACTAACCCATATTAATTTAAATGATCAAACAGTTGAAGGAATGCGGCATAAGGACTTGCCGATCTTTTCTGTTCAGTATCACCCGGAGGCTGGACCAGGGCCACACGACGCAACCTACCTATTTAAGGAATTTACGAGGTTAATGGATAAATAATGACAAATGTCAAATTAAAAATGTCAAATGAATGTGTCGCTGCGCGACGTACTATTGTATGAAAAATAAAACAGCTTTTTTAAGCCATAGCAATCATGAAGAAGATCAAATCTATATTGATTTATTGTTTTCTGCCTTTTGCGGTATGGGAATTGATTTATATATTGCGGAACGACCAGAGAATGCTGAGGGAGATAAAGAATTATCTGACAAATTAAATAACCATATCAATTCTAAGGATATTTTTGTTGTTTTGTATACTTTTCATGCGCATAAGTCTCAGATCGTCCAACAAGAAATTGGACGTGCCGATAATGCAAAAAAACAAATTATTGCTATTGTTGAGGATGGGGTATCTCCTCTTGGCCGCACTGAGGGGAGAGAGCAGTTTAGATGTTTGGACAGGAGCAAAGATCCAAAAAAAGTAATCAGAGAAATTGTTGATAGATTTAAAGCTACTTTAGGGATTAAAAAGCAGAACAAGGGAGAGGCTAGGGAATTAAATGATAGTGAAAGAAAAATTCTTGAACTTTTGGTGAATGCTGATGAATCCGAAATGCCACAGAAAGTTTTGAAGAAATTTCTGGGGGTATCTGTGAAGGAATATAACTTAGCGACGAATAAACTGATGTATGATGATCTAATAGAAGAAGGTGGGAGCATTGGCTTTTATAATGGAATGACTGATTCTTTGACATGGAGATTAACGGGATCAGGTCATCAGGTTTTAAGAGATTTGTAAATAATGTGCCGGAGGCACACATTCATTTGACATTTGTCATTTGAAATTTGACATTGGTTGAGGAGGTGGTCGCGGTGGACATACAAGATAGAACCTTGGAATTTGGAGTTCGCATACTTAAGTTTGCGGACAAGTTGCCGAAAACTCAGTCTGGAAATGTATTAGCTAGACAGTTGGTTAGGTCAGGCACTTCGATTGGGGCTAACATGGAAGAGGCTGATGGAGCGGCGACCAAGAGAGATTTTATAAATAAGGTAATTATCTCAAGGAAAGAAGCTAGGGAGACCAGATATTGGTTGAGATTGATTAAAAAAGCGCAGATTATTTATAAAGAAGATAATTTGGATGACTTGATCCAGGAATCACATGAATTAATGAAGATTTTAAGTTCGATTGCGAATAAAGCTAGAGGGAGTCTATAACTAACATGCCGAAGGCATACATACATTTGTCATTTGACATTTTTAATTTGTCATTGAAACCGGAGGTTTCCCGTGCCTAAACGAACAGACATAAAAAAAATCATGATCATTGGTGCTGGTCCGATTATAATCGGTCAGGCTTGTGAATTTGACTATTCTGGTTCCCAGGCTTGCAAGGCTTTGAGAGAAGAGGGCTATGAAGTTATTCTAGTTAATTCTAATCCAGCCACTATTATGACTGATCCGGAAATGGCTGATCGCACTTATATTGAACCCGTTACCCCAGAAATTGTCGCTAAAATTATTGAGAAAGAACGGCCAGATGCTTTGCTGCCGACACTGGGGGGCCAAACAGGTTTAAATACTGCAGTTGCTGTGGCAGAAATGGGTGTTTTAGAAAAATTTGGTGTGGAGATGATTGGGGCTGACCTTAAGGCGATCAAAAAAGCGGAAGATCGACAACAATTTAAGGACGCCATGAAAAAGGCCAAGATCGATTTGCCTCGCAGTGGTACCGCTAAGACTTGGAAGCAAGCTGAAGAGTTGCTTGAGTATGTTAAACTCCCGGCTATTATCCGTCCTAGTTTCACCTTAGGAGGTACCGGCTCTGGGATTGCCACCACAGAAGAAGAATATGAGCGCATAGTGAAATATGGCCAAGAGTTATCCCCAACCCATGAAGTTTTAATTGAGGAAGATTTAACCGGCTGGAAAGAATTCGAGCTGGAAGTAATGCGGGATAAAAATGACAACGTGGTAATTGTCTGTTCGATTGAAAACTTTGATGCTATGGGTATTCATACCGGAGATTCTATTACTGTTGCACCAGCGCAGACTTTAACTGACAAAGAGTATCAAATTATGAGAGATGCTTCGATTCGTTGTATTCGTGAGATTGGGGTTGAGACAGGCGGTTCTAATATCCAATTTGCGGTTAATCCTAAAGATGGCCGCATGATTATTATTGAAATGAATCCACGTGTTTCCCGTTCCTCTGCCTTAGCCTCTAAAGCGACAGGTTTTCCTATTGCTAAGTTCGCGGCGAAGTTATCAGTTGGATACACGTTGGATGAAATTAGGAATGATATCACCAAAGAAACCCCGGCTTCTTTTGAGCCAACCATTGATTACTGTGTTGTAAAAATTCCGCGTTTTACTTTTGAAAAATTTAAAGATGCTGAAGCGGTGTTGGGTACTTCCATGAAGTCTGTTGGAGAGACGATGGCAATTGGTCGAACCTTTAAAGAAGCTTTGCAAAAAGGATTAAGGTCTCTAGAAGTTGGGCGTTTTGGTTTGGGTAATGATGGTAAATCTTTTATTGAGCCGGATAAACTTATTGAGAATTTACGCAAACCGAATGATCGGAGAATTTTTTATATTAGCCATGCGATTGAACAGGGCATGTCAATTGATGAGCTTTATAAGTTAACCCATGTTGACCCCTGGTTCTTAGAAAATATGAAGCAGATCCTTGAAGCTCCTCGGGAGGATCTGTCTTTGTTTGAAATGAAGCAACTCGGTTTTTCTGATTGCCAGATTGCTCATTTGCAGGGCAAGACAGAAGACGAGATCAAAAAAATACGGGTTGAGCAAAAGATTTTTCCTGTTTATAAGTTGGTTGATACTTGTGCGGCCGAGTTTCCCGCTTATACCCCATATTATTATTCAACTTATGAATCAGAGTGTGAATCAAAACCGTCGAAGAGGAAAAAGGTGCTGATTTTGGGCGGAGGGCCGAACCGGATTGGTCAAGGAATTGAATTTGATTACTGTTGTTGCCACGCTTCTTTTGCTTTGAGAGAAGAAGGGATCGAATCAATCATGGTCAATTCCAATCCGGAAACAGTTTCAACTGACTACGATACTTCTGATAAATTGTATTTTGAACCCTTAACCAAAGAAGACGTTGTCCATATTATTGAAAAAGAAAAACCAGACGGGATTATTGTGCAATTTGGTGGTCAGACCCCGCTTAATTTGGCTTTTGCGATCGAAAAAGCCGGGGGCAAGATTATTGGGACTTCGCCGAAAAGTATTGATCGAGCGGAAGATCGGCAGCTTTTTCAACGGATCCTTAAAAAATTAAAATTAAGACAACCGGCCAATGGCATGGCTAGATCTTATGTTGAAGCCAAAAAGGTGGCTAAAAGAATTGGTTATCCGGTTTTGGTTCGTCCTTCTTATGTTCTTGGTGGTCGGGCCATGGAAATTGTTTATGATGATAAGTCTTTAGAGCAATTTATGGGTTGGGCAGTTGATGTCTCTCCTGAGCATCCAATTTTAGTCGACAAATTTCTTGAAGATGCCCTGGAGGTTGATGTTGATGCCGTTTCTGACGGTAAAAAAACCGTTGTCTGCGGTATTATGGAGCATATTGAAGAAGCAGGCATTCATTCTGGCGATTCGGCTTGTGCGATACCGCCTTTTTCTCTCTCAGAAGAAATGATCGAGGAGATAAAAAAATCAACCTATGCCTTGGCAAAAGAGCTAAAAGTTAAAGGCCTGATGAATATTCAATATGCAGTTCAGGGTGACACCTTGTATGTTTTAGAGGTCAACCCGCGCGCTTCCCGAACAGTTCCTTTTGTCAGTAAAGCAACTGGTATCCCCTGGGCCAAAATCGCTACCAAGGTGATGATTGGCAAAACTTTGAAACAGTTAGGCATTGAAAAAGAAGTTGAGATTGATCATGTGGCGGTTAAAGAAGCTGTTTTTCCTTTTAATCGTTTTCCTGGTGCAGATGCTGTTTTGGGGCCGGAAATGAAATCAACCGGTGAGGTTATGGGGATTGATAGTGATTATGGCCGGGCTTTTATGAAGGCGCAGATAGCAGCAGGTCAAAAGATCCCTTTATCCGGCCAGATTTTTGTTAGTGTGAAAAATAAGGATAAACGGTCAATTATCTTGATTGCCAAACGATTGGTTGATCTTGGTTATAGTATTGTAGCAACGGCCGGAACGGGTAAGGTTTTAACGAAGAATGGGGTCGCTGTTAAAATCGTAGCTAAAATTCATGAAGAAGCCGGCTCTATCCTTGATTTACTTAACAGAGGAGAGATTGCCTTTTTAATTAATACTCCCGGGGGCAAGAAGACTAAAATTGATGAAGCAAAAATCCGCTCACTAGCCGTGATGCACAATGTACCGCTGATTACGACGATTTCTGGCGCCCGAGCCACTGTCAATGGTCTTGATGCTCTGAAGAAAAAAGGTTTTGATGTTAAGGCGTTGCAAGATTATCATCGAAAAGCGTAAAAGTCGGCACCGCGCTAATTACTCTAAGGGTTTTTAATTTCTCCAGCAGCTTTTAATGCGATCTCGGCGCAGATGGGGCCGATTAGTTCGTGTAAAACTGTAGCCCCAATTATTACACTAAACTGCCGCCAATAGAAAAAGTGATAATAGAAAGGGCAATGTTTGTGACCAGGTCTGTGTGATTAATAAAATTTTGGGGGATTAAGTGAGTTATTCCCGGATTAAGAACTACACCAGCCAGGATATAGCCGGTTACTCTTGGCAATTTGAAGAAGTTGGCAATTTGACCGAAGATGAAGCCGGTGAAGATTATAATGCCGACAACTAGAATTGATTGCATAAGCACATTATAGAGCCTTTAAAATGTCAGATCAACTCACCCTCCGTCTTTGCGTAAAAGGACCCCTCCTACCTCTACAAAGTGAGGGGGGGGGGAGGGACCTTTACGTAGATGGGGGGTGAGTTTTATGCTAAAATAGTCTCTATTATGATAGACAAAGCCAAAAAGAGACGCATTCTTAAGAATAGAGTTAAACACATTAAGGTAGACTCAAAAACCACGGTTGCCGACCTTGTTTCTGCTATGGCAGACATGTCGATCCAAGCTAGAAATATTGGCCAGTGTGCCCAGGTGCTCAAAAATATGTATCAGGATAAAAAGCGTCCTACAGTTTTGCTTGGTCTAGCTGGACCATTAATTGCTGCAGGTTTAAGAAGAGTTATCCGTGATTTAATAGTTAACAAAGCAGTTGACGTGGTTGTTTCAACCGGAGCAATTATTTATCAAGATGTCTACGCTGCTCTTGGACACGGCCATTATCTTGGCAGTATTGATGCAGATGACCCAACTTTAAGGGATTTAAAGATCGACCGCATCTACGATACGTATATTGATGAAGAAAAAGTTTTTCAAGCCGACTTATTTTGCGGGCAAGTTGCTGATAAGATGAAACCTGGTAATTATTCCAGCCGAGCCTATTTGGAACACTTGGCTGATGCGATTGATGATGAAGAGTCAATTTTATGGCAGTGTCGTCAGCATGGGGTGCCGGTTTTTTGTCCAGCCTTGAATGACTCTTCAATTGGCATTGGCTTAACAGAACACCGTGTTCGTGCCAAGAGAGAAGGCCGCCAAGGAATTGCCATTGATTCAATTCAGGATAATATTGAATTGGTGCAAATTGTTGTTAAATCCCCTAAAACCGGAGCGATCTACGTTGCTGGTGGTGTGCCTAAGAATTATATCAACGATTCAATTGTGATGGGCTATATTTTTGGTTTGGATCGTGGTCATGATTATGCCATTCAGGTTACAACTGCAGTTACTCAAGATGGTGGGCTTTCGGGTTCAACTTTGGGTGAATCGCGCTCCTGGGGAAAACTTAAGAAAGAGGCTAAATATGCCATGGCTTGGGTTGAACCGAGTGTTTCTCTGCCACTCTTAACCGGGTATGTTTTTGGCAAGAGTTTGACCAAAAAGAGAAAACGCTTAAAAATGGACTGGGAAGGGGAAGATCTTAAGTGTCTGAAAAAGATTTAATTGTCTTAACCGGTGGAGCCGGTTTTATTGGCAGCTGCTTTCTAGGTAAACTTAATTCCGGGGGGGAGACCCAAATTCTCATTGTTGATGAATTTAATTCCGACCTCAAGAAAAAAAATCTAGCTAATAAGCAATATGTTGATTGTCTTGATAAAGACGAATTTATCAATGATGTTAGGGCAGGGAAGCTGCCTGGAAATGTTAAAGCCGTTTTTCACATCGGGGCTTGTTCTTCAACTACTGAGCTGAACGAAGAATATCTGCGCCAAAATAATTATGGATATTCCAAGTCTCTCGCTGAGTGGGCGCTAAAAGATGAGATTCCTTTTTTCTACGCTAGCTCAGCTGCCACTTACGGTGATGGAAACCAGGGATATTCGGATGATGATGCCAAGAGCCTAACTTTAAAACCGCTCAACCTCTATGGTCAATCAAAACAAAACTTTGATTTTTGGCTGATCAATAATAAATTAGTTGATAAAGTTGTGGGTTGGAAATATTTCAATGTTTATGGGCCTAACGAGTACCACAAAGGCGATATGCGCAGTCTAGTGGTTAAGGCTTATCAGCAGATTAAGAAGGATAAGAAGATTAGACTTTTTAAATCTTACAAACCGGAGTATAAAGATGGGGAACAGAAGCGCGACTTTGTCTATATTAAGGATGTAGTTGACTTAATGTTCGAATTCTATAAAAATCCTCAAGTAAAAGGAATATATAATATTGGTACCGGGCAGGCCAGAACCTGGAATGATTTGGGTAAAGCTATTTTTTCAGCCTTAGGCTTGGAAGTAAAAATTGACTATATTGAGATGCCAGGAATTGTTAAGGATAAATACCAATATTTTACACAGGCAGATTTAAGCAAGCTTAAAAAAACTGGCTTGCCGGTTCGCTTCAACTCACTGGAAACTTCTGTTTCCGATTATGTTCGCAACTATCTGGAAAAAAATTTGGCTTGTTTGTAAAAAGGAGGATCCTATGATGAAAGTATTAGTTACTGGCGGTTCTGGATTTCTGGGGATTAATATGATCCGATATCTGTTCAATAAAGGAATTAAGGATATTGTTTCCTTAGATCTAGCAGAGTTTGATTATCCGGAAAGGGATAAGGTCAAAATCATTGTTGGTGATATTAGAGACGAAAATGCTGTTAATGCTGCCATGCAAGGAGTGCAGATTGTTATTCATACGGCAGCAGCTTTACCTCTGTATGAAAAAGAAGAAATAATGTCAACAGAAGTAAAAGGGACGCAAGTTTTAGTTAAAGCAGCTTTTGAGCATAAAGTTGATCGTTTTGTACATATTTCCTCAACTGCTGTCTATGGCGTGCCAGACCATCACCCGATCTTTGAGGATGATAAAAAGATCGGAGTCGGTTATTATGGCGAAGCTAAAATCTTAGCTGAAGATGCTTGTCTTGAATATCGAGCCAAGGGGTTATGCGTGCCGATTATCAGGCCAAAATCATTTATAGGGCCGGAACGCTTGGGTGTTTTTGCCATGCTTTATGACTGGGCCAAAGATGGCAAGAATTTTCCTATGATTGGCAGCGGTAATAATCGTTACCAATTGTTGGATGTTGAGGATTTGTGTGAAGCTATCTATTTGTGTATGACTAAGGATAAAAAGATTGTTAACGACACTTTTAATGTTGGTGCGCATGACTTTACGACTATGAAGGAAGATTTTCAAGCGGTCTTAACTGCAGCTGGTTTTGGTAAAAAGATCATCGGTTTTCCTGCTTGGCCAGTTATTGTGGCTTTGAAAGTTTTAGAGTTTTTTAAATTGTCCCCACTTTACCAATGGGTTTATGAAACGGCAGCGACTGATTCTTTTGTTGGCACAGACAAGGCGGAAAAGATTTTGGGCTTTAAACCAAAGTTTTCCAATAAGGATGCTTTGACTCGTAATTATAAATGGTACTTGGAAAATCTTCATACTTTTCAGAATAAATCCGGAATATCTCATCGGGTGCCATGGAGTCAGGGTATTTTAGGGCTTGTCAAACATTTCTTCTAATGGACAAAGTTGATATAACTATTATTGGGGCAGGGGTTGTTGGTTTGAGTCTCGCTGCAACATTGTCCGATGATAGAAAATCTGTTTTCGTTCTCGAAAAACACTCTGCTTTTGGGCAAGAAACCAGCAGTCGTAATAGTGAAGTTATTCATGCTGGGATTTATTATCCGCCAGGTTCGCTCAAGGCTAAGCTTTGTGTTGAAGGTAATCAGCTGCTTTATGACCTTTGCCAGCAGTATAATATTCCTTGTCAAAAATTGGGCAAGTTAATTGTGGCCACCAACCAAACAGAAGTTATTTGTCTGGAAGCAATTTTAGCTAAGGCTAAGAAAAATGGCGTACGCGATTTGAAAATAATTTCTGCTGCGGAAGTGAAAAAACTTGAACCTAACGTTGCTGGTCTGGCGGCTATTTATTCTACTTCAACAGGCATTATTGATTCCCATGCTTTGATGAAGCACTTTGAGATAGAGGCAAAAGCCAAGGGGGCGGAGATTTCCTATTCTTGTGAGGTTGTGGGGGTACAAAAAATCGCTTTTGGCTATGAGGTAATGGTTGGCAATAACGGTGATGAGTTCTCGTTTTTTTCAGAGGTAGTAATTAATTCTGCCGGCTTAGAATCTGATACCTTGGCCAGTTATGTTGGCCTTGAGGTTGAGAAGCTGGGTTATGATTTAAAGTATTGTAAAGGGGATTATTTCAGTGTGGGGCATGGTAAAAGCAAATCAATCAAACACTTGGTTTATCCGGTGCCAGAAGTTAAGGGTGCCGGGCTGGGTGTTCATGCTACCTTAAATCTGCAAGGAGAGCTGCGTTTGGGACCAGATGCCACTTATATCAACAGTAGGGATTTGAATTATGACGTTGATCCTAATAAAGCCACAGCATTCTATGAATCGGCCAAAAAAATTCTCCCGTTTGTTGAATTAGAAGATTTAAGAGTTGATACTTCAGGGATAAGACCGAAATTGCAGGGGCAGGGAGAGGGTGTTAGGGATTTTGTGATTCAGGATGAAAAAGAACAAGGATTGCCAGGTTTTATTAATTTAATTGGCATTGAATCTCCCGGGTTAACTGCTTCACCAGCGATTGCCGAATATGTTCGCAACTTATTACTGTAAAGAAGGAGATTGTTATGATCGATTTTAGCCTATAAATTAAGGGCAAGGGAAAAATCCCTTGCCCTATTTTTTTAAGTTAATCGTAAATTTTAGAGTCTTAACGGTTGCCTAACCGAGAAAGAAATTCCTTTAGCTGAGCGGATATCTCCAACTCTTAAAGCGCTATAACCTATTTCTAAGCCTGTTTTACCGGAAGCAAAGCCAAAATCAACTAGCACTCCCCCATAAAATTGGCCGCCCCAAGTGCCAAAGTTTGAGTCAGTTCCATATAAGTTGTAATTTAGACCGGCGCCAACATAAGGATCCTGGCCAAAAAGTGAGCCTTCTTTTAGATGAACAACTGCATCAGCGAAAAGGGGAATAGTATTGATGGCATTATTGTTAAGGTCTGAACCAAAAGCTAATCCAGTGCCAACTTTGTATTCAACTGCATCTTCTGACAAGCCGATCTTAGAACCGAGTTGCCATGGGTCAGCAAAAAGCCAGTTAGCCCTAAAACCCAAAACACCATTGCCGGCTTGAATGAAGCCGCCTAGGTCAATGTTTTGTCCCCAACCGAGTAAACCCTTATCTTCGGTAACAGGGGTAACATCATAATTTGGTGGTGGTGGCGGTGCGGGCGATAGGGTTGGGTTGGCTTCAACGGTGGTTACCGTTGGGGCGGACACAGAGGATATTTCCGGTTGGATCACCTTGGTAATTGTTTTTCTGATTAGCTTGTTTTGGGCCTCAACCGGATTGGAGCAAACCACCCCAATACTGATTGCTAATGATAGAACTGTAACTGCCAGACAAACTGCTTTTTTCATCTCAATACCTCCTAATGTTAATTTAAAACTCCTGGGCTTACAAACTGTCAGCCTTTGAGTTAGAATTATGCCATGAGAACAAAACTTTGTCTAGCAGTGTTAGTTCTTTTTGGTTTAGCCTCACTGGCCTTTGCTCAAACCTACCAAAGTATTGAGACTATTAATAAAACCAACTTGGCAATCTATTTTAATGATTATTTGGGTTTTCCTTATGACAGCCATGGTTGTTTACACTTAACCCCAGCTGATATTTATCTTTTGAGTCAGGTTGTCCCTAAGGGTGCACCATTTAGAGTGATGAATTATAAACTGGACAAAAAAGACCCAACTTATGATTTCAGCAGAATCCCTTATTTGGCTGGTCTGATTAATAATCAGCCTGAAGTTAAAGGTTTAGCCCAATATTTCAGAAATAATTCTACTAGTTTAATCGCTTATCCATCTCTGGACAAATTACTGATTTTAGTTAATAACCAGCCCTATGCCCAGGTTAAAGCCTTAGCAGGACCAGACCAGCCGTTTTTGGTTGCTTTTGGAGTAAAGAAAAACCAGCCAATTAGCTGGGATTTTATGTTAACCACGCCAACGGATGCCGGTAATTATTCTATTCTGAGAGCTACTGACCATTACATTAGTAGTGCTTATTATAAAAATACTATTGTCCCTTTTGGAGCCTGGTTGGTTAAAAATAACAATCAATGGGTCTATCAAGAAAACCAACATTGGTATCAATTACCGGCTCATCTTGTTAAGGATTTGCAGTCGCCGACTGAGCAGCAGCAATATAATTATTATGATATTTCTGTTGATAAACAAGGCCGGCTTGTTTCTGCCCGCTACGCTGGCCATGATTTTGGTAAGTATGTTCTGTTATGGACAAAAGACGGCAAAAACCATTATCCGGAGATGGCTTATGCGGCAGGGGAACTGCTCTATGAGCAAACTATGCTGGTTAAAGACCTGGTTCATCTCTTGACCTTATCTGGTTCTGATGACTTGAATGATTGTGTTGGCCAAAATAAAAACTTTGTTTTCTATAGAGAGCTGAATGATTTTGTAGCGTCTAAAGGTAAAATTGTTCCTAAACAACTTTCTCCACAGATGGCGGCTTACTACAAACTTTACAATAATTTAGATCCAACTAAAAACGATTATCAACTTATTGATCAGCGCGTGCTGAAAGCTTTTGAGGAGTATCAGGAGAATCGTTTGCCTCGTGATACAGTAAAACGTTATCAGGCTTTGGGTCTTAATCATTATCTCCGGCAAAACAGTCAATTAATTAATAAATACGCTTATTGGTATGAAAAACTGAAAAAAGACTGGGCTTTTTGGCGGGAATTACGTCAGAATCTCCGCACCGATTTTGATCAGATGGGAGTCTTCTCTTTGCCGAATCGGCAGAATATCTTGGAGCAATGGCTCAATGATCGGTTGGAGTTTAAGTTCGCACTGGTGCCTGAGCAGGCCAAAAACGTTGGGGACTTAACCTTTAGCGGATTTTTTAAGCCGGACAAGGGCAAGGCAGTTTTTGCGGAGCGGGAAAAAAAGATTATGCTGGATAAGATTCGTCAAGCTATCAGCTCTGGGTCGTCTGAGCTTCATCTGCAAACCGTGTCAGCCCTTAATAATTATAATTTTGGTTTGCTGCTCGATGATATTCTGGGGGACCTTTATAAAAGTCATGGTTGCTTGCATACTTCACCGCGGAATAGCCAGTTTTTATATGATCTTTTACCGATTGGTACCAGGATAACCGTTTACGGCTATGATAAAAAATTGCCGGCAGCTGACGTTGAGAAAATTCCCTATTTTGCGCACTTAGTTAACTTTCAGGATGACTTGGATCAATTGGAACAGCGTTTTGCTCAAACGGCAGAAGTTGATGTGGTGGTTTATCCTTCTTCCGGCTTGTGGTTGATTTATCTTAAAAGTAAACCATTTGCCAAGTTAAGGGTGAGGGGAGGGCCGCAGGCCAACATGTATCTCGTGCAGGATCGTACAGATGACGGCCTGCCAGTTTTTGAAGAGCATCTGGCCTATCCAACAACGCCGGGAACTTTTTATATTTTAAAAAAGACCGACCATTATGTTTCCAATATCTATCGCGATCAAACCGTGATGGCTATGGGGGGGCTATTAAAAAAAGAGGCTGGCCAATGGTTGTTTGAGAACGATAAAAATGACTGGGTAACTGTGCCTCAGGTTATTCAGCTGGATTTGAATAGTCCAGAAGACAAGCACAAGTATACTTATTATGATGCAGTCAAGAATGCCTCCGGTGAGGTTGTCGAAGTAAAATGGGGGAGTCATCCCTTTGGCAAGTATGCCCTGCAGACTTCTAAAGATAAAAAGACTCCTTTCCCCGAATTGATCCATTCGTCAGGCGATTTGATCATGGAGGAAAGACAGTTAATTAACGATCTGATCAAGGTTTTGGCTGCGCCGCATGACGAGTTGGAGCAATGCGCCAAGTATAGCCAGAATTTTGACCTTTATCGTACCTGTTATGAATTTGTTAAAGACCCTTCACGGGAGGATTTGCTGCAGACTAAAGAAAGGGCTAATTATAGGGTTTATCATGGTTTGTCTTTAACTTCTGTTGAAGTGGCAGCCTTGCCTCCTGATGTAATTGTTGCAGATAAAGTTATGAGGAATAAACAGTTGAGTGAAGCTGAAATTAGGCTGTTGATTAAAGAAGGGGTGGCTTATAGGCGAGGGGGAGAAGTTAAGCTAAATATGGAAAAAATCCTGGGCTTACAGTTTGATACTTATCAATATGTGGTGATGATCCAAAAGTTTGCCCATCATTATCAGGTACTTAAGGATAACTGGGAAGAACTGTCGGCTTTGCGGCTGGCGTTACTAAAAGACTTTAATAATTTTGTGATCCGCGACCCGCAATTAATGCATAATTTCTTGAGCCAGTTAATGTTGGAAAGAACCGACCTAAAGCATTTGTCGCAAACTGATGCGCTTAAACGCTTGTACGAGATGTTGGAGTAGAATTGGGCAGACCGGTAAGCCGGATTCTGTTTACGATGATCATCTATCTGGGATAGCCATTGCTGACTACCTCAATGCGACCTACTCGAGCTTTATAACGAGCGAGCAACTCTAGCTCTCTTTGGTCTTGCTCCGCGTGGGGTTTAGCACGTGACCGTCACCGGTCAAACCGTCGGGAGCTCTTACCTCCCGTTTTCACCTTCGCCACCAAACCTTTAGGGTTTAGTTCGGCTGTATATTTTCTGTGCCACTTTCCTTCAGGTTTACCCGCCGGAGGCGGGTTTATCCTGACCTCACGTTATGAGGCACGCCGCTCTGCGGAGTCCGGACTTTCCTCACTTCGATAAAATCGAAGCACGATCATCCAGCCTGCCCAGAAGTAATTATACCTTATTTAAAGTGAAATTTCTTAGAAGAATAGATGACATAGAAGAAGGGAAGAAGGGATTTTAATAAAGTAATTATTATGGCGATAGCACTACTGTCCCAGTGATATTCCTTGTAATTCAAGCTGTTCCCACGATTGGGTATTTTCATCAACATAGCGATCCTCCGCAAACGCTTGTAAAATGGGGATTTTCTCGAAAAGAGCCACGCTTAAAA
>Ga0208953_1000167_pt1 | contig 66352 bp, 61 predicted proteins | sample RifOxyB2_FD_184033 | JGI IMG/M metagenome (GOLD analysis project Ga0208953, IMG submission 184033) | Groundwater microbial communities from Rifle, Colorado - Rifle Oxygen_injection B2 (SPAdes) | ecosystem: Environmental > Aquatic > Deep subsurface > Groundwater | place: USA: Rifle, Colorado...
ATTTGGATTAAAATGTTTTAATCCATAATTATACATTCTGCCAAAACCATTGCAATATTTATATTTAAACCCCATTTGCATACTTATTGTCCTGCTTCGCAGTCCAATATGTATCTGAACTTATACAATTATTGACATATAATCAAAATATGCTAAAGTATGGCTAAAATAAAGACCTTTAACAATATTTTAAAAAACAAAAAAACACAAGGAGTCTAAAAATGGCAAAAAAAATTAAGGCTGGAATTATAGGATTCGGAAATGTTGGTCAAGCTCTTGAAAAACAATTATCTAAAGATCAAGCTTGGAATGTTAAATTTGTAAGTAACAGTAAACATGTTTACAACAACACCAAACAATGTATACAATTCATTGATGAAGTCTCTAATTATTTGAAATACTTTAAAGACCTTGATATTGTTTTTCTATGTATTCCCAGTAACACCCCTAAGATTGCCCATAACTATATATGGCAACTAATACATCAAAATGTTAAAGTTGTTATTTGTGAAAAGGGGGCTATTTCTAGTGGATACAACATTCTTATGTGGGGAGGAGTGGGTTACAATGCTACGGTTGGCGGCGGAACTATGATGTTAGATGAATTAAAAAACAGAATTAACCTAAATAATTTCAGTAATATTTACTTGGTAATCAATGGTACCATCAATTTCATCTTAGATGAAATGACGAAAAGAGAACAAAGTTTAGATACTATTATTAAAAAAGTGCAAGCTGCCGGATATTGTGAACCGGGTCAAAACAATATATTGGATATTATCAATCAGGAAATTATTGAAGATGTCGGCAAAAAAATATCCATTCTTTTAAGAGTAATTTTCAAAAGTCACCTTGATCTAAATTCAGATTCTAATCATTTTCATAAAATTTTAAAAAGTGATTTAAAGAAAATCAGAAAAGAAGCTCGTGATAAAAGATATGTGGTAATATTTCAAAATCCCAAAAATCCGGGAAAATATAATTTAAGTAAAAACGACATCATTACAATCAACTCTATTAATGATATTAATAAAAAAACTCAAATCAGTGCCGGGTTTATGCATTTAAACCACGATTCTTGCCTTGGAAAACTCATCATACCAGGAGTAAACAATGCCTTCTGGATTGAAGGAGAAAAGGATATATTCCCCTCCCCTTGTGGTGGTCCGGGAGCAGGTCCGGAAGCTACAGCCCAAACCATGATCAAAGACGCTAAAAGATTATTGAATATAAAATAAAATTTTCTGTCATTCTGAACGCAGTGAAGAGTCCCGTGATACAACAAAAACAAGATTCTTCACTTCGCCATCATTATACTCAAAATGACATACTATAAACACACAAAAGACCGCTTATAAAAGCGGCCTTTTTTATTTATTTAAACCAAATATTAAAATATTACATTCGTCCTAGTTCCACTACCTTAATTATTACTTTATTTCCTCTTTGAATCTTAAGTCCTATTTTATCTCCGGGCTTATACTTTTGTATCACCGAAAGCAAAGTATTGTTATTTTTTATTTCTATCGCATTAACCTCGAAAATAATATCCCCATCCTGAATTTCCCCCTTTTTTGCCGGAGAATCAGCGACCACTGACGGAGATTCGTCTGTAGAGTGTACCCAGGCGCCATAATTAATAGGCAATTCATTATCCAGGGCGATCTCCGGAGTAAGCGCCACATATCTTACGCCGAGCATAGGCCTTACAATGGCTCCGGTTTCAATAATACTGCGAATTACATTGCGCGCATCATTAATTGGAATAGCAAAACCGATTGATGATCCTTGTTGCTCTATAGCAGTATTAATGCCCACAACTTCGCCACTGAGGTTAATAAGCGGCCCGCCGGAATTGCCGACATTGATCTTGGCATCAGTTTGAATTACATTATCCAGAATTTCGCTGTTTCCAAATTGATCACTGGCACTCAAACTTCGCCCCAAACCGCTCACAATTCCCTTAGTAACGCTATTTTGATATATGCCCAGAGCGTTGCCGATGGCAATCACGCTTGTGCCGATAGGTAATTTATCACTATTTCCCAATTTTACACAAGGTAAATCTTTATCAAAAATTTTCAAAATAGCTATATCATTAAAAGCGTCTTTGGCGATGAGCTGCGCATAATACTGCTTTCCGGAATTTAAAATAACCCGAAACTCTCCGCTTTTCTCGTCTACCACGCTAACAACATGCCGATTGGTAACAATATATCCATCGCTTGAAATTAAAAATCCGGTACCTTTTATTTTCTGTTTTTTATACTTAAGCATCTCTTTTTGTCCGGTTGGAGCATCAAGAGCCTCAAAATAATCCCAATCATAAACTGTAATACTGACAACGGCTGGCATCACGCTATTTATCGCCCTAACAGTCGCCTCCTGCTCATCAAAGCGTAAATCATCCGCCACCGCGCCCCTGTTATAAGTAAAAACAAAAAAATTTAATCCTAAAGATAAAATTAATAATGTTATTAAAAAATATTTCATTTTAACATTTTCCAACATTTTATATTTATTATTATTTTTTGTTTGATCCGCCTTGAACGGGAAACATTTTAACATATCAACAATTAATATTAATTATTATTTAAATCTTCCGGAGAAATTCCGGTTCTTCTCTCCTCTCCTAATTGTTGTCTTCTAGCGCTCTCATTGATCCAATTTTGATTTTTAATTTTATCATCTTCTACACCCTCCTGTTCTCCGGAGGAGGTGATGGTGGGCCCTCTTCTTCCCCTTTTTATTTTACCAACAGCAATATTAATTTGTTTTACTGCTTCCGCGTAGTCAAATTGCTGATTGCCAAAAATACTCCTCACAAAAACAGGACTATTTACTTCATAATCACTTTTATCCAGCGCTTCTTCTACTTTCCTTAAAAAAACATCATAACTTTCAAAAGTATTATGAATTAAATTATTCGGTTGTGTAATTTGTTCCTTCATAAAGCAAAACATATTAACATTTTAGCATGTTAACATGATTACAATCCTAACTCCTCAATTAATTTCTTCTGCTTTCTGGTTATCCTACTTGGAATATTTACCCTTATCTCCACCAAGTGATCTCCCCGCCCCCTACCCTGAAGGACATTTATTCCTTTATTTCTTAATTTAAATATGGTGCCAGACTGGGTTCCAGCCGGAATTTTTAAACTTACCACTCCCTCAACTGTATCTATATCTATTTTATCACCCAATACTGCTTGTGTGAAGCTTATATTTTCCACGGAATGAATATCATAACCATCTCGCTCAAATCGAGGATCGTCTTTTATATTCATTTTAATATATAAATCTCCTGCTGCCGCCCCCCTTTCTCCCGCCTCTCCTTGTCCTACCAGACGAATTGATTCCCCATCATTAATTCCTGCCGGAATTTTTACTTGCAGTCTTACAGTATCCATATTAACACCCCTGCCGGAACACTGAGTACATTTCTTTTCATAAGACCTTCCTTCTCCGCCACATTGATCACAAGCAGACTGCACCTGCATATTACCAAGTATTGTTCTCTGAACTCGAGTTACCTTGCCGGTACCCCTGCAATTGCTACATGTAATAATTTTACTTCCCGGCTCGGCTAAATTTCCGTTGCAATGTGAACATTTTACTTTTTTATGCAAGCTTATTTCTTTTTCTGCTCCAAAAACAGCTTCTTTAAAATCAATAGTAAGAATTGTTTGAATATCATTACCGCGCCTTGCTCTTGGGCCATTTTCGCTTCTTGAACCGCCAAAACCGAACATATCTCCAATACCGCCGAATATATCCCCCAAATCATCCATATCTACATGTATCCCGCCCTGAGAAAAACCGCCGAATCCCCCGCCGCTAAAACCGCCGGCCATGCCATTCGTAAAGTCGGAGCCAAACTGATCGTATTGCGCGCGTTTCTGTTCATTTCCTAAAACTTGATAAGCCTCATTAACCTCTTTAAATTTAGCTTCATCACCAGTAACTTTATCCGGATGATAAACATGCGCCTTCTTGCGGAAAGCTTTTTTTATTTCTTCCTGGCTGGCGTTCTTATTCACACCAAGAATATTGTAATAATCTTTAGACATTTATTATCATTTCAGATGTCATTCTGAATATAGCGAAGTGGGGTGAAGAATCTCATTAGTAACAGTAAAATCTAAATTCACGGGATTCTTCGTCGCTTTTGCTCCTCAGAATGACAAAATATTAATTTTTTGCATTAAACCCTATTTCTTTATTGGTTGGACCAACCGATTCTTTTACCTCCCCAAACTGATCTTCGTATTTTTTTAAATTATCCTGCATAGCCGCAAGCATCCTCTTGAAATGACCGGGATTGGTTATAATTTTACCAGTTACTCGTCCGCTTCCACCCATAATATTCAAAAACATCATGTGCATTTCATCTTTATTATGATTAATTTGCATCGCATTGGCATATTCCGCCCCAGGAATATTGTCTGCAATCTTAATTTCAATTTTTTTTTCGCCTTGCGGCAGTTGATTATTCATATAATTATTTAAATTGTTATATTTTTTATAATAAAATGTACTTAACTGGTTGCTCAAAACATTTGAACAACCCATGAGAACACTTTAAACCCGAATGTCATTCTGAACGAAGTGAAGAATCTCGTAAATAACGGTAGTCATAATTCAACGAGATTCTTCGTCGCTATCGCTTCTCAGAATGACATTATGGTTGATTTATTTTTTATCGTCCTTTTTTTCTTCAAACTCTGCATCAACGGTTCCATCTTTTTTTTCTTTTTTGGCTTCACTATTTGCAGCCTGATCTGCCCCAGGTTCTCCGGCTTGTGATCCCGCCTGTGCTTGCTGCTGATACATAGCCGTACCAATCTTCTGCGCGATCTCGTTCATAGCCTCCATCTTAGCCTTGATATCTTCGGTGTTGCCGGAATCTTTTATCTTCTTTAAATCTTCTAATTTTTCTTCCAACTCTTTTTTATCTTCTGTCTTCATTTTATCTCCCGATTCTTTTATTAATTTTTCTGTGGTAAAGATAACGGTATCGGCCTGATTTTTAATTTCTATTCCCTCTTTCTTCTTTTTATCTTCGTCAGCGTGCATTTCCGCATCTTTTTTCATTTTTTCCACCTCCGCCTCTGAAAGTCCGGAAGAAGCTGTAATTGTAATCTTTTGCTCTTTTCCCGATGCCATGTCCTTAGCGGAAACATTTAAAATACCGTTAGCATCAATATCAAACTTTACTTCAATTTGCGGAATACCTCTTGGTGCCGGTGGGAGTCCGTCAAGCATAAACCTTCCCAATGTTTTGTTATCCGCAGCCATAGATCTTTCACCTTGTAATACATGAATTTCTACTCCCGGCTGATTATCTGCTGCTGTAGAAAATATTTGGGTTTTAGAGGTTGGAATAGTGGTATTTCTTTCAATTAACGGAGTGGATACGCCGCCCAGTGTTTCTATTCCAAGCGTCAGCGGAGTTACATCAAGCAATAAAACATCCTTTACATCCCCCTGCAAGACACCCGCCTGGACCGCTGCTCCGTTCGCAACCACCTCATCAGGATTTACCCCTAAATGCGGTTCTTTATTAAAAAATTCTTTTACTATTTTTTGAACCATGGGCATTCTGGTCATACCTCCAACTAAAATAACCTCTTCCAGATCACCAACAGAAAGCCCTGCATCTTTTAGGGCAGCACGACACGGAGTTAATGTTTTTTCAACCAAATAACCAACCAATTCCTCAAGTTTTGATCTGGTTAATTTTATCACTAAGTGTTTTGGTCCATTTTCATCAGTAGTTATAAAAGGTTGATTAATTTCTGTTTCTCCGGATGTGGATAGTTCAATTTTGGCTTTTTCGGCTGCTTCTTTTATTCTTTGCAAAGCCAGGGAGTCTTTAGACAAATCAATCCCTTGATCTTTCTTGAATTCATCAATAATCCATTTAATAATCACTTGATCAAAATCTTCACCGCCCAAATGAGTATCTCCATTTGTTGATTTTACCTCTACTGTATCTTCTGAAACATCTAAAATTGACACATCAAAAGTTCCGCCGCCAAGATCATAAACTGCAATTTGCTGGCCCTTCTTTTTTTCAAAACCATAAGCAAGCGCTGCAGCAGTCGGTTCATTGATAATTCTCTTTACATCAAGTCCGGCAATCTTACCGGCATCTTTGGTTGCCTGACGCTGAGCATCATTAAAATAAGCCGGAACGGTAATTACTGCTTCTGTTATTTTTTCTCCAATCTTTGCTTCAGCATCTGCTTTTAATTTAGAGAGTATCATAGCCGAAACCTCTTGCGGACTATACTCCTTATCATTCATTTTTACCCCCACACTATCACCGATCTTCACAATGTCAAAGGGAACTGTTTTTATATCCCCCTGAACTTCCGCATCATCATATTTTCTCCCAATTAGACGCTTTACGGCAAAAACCGTATTCTTTGGATTGGTCACCGCCTGTCTTTTTGCGGCTTGACCAACTAATCTTTCACCACTTTTAGAAATGGCTACAACAGAAGGAGTTGTTCTGTTTCCCTCTGCATTTTCTAATATTTTTGGCTGACCACCCTCAATAATCGCCATAGCGCAATTTGTGGTTCCCAAATCTATTCCTAATATTTTTCCCATATTTTTATAATATTAATTTTAAAATATTAACATGCTAATGTTAATTTATTAATTTGTTAATTTGTTAATTGCATTGATTCTACTACCTCTATAAAATCATTTAATGGCAACATGCCGAAATCCGAATTTATAAAAGATAGGCCTCTGCATATTTCACTATTTAAATTTATTAATGCTCCTACATTTTCACCAATATCCACCATTAAATCCTCTTCATTCGTGCTTGTGACAAAGCTTTTTTTATCCACCAACAGGGCTTTTCCTTTTTCAAAATTAATTATTTTGGCGGGATTCAATTTATAGTCTTTACTATCTTTCCCTTGTGCGAAAAAATAATAACCCTTGTCATCCTCTAAAAACCCCTGGGAATCTAAAAAAGATAATTTCTGCACATTTTCATTTTCCGGCAACTCCCTGCTAACACAGCCAAAAGAAAATTTATCGTTTTCCAAAAATTCACCGCGAACAATCTTGCCATCCCCCTTTTCGGTTATTTGCACATTAACCTTGCCAAAACGAGCCGGATACTCAAAAGATAATCCAAGCATCGAGTCCGTAAATTTGAGTTTAGCCGACTCTATCAATTCAGCTTTTTTCTTTAATTCTTCATTTTCGGTTAAAAGGCTGGATTTTTCAGTCTCAATGCCGTCTATTTTATCTTTTAAATTAGAAATACGAGCCTCAAAATCTATTCTGGTTTGCCTGGCGCTATTTTGAATTTTTTCCACGCTTGTATTGGTATATTTTTTCTGCCAAGCATAAATAACGCTTCCCACCACCACAGCCGTAATTACCACAACAATAAAAGTAAATAATGGGCTTGTTTGCCTCTCGGGCTTCCTAGTGGAGGTCTTTTTCTCTGCCGCGGGCGCGGGCGCGCTGCTTAAAGAAGTTTTTTTTCTTAAAACCTTCTTAACTTTTTTTAGAGGCGGATTCCCAGAAGAGATGCCGCCACCTTCATTGCTAACGCTTATTTTTAATTCATTTGCCATAATTTGTTGATAATTAATTCAAAATATTCAATAACCAATATTCAATATTCATTGAGTCTGTCGCCAAACTTTCATAAAACTTTCAATGCTTAACCTCAAAATTAAACATTAAATGAATATTGAAATATTGAATATTGGATATTTTTTATTTTTTTTTAGTTTTAATCTTTATAGTTTTCGGTTTTGTCTCTATGGCTTTGGGGATGGATATTTTCAAAACCCCGTCTTCAGCTACAGCAGATGCTTTTTCCCCCACCACATGCGCCGGAAGCGGAATATTTCTATAAAAACTTCCACGCCTTATTTCTTTTTTATAATAATTTTTTTCTTCTACTTCGCTCTTTTTTTCACTTTCCCCCTTAATGCAAAGAACATCATTCTCAATAGAAATATCAACCTTATCCGGATCAATTCCGGCGAGCTGCGTTTCTACGATTACATTATCCTTATCTTCATACATATCAATAGCCGGCATAAAACCTAAGTTATTGCGCATGGTTGGCGCTAATTCGGAAAAAATTTTGTCCACATCTTCAAATGAATCAAAGAATGGGGACCACTTAATTAGTGATGTCATGCTTTTCCCCCTTTGACCGCGTGTTTTGTAAAAATTTCACAAAATCCACACAATCAAAAAATTAATTATTATAAAATTTAAAATTACTTAATACTTTTAATTAAATACTATATACTAACCTACTACCACCCTAGCTGGAATTATTACCTTACCCCTTAATTTATAACCGGGCTTTACTTCTTTTATAACCACTTCTTTTTTCTCTTCTTTTTCTTCAATTTTCTTGTCATGATTTTCTTCTTTCCTGTTATTATCTTCAACGGCTTCCATGGTGTGGATATCAAATTTTTCGCCCATAGTTTTAATTTCCTCCACCCCCTCTTTTTCCAAAATATCTTTGAATTGTTTTAAAACATATTTTACCCCCTCAAACCAAGGATCGGTTATATTATTATTGTTGTGTTCTACAGATATCTTTAAATTTTCATAAACCGGTAAAATTTCTAGCAAAATTTGTTCATTACTGTATTTTATAAACTCCATCCTTTCTTCCGTGCTCCGTTTTACTAAATTTTGATAATCAGCCAGAGCGCGCTTATATCTGTGTTCAAAACTTTCGTTGTCCAATAAATATTTTTCTATAATCTCTCTGGTGAATTCTCCCAAATCTTTTTGCAGCCATTCTTCAGGTTTTAACCATCTATACTTAACCCCCTCATCACTCAACTTTATTTTATCTGTTTTTCTTGCCCTGGCCTTATAATTTAAAAATATTAAATGCTTTTGATCTTTTTTATATTTCTCACCTAATTTCAAGCCCTCTGAAACACCCATAAATTCAATATTCTCAATTTTCATGTTTGTTTCTTCTCTAATTTCTCTTTCCACAGCATCCTTAATTTTTTCACCATATTCAATTTTTCCCCCCGGTACTGTATACTTATTTTCCCAACAAGGAGCCTTCATTAAAAATAGTTCATCTTTATCATTAAAAATAAAAACACCAACTACGACTCTGGGATATTTTTTTTCACTCATAATATATTCAATAACTTAAATTAATTAGATATTTTTTTATTAATATATTTAATTAATGCGATATTTTTTTTATAATCCATTCTCATGGGACCCAAAACACCAAACAGTCCAACATTATCTTCTGTTCTGTGTTTAGAAATAATCACGCTGCAAAAATTACCAAAAGGATTTTTGGAACCGATTAGGGTGTGAACACCTATATCAATCTCATCAAAAATACTATCAATCACTTCGTCCATGCGATCAATAACGGTGGATATGTCATGAATTAAGCTAAGCTCATTGAATTCTGGCTGTTGAAATAAGTTTGAAATTCCTGTATAGTATAAATTATTCCTATGAAATGCGCAAAATACGGCGCCGTCCGAAATTCTAGCTGTAACTTTTGCCGTTTCCTTGAGGCTTTGTTCGTCGGTATTTTGAAGTACGGAGCAAAAATGATCAGTAATCTGCTTGCTTAGCTTGGAATTTGAAAATTGTTCTAAGAACAAATTATACGCTTTTTCGGTTGGAACCCTTCCGGCAGAAGTGTGTGGCTGTATAATATATCCCTCGGACTCCAGCCAGGCTAATTCGTTTCTAGCTGTCGCCGGCGATATATCCAGATTATATTTTTCAACCAAAACACCCGACCCCACCGGCGTGCCCGTCTTGATATGCTCTTGTATTAAAATTTTTAAAATCAATTCCTTTCTTGAATCCATATAAAAATTTAAATGTATTTATATTATATATCTTTTGGCACTCAGGTGTCAAGAGTGCTAATAAATAAACAAAAAAACCCTAATTTTAAAGGAGTAAAACATGGTAGACACAAATCTCATGGACAGACTTTATGAAAAAATTAAAACTGAATTAAAAGGGCTTGAAGGCGAGGCTTTTGAGAAAAAAAAACGGGAAATTATTGAAGAATTTATTTCTCAATGTCCGGAAGATCAACAGGGGAAACTAAGAAAAAAACAAAAAGATTTTGACAAAAAAACACCGGAAGAAAAATTAGCATACTTACAAGCAATGATTCCGAAACAAAAAGAAAAACAAAACGATGCTTTAAAAACTTTTAATGAGGCTGAAAATAAAATTCAAACAGTACTTGAAGCTATAAAAAATATAAACATAGATGATATGAAGATAGAAATAGATAAAGTGGAAAATATACTAAAGAATATCCAAAAAAACTTAGGTAAATTAGAAAAAAAATAAAAAAATAAAAAAGCAGAAAAGAATCTGCTTTTTTCTTTGACTTTTAATATGCTTTACTTTATTATTTAAATTAACGGTCATTAACCACCATGAATTCTTGCATGCATTTACGGGAATAACGGGGTCACTTAATATGAAAAATAGTTATAAAAAAATAGCAGCAGAAGCCGCCAGAGAAGCCGGCGATAAATTATTGTGGTATTTTGAAAGACTCAAAAAGGGTGATGTAATTTCTAAGGCAAAACACGACATTGTTACTCCAGCCGATCTGGCTTCAGAAAAAATAATTTTGCGCGCCATCAAAAAAAACTTTCCTAACCACAACATATTATCGGAAGAAGGCGGACAGCAAAAAAAGAAAAATTCTGAATACTTGTGGGTAGTAGACCCGTTAGACGGCACTACAAACTTTGCTATGGGCAATCCCCTATTCTCAATTTCTATCGGACTCTTTAAAAATAACGAGCCCATTCTGGGTGTAATTTATGTGCCGATTTTAAACAATCTATACACAGCAAAAAAGGGAATTGGTGCTTTTTTGAATAATAAAAAAATTCAAGTGTCAAAAGAGGGAAAAATTTCCAACGCATTTCTCACCTTCTGTCACGGATCCCAAAGAAAAGACATAGAAAGAGCGACCAATATTCATAAAAAATTAAAACTTAAGGCTCGAGATATTAGACAAATCGGATCAGCGGCTATTGAATGCGCCTGGGTAGCCCAAGGAAAAGTAGAAGCAATAATTATCCCCGGGGTGCATGTTTGGGATATAGCGGCCGGCGCCTTGTTGGTTAGGGAGGCCGGGGGAAATGTAACAGACATCAATGGAAAAAATTGGAATATTTATAGTAACGGGATAATCGCCAGCAATAAAGCCATAAAAACAACTTTATCCAGGACAATTAAAAGTATTAAATAAAAAAACATTTTCATACAAGAAAAGCCAAAAAGGCTTTTTGAAGTCTCCGCCCAAAGCGGACACAGCACCTTTCCATGTCCGCCTCAGGTGTGGGCGTAATGAATAATGGAATAATAGTAAAAAATAATCCACCTTCGAGAGATCCCCCACAAGATGAAGCCATATAACAGATATGGGATTAAGGGGAAAATTCCTATAGAATAAAAAAGACTTAAATTTTTTAAGTCTTTTGTTTTATTTTCTAATTATATTCCATATCACTATCTTCTTTTACTTCTATCTTTCCATGGTCTATAAATTTAATCTGTTCAATTGATACCAAGCAGCGAATATAAATATCTGTTTTTCCAAATGATTTTACAGCCCAAGTATTGTAACCAGAACATGCCTCTTTTTTTATAAATTTCTCAAAATCTTTTTCCTCAAACCAAACCTCTACCATTCTTTCAGACATATTATCCCCCCTTGTTTTAATTTATAGGTTAAATATATAAAAAGACTACAACAATCAATAAAATAAGTCAAAGTTTCGTCAATAAATTGACTTTCGGTTTTTGTTCGTGTATAATTTAAAACATATGTGAATAACCTAAAAATTATTGTTAAACTTGCCATAAAAAGATATAATGCAATTATGTTGAAAGTTTAAAAAAAGCAAAAAACATGAAGAAACTTCTTAAAAAATATTTCGGATATGATCAATTTCGTCCCCTACAGGAAGAAATTATTAATAATGTTGTTAATAAAAAAGATACCTTTGTACTCATGCCGACCGGCGGTGGGAAATCTCTCTGTTTTCAGCTTCCCGCACTCAAGTTTTCCGGTATTACACTGGTTATCTCTCCCTTAATAGCTCTCATGAAAGATCAGGTTGATAATTTAAAAAAGAACGGTATTTCTGCCGACTTTCTGAATTCCACACAGAGTGAAAAAGAACAAAATGAAATCGGGCAAAAATTAAAAAATAACGAAACTAAATTGTTATATGTAGCACCAGAGAGACTGGCACTTCCTGGATTTCAAGAATTCTTAAAAACTTTAAATATTAACCTAATCGCCATTGATGAAGCCCATTGTATATCCGAGTGGGGTCATGATTTTCGTCCAGATTACAGAAATCTAAAAATACTCAAAAATATTTTTCCGGGCACTCCGATTATTGCCCTTACTGCCACAGCAACACCAAGAGTACAGGAAGATATTGTTGGTCAACTATCCCTGCAAAAAGCCAAAATATTTATTTCCAGCTTCAATCGGGAAAATTTAAATATTTCTATAATCAACAAAGAAAAAGCTTTTAACAAACTTACTAATTTACTTGCGGAATATAAAAATAAGTCCGTAATTATTTATTGTTTTAGCCGCAATGATACTGAAAAAATAACAGAAAAATTAAATAAACTTGGATTCAATGCGCTTCCCTATCACGCCGGACTAAACGCAGAAATACGCAAAAAAAATCAAAACATGTTCATTAAGGATAGCATAAATATTATGGTAGCAACCATCGCTTTTGGTATGGGCATTGATAAGCCCGATGTCCGGCTGGTGGTGCACTACACCTTTCCCAAAACACTGGAAAGTTATTACCAAGAAATTGGCCGTGCCGGACGAGACAATCTGCCCAGTGAGTGCGTGATGTTCTATACTTATGCTGATACGCGCAAGCATGAATTTTTTATCGGTCAAATCAATGATAAAAAAATGCGCGAAACCGCGCAAAATAAATTAAATGAGGTGCTCGAATTTGCCGAAGGCAATGTCTGCCGCAAAAAACATCTACTTAAGTACTTCGGTGAAGAACTGCATGAAAATTGCAACACCTGTGATGCGTGCTTGACTGACGAAGAAAAATTTGATGCTACCGTAATTGCCCAAAAAATAATTTCTGCTATCCTGCGCACAGAGGAACGATTTGGAAAAAATCATATTATTGATGTCTTACTTGGTAAGAATACCCAACAGATTAGGAGATATGGGCATGATAAAATAAGCGTATTCGGGATTGTTAATAACATAAACAAGGATAAATTAGCTCAAATCATCAAATCCCTTCTGGATCTAAACCTGATTCAAAAAAGCACCGGACAATACCCCACCATCTCTATTACCAATAAAGGAAAATTATTTATTAAAAATAAAGAAAAGTTAGAATTGAACAAACCGCGCCAAGATAAGTTTAGCGACAAAAAATTAAGTATAGAGGTTGAATACGATACTGCCCTTTTTGAAAAACTAAGAGTAATACGCAAACATATTGCAGAACGGGAAAACATACCGCCATTTATGATCTTTGGTGATAAAACTCTGCATCAAATGGCGCACTGCCTCCCTGCTGAAAAAAATACTTTTTCTAGTCTTTATGGTGTAGGTGAACTAAAACTACAAAAATATTCTGATATTTTTATCAAAGAAATTAAAAAATATATAAAGGAAAATAATATAAATATTAAAAAAATACAAAACTCTCAAAAAATGAATCGCCAATTGCACGATGTAAATAATGTCGTCAATCAAAAGTACTACCAAACAACAATAGAACTCTTACAAAAGAAAACTAATTTAAAGAATATCGCCAAACATCAGAATCTAAAAGTAAGCACCATTGTAAATCATATCGAAAAAATAATAGACGATGAAATAAATATTGATCTGGAATATCTTAAACTTCCCCGCGATAGATTTGAATCTATAAAAAAAGCCTTCACAACCTGCGAAGACGAAAAACTAAAACCAGTATTTGAACTATTAGACGGCAAATACGATTATGATGAAATCCGATTGGTTCGCGCCCTACTTAACACACAAATCACCTCCCAATAATCACCACAAACTCCCCCCGTTGCTCGTCTTTATTATTCTTAATTTTCTCGATTATTTCTTCCAAATCACCTCGATAAACCGTCTCATGCATCTTGGATATTTCCCGGCAAACCACCACCGAAGTTACCGGAATTCTTTTTTCAGTTTTATCTTTATAATTTCCCCTTTCTTCCTGTTTCTCATTTTCTTTTTCAATTTTTCTATTAGCCTCATTTATCTCCTCTAGAAATTTTATAATTCTATGCTTTGACTCATAAACCACAACAGGATAAACACTATCTATTATTTTATTTATAAAAGTTTGTCTACCCTTTTTATGCGGCGGAAAACCCATAAAAACAAATTTATCCGTGGGTATCCCGGAAATAGACAAAGCGGCGGCTACCGCCGATGGACCGGGTACCGACTCAATCTTCACTTCACCATCAAACCTCTCCAACACCGCCTGCACTAATTTTCCGCCAGGATCGGATATTCCCGGCGTACCGGCATCCGATACCAGCCCCAAATCCTTTCCCTGCTTCAATAAACCCAGAATATAATCAATTTTTTTAATATCTGAATGCTGATGATAAGAAATGGTTGGGGTGTGAATATTATAATGATTTAAAAGTTTTTGAGTAACACGCGTATCTTCACATAAAATAAAATCAACTTCGCTTAAAATGCGAAGCGCCCTGAGGGATATATCTTCCAAATTTCCTATTGGGGTTGCGATGATATACAGCATAAACTAAAAGTTAAAAGTGAAAAACTAAAAATAATAACTCAAAGTTCAAAACTTTTTATACAACTATTTTTGTTAATTTTAATTTTTAACTGTTGTTTTGGTTTTTCGTTCTTAATTTTTGGCTTAAATCTCATCTTTCCTCTCCCTAACATATTTAGTCCATTCTTCAGCTACTGTTATAAATATCTTAAAAGGGGCTTCAATGATGACATCCATTATAAAAACAAAGACATTTATTTTGGAAAATTTTTCAGAAAGCCATTTTCCTGCTTCAATAATCGGAACATAAAAAAAGTCTATTAAGAGGGTTAAAAATTTTTCCTTAGATTCTAAAACCATTAATTCACGCGCTCCCTTGCGAATACGAATACTGAAAAAACTAACAAAGGCCAAAAAGAATAAAAATATCACCATACTTACCCAGCTAAAATTTATTTTGTCTAATGCCCAAATTATGGCACCAAAAGATAAAAAGAAGGTCACAGCATAAATTAAACCAAAAATAGTATGAAGCACAGCACTTCTTTTGGCTGGTTTGCGAAGTTTATGCTTTATTTCTTCTTGTTTTTCTAAAAATATCACACCTTCTATTCCACTCACCACCTTAACGGAATTATCATCTGATGGAAATTTTGTAAAAAGTACAACAAAAAACAAAAGAATGGCCGGAAAGGCAATGTTAATTAAAAGAGAGAAAGCATTCAATTCTTCTCCAAGCCATTTATTAGCCGGCACCTCCAGGGCAATCGCGAAAACCGATTTAGTAATAAAAATATAAATGATACTCCTGATAGCCGCTCTCCATAATTTTTTCCTAACTTCTCCATACTTTTTCTTGCAAACCTTTTTTATGGATCTATCCAGGGCCTTTGGATCATTTTTAAAACTGGTATATACATCTTCTGGGTTTTCCTCTATGGCATCAACAAGCATGGAAAAGAAAACAGTATAACGACTAATAATACGATTTAACTGTCCAGCTAATGGATGATTAATTTGTTCTTGAATTTTATCTTTTAAGTCTATAATATTTTTTGCCACACTCTCTACAGCTCTTTCATCACACCCGCTCCAGCCGCGATTATAATATTTAAAAAGAATGTGACTCATCATACCTTGGTCAAATTTCAAAAAATTTCTATAAATACCGATAAATATCTGAATCTTTCGATCATCTTCATATGGTGAATTTTTTGGTAAAGTAATGCCGCCAGCCAAAAGCTCAAACATGTAATCAACCACCGTTAAGTCCACTCTGCTTCTTCCTAAATTTTCTTCTATATCACTGGCAAGAAGTGCAATAATCCATTTAACAATTTCATTTTTTTCGTTAATTTTTAAATCCTTAAATTCTATTAAAAAATATTTCTTTAAAATTAAATATTTATTAATTATTTTACTAATTTCATTAATCTTGGATTCCGGTATTTTATTATTCGGTAAATATGCAGCGCTGATTAATTCAGTAATCAGGTGCTTAGATATTTCGGGAATATTTAATTCCTTGGATATTACCTCAGTAATCTTTCCTTCTATTACAATTTGTCTTCTTAGAATACGTTCAATGGCATTTTTGCGAAGCAGATACTCTTCTTCATAATCAACCATATTGCGAATTTTTTCATAATAAAAAGACATTTTGGAAACTAGTTCCGAAACTTTAATTTTTGGTATTTCATCATCATCTTTTTCCTCTTGATTCTGTTCGTGATAAATGACCTGAAAAAGCCTTTTAGCATTTTCAGAAAGAGTGAGTGACTGATTTGATTTTCTTGAAAGAGTGGGGCTGGGCATATGTTTTGGTTGGGGAAGTTTATAAAATCTGGAGTCGCTTTACGACATTTATTCATCTTCCGTTACTACTTTTATTTTGGTTTTGCGATAAATCCTTTGTACGGGTTGCTGTTTTTCTTCTGATTCCTCATGATGTTGGCGATTATGTTCTCCGTGTTCATATTCATGCTGTTTTTTATTGTCCCATTCTTCCTCAACTCCTTCCGCACCAGCACCATGAAAACTAGTTTCAATTACCTCGTGAATCTCTTTTCTATAAGCTGTATACTCAAGAGCTTTTCGCACCTTTATCAACTCCATTAAAATTGAACCGCTTACAAATAAGGCGGCGGCTACGCTAATCATTATAAATAGTGTCATATTTATTTAATTAAATTTTTAATTTTATAAATAATTTTCTAATTTCTGATTTTTAAAAATTTTAATTTGTGATTATTCAAAAATTAAAAAATTACATACTTAATTATACTATTTATTTATCAATAAATCAAAATCATTATTAGTAATTCCAACACCCAAATCTTGCATTATTCCAAAGGCATCATGGGGACGATTCAAAAAATAACGCTCTCCGTTTTCCGGATTTATGTACCAAGCTTCGCCATTTTCCTCTACCTGCAAAAATATCTTACCCAGATGAATATCAATAAAATCATCTTCAATTAAGATATTATCATTATTTTTACCATTTTCTCTAAATTTTGTCAAATTATTATTAGAAATACCTATTCCCTGAGAACGCATCACGGAAAAAGCTTCGTTGGGCGAACCCAAAGAAAACATCTTGTTTAAAATAGGGTGGATGTAATAAGCTCTGCCCAAATCCTCTGGTTTGACAATAATCCTGCCACGCAACTTATTTAAAATTGGTGATGTATAAACTTTTATATAACTTGTTTGAGTAACATCAATTTTTATAATCGACCTAACGCCAATATTCACATTCATGGCCACACCATCTTGTTGAATCTTATCACCCGAAGATATCACAAATAAAACACTTCCCTGATAACTACCAATATCAGCATTTTCCGGTACTAAAACTTTCAATTTAATATTATGCAGCTCCTCTCCTTTTAAAAATTTAAGGCTTGAGTCGGAATCAAACTTTATCCAGTCATAAATATCGGATTCATCAACTGTCGCCTTAATATTATATGGCACATCAACGCACCACCTGATTAATTTTATATCACATAACAAATTATCTCCGGTCGTTACATCTGAAAAATTAATAATAGGCGGAACAATTTTGATTCCAAAATCATTACAATCCGCCAAGACTGGTTTTCGGCTTAAGCTGAATAAAAAAATTAACAATAAAATAACAAATTTAAATTTCATAAAAATAAGCTTTTTTTTCTTTTTTGAATTTCTTACCGCTTCTTTGGAACAATTTTTGATTTTTAGATAAAAAATCAAATCTTCCTTTTCGGTCTTCCAGATTTATTTCTTTTTTAATTTTAAGCACCGGCATATTGAATCCGGTGCTTATTACTAATGCGCCGGGCTTGCACTCAAATTTAAATTTACTGTCTACCTGCCTTATTCCATCTGGATCTAAATGGCTATATATCAAATCTGCTTCTTTCACATTTACTCGATGTATTTTTTGATAGGTTACCTTTATTCTTGTTCTTCTTATTAATCCTTGAATTTTAGAAATAATATATGGAAAAACGTTGTTTTCAACTGCTATAAGCTCTGCATCCGGATACCTTTTTTCCAAAGCATGAAAAAATCCGGATCGTCCGGTGCTAAAAGCTATAAATTTTGGATTTTTTTTATTAATTTTTATTTCACCCAAAAGCTGTTCTACCACCCATGGACGCGACGGCAAAAAAGGAGCAAAGCCTCTAAGTAATAAATCGAAAATGATAATAGTAATAAAATAAACAACAGGCGCTATTACTATGCCATAAATAATAAAATCTTGCATAAAAAATATTAATAAATAATTATACCTATATTTTACATTAAATAAACATTTTTTCCAATTAAAATTTTCAAATTCATTTAAATGTGGTATAATAAATATGTACTAAAATTACGAAAAATTATATGAATCAAGAAAATAATAAAGCATTACCACACCAAAAACACGATGTTAGGCCGGAAGAAATCATAGAACACACCCAAGAACCACCAAGTGCCATGCACTGCGATATCCATACCACGGCTGAAAAAATAACCGATAAAAAGAATTATGACTCGCTTAATCTTACTCCGAAACTAGAAACAGAATTTCGCACGGCACAAATTAAACAAGAAAAACTCATAAAATGCCAATCATACAAACAAGCAGAAGAACCTGTTAAAAAGAAGGAATCATTTTTTGCTAAAATATTCAAAAAATAAACCCCAGCCATTCCCGCACCGCGGAGCAAACTTTTTCAACTAATAATAAATTAAATAAATAATCCGCCCAGGGCGGACGATTCAACTTTATGTCAAAAGCAGAAGAAAAGAAATCAACTACAAAAAAATGTTGTTGCTGCGCAGATAGCGCAAAAAAGGTATGCAATGACATTCACAAACTTGGAGACAATCTAATCTCCATGGTTAAAACCGCAAAAACAAAATACGAAAAAGCTGATAATAAAACCAAAAAGGCAGTAATAGCCGGAATAGCCGGAGCCGCTGCCCTAATCGCGGGAGCAATTGCCCACAAAAAAAATAAAAAATAAAAATCATTAAAACATTTAATAATTAAAGAATTCGGAAATATTTCCGGATTTTTTAATTGACAATAAGGTATATAAAATATAAAATTATATTATAATCAAACCTTAACAAAGGAAAAAAATCATGTCTTATGTTCTAGATGCCTGCCCTAATTGCAAAAAAGAAACAATGTATCACCCCAATCCTTTTTATCTTCATATTTGCGAGCACTGTAAATATGAATGTACTTTAAAAGACCTAATCACAGCTGTAGATAAAGATAAAATAGAAAAAGAAATTCAAAAATTAAAACGATTATTAGAAAATTATCCACATATCCAAAACGGAAAATTAATAGAAAAATTTTCGATAACTGAAATCTCTTTAACGGATAAAATAACATAATGTTAATATCTGAAAAAAATAAAAGACCACTCCTAAAAGGTGGTTATTTTTTTGACTAAAATAAATATTTGTGATTAAATAATAAATTATGAACCTTAACAAAAAAGGTAAAAAATGAAAACTAAAAAACCTAAACACATGGTAAACACATGGCAGTAAGACCAATTACAAACAAGGGGGAAATAATGTCTCAGCTTGTAGATGTATGCCCAAAATGCAAATATGAAATAAGTGTTTGTGGAAATATGCATATCTGCGACTTTTGCGGCCATTATTGCGGATTAAGAGATTTGATTATTGCCATAGATAGATATATGGTAAAAAAAGAAATTAAAATGTTAAACGCGAAACTCTCATGCTCTCAAAAACCAAACCCAGAAGAAAAAGAAAAAATAAAAAATAAGATAAAAAATTTAAAAAAAATGTTTAAAGAGTTGGGGCATACCAGATATGGCAAGTTAATAGAGAAAAACTCCACCGATGTGTCATAATAAGAAAAAGCAGAGATCAATTTCTCTGCTTTTTAAATTATAGATTATTTAAATTTATTTCTTTTTTGCTCTAAGCATTGTTTCTTGTAACTTTTTCCCAAATAACAAGTATTGGGCTAGCTAAAAATATTGAAGAATAAGTACCAATAAATATACCAATTGATAAGGCTAGCACAAAATCTTTAATTGAATCGCCTCCGAAGAAAAAAATTGCCAATAAAACCAAAATGGTAGTAAAAGATGTATTAATCGAACGGGTAATAGTGTCATTAACACTGGTGTTGATTGTTTCCTCAAAGTTATCGTCGCTCTTAGGTAAATTTTCTCGCACCCTATCAAACACCACAATAGTATCATTTACCGAATACCCAAGTACGGTAAGAATAGCGGCTACAAAAGGAGCATTAACTTCTATTCCATAAAATCTTCCTAAAACAGCAAAGGCCCCAACAACAATAATCACATCGTGAAACAGGGCAATAATAGCCGAAATCCCATATTTCCATGAAGCAACCGGCCTAGAAACCTTTCTAAAAGCCCAAGCAATATACAACACAATAACAATCAAAACTATCACAATCGCTGTTATTGACTTTCTTCTTAATTCTTGTCCAATGGTTGGTCCGACAGCATCATAACGAAGCTCTTCTACATTAGAAGCATCGATTTCTTTGGTATTCAAGAAGGCCTTCTGATCTGCCTCGCCTTCTGTATCTACTAATCCTCTATCTACTAATCCTCGTAATCTTTTTAATACTTCCTGGTGCTTATCTTCACTGATATTTTGAAAGCGTAAAATAGTTCCCTGATCACCGACATTTTGTGTAATCAAACTTCCCAAATCAAGATCTTCTACTGCTTTTTGCACATCATTAATGGCTGGTCGTTCATTTTTAAACCGAACCTCCAAAAGACTTCCTCCGGTAAAATCAATACCAAATTTAAGCCCCCATATAAACAAGGCTATTATTGAAAGTGCCACTAAAATTGTTGATATCGTAATCCATATCCCTCTTTTTTGTATTATTTGATACATAGTATTTTAAACTAAGAGCTAAAAGCTAAAAGCTAAAAGCTGCTGAAATCGCTTGCGCGACATTTATTATTTAATTATTTTTAAAATCTTTTTAGATAAACTCAAACTGGTTGTGGCGATAAATTTGTTTTCATCTACCTTTATTTTTTTTGAACCATCAAAACCAATAATTGATCCGCCAGCTTCTGTAATTATTAATTTACCGATAATTGCTTCATGCTTATCATCATCATTATTTAAAACACACTCAATTTTACCAGAAGCCAGCAGGCAGTAATCAAGAGTCGGACACCAATTATCCAATATTCTAGATACATTGTTGTCGTATAATTTTTTTCCAAATTTTTTTCTGGTCTCGGTCATGGTGCTATATCCGGCCACAAGTGCCACAACTGAAGAATCTATATATTTCTTTTTATTAACAATTATTTTTTTATAATTTCTATAAGCGCCATTCCCGCGCTTAGCATAATATGTTTCATTTAATATTGGGTTATAAACACATGAAAAAATTTCTTCATTATTTTCCATAAGTCCGATAGCAACCGCAAAATAAGGAATACCAAGTGCAAAACTATTAGTGCCATCCAGAGGATCAATTACAAAAGTATAATTTGAACCATTTTTAAAACTTCCTGATTCCTCTGCTAGAATATTATACTTGGGAAAATTTTTATTTAAAATATTTAAAATCTTCTTCTCCGCGTTTATATCTACTTTTGTACAAAAATCACCGCTAGTAGTCTTTCTGTGTGTCTTCAGGGCTTTTCCAAAACCATCTCTCGCAATTTTCCCAGCTTCGTGCGCCGCATAAATTATACATTTTTCTCTGTCGGTCAATAACATATTTAAATATATATCTGTCTGCCAAACAGACAAACAAATTATGAATTACGAGACTTCACTCCTATTAACCATTTTTTGTTTTCCATCCAGCTGCCGCTCAAAATCTGTAAAAATGTCTTTGTTACTATAATTGCCGAAAACATAGAAATACAAACCCCCAAAAACAAAGTAATCGCAAAACCCTTCACTATACTAGTAGAAAACCAAATCAAGATAATACAGGTCAGAAGCGTGGAAACATTTCCATCACGGATTGATGGCCATGCCCGATCAAAAGAATCATTAATAGCAAGACTTAATGGCTTGCCGTTCTTAAGCTCTTCTTTCAGTCTTTCAAATATCAAAACATTAGCATCAACCGCCATTCCAATTGAAAGAATAAATCCGGCAAGTCCGGCAAGTGTAAGCGTTACAGAGAATATTTTAAATATTGCGAGCACTAAAATACCATAAATAGTAAGAGATATTACCGCTATTACCCCAGGAAGGCGATAAAACAAAACCATAAATAAGGCTACAAGCAGAAGACCCAACAACCCCGCCTTGAGAGATTCGGCCATTGAAGCTTTTCCCAAAGTAGCACCGACAGTCTGTTGATTTATAAGTTCAATTGGTACCGGAAGCGCCCCAGCATTCAATCTTTGTGCTAACAGTTTTGCCTCTTTAATGTTAAAACTGCCGGAAATTACAGCTCGGCCCCCAGTTATTTTACTGTTTACCGTCGGTATGCTGATTGGATAATTGTCTAAAAATATTGCTACCGGCTTGCCCACATTTCTCTCTGTAATTTCTGCAAACATATCTGCTCCCTCTGAATCAAACTCCAAACCAACTTCCGGATTATTGGTGTTTGGATCAAATTGAACCAAGGCACGATCCAGATTCTTTCCTGTAAGCTCTGTATTCTCCCAATCTTTTTCATCGCCAATAATATCCTTTTCAGTTATTGTCCTAAGGAAAATATGACTAATATTGTATTCTTCTATATCTCTTTCTTCTTGTTTATATATCAAATGATATCCAAATTCGGTTTCTACTATATCAGAAATTGTTCCGTTTCCTTGATTAAAAACAGCATCAGAAAAGGGCTTTACCATAGAAGCTCTATCAAACCAACCCAAATCTCCCCCACTTGGTCCGCTTGGACCGGTAGAATTTTCCCGAGCCAACTTGGCAAAATTTTGCGGGTTTGCCTCTGTTTTGAGTTTATTAACCTTTTCCATGGCCTCTTCTTGCGTTAAACCGCTCTCACACGAATCAATTCCTTCATAACAAATTAAAATATGTGCTGCTTTTATTTCTTTTTCCGTTTCTGCTTCATTGAAGGGGTTGGTTTTCTTTCTTTTTTCGTTAAGCTTGATAATCTCATAACCATTTGATGCTGGTACTATATTGTGGGTATATTCACCAGGATTTAAACCCTCTATTTCCTTGATAATATCTGCGTGCTCTTTTTTTGTAATCCATCCAAAATTTCCGCCATTTTCTTTAGTATTTGTATCATCACTATATTCTTTTGCTAATTCAGCAAAATCGCCACCGGATGATAATTTTTCCAAAATTTCTGCACCCTTTTCATTGGCTTGTTTGTTTATTTCATTCATCTGCTGTCTTTCCTCTTCTGTTAGTTCGCGCAGTTGTTCTATTTGTTCCTTAAACTCAAGCAATGGAGTCTCTCCAATCATTTTAATCGCTTCATTCACATCTTTGATTCCGGCAAGTTCGGCAATTACTCGGTACTCTTCTCCGGAAACATTGGTTTGAATATTCGGCTCACTAACTCCAAATACATTTACTCTTCGTTCTATTACATCGCGTACCCCCTCCAGGGCGCTGACCTTATCCTTGTCGGCAATATTTGACATATCAGCCTTATAAACCAGGTGGCTTCCACCCTGTAAATCAAGCCCCAATCTAAAAGGAACTTCTTTTACTTTTGGTAAATTAATAGAGTATCCTGTTTTATTCGCTACCCAAGTCGTTCCTCGGTTATAATAATCCCCGGCATCAATCAAGCCCCCTATAACTATCAAGATAATTATGAGTAAAAAAATACGCCAAATCTTTCCCCTCTCACTTGGCTGAAACAATTTTTGCACTATATTTTCGGACATAATAATTTTAACTCAAAATGCAAAATTTTCCACCTGAAGCGGATCAGCCAAAATAATAAATTAATTATTGCCGGCTGAAAAACCAAAAATTGCAGATTGAATATATTTATATTATAAGTTTTAATTAAAAATAAACAACCTTAAAAAAGGCAGTTATTATAATATATAATAAACCATAATAAAATAAAAATCAATTGACAAAACACGAAATATATATCATTTAAAAAACCCGTCTTTTAACGGGTTTTTTGTTTAAAACTTATAGGGCGCCATCTATTACGCTGCCGCCAATTTGTCCACCCAAATCCTGAATAAAACCAAGCGGTTTTTTGTCTCTACGCAATATTGCCGGTCCTAATTTATCTTCGGGCTTATCTTTGTAAATAATCAAGTTATCCTTTACGATAAACATGCCGGATACCGACCAATCCCTGGTCTTGTTTACCCTTTTAAATCCTAGCCAGTCTTTCCAAAAAGCTCCGGTACCCTCGGCAATTCTTTCTTGTTCTATGCCTCTTTTTTCAAAAAATATGGTGCGAACTCCACTTGGTGCATTCTTACATTCTTCAAAAAACTCAGTTCTTACCAAAGGAACTCCATCGGGGCAAATACTCTTCATGGTAGTTATATGTCCAAACCTTTTTATGGTGATATTTTGGATATTAAATCCGATTCTTTCTAATTCCTGGACGGTTGTAACACCAGGCTGTACCAAATCATATGCCCTTAACACTTCTTCAAAAGTATTCCACTGAGCTGACATCAGTGTTTCTTCTGAAGATGGTAAAAGATGCTTGCCACTGCAGCTTACAAGCACTGAAGAGCAAATAAATACAAAAATCATTAAAATCCAAATTCGTTTTTTCATAACCACTACTCCTTTTTCTTACATTCCTAAGTTTTTTTATTTATATTTTTTTAATTCTAAAATTCAATAAAAATCGAAAGATAATCCGTTAAAATATAAATAAAGGTTAATAAAAAATTTTAAAACTTTAAAGTACAAATCTATATTTATATACTTCTTAACACATATTTTCAAAGAAGTCAATAACCAAGTAACCGCTTAAATTGACAAACAAAAACCAAAATGATAAGATTTTTTCAACGCTAACGGCAATCGGGCTGTGGGCGCAAATTCTCTTAAAATAAGAGATTTATAAGGAGGTAGGCGATGACCAAGGAAAAAATCATTGCGAACCGATCCGAGCTTATAAAAGCTCTGGGGCGTGTAAATGAATTATGTCGAAGATTAGAGGAAGCGGGAATGGTAATGGATAACGATCTGCAAGCTATTATTGATGACTCTGAACTGTGTACACGGTTTGTGAATTTATTACAAGCAAATAAATCCAAATCATCCCCTAAATCACCTATCGTCAGCGACATTTTGTTTAAAGTAGCAAAGGGGATTGAAGCTCTGGAAAAAGAAGGTTTAACATTTAATGACCTGCAAATTCCGATTGATAACCCTGAAAAAAGAAAAGAGCTGATTAAGCTTTTGCAAAAAAGACACAAAAGTACCCCTTCAGAAAAAAAGTTCATTAAAAAGACAAAGGAAATAAAAATGGATAATATAGGCGTGTTAGAAGAACATTCTTTGTGGTATAAGTACAAATCGCAGGTTTGGCTGGAAAAATCAAAACAAAATATCCTTGTACATAACATCATGAGAATGATTAGGGGAATTCACAATATCAGAGAATTGCATTATTATTCCGCACCAATTACATCCGGCATGGTCTTGTATAAACTTCGCCTTGAAAAACCAGAAGAAGATATTGGTAAATTAATCAGTCTGGCAATACCCATAAATCAACAAAAAAGCTATAAAAGATTTATGGAATATTGCAGAAAATTAAATTATCCCAGTATTTTCCCTCCGAGTTTAACTCCAATTAATATTGAAATGGAACAAACCCATTTCCAGGCCCTTTGGCTGAGCGTCATTGCGGAAAAATGCACAGATCATCCTCTTGATACGGGATGGGAATTTTCCAACGGAGGCTGTGAAGAATTTGTACATAGCTGGCAGCTGAAGCTCGGCCTTCCTAGACATCCGAATCTTTTATTTTTTAATACTAAAGAAGATGAGGAACTGTCCAGAATTAGAATGCGCAATATCAAAACTTATGACCACAAAGGTAATTATATTTCACTAAACGAAGGTTACAAAAAAATGGAAAAATCCCTTTCCTGGATCCATGAAAACGGCTTTGAATCTCCAAAAATTGAAAATTGCCTTCATCTCCTGGAATGGACCGGAAATATGATAGAAAAAGGATTTTACCAATAATGCCTGAAGTATTCAAAGTATATCCAGGTTTTAATAAAAAAAAATTAAAAATTATAACCTTTTACGCCAAAGGCGGAAAAGAAAATCTGGAAGAATTAAGAGCTCTTGTTTACAAATATAAAAACAAAAATATCGGCATAAAAATGATAGGCAAAATAAGTATAATGAGCCATTTCGGCGAATTATTAATGATAAACAAAATACCATCCATACTTATCAAAACGAATTAAAAAAAACAGAATCAAAAATGATTCTGTTTTTTAATTTTATCTTTAATGTTTTTATTTTGATTCAAATTTCTAATACAAAATTTCTTTATAATCATTTTCCTTCTTCAAAATAAATTGCAGTATCTCTCTTTAGTGCGTCTAGGCATTTCTGTAATCTTATACTTAATTTCTCACTTAATAGTGGTAACGCTTCGGAAATTTTCATAAATCTATATTCGATAATTTCTTTTCCGTCCAATCTAATCTTCTTAACCTCTCCTTCATTTAATCTTCCGCCAAAGAAAATGAATTGTAAACTTTCTCCTTTTTCGTCAATATTTGATGTGTACCCAACACATAAAAATCTTACCTCTTCTAAATTTATTCCAATTTCCTCTTTTACTTCTCTGATACACGCACCCCCGGGAGATTCATTTTTATCAACAACCCCGCCAACTATTGACCAGTGATTCTTATAACTAGGTTTTACAATAAGAATTTCATCATTTTCGTTCAAAATCAAGGCTCCGACACCCATTCGCTTTTTTGGTAAATTTTTATAATATTCACTGCTCATATATTTTAATTTTCTTTATTGTGGGTTATTTTCCGCAACATTTCTTATATTTTTTTCCGGATCCACACGGACAAGAATCATTTCTTCCCACCTTGATACCGTCTTCGTTTTTTAATTTTTTAGCTACCATATCTCTGGCGTTATTATCTTTAAGTCCTCCATCCATTGGTCCTGCGCCACTGGGCATTCCCGTTAATCCGGCAGGCAGGCCCGAGAAGGAAGATGTTCCTTTTTCCATTGTTTTTTGCGGTGCACTGAAACTGCTTATCCTGTCCGCAAGGCCAGGAGCCGCAAAACGGTGCATCTGCTCTTCGGCGGTAATTCCCAATTTATACACACCGTAAACAACTTCTTTTTGTATTAAACTATTAAGTTCGTTAAATAATCGAAATGCCTCTTTTTTATATTCAACTAATGGGTCCCTCTGTCCATACCCCCGAAGACCTATCCCTTGACGCACAGAAGACATAGCTTCCAGATGCTCAATCCACAAAGTATCAATAGAGCGAATCAAAATAGATTTTTCAATTTCCTTCCAATCTAAACCAATCTCCTCGGCTCTTTCTTTTATCTTCTTATACTTCCCCTTAGACAAATCCACTAGATACTCAATGATTTGGGTACGTGCCTTTGCTTTATCAAGTTTTCCGTTTTCGGCATATTGGTCCAAATTTTCTTTTATTTTTTCCTCTACTGTAAAAATGGTTGACACCACTTCTCTAATTTCCTCCAAATTCCAATCGGATATTTTATCTTGAGAAGTATGAAAACCAACCACTTGTTCAATTTCATTTTCTACCATTCCCAACACAATATCAGATAAATCATCTTTTTCTTCCCGATTGTCTGCTTTATAAATAATATCAAACCTCTTTTTATAAATCGTTTCCCGATGCTTATTGATTACATCATCATATTCCACTAAGTGTTTTCGGATATCAAAATTATTTCCTTCCACCTTGGTTTGCGCTGATTCAATTGATTTGGATATCAGCTTATTTTCAATCGGCATATCCTCCGGAACCCGGAGAGTGGTCATAATACTTTTCATGCGATCCCCGCCGAAAATCCGCATCAAGTCATCTTCGGCAGACACGAAAAACTGCGAAGATCCTGGATCGCCCATACGACCGGCGCGCCCGCGAAGCTGATTGTCAATTCGCCTGGACTCATGGCGTTCTGTGCCGATTACATGTAGACCACCCAGTTCTAGTACTCTTTTCTGCTCCTCCTTGTTAACCGGATCTCCCCCTAGAATAATGTCCACTCCCCGACCAGCCATATTGGTGGCAATAGTAATCACACCCGGTTTTCCGGCCTGTGCAATCATCTTTGCTTCTTTTTCATGGTTTTTAGCGTTCAAAACCTGCGGCTGTAACCCATTTTGCTCCATAAATCGCGCTAAAAGCTCATTTTTTTCAATGGATACTGTACCAATTAAAACTGGTTGTCCTTTTTCATGTCTTTCTTTAACATTCTGAATAATTGCTTTGAATTTTCCAATTTCAGATTTATATATTAAATCATTGAAATCTTTTCTAATGTTTGGTTTGTGCGTGGGAATAATCACGGTTTCCAAATTATAAATCTTAGAAAATTCCTCGGCTTCAGTTGCTGCTGTTCCAGTCATACCAGCAAGTTTTTCGTACATTCTAAAATAATTTTGAAAAGTAATGGTAGCGAGTGTCTCTGATTCTCTTTGTATCTTTACACCCTCCTTGGCTTCAATAGCCTGATGCAAACCCTCACTATAGCGCCTGCCATGCATTAGTCTTCCCGTAAATTCATCAACAATTATTACCTCTCCATCCTTAACTACATAATCCCGATCATATTTAAAAAGAACCTGCGCCTTTAAGGCTTGCTCTATGTGATGTACTTCCCGCACCCCTCCGGTAGTATAGATATTATCAACACCTAGCCATTTTTCCATTTTTGATATTCCCTCATCGGTTAGGGTGGCCGCTCTCATTTTTTCATCAATATTATAATCTTCATTTTCCTTAAGCCTTCCCACTAGTTGCATGAATTTATTATACTTATCAGTGGATTCTTCTGCTGGCGCGCTAATAATCAAGGGGGTACGAGCTTCATCAATCAAAATAGAATCAACCTCATCCACAATCGCATAATACAATTTTCTTTGAGCCATTTTCTCTAAACTTGGCACCATATTGTCGCGCAAATAATCAAAACCGAATTCATTGTTAGTGCCGTATAAAATATCGCAGGCGTAAGCTTCTTTTCTGGAAACAGGTCGAAAATGCTTTAATCTTTTATCATACTGAGAATCATCTATAAATTCCGGATCATACTGCAAAGCGGAGTCATGAATCAAAACTCCGGTAGTAAGCCCCAATAGGTGATAAACCGGTGCCATCCATCCGGCGCCTACGCGCGCCAAATAATCGTTTACTGTAATTAGTTGCACCCCCTCGCCGGTTAAAGCATTTAAATAAAGCGGCGTGGTGGCCACCAAGGTTTTTCCCTCCCCCGTCTTCATTTCCGCGATCTGTCCGCGATGCAAAACTATCCCACCAATCAGCTGTACATCATAATGGCGTTGTCCCAAGACTCTTTTCGCGGCCTCTCTTACAGACGCAAAGGCTTCCGGCAATATTTCATCCAAGATTTCCCCTCTCTTATCTGTGTTATTTTTTAATTTTTCCTGCCATTTTCTGGTTTTTTCTTTCAACTCCTCATCTTTTAACTTCTCCAAACCTTCTTCAAAACTATTAATTTTGTCAATTACGGTCTGCATAGACTTCACAATCTTCTCATTTGGATCTCCGAATATTTTACTTAAAAATTTCATAAACTTCTCATAACTCGTAACGCATAGCTCATAACAAGCACTTTTGTTATTATGGGTATCAACGAAAAATCTTATTAAAACGCGCTAACTAATCCTAATTTCAAGAGAGTCTTCGTCTTTTTCGCTCCCCAGAATAACATCAGAGAGTAATACGCAACGAATAAAATACTAAAAAACACGCAAAAGCGTGAATATTAAGTTATGTCTGCATTATAAATCGTTTTTAGCTAAAAATCAAGGCTGAATTATTTTAACAAAACAGCGTTCACATACATTAATAATATCAGTATTTACTATAATTTTTGCATATAAACAACCCAAAAATTTCTTTTATAACTTTGTCCTTGAAATTTTGTATAACTTGATTTTTTGTCTAATTTTAAAATCTTAAAATTTTTTCCGTATAACACATAAACATCTTCTTTGGTAAATACTCGTTCTACAAAACCTGTCTCCGGCATAATATAGGTATTTTTTTCTTTTCCTGGAAATTCTTTTAATAATTTTTTAGCGTTCTTGTCTCCCTCCAGGCGTAGTGTCCGCAGTCCCAGATAGCCGCCCAGTTTTAATACTCTGGAGATTTCTTTCAAATATATTTCTCTCTCTTTATCATTTAAGGCATTAGAAGAAGTAAAATCTATTATTACATCAAAACTATTGTCTTCCCAATTATATTTCTCTCCTATGTTCTCCACTGCATACTTTACTACTAAATTTTCTTTTTGAGCTCTATTTTTGGCGATTTTAATCGCTGTCGGAGAAATATCCATACCGCTCACTTCCGCCCCAAGGGAAGCTAAATAATTTGCATTTCTCCCGGTGCCACATCCTAGATCTAAAACTTTCAAATTATCAAAACCTACTCCTTCTTTTTTTAAAAACCGAAAAAACCGCAATGCAAAAGATTGCGGTTTATTGCTCTTAGTAACTAGTTTGGAATCTTGGTATTCACACTCCCAATAATTAACTGAATTCATTTTTGTTTTCTCTTTGCATCTTGAATTTTTTCTTTGTACTTTTTTACAGATCTGGCTAAATGGTCTTTTACTTTATCAATAGCCTTGAATAAATCTTTTTCCGTCTTTTCTACACGAAGCATCTCTCTTGGCACTTGCAGGTTTACCTCCGCCCTATAAACATCTCCTGATTTTTGACTAGGAAGAGTCTTTTCGATCTCTACATCACAATGCAAAACCTGCACATCACCCAAATATTTATCAAGCATATTCATTTTGAGCTGAACATAATCATTGATCTTGGGTGTTAATTTAATTTTCGTTCCTTTGATCTTAATTTTCATATATTTGTATTATTTAACATTTTTATATTTAATTTAATTAATATATAAATAAATTAACCATAACTCATGCAAACATTTTATTTTTAAAAAAGACTCAAAAATGCATGCCAAAGCGACACGAATTTATCTCCATATCTAGCTATATCTTTGAAGGTGACAAATACCACCAAAATCATCAAAAGCACAAAACCAATATAATGAACCATTGCCTCTACTTCTTTTTTTACCGGACCCCCTTTAAATTTCTCAATAATCAAAAATAATATTCTTCCTCCATCCAACGCCGGAAAAGGAAGCGCGTTAATAATCGCCAAATTCATAGAAAGAATTGCGGTAAACTGTAAAAAATAAACAAATCCCATGCGAGCAAATTGTCCGGTTAAAACCGCTATCCCAACAGGTCCTGAAATATCCGCGCCCACCCCCGCTCCCATTATCAAACCTTTAATCATTTCATAAAAAGCAAAAAGTATAGCTAAAATAAAAATAATAGTGGTCTTGATTCCGTACCAAATAGCCAAATGAACCGGATACTTAACTAAACCAATATCAGCCATACCAATCCCAATTCCGGGAAGCCCGGTTTCTTCCATTATTTCCGGCACTATCTTTTTTTCTATTTCCACATTTCCCCTGCGGATTATTAAACTTAACTCTTGCCCATCTTTTTCTTTTATATAATTTTGAAATTCTTCGCTAACATTAATTTTCTGTGTATCAACAGATACAATCATGTCCCCCATTCTAATATCAGCATCTTTAGCAGGCGTTTCTTTGACCACTGCCACTATTTGAATCTGCCTATTACTGATTTTAGCATGACTACTAACGCCCTCAATCCCCTGCGGAAGTCCGACCATAAAACCAAAAGAGATCAAGATAGCGGCTAAAACCACATTCATTGAAACTCCGGCAAGAAGTATCATAGCCCTCTGCCAAATGGGCTTGCTGTTAAAATGATTAGGATTTCCGCCCGCCTCATCGTCTTCTCCTAGCTTTACAAACCCTCCAAGAGGCACCCAATTAACAGAATAAATGGTATCATCAGCGTCTTTCACGCTCTTGTTGCCTTTTACCTTTTTCCATTTGCCATTTTTATCCCTATAAACACCAAATGCTCTAGGTGGCAAACCAAAACCAAATTCTTCCGGCTTTAGATCAAATTTCTTTGCCATCCAAAAATGCCCAAATTCATGCACGAACACCAAAATAGATAAAAGAAAAACAAATGATATAATTGTTATAAACATAATAAAAATGCAAAAATCAAAATGCAAAAATCAAAATGACTTTAAACTTTTCAATCAGCAATAATTTACTTAATATTCTTAAATATCACAAAATTCTTAAATATCACAAAGCGATTCCGGACTTTTAACTTTTCAGTCATTAATTAAAATAATGAATAATTAATCCGCCCCGTTATGCCCGCCTTGGGCTGATGGCGGAATAAGTTTTGAACTTTAAATCGTCATTATCTCCGCTTCTTTTTTTTCTCTTATTTCCTTTATTTCATTATTACGCTTTGTAATCTCCTCATCTAACTCCTTGATATACTTAAATTTTTCATCCTCTGTTACGGCTTTTTCTTTTTCTTCTTGCTCTATTTTAGTTTTAATTTCATCTCTTATCTGTCTAAAAGAAATTCTGGCTTGTTCGTATTTTTCGTTCAATTTTTTTACCAGATCTTTGCGATTTTCTTCAGTCATTCTAGGAACTGTCACCCTAATCTGCCCCCCCTCATTTACCACACTAACTCCGAGATCGGCTTCAATAATCGCTTTTTCTATCTCTTTTATTATATTCTTGTCCCACGGGGCAATGGTAATACTTTGCCCGTCAGCCACATTAATAGCAGCCACCCCATTAAGCGGCGTTCTCACGCCATAAGCACTGACAACTACCGCATCAAATATATTTGGATTTGCTCTACCGGTTCTAAGTGAACCGATTTCTTTTTTGAAAAATTCAATAGTTTTTTCAAATTCCCCCTTTTTAGCTTCAATATATTGGTTCATATGATTTAAACATTTTAATATTAATAATTTATTATATAAATTTGCATAATACAAATTCATTATATTCGTATTATTATTTATTTTTTCTCAAAACCTTTTACCCCCATATATATAATGTTGGGGTCTGTTGGGTCGATCAGGAGCGCCCATCCGGCTTTAGTTGTTGGCAGTTTCTTAGTAGCCCAATTTTGTCCGCCATCTTGAGATCTAAAAAATGTGGTATTGGTAACATAGTATATTTCATTCGGATTCTTTTCATTTATAGCTATGGCGTTAATAGTGGCTTTTTTCTCGGGTGGAATTAATTCAATTTTTTCCCAATTATTTCCGCCATCGCTTGATTTAATCAAACCATAGAAAGTAGCTACGAAAATTTTTTCTTCTTCTGATTTCGTAACCACAAAATCCTTGATATCGTTTGATAATTTTAATTCCTTCATTTTATCTTGCAAACTATTAAATTCTTCCCAATTTTCTCCTCCGTCAATTGTTTTAAAAACCTGAGTACTGGTAACCACATACATCTTTCTGCTGTCATTTGGATTAATAATCATCTTTTGAACACCCCCCTTAATCCTGGTGATGGTTTGCCAATCCTGTCCACCATTACTGCTCTTTACTACATCCCCCCGAGATATAAGAATATAAACATTGGAACTGTTATACTGGTCAACAACAACATGAACAACTTTCGCGGCCACATCATTGTCATAATAAACCTGCGACCAACTACGATTACAATCTGTTGATTTATACAACCTGTTTCCAATCGCCGCATAAATGGTACACTTAAAACTCGGATCAATAGCTATTGATTTGATAGTAGCTTGAATTAGTTTGCCCGCAGGCTGCCAACCCTCTCCTCCATTATAAGAGTAAAGCAATCCATTTGCTTCACTGCCAAAATATACGGCTTTTTCGTCACTGGGATCAATAATCATTGATGATACACTCATTCCGGCAAAACTACCCGGTTTGCCCGATGTGGTTGGAATTAAAACCTTTTGCTGCCAGGTATCCCCTTTATTAAAAGTTTTAAAAATTCCCCCATCAACATTGGATGTGTCTTTGGTGGATTTAACACTAACACATCCGCTCGTTACAAATAAAATACTAATTAATAAGAACAAGAATGAAATTTTTTTTATTTGGTGCATATGTTTTTAAAAGTATATTGCGCGCCCCTATTCCAACAAGGGAAGGTGGGAAGCATGTCAAATGCGTTATTTTAGTATTTTTAAATAATATTTATAGCAATATTCTCCAGTACCAATCTGGGATTTACATTAGCACTCAAGGCCTCCAAACCGTCCTTGATGCTTTGATTTAATTTTAAAATTCTTTTACTGGACAAATTAATAGTTTGAATACGCGACAAAAATACCTCGTTCTGAGTAATACTTCCGCATCCGCAGTCAAAAAGCAGCATATCTCGAATAGCCCCATTCCAAACTTGCAATATATCAAACGCTAAACTGGCCAAATTTTGTCCAACCGTTTTATTTGGTAACAATTCACTTATAGCCAACATGCGATTATTTATGTCTTGGTGGAAAAAATTGAAAAAAATGTCTACTTTCTTCTCATGGGCGCTTAAAGCATCTGCGTCTTCCATTAACTTAACTGCTAGCCTTGGTCGTCCTATACAAATTCTGGAAAATTTTTTAGCATCATCGCGCGTCGCATGACACTTATGAAACAAATAATCATAAATATCCGCTTGTTTTACTAATTTAAAATTTAAAATTTGACTGCGGGACAAAATGGTTTTTGGTAAACTATCAATATCATGTGTTACTAAAATTAATATGGTATTTTTTTTGGGTTCTTCCAGTGTTTTCAAAAGCGCATTTAATGCTTTTTCACTCAACTTTTCGGCTATATTAATAATTCCAACTTTATAAAAGCCCCCGAACGAACTCATGTTTAATTTGGTGATAAAATCCCTGACTTGTTCTATTGATATATTTTTCTTATCTTCTTCTCTGGAAAGCACAAAAAAATCCCCATGTCCGTCTATTTGCCCGTTTCTTAAAATATTACAAGAGGCACAAGCCCCGCAAGGAAAATCTTTTTCACCACTGTGTACATTTTGGCATAATAAACTCTTGGCAAAATAAACAGCAGCATTAAACTTGCCAAGATATTCGGGACCTGCAAAAATATATGTTCCTTGAATGCGCTGATTGTCTTGTTTATCGGCGGGCTGATTGACGCTTTTTTCTAAAAAATCAGTAATGGGGATATTACCAATAATCGGCCAATCAGGCTTGAATCTTTCTTTTTTCATGGTTAAATTATAACATTATAGATATTATTTTGCAATTATTTTGCAATTTTTTATGTAAAAAGACAGTAAATTGATTACTGTCTTTTGTTTTTCTCTGCACATCGGCAGATTCTAATCTTTAAGCGCAAAATTTACCGCATCTATCATATTGTGAAAAAATTTAAACTGCATTTTTTTCTTAATTTCCGAAGGTATATCATCTATATCCTGCTTGTTATTTTTGGGAAGTATAATGCATTTTATACCTTCGCGGTATGCCGCTAAAACTTTTTCCTTAACACCGCCTACAGCTACAACATCACCCCGTAGAGTTATCTCGCCGGTCATGGCAATATCATCTCTTACCCTTTTTCCTGTAGCTCTGGAAATCAGAGCGGTGAGCATGGTAATACCGGCCGAAGGTCCGTCTTTGGGAACAGCGCCGCCAGGCACATGAATATGAACCTTGTTTTCATTAAAAAAATTTTCATCTTCAATATTGAATTGCCCAATATTAGCTTGGGCAAAATTAAGTGCTATCATCGCCGACTCCTGCATTACATCGCCAAGCTGCCCCGTTAATTCACAAGATGGATTCGGATCTTTAAAAACCAACGTCTCAATATATAAAAGCTCTCCACCCATGGGCGTCCAAGCGAGTCCAGCCACTACTCCAGGAAGAATATTTTTTAACCTTTGCTCGCATTGTTGCCCGTTTCCTAAATATTTTTTTACATCCTGTTTGTGTATCTTAAATCCTCTAGAATTATTTTCAATAATTCCAACTGCAATCTTTCGACAAATTTTAGCTATCTTTTGTTCAAGCTCCCGCACTCCGGCTTCTGCAGTATAAGAAGCAATAATATTTTTTATTGCTGCTTCAGAAAATTGTATATTTTTATCCGCAAGTCCTTTGGACATGATTTGTCTGGGCACCAAATGCTTTTCGGCAATTTTTACTTTTTCCTCTTGAGTATACCCGGGAAGCTGAATTACCTCCATCCTGTCCCGCAATGGATTGGGAATGGAATATAAATCATTCGCAGTAGTAATAAACATTACTTTTGACAAATCAAAAGGAACACTTAAATAATGATCGCTAAAACTATTGTTTTGTTCCGGGTCCAGAGCTTCAAGTAGCGCAGAAGACGGGTCGCCTCTGTGATCGCTTCCCAGCTTATCAATTTCATCAAGCATAAAAACCGGATTATTGGTTCCTGCTCTTTGAATTCCCTGAATGATATTTCCAGGAAGAGCCCCAATGTATGTTCTTCTGTGTCCGCGAATTTCGGCTTCATCACGCACTCCACCGAGAGAAATACGATAAAATTCCCGTCCCAAGGCCCTCGCTATAGATTTCCCCATAGAGGTCTTTCCCACACCGGGAGGACCAACAAAACAAAGTATGGCTCCGCGCGCATTAGGATTTAAAACCTTAACAGCTAAATTTTCAATAATTGTTTCTTTGATGCTCTCTAAACCATAATGATCTTCTTGTAAAATTTTTCTGGCTTTTTTAATATCCAAACCATCTTCAGTATATGTTTCCCATGGAAGATCAATAATTAAACCCAAATAGGTTCTTACCACCTCCGCCTCTGAGCTACTGGGGCTCATGCGAGAAAGCCTTTCTAGTTCTTTCTCTGCCTCTTCCCTGGCTTTTTCCGGCAAATCTATAGAGTCCAACCGTTTTTGATATTCCGCAATGTCATCCTCTTTATCGTCTGTAATACCAAGTTGTTTATGAATATCTTGATGCAATAATTCCAATATCTTTTTGTCTTGTTCATTTTTTAAATTCTTGCCAATATTTTGAAAAATTTTTATTTGTGTCTCAAATTTTCTCATTTCCAAATCAAGAGTATTTAAAATTTTCTCTAAACGCTTTTTCACATCTATGGTTTCTAGTATTTCCTGCCGCCACCCAATATCCGTGGATAATGCATTGGCCATGGAGTCAATCCTGTCAGAAATGCTTTCAAAACCACCTTCTAAAAATTGTCTTCCCGTCAATTGCAAAAATTTATTAAAACGCTCGCACAAAGTGTTGTATAATGCTTTTATATTATTTTGTTCATTCTCTACTTGAACAAATTTAAATCTAACCACTAGCGGATTTTTTGTTAATACTTCTTTTATTTGAAATCTGCCAACGGTTTTTACTTCCAGAATAACATCCTGTCCAGAAAGCTGTACTGCCAATATCTTTGCCAGTGTCCCAATTTTTATTGTTTCAATATTTTGAGAATTTACAATTCCCAAAATTCCATTATTTTCTCTTTGAATAAAATCAATATGTTGACGAAACGAATTATTTAAATTAATAATAATTATTGTTCCAGGTAAAACAACACATCGATCCAAGGAAACCACAATTAGCTGCGCCGGTAAATCACTTGCCTGAAAAAAGGCCTTTTGAATTTGCATGAGTATTCCTCCTTATGAATTTCCGTAATTTCCGCCAAAAATTTTACGCTTAAATTTTTAAAGTACTTTTAAATTTTTTAGTTTATGATAAAAAAATAACATAATAATACAATAAAAACAACAAAAAAAATCAAATTGTAATCATTTAAAAATATTATTATTTTAAGATAAAAACAAATTGATTCTGTGAATTGATTTTGTGTTTAAAATATGTTAATTTGAATCTACAATTTTAGAACTTTAACAATTTAAATTATTAACAGGAGGAGAAATGGATTATAAAACTGTTTCTGCGGCGCCCGAATGGATAAAATCCTCAAAAATTTATATTTTTATAATTTTTGCTTTTTTGATTTTATTCCCTGAGAATATTTTTGCCGGAAATGATGCTCAAGGCATCTCGTGGATTTTTTTGACGATTAATTGTCTTGGCGGTCTAGCCCTATTTCTTTATGGCATGGAAATTATGAGCGATAGCTTAAAAAAATCTGCCGGAAGCAAAATGAAAGATATTCTTTCCAAAGTAACCCAGAATCGTTTTTCCGCTCTTTTGGCCGGAATATTTATTACCGCCACTATTCAATCCAGCAGTGCTACCACCGCTATTCTTATCAGTTTGGTACAGGCTGAACTTATTAAATTTACCCAAACACTAGGGGTGATACTGGGTGCGGATATTGGCACCACAATTACTGTCCAGCTAATCGCTTTTAAATTTTCTGAATATCTTTATGGAATTATCGCTTTAGGATTTATCTTAAAAATACTAGGAAAAAAAGATCATATCAAAAATATCGGCGCCATCATGTTGGGATTCGGACTTTTGTTCTTAGGAATGAAAACTATGAGCGGAACAATGGCTCCTCTGCAGCAGCTGCCAATCATTACCGAAACCTTAAAAACATTAAGTAATCCAATTTTGGGGATACTGGCTGGTACTTTCATTACCGCCATTATTCAAGCCAGTGGCGCTTTTATGGGAATTATAATTCTTTTAGCCGGCCAAGGGGTAATCAATCTAGAAATAGCGATTCCTTTAATGTTTGGAGCTAATATCGGTACTTGCATTACGGCGGGACTGGCTAGTATCGGCACATCACGAGAAGCAAAAAGAGTAGCAATAGCGCATGCAATCTTTAAAATCGCCGGCGTAGCAATATTCTATTTCTTTATTCCGCAATTCATAGATCTGATCCGGTATTTATCCGCACAATTTAATTTTAGCATTGAACGAGATATTGCCAACGCACATACCATATTCAATGTGGCACTGGCATTCATCTTTATATTCTTCACCGGCGCCTTTGCTTGGGTGGTAAATAAAATATTACCATACAAAAAAGAAGAAAAAGTTCTGGATCTCAGAACACAATATCTGGATGATAAAGTTCTCAATACGCCGACAGTTGCTCTGCAACTTGCCAGAAAAGAAATATCACGCATGGCTGATCTGTTAGAGGTCATGTTATCTGAATCCATTATTCTCTTTACAAAAAAGGGGGAAATGAAAGATAAATTATACCCAGAACTATCACTAATAGAAGGTCTGGATAGAAGAGAAAATCTGATAGATTTTCTGGAAGATGAAACGGGAAAATATTTAAACAAAATCGGACAACAAACTATTACACCCGCACAATTTGATGAAACCAGCGGCATGAGAACTATTCTCAGAAAAACCGAAAGAATTGGAGACATAATCCATAGACATATTTTATTTTTATATTACGAAAAGCAAAAATTAAAATATGACTTTTCACCGGATGGTAAAAAAGAACTTTTGGAATTCAACCAAAAAATATGCGAACAGTTAAACCGCCTGCAAAGAGCTTTTGCGCAAACAGATCCAGGAGAAGCTAAAAGAATCACAACAGAAGACCAAAAATATTGTCTTTTAAGCTCTAAAATAGAACAACAACACAAAGATCGTGTTTTAAAAGGAATTCAAGAATCTAAGGAAACCCACGAAATTCACTGGAAATTATTAGATGCCATGAAAAGAATCAACAGGCACACATGTGAAATCGCCGATGTTATCCTCTCTGCTAATTGGTAAAATCTATTATCAATCCACAAACCGCTCAAAAACGAGCGGTTTTTAAATTTTTTATATTAATATAAATAAAAAATGACTTTTATGCTTGATTTTTTCTTAAAAACCTGTTATATTGCAGGCATGAATGATAAATTAAAAAAAATTATATTACTTCTTGGAGATATTGGTGTTTTGTATTTATCACTTTATATTACGCTGATTATTAGATACCAATCACTTCCAAATGTTCAAACATGGCAAAGCCACATTACCCCGTTTTCCATTATCTTTTTTGTTTGGATTGTTGTTTTTTTTATTGCCAACCTATACAACCTTCATTTAGCCGTAAATAACTCCAAATTCATTGTAACCTCTATTCGTTCCATGCTTGTTGCCGGACTTCTTTCAGTGGTCTTTTTTTATACAAATCCAAATCTGCCCATTACACCAAAAACAAATCTTATTATTTTTTTGATAATATCAATATTATTAAAAAAATAATAAAGGAGAGCTTTTAACTGGGTACTTGGCGCCTACTTACCAAAAAACAAAATCGCCTTCATAGGATACAACGAACAAATCAAGGAGCTTATAAAAATTTTTAATGAAAAACCCCATTTGGGCTATATCCCCTCTTTGGTTATTAGTAAAAATAAAATTGATGAAAAAATTTTTCATGAAAAAAATACTTATAAACTTTCTAAATTAATAAAAGAAAAAAACATCAATACGGTAATACTGGCTGATGATCCCCACCAATCTCACGCTATAAGATCGTCCCTTTTTTCCTGCCTGCATTTAAACATTAACCTTTTTTCTCTGCCAAATTTCTATGAAGTAATTACCGGAAAAATTCCCCTGGATGCGATTAACCAAATGTGGTTTTTGGAAAATTTAAACAAAGGCACAAAAACATTTTTTAACATATTTAAGCGTGTTTCCGATATCGCGCTAGCTCTGATTATTTTATTTTTAACTTTACCTTTTTGGCTTATAATAATAATTATTATTAAATATGAAAGCCCGGGATCAATTTTTTATTTCAGCCGAAGATCCGGCAAAAATAAAAAAATATTTAATTTGATAAAATTTCGTACAATGCGAGAAAATGGAAACAATCATGCATATACCAAAAAAAACGATCCGCGAATTACTAAATTCGGTGTTTTTATGCGAAAAACAAGAATTGATGAAATTCCACAGGTTATAAATATTTTAAGGGGGGAAATTAGTTTTGTGGGTCCGCGTCCGGAGCGTCCGGAATTAATAATAAATCTGGAAAAAGAAATACCGTTTTACAACGAAAGAATGCTGGTCAAACCAGGCCTCTCTGGTTGGGCGCAGATCGCAGAGTATCACTCTCCCACTGTAGAAGATACTATTAAAAAATTACAATATGATCTATTCTATGTAAAAAACAAATCTATCTATTTAGATTTGGTGATTATGTTAAAAACTATTTTAATGATAGCAAAAGGGGGGGGACGATAAATTTTTTTACAAAAAATTTATCTAGTTAAAAGTTAAAAATCTATAAAGTTGAAAGTAGTTTATATAACAAAAAACAGACCTTGGGTCTGTTTTTTGTTATATCAAAACGTTAAAATAAAACTTAATCTATCGCGCAAGCGATACTCGGGCGGAATAAATTTTTAACTAAGACCCCCTAATAATCTCTAAGCTTCTTGATTCCCTCGTGCTTTTGAATCTTTTCTAGCGCCTTGGCTTCAATCTGTCTGATACGCTCACGGGTTACATCAAATTCTCGCCCCACCTCTTCCAGGGTATGAGCCACTCCATCATCAAGACCAAAACGCATTTCTAATATCTTTTGTTCACGCGGAGAAAGCTGAATAATCACATCGTGTACATAATCTTTTAAGAGTTGCAGAGCGGCTGATTTATCAGGAGTAACATTTTTTACATCTTCAATAAAATCTTCAAGTGTTGAATCTTCTTCATCATCCCCCACTGTCGTTTCAAGTGAAATAGTATCTTGAGAAATTTTCATAATGTGGCGAACTTTATCTATTTCCTCCCCCATCTCAGCAGAAATCTCTTCCGGCAGAGGTTCTCGGCCCAAATCCTGTATTAACTGTCTTTGGATTTGCTGAAATCTGTTAATGGTTTCTACCATATGAACCGGAATGCGAATGGTTCTGGATTGGTCGGCGAGCGCCCTGGTAATTGCCTGTCTAATCCACCATGTGGCATAGGTAGAAAATTTATAACCCTTTCGATATTCAAACTTTTCTACAGCCCTAAATAAACCAATGTTTCCCTCCTGAATCAAATCAAGCAAAGAAAGCCCCTTGGCCCCTGAAAATTTCTTAGCAATTGAAACCACTAATCTTAGATTAGCCTCTATAATATATCTCTCAGCCTCCTTATCTCCCTTTTCCTTTCTTTTAGCAAGTTCTACTTCCTCTTCGGATTTTAACAAGGGAACCTTGCCAATTTCCTTAAGATACATTTGTATGGAATCCGAACTCAATTTAGATAAATCCACCATATTTTTAGGATTCAAAATCTTGCCGCCACCGGTTTCCTGATGTTCCATCTTATCCTTTTCATATTCTAATATTTTTCCCGAATCTTCTATGATTTGCACGCCATTCTTTTGTAGTTTCTCTAAAAATAATTCATAACCAAAAATATATTCTTCCACCTCCGGAAAAACATATAATAATTCTGTTTCGGTAATAAAACCCCTGGATCTTCCTTTGGCAATTAACTTTTCGGTTTGTGCTTCTTCCGGAAAAATAATTTCTCTTTTTTCTGCCGCCTTTGGCGCAATTTTTTTCTTTGGTGTAGCTTTTTTGGTTGAAATTTTATTTTTCGGTACAAGCTTTTTCTTTGGTGCAACCTTTCTTACCGGAGATTTTTTTGTAATTGCCTTCTTTTTTGGTGTAGCTTTTTTAGTTGTTGCTTTCCCTCCAGGGCTTTTGCGCAGGGGGAATTTTTTAGTCTTTACCATTTTTTGTATTTATATAGAACTTAATTCATCTGATAAAATTTTAAATTCTTCCAACAATTCATTTATTTCTCTCTGTTTATTTTCTTTTTCTTTGCTAGAAATCTCTTTTTCAATTATTTTCATCCTACCGGATATATAGCTTCTCTTTAAAAACGAAATTGCATTAATTGTATTTTCTTTTATTACACCTATTTCCAACCCCGAAAATTCTTTGTCACCCAAAAGAACCAGTCTATCTAAACTATTTGACTGGTTTATCCCATTTTCTTTATCTTCATTTAATAACCATTCTCTAAAACTAAAATAATCAAACAAATCATCTTGAGATGATTTATCTAAACCGTGATTATTTATATTATTATTATAATAAAAAATTAATTTTTTGTAAATAGCTATATTTGATAAACCAACCAATTCATTTACCTGAATATGATTAATTACATATTCAAATACTGATAAATTCCTTAATGTTGCGGATAAAACGAGCTCGCTTAATTTTTCCTCCCTGCTTAATACTTGAGCATCAGACTTGTTTTCGCGTAGCTTTGTTTCTGTATTTACCTTAAATGTTGTTGGCTTGTTCTGGCTTGCAAAAATCTTTGTTAGTTCCCCCCTAATACTCCTCTCTTCTGCTCCCATTTTTTCACTAATCTTTTTTACCCAAAAATCCTTTTCAATTTCATTTGGTAATTTTAAAACATGCGGCAACAAATTAGTTTTAATGCTATCTCGATCTTCAATTCTATCCAAATTTAATCCTTCAAAAGTTTTATCAAAATAATAATCCATAAAATATTTTGCTTCTTTTATGGCAGTTCTCCATCCATCTAAATTCTTACGAATACATTCATCGGGATCTTTTCCATCTGGCAAGGATAAAATTTTTACCATCATCCCCAATTTCATAGCCTCAGTAATTCCTTTTTCAGCAGCTTGTATCCCGGCATTATCCATATCAAAAGCTATTATTATTTGATTTGTAAAACGCTTTAATAGCACAATTTGCTCATCGGTTAAGGCAGTACCAGAAGATGCTACTACATTTTTAAAACCGTACTTATGAGCAGTAATTGCATCCATCTGTCCTTCCACTATTATCGCATAACCCTGATTTTTAATTTCTAGTTTTGCCTTGTCTAAACCAAACAAAATCTTACTCTTGTTATAAACATCTGTTTGCGGACTATTGATGTATTTCCCCATTTTTTCCCTTGCTTCCTTTTCTGGACTGACTCTAGCCGTAAAAGCAACGATATTTCCGTTTACGTCGTTGATTGGAAACATAATTCTTCCGCGGAACCTGTCATAATATCCGGAAGAACCACTTCTTTTAAGCGACATCCCGGCTTCAAATATCTCATTGTCATGAAAGCCTTTTTTTCTCAAGGGGCTATAAACATTATCCCATCCCTCGGGGCTGTATCCAATTCCCCATTCAACAATCACTTTGTTGTCTACTCCCCTTTCGGTTAAATATTTTCGGGCGTTTTCAGCCGTCTTACTTTCTGTTAAAAATCTATTATAGTATTTACTGCACATCTCCAAAATGTCCAACAACCTGTTTCTTTTTGATATCTCCTGAAAATTTTGTTTTTTCAACTCCACACCCGCTTTTGGCGCTAAAAGCCTAAGGGTTTCTGCAAAATTTATCCCCTCTATTTCTTTCACAAATTCTAAAACATCTCCTCCTTTACCACAGCCAAAACAATGCCAAATCTGTTTTTCCGGACTTACCATAAAAGATGGGGTTTTCTCACTATGAAATGGGCACTTGGCGCGAAAATTAGATCCGGCTTGCTGCAATTGAATATAATCGCGGATCACATCCACAATATCCAATCTAGATTTTATTTCTTCGGATGGTTGCATGAATTTTAACTCAAAGCTTAAAGTGTAGAACTCAAAGCTACAACATTAATTTTGATAATTAAAAATAAATTCTTTCAAAGACTCTATTAGGCATTTTTCATTAGGGGCAATATAATCTAATGGTACACTAATCATGGGATTTAATTTTGAATCCAAAAATGCGGCTCTTATATCTGTTTGCAGCCCTACCAATAATCTGTTTTTATTATTTAATTTTTTGTCTGCATAGGCTATTCCAAGCTCAACACAAGCTCCTTCGTCGGGCACGCGGCCATCCAAAACAAACAAAAAAATATTTGATTCTATTATTTTATCCCTGTCCAATTCAAACATTTTGTGGCGGCGCTCTTCTCTTACCATTTTATTATAAGGTGATTTATTTTTTTCTACACCATCCCTCTGTGGTAAAAAAACATCAACACCCAAAGCCTCAATTTTTTTTGCAAGAAGTTTATTAAACTCTTTTTCTGTATTATTAAATAATGGTCCTGCAAAATATAATAGCATAATGTTTTAGTTAATTTGTTGATTATTAACTAGGCGCCTAATTCACCAAGTAACTAATCAACTACATATAAATTATCCGAATATTTTTTTAAACCAGCTAATTTTTTCTTTAACATTCTTAGATTTTTCTAAACTACCATCCCCCACTTTATCAAAAACATCTTCCTGTTTAATATTACCGCTCGATATTTTATCCGCTGCCGAATTAATTAAAATCTTTAATCTTTCTATTTCTCTTTCTACTATTTCTCCGTCATATTCCGCATTGTGCATGTGTGCGCCCGCGTAGCTAGCTTGTTTTTGATCCAGATGCAGGTTAAAAATAACTTCTGTATCTTTTTTGTCAACATACATGTGGAGCCGAGGATAAAAATCACGAGTCAAACGGCGTACAAAGCTTTCGTTTCCGCTTCTCCTGTCCTGAATAAATCCGTAACCCGCCCTTCTCAGAAACTGTTCCGGATTTTCATTTATTTGATTTTTATTTATTATTAGCTTCATTTTTTATTTGTTATCTTAATTTTTTTATGATATAATACAGTCAAAGATTATACTATTTTAAAAATTAAGTCAATTTATTTATGAGTTATTTTTACATTTTTACCAGTCTGCTAATTGTTTCTTTAGTATCTTTTGTGGGGATATTTTTTATTTCTCTAAGAGATAATGTGCTAAAAAAAATAACAATTTATCTGGTAAGCCTCTCTGCCGGCACGCTTCTCGGTGGTAGTTTCATTCATTTATTGCCGGAAGTGTTATCTGAAAATAATTTTCAAATTAGCATACTATACTGGGTGCTATTTGGAATAATAATATTTTTTATTTTAGAGAAAATTATCTGCTGGCGCCATTGCCATATTCCCACCTCCGAAAACCATCCTCATCCAGTAGGAATCATGAATCTTGTCGGAGACGCTTTTCATAATTTTCTAGACGGCATATTGGTTGCCGGAGCTTTTATGGTTAACACTCAAATGGGAATTGCTACTACTATCGCCGTCATTACCCATGAAATACCGCAGGAAATCGGTGATTTTGGAGTATTGATTCACGCCGGGTTTAATCGTACCAGAGCTCTATTTTACAATTTCTTGTCTGCCCTATCTGCCATGATCGGGGCGCTTGTTACAATCTTTTTAGGGAAATATGTGGAAGATGTGAACTTTTATATTATTTCGCTCGCAGCCGGCGGATTTATTTATATTGCCACCGCCGACCTGATACCAGAATTAAAAAAAGAAGTGAAACCATTCGGATCTATTGCACAACTCGCTGTTATCCTAATCGGAATCGTAATAATGGCCGGACTAAAAATGCTATTTGAATAATAAACTTTTTATTTTTTAACTCCACTTACTATAAATCCCGTACCCAACCACCTCAAGTTTCCTTTATAAAATTTTTCAAAGAATTTACTGATAGGCACTGTTAAAAATGGAAGGTATTTATCTATTGGAAATGGCAGAATTTGAAAATTATAATAAAAAGTATCACCTACCCTAAAACCAATATTTTGCATTGATTCTTTATATTCTTCTTCTCTGTATTCTCTGTGATCCAATCCATGGCGCTCTCCTCCTAAAAACATTTTTACAACTTTTGACAAATTCTTTATAACAAACTTATTCCATATTCGATATGGACTTTTTTTATTGGGCAAAGTAATAATGGCTACACCGCCGGGTCTTAAAACCCTATACATCTCTTTTAGCGCTCCATAATCATCATCTAAATACTCCACCACCCCCATACAAATTATAATATCAAAAAATCCATCAGGAAATCCTATTTTTTCTACCCTGCCCACAGAGAAATGCACATTATCCAAATTGCCATATTTTTCAAGGCATTTATCAATCATGTCCTGAGCCAAATCTACCCCATAAAAATCATAATCTTTAGCCTTAAAACCATCAACCATCACCCCTGGACCGCACCCCACATCCAAAACTTTTCCCTTTTTATCACCCACCAACTCAAAAACCCTCTGTCTGCGCATATTAAATGAATGCGCCGTACTGTTCATGCCTTTGTATCTGTTATCATAACGAGGGGCTTCATCATTAAATTTTTTAACTACTTTTTTTTCTTTACCACTCTCCATATATTTTTTGTTATTAAATTTATAAATTTTATCTTTCTAATTTTGTTAAATTTTTGTTTAAGGCGGACTTTAAAAATTAAATAAAATCCAACAAACAAGCAACTATATTAAATTCTTTATTTTATTTAAGAATGACGAAATACCGGAAAGTATTATTTTAAATTCTACAAGATCATCTCTATTGCTTACCGGATATCTTTTTAGTTTATAAAGATTTGTGTCCGGATTATTCTTACCAGCAACTGTCGTTAGGGCGCATTTATAATTTATTCTTTTCAAGCACCCCACAACCTCCTCGCTAAAATCTTCCGGCTGCCCATTGGGATATGCAAAATCATTACACTTTATTCCAATTTCTCTTTCTAATAAGTTCTTAGAAAATAATAATTCATTTTTTATTTGTTTCTTATTGCATTGAGACAAAATCGGATGAGTGTGGGTATGGCTGCCAAAATTAACTAATCCGCTTTGTTTCATTTCTTTTATTTTATTCCATGATAATGGTCTATATATATCGGGTGCATTATTAGAATTTAATTTCGCGCCCAATTCATTTTCTATACCCTCCAGAATCACCATTCTCTTACCAGGCTTAATCTTTTTTAATTTTGATTTAATGCTTCGTACACAATCTAATTTAGTGTTCGTATCTGATAAAATATATTTATTATTATCAATATTCAATTTTTCTTCCTTGGTATTATTAATAGCATATTCCAATCTATCTACCCACAAAAATTTTTGTTCATCTACAAAAGAAGTGGTCAAAAAGATGGTTGCTGGCGCTCTCAATTTCTTAATTATTGGATATGCCAAACTGTAATTTGAATTATAACCATCGTCTATTGTTAAAACAATTGAGTTCTTCGGTATTTTTTTCTTATTCTTAATAATATCAACCGCCTTCTTTAATGAAATAATATTATAATCTTTTTGTAGATATTGTAACTGCTTTTCAAACGCGCTTTTAGGAATATGGAAGCCTAAATAATTTTCCACTCCTCTGTGGTCATGATCAGTAAAGCCATGATACATAAGAATTATGATCGTATTCCTATTGACATACTGAAATAATCTATGTATCTTCAAAAAAATTAATACTTTATATAAAACAATCTTCATATTCTTGCCTTAGCAAAACTTTTCTTATGCATCCTTAATGTTTCTTCTTTTGTCGGCATGCCCAAAACGGACTTTCTGGCATTTTTGCCGAGATACATCCTCATACCTTCGTCATCCATCAATTTTTTCATGGCTGCTTCCAAAGCTTCGCCGTCATTAACAGGAACTACCATGCCGTTCTTGCCGTTGATTATCAACTCCCCAGCAGAACCCACATCGGTCATAATAACCGGTAAACCATAACCGGCCGCTTCCATAATAGACACCGGCCATCCCTCAGAATGTGATGTCAATAAAAATACATCGGCCCGTTTATATATTGAAGCTATATCATTTTGCCACCCTAAAAATTTAATATTTATTTCTATGTTTAATTCTTTTGCCAAATTTTTCAAATTATTTTCCAACCCCCCCTCTCCCACAATCCACAACTCAACATCTTTTCTGGCTTTTAAAATCTCCGCCATGGCCCCGATTTGCATGGCAATATTTTTTACCGGCACCAATCTTCCAACTGTTAAAAATACAAACTTATCCGAAGAATTTTTGGACACTTGGTGTCCTATAGGGCATCGGGTGTCTAAAAATTCTTCTGGTTTAAAAAACACCGGCACTATCGTAATTTTTTCTTCTTTTACGCCAAATTCTTGTATTAATCTATTCTTAAGTCGTTTACTTACGGTTCTTACCGCGCTGGCTCGGGGAAAAATAAACTTAGCAATTAATTTTCTTATTCCAGAAAATTTTTCAAATCCATGATTTTGAATTTCTAAACCAATCTTAAACTTTTTAGATAAAAGCCAGGCTACAAATCCCAGATAATATTGGTCTTGAACGGTAATAATATTATATTTTTCATTTTGCAATATTTTTCCAGCCTTAACATAAACCTTGAATAGTTTAAATATTTTATTCTTGCCAACCACGCCGAAAACAGTTACCTTCTCCGATAAGTCAACTTTTGCTTCCTTTTCTGCCGGCGTGATAATGGTGTATTTATCCACTAAATCCCCATAATCAATAACCCTGCGGGCTATCCTGGAATCTTTATCCAAAGTGCTGGCGTCCGTGCCTATGCTTAAAATTTTAAATTTCTGATTATCCATAACATTCACCCCCCAACACTCCCCAATATTTTTAATAATTTATTTTTATTAAATTTACTCGCTTGAAGCGGAGTAAAAATTCAAATAAACTATTATTATCATCGAGCAAACATAAATCATAACAACAAATAATTTACTTTGGGGGAGCTGAGCTTAAATTTAGTAAAAATAAATTATTAAAAATAATAACCACCGCTATTCTATATTTCCGCATTTCTTGCAAAGCGGGAATTTTCTGTTGTACGCAGCATCTCTTAATTTTTTATTCTTTGCCAAATTCCACATCTTCCTTAAATCCATCTTATCCATTTCTCCGTACACATAATCCCCGTAAAGATCAAAGCAGCACATTACCGCCCGGCCGTCGGCCAAAACCGTAAAAACCCTTTTTACATCTGCGCATTTTTTATATTCAAGCTTTGGTTTCAGTCCATGCTCATCTTTTTTGTAAACAATCGCCTCGTCCTCAATATCCTTATCCGCAAAAAACTGTTCTGATAAATTTTGTATTTCTTCTTCGTTATAAGCATATCCGCTTAAGATAAAAGGCTTAATATATAATTTGTCTATTTTATTAATTCCGGCAAAATCTTTAATATTCTGCACCTCATCCTGATTCAGCTTGTTTAAAATAAACTGCAAAGTGGCGATCGGCCTTTTTTTCTTCAGTTCCTGCTTGCGTCGGCAAAAATATTCAATATTCTTTTTTACCGTCTCAAAATTGCCACCGCGCCTGAATTTTTCAAATGGTTCTTTTTTTAGACTATCCAAAGCAAAACGAATTTCTCCCAATCCGGAGTTGAGTAATTTTTCCGTCATTTTTTCATCCAATAAGGAGCAGTTAGTAGAAAGCATGGTATGCAAATTATTATCCGACGCGTATTTTGCCATCTCCACGATATCCGGATGTAAAAGCGGCTCATTGGAATTATAAATATAAACTATATGCACATAATCCTTTACATTATCAATAATGCGCTTATATTTTTCCAGATTCATATATTCCGGCTGGCGCTTTTGAAAAATCAAGCGGTGAGGAGTCGGACATGTCGGGCAATTAAAATTACAGGTGTTGGATGTTTCAATGATAACCGCATAAGGCATTTTAAAAACAACATGCTTAAACATAGCCATAAACAGATGCCAAACTTTTTTATGCTCCCCATTCCAAAGATTGTACCAAACAAACCACTTAAAAACCTGTAATGTGTATTTAATTTTTTTTATATATTTTTTCATATTAATGAATCAAAGACTTGTAAATGCGCATCTATAATCTTTTCTTTTTCCCAAAAAATATTACTCATCACATCATTGTCGGCTAAATTATCGTTTTTATTTGCCAAGAAATATTCAATAGCTTTTTCTATTTTCTTTTTCATGTCATCAACGCTCAGAGGATCGATATAAAAAATCTTATCGCTTTTAATGCCCAGATATCCCAACTCGCTTTCCTTGGTGTGGATTATGACCTTGCCCATCTTCAGGCCCTCGGCAATAAAATTGGAATTGATTTCAGTCAGCGACGGCAGCACCAAAATATCGCTTTCTATAATTTTTTTCATTAAGTCCCCGTGCTTCATGGGGCCGAATATTTTTATTCTTTTTTCCAGCTTATTGAATTTAATATATTTTTTTATTTCTCTTTCTTCCGGCCCCCCTCCTATCATTTCCAAAACTATATTCTGATGGTATTTCTTATAATCAATTTCGGCAAAAGATTCCACGAAATTTTTCAAATTGCGGATTTTTATCATTCTGCCGGCAAAAACAAGTTTTATTTTATTTTTATCTTTATTGATTGCGCAAATATTCGTAAAATCCGGCTCTATATTTTTTATTATTACTGTCTTGTTTTTATGAATAAGCCTGCGGCTGTTTAAATAAATATCTCGCAAAAATTGGGAATTAAAAATTATTTTATTGCTTTTAAGCAAAACAAAATTATTAATACTATAAATTATTTTTTCCCATAAATTAAAATTTTTTTTATTGTAATATTCCCGTAAGGTGCTGTCGGCATAGCCTTTCTGCGAGGCTTGTTCCCACTGATAATCTCCGCCTAATCTGGTTACCAATCTCAATTTAGGATTTAATAATTTAACCAAGGCGCACGGAAAACCTGTACTTATAGCATCAAAACTATAAACGATATCAGCCTTTGAACTTAAAAAAAACATTTTCCAAAAATATTTTATATAGCGCAATAACAAGTTTTGATGTTTAGCTACGGTATAAATTTTAAATTCCGAATTATCAATCTTCTTGCCATATGTCAATATTTTCACATTATATCCGTTATCAGCAAATTCCCTGGCAAAAGAACTGGCATAGGTGGCCGGCCCGCTGATATCGGGCGGGAAGCTTCCCGCGGCCATAACAATCTTAAAGCTCTTATCAGATGTTTTTCTGAATTTTCTGCATTTTCTGAAAATAATAAATTTATAAATCAAGAAACTACCAACCCCCAGCATGCCCGCAATGAATCCTTGGACAAAAACATACCAAATTTTATATTTATCTATCAAAGATATTAAAGGGTGCAACAATCTGCTTTGGCTAAAAATATTTTTAACTATTGGCCAGGTATCGTATTTTTCTATTAATAAATAAATCAAGCCGGCATTAATGCTTAAGTTAATAAGCCCGACTATTAAATACAAAATCATTTGCCCGCTCATTCTTTCTTTGTCGTTATCGCTGAATGTCCAGAATTTCTGCAGGCAAAAACTCACAAAAAAAGCTATGGCATAAGCGATAGTAGCGGATAATACCACGTTAACCAATAAAACGCTGTGGAGGAAATAAATACAAAAAAAGTCCACTCCGGCGGCGGTCATTCCGGAAATTATGAACTTAATCGGAGTTTTATGTTTTTGAAATTGACAATAAATCAACTGAACCATTGATTTTGTATTAAGTGTATAGTATTAAGTATTAAGTGAAAATTAACAACACCGCTTATCCTTCATAAATATTTTCAATATCTTTTATAATTTTGTTCCAATCAAATCTTTTAACAGATTCTTTGGCATTTTTCACAAGTTTATTTCGTAGATCGGTATCTTTAAGAAGTTTAATAAGCGCCCCGGCAATTTGTTCGGAATTTTTCGGCTCAATCAACAATCCTGTTTTCTGATCATCTATAACTTCTGGTATCCCCCCTACATTTGTACCAATAATTGGTCTGCCGCATAATTGAGCTTCAATAAACGCAATTCCCAGCCCCTCGGCCAATGAAGGACATATAACCACTTCTGATTTTTTGAACTCTTTCATATATTCATCATGAGGAATGGTAAGTTTAAGCTCTACTGAATCCTCTATATTTAAATCCTTAATAATTTTAAAAGCCTCTTCCCTCATGTCGCCGTCACCAACCTGAACCAATTTAGCTCCGGGTATTTCCTTAAGCACCAATGGCCAGGCTTGCAACATATAATAAGCGCCCTTTTCCCGTGATAACCTACCGGCAAAAAATACTCTATTTGATATAGATTTTACTTCGGATGGAATATTAGAAAAATCTGCTCCATTTGGAATAACTTTAATCTTATCCGGATCAGTGCCTAAATCTACAGAACATTTTTTTAAAAACCTGCTAATAGCCGTTATTACATGCGGTGATTTGTGAATGGTTTTCATTATAAATTTAAACAAAAAATTATCCATTTTTTCCGATGTATATAAATCACCTGATTGCAAAGTTAAAATTCTTTTGGCTTGCGGATACAAATATTTTAAGATCACCAGAACAGCTCCGGCATAACTCTCCATTATTGCATGTATAATATCCGGTTTAATAGATTGGGCTTTAAAAGCTGCCAAAACTGGATATAAAAATTTATCAATTTTTTTATGCCCAATACCCAAACGAATTATTTTAAAATTTTTTCGTTCTTCTATAAAAGGTAAATTTTCATCAAAACGACCGGTTAACAAAACAGTTTCATAATTACTTCCCAATCTTTCTAACACCTCCCTAACCATTTGTTCTGCTCCGCTCATATACGGCTCGTAAAAAGCAGATAATACGACTAACTTTTTATTTTTAGACATAAAGATTTATTCTTAAATCTTAAACCTTGGCTCTTTGATCTATAGCGGCCTGGCCAATTTTCCCTCCTGTTTATCCAGTAATTTAGAATATTCTTTTTTAATTCTCTTGGCCATATCTTCATCATATTCCATAACCTCCATGCCGGACTTGCTGTGCAAGGCAACGGCGCTATCGCTTTTAGCATCATTGGTTAAATATACAGAATCAGCTGTTTTAAAAATCAATTTATAAATCGGCATATAAATGCTTCTATGCAAAAAACCTTTTTTCTGCGCTTCGGTCTTGTCGAAAGTAAGAAGAAAATTTATCCGTTTATTTAAAAACTTTAAAAATACAGCCGCCAAGCCTCCATAACTAGCCATCACAGACCAGGCAAAACGAAAATTATATTTTGTGCTCAGCTGATACGCCCTCCATGCGCCGATAAAAGGAAATAAATATTTTCCAATGATACCGGAAGGACCCACTCGATAAATAAGAGAGTTGCCTAATTGTTTAATATTTTCTAGTCCTTTTCTGGATCTAGTAGTAATAATATAAAATTCTGTATCAGACATATTATTTATCATCTCCATCATTGCGTTCTCCGCCGGACCCATATCGGGATAATAAGTTGTCGCAAAAACAATAATCTTCTTTTCCGGCATCTCCAAATTTTTATAGTGTTCTATGGTCTTTTTAACCCCCTCTTCCAAACCAACCTTAGGCTCCCAATCTAAGACCCTCTTAGCTAAGCCAATATCCGGCTTGCGAAATTTAGGATCTCCTGTAAGCTCCTTATCATAAACGATGCGTGATTTAGAGTTGGTCATCTTAATTACAATATCAGCTAACTCTTTTATGGTTATTTCCTTAGTGCTACCAACATTGACGGGACCCGTAAATTCAAAAGATTTTTTCATCATCCTGTCTACCGCTTCTACTAAATCATCAACATACATATGAGACCTAGTAAAAGAACCGTCTCCATATATAATAAGGTTATTACCATTCAAGGCCGCAATAATAAAATTGCTCATTACCCGGCCATCGCGATAATACATATTTGGTCCGTAAGTATTAAAAATCCTTACAATCTTAACATTCACATTGTATTTTCGGTGGTAATCCATGCACAGTGTTTCTGCCATTCTTTTTCCTTCTTCATAACAAGCTCTGGCGGTAAGCGTGTCAACTTGACCCAGCATATCTTCCCGCATTACTTCCCCCTTTTCCCGTACCCCATAAACATCGGAGGATGAAGCTTGAATAAATACTGCATCATGCTTGCGCGCTATTTCCAACATATTAATTACGCCATGCACATTAGATTTGGCGGTATGAATCGGATCCACCTGCAGATCAACGCAGGAGACCGGACAGGCAAAATTCATCACCCAATCAATCTTTTCTTTGAATTCTATAGGATTATTAATGTCATGCTTGATGAATTTGAAATTTTTGTTTTTCTCAAAAGGATCAATATTATCCGTAGTTCTGCTTTTTTGCAAATTATCAATACAAATCACCTTGTGCCCCTCGCCCAGATACCGCTTGCATAAATGCGATCCGACAAATCCGGCTCCTCCGGTAATTAAAATTGTTTTTTTGTCTTTTGACATAATTATATATTCAAAAATTTTTATATTTTGTAATAATCTTGATACCACTCCACAAATCTTTTTATCCCCTCTTCTACCGTAACTTGCGGCTTATATCCAAGCATTTTCTCCGCCTTGGAAATATCCGCCGAACTTACCGGCACATCTCCGGGTTGCATCGGCATCATGTTCTTTTTTGCCCTTTTGCCCAAATTTTTTTCAATCTCAGCGATATAATCCAATAATTTCACCGACCTGCCGCCGGCTAAATTAAATATTTCATAAGAATGCTCCTCGCTTCTATTGATTGCGGACACCACCCCGTCTACGATATCCGATACATAAGTAAAATCTCTGGCCATATTGCCATAATTGAAAACATTAATCGGTTTATCCCTGGCAATAGCATCGGTAAATAAAAATAAAGCCATATCCGGCCGGCCCCATGGCCCGTAAACCGTAAAAAACCTAAGTCCCGTGCATCTCAAACCGAACAAATTATGATAAACGAAAGCTTTTTCCTCGTTGCCTTTTTTGGTCGCCGCATACAGAGACATCGGCGCATCCACCTTGTCATCTTCCGAAAAAGGCATTTTTTTATTAGCCCCGTAAACAGAGCTGGAAGAAGCAAAAACAAAATCTTTGATATCATGATGCCGGCACAGCTCCAACATATTCAAAGTGCCAAGATAATTAGAGTGCTGATAAGCAAAGGGATTAGTAAGCGAATACCGCACTCCGGCTTGCGCCGCTAAATGTAATATCTTGTCTATCTTTTCTGTTTTAAAAATTTTATCCATTTCCTCGTAATTCGTAATATCTGTTTCAAAAATATAAAAATTATTAAAATCTTTCTCTAAATTTTTTATCCTATCTCTTTTTATCCGCGGATCATAATAATTATTAAAATTATCAACAATCAATATTCTATCTCCCCGATTAAGTAAAACACGAGCTACACTAGATCCGACAAATCCGGCCCCTCCGGTAATCAAAATTGTTTGATTAACTTTCATATAAACATTTAATCATTTAAACATGTAAGCAAAAATTTATCTCTTGTCATTCTGAACTTGATTCAGAATGACACAGGTGGAAAATATTTTCAAACCACTTAAAGTAATCCCTTATATTCCAATATCTTTAGTGTTCCTAATATTTTGATATCAACCGTAAAATCATCATGCTTTTTTACACAAAAATCCACCAAATCTTTCAAGGGTATTTTAATTACTTCAATATCCTCCGCATCATCGCTTTCTACCCCTTCAAAACCGACATATTCCGCATCAGGAGCATAATAAATATCCATAACACAATCAGACATGCCGGCATTAAACGGTCCGCCATGCACATAAATAAATTTATCCGCGCTATATCCGGTTTCTTCCTGTAATTCTCTTTTTGCGGTATCTGTAAAATTTTCCCCGTCTTTATCCACTAGGCCGGCGGGGGTTTCTACCACGCATCCCTCATGAGGAATCCTGTATTGTTTAGTTAAAACAACTTCTTTTTCTTTTTTGGTTACAGCAAAAACAGCCACTATCCCGCGGACATTGCTGCGCTCCACGCATTCCCATAAACAATCTTTGCCGGTTTTGGTTTGAAATTCCTTGCCGATTACGCGAAGAAACTTGCCGTTATATAAATTTGTCTTTTTAAAATTCATAAATAAATAATTAGTCGAAAGTCCATAAAGTCTATAAAGTTAAAAGTAATTTATTAAAATTTTTAACTTTCAACTTTTGACTTTTAAATTTCTACCAGACAACTAGTTATCTAGTTGTCTCTATATTTATTAATCATATCTTCCCCATAAACCCCCATAAGCAAATCAAGATCCTTTTCACTTCTCACAAGCAAATGAATATTTTTATCCCGCAATGCTTCCAAAACCCGAAGCCCATATTCATTGGCAACATCCCTCTCGTACATTTCATGAAAAGCTGCAAAATCCTTGATAAAACAATGCCCACCGGCTCCTCTTCCGGATTTATGTATCGGCTCCATGTGCAAGTCATTAAATTTCAATGTCTGGGCGACATGGCCGCCAGGCTGTCCGCTATTGTGTACCGGATTCATATGGGTAGAACCGATCCGCGGATCCGCAGCCATGGCCTCTTTGATAATATCCCACTCTAAATCATGGGCGCGGGTCAAATCATAAAGCATGTTAAAAAATATCACCTTAAAATAAAACCAATTATTGCCGCCATACTTGATAAATTCCGCTTCTTTAGCCCTGCAAATTTTTTCATAAGGGGCTTTCGGCAAACAATCCAATACTTCCTGCGCCCTGCTTATATATTCATCTGTTTCCAGCGGAATACCGATTATATTTCTAATCGGATTGGCTGCGTCATGAGCTGCTGTAGCTTCACTTAAAAATTCAGGGGCATGCAAAACAAAAAAACGAGGATTTTCCCTCTGAATAGATTCGGTGGTGCCGGGTAAGACAGTAGATTTAATTACGACAGTAGCATCGTCTCCGGCTATTTGTATTGATTTTCTGATAAAACTGTCATCAAAACCCTTGGGCGTAGAAGGCGTAGGCACAGCCACAAAAACAATTCTACAATCCCTGATTAATTCTTTATTTTGTATATAAGGCTCCTCAAGTGAAAACCTTACTACATCATGCCCCCTGTTTTCAAAGTCATCGGCATAATTTTTGCCGATCCAACCTTGACCAATAAAACCAATTTTTTTGCTCATAAAATTTAAAATCTCCAAGCCCCGCACTTGGATATCAAGAATTAGTATACCTTCAATAGTATACTATTAATTATTAAATAAAAAAAATTTAAAGTCAAGATAAATTACAACACAAAACAATAATAAATTGCAAATATATCCCCTACTTTTTCCTAGCTTAACGGAAGAAAAAAATATATTGCTAAAATATAAAAAATATTCTAAAATAACAACATGAAAACAGAAAATAATAAAAAAACAATACTCTATCTAATCACTCAATCCGAAATGGGTGGAGCGCAAAAATATATTTTTGATCTGGTTTCGCATCTTAAAGACGAGTATAATGTTGAAGTTGGCTTTGGCGAACAAGGAGAGACCGGAGAACTGGCTATAAAACTCAAAGAAATAGGGATAAAATACCATGTTATTCGCAACTTAAAAAGAAAAATATCATTTAAAAATGACTTTTTAGCTTTTTGGCAAATCAGAAAACTTATCAAAAAAACAAAGCCGGATATTGTGCATTTAAACAGCTCAAAAATATCCATCCTGGGATCGTTGGCTTCTATTTTTTTAAAAATAAAAATTATCTATACCGCCCACGGGTGGGTTTTTAATGAACCTGATTGCAATAATTTTTATAAAAAAGCTGAAAGATTCTCGGCAAAATTCAAAAATAAAATCATCTGTGTCTCTGAGTTTGACAGGCAAGCGGCCTTAAGGGAAAAGATAACAGAGGAAGTAAAATTAATCACGGTTCATAACGGTGTGAGGCCAATAAATTTTTTAGAAAGGCCGGAGGCTCAAAGAAAATTAAAAGAAAAATTGCCGCCAAGCGCCATGTTTAAAATTAACGAAGGAGATATTTTAATTGGTTCAATTGGAAATCTATACAAAACAAAGGGTTTTGAATACTTAATTAATGCCGGAAAATTAATTATCAACAACAATCTTCATGTAAAAATAATAATTATCGGCAAAGACGGGGGTGAAAAAGAAGAGTTGGAAAATTGGATCAGGCAGCTTGGAGTGCAAAAAAACATTATCCTTCTTGGACAACTTGAAAATGCTTCTCAAATTTTAAAAGCCTTTGATTTATATGTTTGTTCTTCGGTCAAAGAAGGACTGTCTTATACCATTATTGAAGCCATGCTAGCCGGTTTGCCGATTGTGGCAACAAGTGTGGGCGGAAACGGAGAATTGATTGAAGATCAACAAACAGGTATATTGGTTGATACCCAAAACGCGGAAAAATTAGCCAAACAAATCATAAATACTTTAAGAAATCAGGAATTAATGAATAAGATGGCTATAAATGCTAAACAAAAAGCAGAAAAATATTTTACCATCGGTTCCATGGTAGAAAAAACTAAGAACATTTATGAAGAAATCACACAAACACACAAACAATAAAACCATGAAACAAAAAATAATTACGTAGTTACGTAATTATTTTTTTATAAGTATATTTCAATATTATATCTGCGCACTATTTCAAACTTTCAATAAAACTATTTGCGCTTGCTTCAATGCTGGGGTCAACTTTTATAGCCCTGCCCACAGCATCAATAGCCTTTTCCTTCTCTCCTTGTTCTGCGTAAAGTTTTGCCAAATTTATTAAATGTTTTACTTCTTGCGGTTCTTGAACAGATAATTGTTCATAAAGGCCGGTAACCCTCACCCAGTCTTCCGCGTCAACATAATGATTAATAAGTTCTTTTATGTATCCTGCCGGAGTCAAAAGACCATACCCGCCCAAATCTATGCATTTATCTATTTCCTTATAAGCTTCTTCGGTCTGGCCGTAATGCAAAAGAGTTTTTCCGAGATGACAGAAACTATCATAATATTCATCGTTTAAACTACTGGCATAGCGCAGAGTCTCAATCGCTTTATCCGGTTCATTGCGGGTAATGTAAATTTGTGCTTTCTGAAAATAAACCGGAGATCTGCCGGGACTAGCTTCTATGGACCTATTAATAGCTTCAAGCGCCCTATCTGAATAATACATAAATTTTTCCTGATTATTCTGATAATATACAGAAGCGGTGTTTAACATTTGAGCAAGCATCATCTGATTCAAACTGTCTCCCTTGTTATAATCTACATTTTTCTCAGCCAAATCAATCAAATAATCAATATCCTGTTCAACTGTATCCTTATTTAATTGCTTCAGGGCATTTGGATTGGTGGCAAAAATACGCAAAAGGCTAGTACGGCTATCGCGGTCTAGGACGGTATTATAACTTAAAGCCTTTTTATATATTTCCAAAGTCTCCGGCACTCGACCAGCAGCATAAGCTCTCTGTCCGTCGATAGTTCCGTTTAACATTCTCCAGGGGCTTATGTTGTATTGATACATAATCATAAATAATAAAAATCCAGCAAAAACCAAAGTATAAATTTCTTTATTTTCAAAATATCTGTCTTTAGTAAATTTATCAGATATCATTTTTCCTTTTTCCTGCAAACCCTCCAAAAAATTCTCCTCCCCTTCTTTGTGCATCCAATATACATAACCAAAAACTACCATAATCAACATATAGGTTATAAAAGAATCAAAAACAGCCAAGTTTTGCACAAAATAAGCAATGATTAAACATGAAACCAACACGAAGTCATGGAGACCTATGTATTTCTTTCGATATCCATCTATTAAATAATAAGCGCTGGCTAAAAGTATAAAAAGATAAGTTGAGATTCCAAAAACTCCGGTAGTAGAGGCGATATCCACCACATTATTGTGCGCCCGATCAAAATATGTCTCACCCCTGGTTTGTAGATAAAAATCAGGAGTAAAATATTTATCAAAAATAATCGCATAATTACCATGTCCTACGCCGATAATCGGATGAGCCTTAAAATCTTTAAGTCCGGCCTTCCATGATATTATCCTGGTTTGAAAAGTATTCTTTTGAAAATCTATACCCCGAATCGCTCGAAGTCCCGGGGTCCTGTCAAGTATCGGGCTGTCTTTGTGCGTAAAGAGCCATGAAATGATAACTATGCCCAAAAAACAAATCGCAAGTGTTGCTATCTTTATCTTTTTATTCCTATTCAATACACCGTATAAAAACAATGCTGCCAAAATGCTCAATCCAAGACCGACATGCGCGCCGCTAGTGCCAAGCTTATCAAAGTGAACAAAAAATAAGGGCAACGGAAGAAGATACAACCACTTTAACTCCTTAACTTTTTCCTTAAAAAATAACAATACACAAAAGTACATATTGAATATCAGATATCCGCTGACATAAGCCGAGTTGCCAATAGTACTATATCCTTTCTGATTCTCCCCTAATCCATAAAAACTAATGAAAACTCCGCAGACCACCGATGCTATCAAAAGAATTTTCCAATCTTTCTGTTCGCGAAATACAGTAATTAAAATCAAATAAAATATAAAAAAGTGCAGGATATGAAAAGCGCCAAGCATTCTCTCTACATCTCCCCAAAAACTTAAATTAAAATCAACTCCGGTCACACAGGAAATAACCATTACCGCAAAAAAACTAATAAGTCCAAAAGTAATCCATGATTTTTTTGGGCGATACTCCGGATATTTCACTAAAAATGCTATCCAAAACACCAAAAGCACCTCCATAATAATATTAAACGGTATTTGCTTTGATGTAATATAGGGAAACAAAAGACCTTTAAATACAAAGAATACGCAAATCAAAGAAAGATATATTCCTGATTTAAGAATGGTTAAATAAGTTTTTTGAGACATAATAATGTAAACTAAAAGCTAAAAGCTAAAAGCTAAAAGCTAATGTCATAAATAATAATATGGTTCTTTATAAGTAAACAAAAACAACGATAATTAACCGTTATTTAGCTAACTTTTATTATATCAAAGCCTCAAAACATGTCAATTTGACATTTTTATAACTATATGATATAATAAAAAACAAAAAAAGGAAAAAAAATGTCCATTAACGATCTGGCTCAAATATATAATTTTTTGAGCAACCAAATTCAATCGCTTCGGTATAGAATCTATATGCTTGAAGCAAATTTCCAAAACCAAAAAACCATTGAAGCTCTGAAACAAGAGCTGCAAAAAAAAGAAAAAAAACAAAAAGAAATAGAAAAACAATTCTAAAAAAGACCGGCCATAAATGACCGGTCTTCAATATTTTTAACTCATTTGTTTAATAGTAAAATTCTATTCAAATGCATAAGTCCTGTAATAATTATTTCAATTTTACCGGGTTTTATAGTAAGCGACCCGCTAGCCCGCGATTTTTACAGAGAATCAAAATTACTATTGGATATCCCCAATCCCAGATTGCGCATGACGGCAAAAGCGTCTGCGGGACGGCCCAAAAAATATCTTTTGCCGTCTCGGGGATTTACATACCAAGCCTCGCCTTTCCCCTCAACCTGCAGGAATATTTTGCCTTTATGGGTGCTTGCAAAATTAATATCTGTATTTATTTTTCCAGCGCCCAAAGGATTGTATCCATCCTCTACTTCTTGTTTATCACCAAATCCGTCGCTATCCGTATCTTTTTTGTTTTTATCAGTACCGATTGCGTCTTCAAATATATCAGAAAGTCCGTCGCCATCAGCATCTACTCCGCTTAAACTTGCAATACCTATCTTGATTTTGTCTAAATTGACGCTAGATATCCCAACTCCCTGCTGCCGCATAACAGCAAAAGCGTCTTGGGGCCGTCCCAGATAATACATAGTCTCGCTCGCAGGATTCACATAATAGGCTTCTCCCTTGGATTCCACTTTCAATATAATCTTGCCGCGTAAATTCTGATACATGTTCTGGTTTTTTATTTGAACAGAAGCACTTATTGATTCTTTGTTTTGATTTTGAGTCTCAGTCTGGGTTTGGGTTGTATTGGAGATTCCTGTTTGTGAACCGCCCTCCTCATCACCGCCCAAGACAGTAAAAGTGCCTGTATCTGATTTGAAAACTGTTCCCGGAGAACTTTTGGAATAAGCATAAAATTCATAAATACCCGCCGCCAGCTTTTCTATTGTAACGCTATGGCTTGCCGCCAAAGCGTCTTTGCCGATTGATAAGTATTTTGCGTCCCCCTTCTTTTTATAATACACATAGCCGGAAGATAAGATATCAGTGCTCCAATCTATGGTTATTTTTTTATTTTCTTGATCAATTTTACTGGAAACATCCCCCATAAGGCTTATTTTATCACTTGGAGGCGTAAAGCATTGAAAAACAGCCGAAGTTTTTTCAATAGTCTGGTTTTTGGCTTTTATCTCATATAAATACTCTGTCTGCGGTTTTAATCTTTTAAGCGTAACAACATGATTCATGGTATCATCCGCCGCAGGCCATTTAGTAAGATATATACTGAGCAAAAAACGATCATATTCAGAATAACCCTTTTCTTTGTACATTATATACCCGTCGCTTTCCTTGTTAGTGCTCCAGATAATTTGCAGTGAAGAAGAACTGATTGTGCTGCATTTTACATCAGAGATATCAAAATCATACATATCCTCTAATGACTTATAAACTGTAATAGTTTTATTAATTGAATTATTTTCTTCATTTGTCTCTGTTAAATCGCCGTGAATATCCGCCCTGAAGCTCAATTCGTGGATTCCGGCATCTTTTATTGTGCCTAAAAATTTATAACTAATAGTTTCATTTGGATTTAATGGATTGTCCGTATCCGGATATGTGCCATGGATAATTTCCGTAATCTCTATGCCGGGAAAACTATAAAGCAAATCTCCTCCGGTTGCGTACCCATAATCCCTTTCCAAAAGTCCTTTGGCATCCAAAAGGCTGATGCCGCCGGTATTCTTTACCAATACAGTAATAGTAATATCGTCATCAACAATTAATTTGTTCAAGTCCTTACTCAAAGAAATAGAAGTAACAGCCAGATCAATATCATCTTCAGAACCGACACTGATAATAGCCTCTTTTTTATTGTTAGCTTCATCGAATTCATCTAACTGATCTTCTTGATCTGCGGTAAATTTTAACACCTTTTCCCCCTCGCCTGTAAAATAACCGACAAAAATATATTCAGCATAAGCCTTTTTTAAAAGCGGAGCACTGATTGAAATATTGGGAATTGTTTTGCTCTTTTCCACAAAATCCTGAAACTCATAAGTATAAGATCTGATACCAAAATTATTAATCAAATCCAGATAACCGTTATTTTGCACTTTTACAGTAATGGTAGTTTCCTGCCCCTCTGAAAGTCCAGTCATAGAGGATTTGATAGAGCTAACAAGCAAATCATGGGCCGGAACAACTTCTACGCTGACACTCTTATTATTGTTGGTATAAGTTCTCTCCGTTAAAGCTTGATCGCTATTTACCTGAAAGGTTAATCTGGATGTGCCGATTTCATCAAATATTCCTTTAATAATATATTTAAAGGTGGCATTGTATGCTACCGGCTTGGCTGCTGTAATGGTTGGCAGAGTAACACTTGAGAGTTCAAAATTTTGAAAATTAATATTATAAGAATCAATACCGGTCAAATCGGTAAGTGGCTCCACATCCGTATTCTTCACGGTAACAGTAATAGTTGTGAGTATATTAAGCGGCGGCTTGGCGGGGCTGACAGATATTCCGGTAACCTCCAAGTCATAAGCCGCCTGCACCACTGCCGGATAAAATAAAAATATTCCAAAAGAAAAAATAAACAAAAATGAAAATTTTTTCACTGAAACAAAAAAATTTACGATTTGAAAATTTATAAAGTTCATAAAGTTAAAGGTGTTTTTTCTTTGTGTTTAAATAAAATGTTTAAATAATTAGATGGTTAAATACTTAAATATTACTCTATCTTCTCCCAGTCCAGCTTCGCAACCGCATTTCCAAAATATTCATAATAATCCACCTTGATATAATGAGTTCCACCCGTGATATCCAGCTCTGTTTCAAAAGAAACGCCGTCACTATTGCTTACCCAATAATTATATATCCAAGTATTATCAATAGTGGCCTTTACCGCATCGTCAAAAGTTCCGGTAAATCTGTATCGCCCTTCTGCAAATTCGCAGTTCCCGGTCCAGCGGACAGAAAATTTATCAGACAAATACACCCCATCCGGATTACCCGCACCCCAATCATGATCTATTCCCTCTTCTGTTCTAATAAGTAATTTACTGGATAAATCTGTGTTTCTATAATAGGTGGCGGTAAATTCACATGCCTTTCCCAAGCTTGTCTGCCCTGTTTCTGTTACAGGGGTTGAAGTAGCTTGATCTTCGGTTGAAGTAGCTTGATCAATTTGAATAATGTCTGTGGCGCCAGAAACATCTTCTGCTTCTCCTGTTGTAGTGCCTGTTTCTTCATTTGTTGTTTCTTCTTTATTTTCTACCTCATTCTTTCCTGCCTGCCCCTGTGTTTTGGTTTGTTCTTGTACTCTTTCCTGATACTGTTCATGTATCCCGATAGTATTCAAATCAACATCGGTAATTCCAAGTCCTAAATTTCGCATTACCGCAAAGGCGTCAGCCGGACGCCCCAAATAATTCATTTTTAGATCACCGGGGCTGACATAATAAGCCTCGCCATGCGCCTCTACTCTCAATAATATTTTACCGGAAAATTTTGCCGGCACTTTGCTCGCAAAAATATTATAATTTGCCTCCGATATCCCAAGTCCTAACTCGCGCATAATTCTAAAAGCATCATCAGGCCTGCCTAAAAATGCCCGTTTTCCGGTTCCCGGTTCCACATACCAGGCCTGTCCGGCATCCTCTACTTGTAAAAGAATTTTGCCCGATAATCTCTCTGCGAGTGTCGCGGCCGACAAAAAAGAGAACGGCATAAAAATAGCGAATGTTAAAGCAATAATAAATAAATTTCGTTTTTTCATAATGATAAAAAATTAATTTTAATATAAAGGGTCTGTCGCCGAATACCATCACGGCTGAAATTCCGGTCTTTTCGCCAAATTTGCTCTAAAATTTTTAGTCAATATTCCAACATTGCCAAAAAAATTTTAGAGCAAATTTGTCTGAAAATCCAAGAAATTCCACTCGCAATAGTATTCGGCGACAGACCCTAAATATATTATAGCATATTTAATAAAAACAAAAAAATAGCTGTATTAGTTCACCACATATTGGACAACATAGCCATTATTGATTAAATAATCCACAGGAGTCTCTAAATTTAGCCCCCAATGGAAACGTTTAGTGTTATACCAATTAATCCAATTACCCATTTTTTC
>Ga0208953_1000173_pt1 | contig 65012 bp, 55 predicted proteins | sample RifOxyB2_FD_184033 | JGI IMG/M metagenome (GOLD analysis project Ga0208953, IMG submission 184033) | Groundwater microbial communities from Rifle, Colorado - Rifle Oxygen_injection B2 (SPAdes) | ecosystem: Environmental > Aquatic > Deep subsurface > Groundwater | place: USA: Rifle, Colorado...
CTGGTTTCCGGCGACCCATGCGCGCAAGCGGGGCTTAACCAGCTTATATGGGACGGCAGGAACGGTGTTGGCGACAGAGTAGCCAACGGGGGATACATAGTGTTTGTTCATTCCGCCGGCGAGCAAAAGAAGTTTAAGATAATGGTAATAAAGTAGCAAACCCGAAACGGGTAAGGACAATGCGGGTTTGGATGTGGCCCCGGCGCGGCGCGTCAGCCCGCCAAAGGTTCAGTGGCGGGACAGCCCGCCAACGGTTTAGTGGCGGAAAGCTTTTTCGTAAAGTCTGTCATCCCCGAAGGTTTCTGTCCCGCGGCGAAAAATCACCCGTCTTTGGACGGGTGAAGAATGCTTCGCATTCGCCTGGGAGGTCGGCTGGTTTTATTCAAAGCATTGGGCCGCCACTCCGGCATCCAGAACAATGGCGTTTATAAATGTCTTTTGAAATGGATCCCAGACTACTACCTCTGGGATGACGACACAAAAAGGCCACTCGCCGTCATTCCCGAATTGTTTAGTCGGGAATCCAACAAACGCCGTCGTTGCGAGGAGTGCAACGACGAAGCAATCTTGTAGTTTCCGACGAAAAAGCGAGATTGCTTCTCTCCCTGCGGGAGATCGCAATGACAGGGACTTATTAATGGTTTTTCAATCTCGCAGTTTTATAAATTTTATGATAAAGAGAATAGCAGTAACAATCATGTTGGTTTTCAGCGCGGCGGTAGTTAACTCGTCCGGGCTTGGCTTTGCCAGGCAGGACGGAGGAAAAGCTGGCGCTTTCTTAAGTTTTGGAGCCGGGGCCAGGGCGCTTGGCATGGGAAAAACCTTTGTCGGCGTGGCTGACGACGCGAGCGCTGTATACTGGAACCCAGCCGGCCTTGTGCAGCTGACCGAGAAAGAGCTGACGCTTCTTTACGCGAGCCTGTATGAGCAAACCGGTTATAGTTTTGTGAGCTACGCGCATCCGTTGTCTTTTGGAGCTGTGGGCGCGGCGGTGGTAAACTTAAATTCAGGCGGGTTTGCGCTTCGCGATGAGTATAACTATGAACTGGGCGAGGCGTCTTTAAGCGAGACAGCCGCTATTGTGTCTTACGCGAAAACAATTATAAATGACGAAACCGGAGCGATAGGCGAAGTTTCAGCCGGTGTGAATATCAAGGCGGTTCAGCAGAGCATTAATGCTGTAACAGGCACGGGGTTTGGCGCGGACTTAGGCGCTTACTGGAGCCCGAGGTTTATAAGCGGACTTTATGCGGGGTTGAGCTTAAAAAATGTTGTCGCGCCGCGCCTGAAGCTTGCCGATGAAACCGACACCTATCCGCTGAGCGCTGTGCTTGGAGCGGCGTATCTGTGCATGAACGACGCCTTGCTTCTGGCTGTTGATGTTGACAAGACGGACGGGCGTGAATATAAACTGCATCTTGGCGGCGAGTATACGATTATGGAAGCGTTTCACCTGAGAGCGGGCTTAGACGAAACCGAGCTTGCCGCGGGGTTTGGGTTTGACTGGAGCGGCTATTCCATAGATTACACCTTTGCCTGGCATGACGCCTGGGACGAATACGAAAACCTCGGCATATCCCACCGCTTCGGCTTAACCGCAAGGTTTTAACTAATTAGTGCGAATGCGAGGTAAGCTGCGCGGCTGCGAACATCTTGTTTGACTGTCCTGAATTATCTTTTCCAGCTGCTTCGCCTTCCATAAAACTACCCCATCTCTTTAAAATTTGACAAAAGTATTTACATTTGTTAATATTAGTCGGCTTTGAAAACAAGTTCTTTATAAAGCAAACCTGCAAAACTAATTTTTCCGCACATGGGCCCGTAGCTCAGCTGGCAGAGCACCTCACTTTTAATGAGGGTGTCGAGTGTTCAAATCACTCCGGGCTCATATTTAATGTCAAGTTAAAGCTGTTTTGAATTATATTTTGACGATGCCCTCATCGTCTAGGAGTTAGGACACCGCCCTTTCAAGGCGGCGACAGGGGTGCGAATCCCCTTGGGGGCGTATAGATTTTCAAAACCGTTTAAACTATTATGGGTTTAAACGGTTCTTTTACGGATAGAGTACCGGAGGCATTGTGTCAAGCACGGATAAAGATTCGCTCCAATATAAGTTTACAAACTGCGTCAGGCTGCTCTCCGCGGAAGCTATTGAAAAAGCCAAATCAGGGCACCCCGGCCTTCCCATGGGCGCCGCCGACATTATCTATACCCTCTGGCAGAAATACCTCAAATTTAACCCCCGGGATACGAACTGGATCAACCGTGACCGTTTTATTCTTTCGGCGGGACATGGTTCCATGCTGCTTTATTCCATGCTTCATATTTACGGCTACGACCTCTCACTGGAAGACATAAAGAAATTCAGGCAGTTCAAAAGCAGGACGCCCGGCCATCCGGAATACGGTGTCACTCCCGGTGTGGAAACATCCACCGGCCCGCTCGGCCAGGGAATAGCCAACGCGGTCGGCATGGCCATCGGTTACGAGATGCTCAGGAGCCGGCTTTCAAAGAACGGAATTTCACCGCTTAACCATAAGATATATGTATTCTGCGGCGACGGCGATATGATGGAAGGCATTTCCTACGAAGCCGCTTCGCTTGCCGGGCATCTTAACTTAAATAATATCGTGGCGATTTACGACGATAACAAGATTACCATAGAAGGCAGCACCGAGCTTGCTTTCAGCGAGGATGTTGAAGGCCGTTTCCGCTCCTTCGGCTGGGATGTCGTTAAAATTGACGGCCACGATTACGCCCAGATAGACGGCGCTCTAAAAAAAGCAAGCGGCAACAACGATAAACCGCTGCTTGTCATGGCAAGGACGACTATCGCCAAGGGCAGCGTAAATTTTGAGGGTTCTCATAAATCCCACGGCGCCCCGCTGGGCGGCGATGAAATAGGAAAAATCAAAGACAAGATGGGTGTCACGGGCAGTGAGTCTTTCTGCGTTTCCGATGAAGTCAGGGAGCATGCCGCGCTGCGCGTCGCGCAGCTTAAAAAAGAATACGACTCCTGGACCTTGGATTTCGCCAAATTCTTAAAGGACAATCCCGATATAGATGCCTTTTACCGCGATTTCAGCAAAAAACGGGAAATTGATATTAAGGATTTATTGAACACTGATTTTGGAACTGGCAAGATAGCCACCAGAAGCGCCTCGGGGCTGGTTATGCAGAAAATAGCTAAGCTTAACCCGTCGCTTGTCGGAGGCTCCGCTGATCTCGGCCCGTCAAACAACACTTACCTGAAGGATTTTAAATCGTTTTCAAGGGCTGAGCGAACCGGAAGAAACCTGCATTTTGGTGTCCGTGAGCACGCCATGGGCGCTGTCGCCAACGGGTTGGCATTATACTCGGAATTTACTCCCTACGGAGCTACATTTTTAATATTTTCCGATTACATGAAACCGGCCATAAGGCTTGCCGCCTTAATGAAACTTCATGTAATTTACATTCTTACCCATGACAGTTTTTATGTGGGTGAAGACGGTCCGACTCATCAGCCGATAGAGCAGATTTGGGGGCTTCGCTCGGTTCCGGGACTGGATGTCATTCGTCCCGCTGATGCCGCTGAAACGGCCGCGGCCTGGGCGCAGGCTATGAATAACGGAGCTAACCCTGCGGCCTTGATACTTACAAGGCAGAATGTGTCCCAGATTGACCGTTCTAAATACGCGAGCGCCGACGGCCTTTTAAAAGGCGCCTACATTATATCCCCGGAAAGCGGCAAGGCTTTGGAGCTGATCATCATAGCCACGGGTTCCGAGGTTTCCGCGGCGCTTGAGGTTCAGTCCAGGCTGAAAGGCGAGGGCGTTTCAGCAAGGGTGGTCAGCGCGCCGTCGCTTGAAATATTTGAAAGACAGGACGAAAAATATAAAGAATCGGTAATTCCGAAAAACTGTATTAAGCGCGTTTCAATTGAAGCGGGAAGCTCCGGCGGATGGCACAAGTATGTCGGCTGCGACGGGCTTGTGATAGGCATTGACCATTTCGGCGCCTCGGCTCCCGCGGAAGAACTTTGCGATGTGTACGGTTTCACTCCGGAGAAGCTTTATCAGTCCGTTAATAATTGGTTAAAAAAATAACCGGTTGGCTGTTTTTGACAACTTGAGCATATTTTGTTAGAATACGACGAATTTGGGTGACGAATCGACTTCAGCCGCGTTTAAGGGCTGATGATACAAGCAGGCTAAAAATGACAACATTGGTAACAGTAGGCACGCAGTGGGGAGACGAGGGAAAGGGAAAAGTAGTTCATTTCCTGTCACAGAACGCGGACCTTATAGTCCGCTACCAGGGCGGAAATAACGCCGGCCACACGATAATATTCGAAGATAAACCTTTTGTTCTGCATCTAATACCTTCCGGAATACTTTTTCCCAAAAAGAAATGTTTAATCACCAACGGCGTTGTAATAGACCCGGAAAACCTCTATAAAGAGGCTATGCTGTTAAAAAGCAAGAACCTGGATGTTAAGGGCAGGCTTTTTATAAGCGAATCAGCCCATGTAATTCTGCCTTACCACCGCTACCTGGACATCCTGAGGGAAGAGGGACGGATAAGGATAGGCACCACCAGGCGCGGCATAGGCCCCGCCTACGCCGACAAAGTAACCAGGCTCGGCATTCGGGTGGTGGATTATATTGAAGAAGAAGTTTTCATGGACCTGCTTGAAAAGAACCTCAGGGAAAAAGCCCCGCTCCTTAAAAAAATAATTCCGATTGCCAAACTCCGCGCCAATATTCTTAAAGATTACCGCAAGTATAAAAACTTCATCAAGCCCTTTGTGACAAACACTTCTCTTGTGCTTGACAAGGCGCTTAAAGAGAACAAAAATATCCTTTTTGAAAGCGCCCAGGGCACTCTTTTAGACCTTGATTTCGGCACTTATCCGTTTGTCACCTCTTCTAACCCCATAGCCGGTGGAGTATGCGCCGGAGCGGGGCTCGGGCCGACAAAAATTAACAGCGTGCTTGGGGTGGTAAAAGCCTACACCACAAGAGTGGGAGAAGGGCCTTTTACCGCCGAACTTAGAGATAAAACAGGGGACTATTTGAGGGAAAAAGGCCAGGAATACGGCGCCACAACGGGCCGCCCGCGCCGCTGCGGCTGGTTTGACGCGGTTCTTCTTCGCCACAGCATAAGGCTCAACGGCATAGACAGCCTTGTCCTTACGAAGCTGGACTGCCTTGAGGGCATGGAAAAACTTAAAATATGCACCGCGTATAAATATAAAGGCAAACTGCTCAAAGATTTTCCCGCTTCAAGGCTGGTACAGCAGAAATGCACGCCTGTCTATGAAGAACTGCCCGGTTTTACGGGTTCGGTGAAAGGCGCGAAAAAATTCTCTGATCTGCCTGTTAACGCCCAGCGCTATGTTAAGCGCATGGAAGAGCTTATGGGCGCGAAAATCAACCTTATCTCCCTGGGAAGAAAACGGGAAGAAATAATTGTTCTGGAGAAGAGCAAGATATGGTATTAAAAAAATGTTTTCTCGCTCTTGAGTCCGGCCGGGTCTTTGAAGGCGTTTCCTTCGGGGCTGACGGTGAATCTTTCGGCGAGATGGTGTTTAACACCTCGCTGAGCGGCTATCAGGAGATAATTACCGACCCCTCTTATTTCGGCCAGATCATATGCATGACAAATCCGCATATAGGCAATTACGGCGTGAATCCGGAGGATATGGAATCCTCACTGCCTTATGCAGCCGGCTTTGCGGTCAAAGAGGCGAGCGCAGTGGTATCAAACTGGAGAGCTAAGCAGTCGCTTCAGGATTTCCTCATTGAGCACAAAATCGTGGCCATTGAGGGGATTGACACAAGAGCCCTGACAAAACATTTAAGAGACCGCGGCGCCATGAAGGCCGTTATCAGCACCGTTGAGTCAAATCCAAAAAAGCTTGTTGAGAAGGCAAAAAAATCAAAAAGCATAATCGGCGTTGATATGGTCAGTGAAGTGACCTGCGCGAGAAAATATATTTATAACCCGAAAGCAAGGTACAAGACCAGGTGCAGAATAGCTTTGCTGGACTGCGGCTCCAAGGACAATATTGCCAACGAACTTTCTAAAAGGGGCGCCGAGGTTCATGTTTTTCCTGCCTCTTCTACCAGCGATGAAATTCTGGAGATAAATCCCGACGGTATTATGCTCTCAAACGGGCCGGGAGACCCGGAAGCGGTATCATATGTGGTGGACACGGTTAAGAAACTCATTCACCATGTTTCCAAAAACGACAACACGCTTCCTATTTTCGGAATCTGCCTGGGGCACCAGATGCTTGGCCTGGCTCTTGGCGGCCATACATATAAACTCAAATTCGGACACAGGGGAGCCAATCATCCGGTAAAGGATGTTACTACCGGCAAAATTGAGATTACTTCCCAGAACCACGGATTCTGCGTAAAGCCGGAATCGCTTAAAGATAAGAATATTGAGTTCACCCATTACAATCTTTACGACGGGACGCTGGAAGGTTTTAAACACAGGACTCTGCCGATATTCTCGGTGCAGTACCATCCTGAAGCCAGTCCGGGGCCTCACGAGTCGCATTACCTGTTTGACAGATTCTTTGAACTGATTGAAAACAGGATTAAGAAATCTAACTGATTTAACTAAGGAATATTATGCCAAAAAGAACAGATATCAAGAAAATACTCATAATCGGATCCGGCCCGATAGTTATCGGCCAGGCCTGCGAGTTTGACTATTCCGGCACCCAGGCCATAAAGGCGCTGAGAAAAGAAGGCTATAAAATCGTTCTGGTAAATTCAAATCCGGCCACGATTATGACCGATCCCGAGTTTGCCGACGCCACCTATATTGAGCCTCTTGCTCCCGATGTGATAGAAAAGATAATAGAAAAAGAAAGGCCCGAGGCGCTGCTTCCGACCCTGGGTGGACAGACCGCGTTAAATCTTGCTGTCGCTCTTTCGGAGAGCGGCGTTTTAAAGAAATATAATGTTGAGCTTATAGGCGCCAAACTGCCCGCGATACAGAAAGCCGAAGACAGAAGGCTTTTCAGAAGGACTATGCAGGACATAGGCCTTGACCTGCCTCAGAGCGGATACGCGTATTCACTTGAAGAGGCCCTTAAGATCGCAGAAAAAATAGGGTTCCCGTTAATAATCAGGCCCTCTTTTACGCTGGGCGGAATAGGTTCTGGCACGGTATACACCAGAGAGGAACTGCTGGACGCTGTTTCCATAGGCCTTGACGCCAGCCCCATCGGGGAAATACTGGTGGAAGAATCGGTGCTCGGCTGGAAAGAGTTTGAGCTTGAAGTCATGCGCGACTGTGCCGACAACTGCGTGGTAATCTGCTCCATTGAAAATTTTGATCCCATGGGCGTTCATACGGGGGACTCAATCACCGTGGCTCCGGCCCAAACACTGACGGATAAAGAATATCAGAAAATGAGGGACTGGGCCTTTAAGGTCATAAGGGCCATTGGGGTTGATACAGGCGGTTCCAATATACAGTTTGCCGTAAACCCGAAAGACGGAAGGATAGTCGTAATAGAGATGAACCCGAGGGTAAGCCGCTCCTCGGCGCTTGCCTCAAAAGCCACCGGATTCCCAATAGCTAAGATAGCCAGCCTGCTTGCCGTGGGCTACAGGCTTGATGAAGTCCCCAACGATATAACAAAGAAAACCCCGGCGTCTTTTGAGCCGACCATAGATTATTGTGTGGTTAAAATACCCAGGTTCGCCTTTGAAAAATTCACCGGAGCCGACCAGACCCTCAACACCGCCATGAAGTCGGTGGGCGAGGTTATGTCTCTGGGCAGGACATTCAAAGAAGCCGTCCAGAAAGCCGTAAGAGGCCTTGAAGTCGGAAGGAACGGGCTCAGTTTTGACGGCAAGGGCAGCGATAAACGGGTTGAAGCGGCCATAAAAGAGGGCGGCAAGCTCAAAGAGGAAGTGCTTAATGAAGTAAGGATGAAGCTCAATACTCCTAACTGCGAGAGAATATTCAATATTATGCACGCTTTCCAGCTGGGCCTGAGCCAGGAAGATGTAATAAGCCTCAGCAAAATAGATCCCTGGTTTATTCAGCAGATTTACGAGATATTCCAGTGGGCTTTGCGGATACCGCAGCTCAGCAAAATGCCGCCCGCGCAGAAAAAAGATTTTCTGTACCGCACAAAGCAGTTCGGTTTTTCCGACCAGCAGATAGCTTACCTTACCAAACAGAGCCACGAGAAGGTTAGGGCTTTAAGAAACCGGCTGAAGGTAAAACCTTCTTATAAGCTTGTTGACACCTGCGCCGCGGAGTTTGAGGCTTATACGCCTTATTATTACTCAACCTATGAACAGGAAGATGAGGTTGTGACCGACAAAAAGAAAAAGGTGATGATTTTGGGCGCTGGGCCCAACCGCATAGGCCAGGGCATTGAGTTTGACTATTGCTGCGTTCACGCGGTGATGTCTTTGAAAGACGAGGGTTATGAAACCATAATGGTGAACTGTAACCCCGAGACTGTGTCCACGGATTACGATATTTCAGACAGGCTGTATTTTGAGCCGCTAACCGCGGAAGATGTATTAAATATCATAGAAAAAGAAAAGCCGATGGGTGTTGTTGTGCAGTTCGGGGGGCAGACGCCGCTTAACCTCACGCCCGCGCTGGATAAAGCCGGTGTGAAAATCCTCGGAACCTCGCCTAAGTCCATTGATACCGCTGAGGATAGAAAATTATTCAGCAAAATTCTTGATAAAATTAAAATACCCCAGGCCGCTTCCGGGACGGCGTTCTCCTTCGCTCAGGCGAGGGATATAGCTCATAAACTTACTTATCCTGTCATGGTCAGGCCTTCCTATGTGCTTGGCGGCCGAGGCATGAAAGTTGTTTATGACGATAACATGCTCTCGGAATATATCAATCAGGCAGCCCAGGTTTCTCCCGATAAGCCCATTCTGATTGATAAGTTCCTGGATAACGCCATTGAAGTTGATGTGGACGCCTTAAGCGACGGCAAGGATGTTTACATAGCCGGTATAATGGAACATATTGAAGAGGCCGGCATTCATTCCGGAGATTCGGCCTGCGTTATCCCGCCGAACACCCTGAGCCCCGAAATAATAGCCACAATTAAGCAATACACTACCAAACTGGCTGTTATGCTGCAGGTCAAGGGCCTTATGAATATCCAGTTCGCCGTAAAAGACGGCAAGGTGTATATCCTTGAGGCAAATCCCCGCGCGTCCAGAACCATTCCATATGTTTCCAAGGCAACGGGGCTTGCCCTTGCCAAGCTGGCCGCGAAAGTCATGGTGGGGAAGAAATTAAAAAATATTATGAAGGCTTCCAGTCTTAAGGACTCGCCTCCCAAATTAAAATATGTAGCGGTCAAGGAAGTTGTGCTTCCGTGGACAAGATTTTCAAATGTGGATGTGGTTTTAGGACCTGAAATGAAGAGTACCGGCGAGGTTATGGGTATAGATTCCGATTTCGGCAGGGCTTTTGCCAAAGCCGAAATAGCGGCCGGTTCTGTGCTTCCTCGCAGCGGCGCGGTTCTTGTCAGCCTTGGTCCCGTCAATAAGGCGGAGGCGCTCCCTGTGGTAAAAGAACTGCTGAACCTGGGTTTTGAGGTAATGGCCACGACGCATACCGCGGAATTCTTTGCCCAGCACCAGCTTCCCGTCACTGTTGTAAATAAAATTTCCGAGGGCAGGCCTAATGTAGTGGACATAATTAAAAACAAAAAGGTCAGCCTTATTATTAATACGCCGTCCGGCAAGGTCAGCAGGGCCGACGGTTACCACATAAGAAGAAGCGCGGTTATTTATAATATCCCAATACTCACGACGCTTGCCGCGGCCCGGGCCACGGTAGAGGGCATTAAATCGCAGAAAAACAGGGAAATATCGGTTCATTCGCTGCAGGAATATTATAAGAAATAATTGGCAAGGGGTAAGCTGTAAGGGGTAGGGGGTAAGTGACGGGTGTTGTTTTTGCTTTTCACTTAATGCTTGCCGCATATCACTGGAAACCATGCTGGTAAAACTCCTGAAACATACCACTGACCCGGAAAAAACCTGCGCCCTCGCGGCAAGGCTTTGTTACTCCGGCGTATCTATTGAAGAACTTTCAGAAAAACTCACTCCCTCTGTCGTAAAAGACCTGCTTTCAAGAATAATTTCCTCAGGCCATCTTTCCGTTCTGGAGCATGCCTCATTTACATTCGCTGTTGAGGGCGTTTCCAGGGCCCTGCTCGCCCAGCTGACCAGGCACAGAATAGCTTCGTTTTCAGTGCAGAGCCAGCGCTATGTAAAGTTCAAGGGCTCTCTGGAGTTTATTGTGCCTCCTGAAATCAAAAAGCACGGCGATTTGTTCTCCGAATACTGCAACGCTCTGGACTATTCAAAAAAACTCTACGACAAAATGCTCTCCCGCGGCATACTTGCCGAAGACGCCAGATACATTCTCCCTCAGTCCGCCTCCACCAAAATAATACTAACTATGAACACAAGGGAGCTCCGGCATTTCTTTTCTCTTCGGTGCTGCAACAGGGCCCAGTGGGAGATCCGCGGCCTTGCCTGCCGCATGCTCTCCCTGGCCAAGAAAGCCGCTCCTCTGCTTTTCGCCGGAGCAGGCCCAGACTGTGTCAGCGACTCCTGCCGCGAAGAAAAGCCCTGCGGCACGCCCTGGAAAAAAAGCTGACATATTTTCTCCTTTCAGAAAAAAAACCTTGAATATTCGCGTGAATTAATGCGATAATATGGGCACACCAATGTTTTAAAGGCAATTCTTGTGGAACCTATACCCGAACAACTGAACGGTTATAAAAATCTTCGCCCCATCGGTTTCTGGGGGGAATGCGAAGAATATCGCGCCGAGCGGGAAGCCGGCGGCGCCGTGCTGCTGCGCGCCTATAATTTAAATGAGTTAAGCTCCTCTGATATTTCCCGGATAAAATCCGCCTGTACTTTATTGTCTGCCCCGGATCTAAAAGGCCTGATTCGCGTTGAAAGCGTCTATGAGTCCGGCGGCCGGTTGTTTATTGTTGAAGACTTAGGCCAAATGAGGCAGCTGAGCGAAATTGTAAACGGGCCTCAGGATCTGGGCCTTTTTTTTGACGCCGGTTCTCAGGTCTGTCTTGGGCTTGAATTTCTTCATTCAAAGGGCATAGTACACGGAGGCGTCAGCTCTCACAATATTTATGCCGGCCCGCACGGGGATGTCCGTCTCGGCGGTATCGGCATGCTTGAAATATCCCAGTGGCGGCTTTCGGACGGATCCCCTAATCCAAGGCTTTTGTCTGTATCGCCTGAACAGACAGGCCGCCTTAACAGGCAGATTGACTGCCGCAGCGACCTGTACTCTCTTGGAATTGTGCTGTTTCACACCGCCAGCGGAAAATACCCTTTTGAATCCTCCGACGCTACGGAACTTGTCTATAAGCATATCGCCACGGAAGCCGAAGAATTGTATAAAGCCGTTCCCGGTTTTCATACCTGCCTCTCAAAAATAGTTTCCAAACTTTTAATTAAGGATCCGGACACCAGGTATTACAGCGCCTCCGGGGTAAGGGAAGACCTGCGGGAGTGCCGGGCTTTCGGATCCGACCGAGCGGATTTTTCTGCCGGACAGAGGGATGCCGGTTCGGTGCTGAGAATGCCGCTTCGCCTTTTCGGAAGAAAAGAGGAGATAAAACAGTTAAGAGAGCTTCTAAATAAAACAATTGAAGAGGGGGCCGTCTGTGTCGCCGCGGTAAGCGGCCCCGCGGGTATAGGAAAGAGCGCTTTGGTAGGCGAACTTCAGACCGCGGTAGCTCAAACGCGCGGCTATTTTATTAAGGGTAAATACGATCAATACCGCCGCTTCGTGCCTTATGCCGGAATTTTAGAGGCTTTCAGAGAACTCATAAGGCAGCTGCTTATGGACAGCGACCAGGAGGTCGGTGAATGGAAGCGGAGAATAACCGATGAACTCGGCAAAAACGCGGTGGTAGTCTCGGATATGATAAGCGAGCTCTCGCACATAGTCGGCCACATTGAACCCGCGGAAGAGTTCGGCCCCACTGAAACTCAGAACAGGTTTATGATGGTTTTCAAAGATTTTATCCGCGTATTCTGCAGGAAAGAAAAACCTCTTGTGCTTTTTCTTGACGATATGCAGTGGGCCGATCTGGCAAGCATAAATCTCATGGAAGCGGTGCTTAGCGATGACCGTTTTTCAAATTTAATGATAATTTTCTCCTACCGCGACAATGAAACAGGGAAACTCCATCCGTTCACCAAGATGATGGAGCATGTTCGGGAATCCGGCGTCAGAATTGAGAATATAACCCTCGCCATGCTTACGGAAAGGAATGTGAGCGAACTTATAGCCGATACCCCGGGTTTTGACTGGCTGAAAGCCGAGGGCCTCGCGCGTATCGTATACCAGCGGGCCGGAGGAAATCCGTTTTTTGTCAAAAACCTTATGCTTAAGATGCATTCTGAGGGTAAACTCAGGAGCATAAACGGTTACTGGAAGTGGGACGAAAATGACATAAAGGATATGGATGCCACGGAAGATGTGGTGCGCCTGATGATTGGAAGAATTCACACGCTGAAAACCGAGACGCAGGGTATCCTGCGCTTTGCTTCAACTATCGGCGGGCGCTTCGGGATAGGAATCCTTGCCGCCCTGTCGGGAAAATCTCCCGAGGCCGTATTTTTGGAACTTAACGAGGCGATCTCCGAGGGCATGATTTACAGCCGGCGCGATGAATACATTTTCGCTCATGACCGCATCCGGGAAGCCGCCTACAGCCTGGTGGACGAAAGGGAAAGGCCACAGCTTCATTACAATATCGGCAGGCTGATGCTTGAAAAAATCACGGATCCTGACAATGAGGAACGAATTTTTGAGGTGTGCGACCACATCAATTTCGGGAAGTCAATTGAGGGTAATGCCGCGACAAGGCTTAAATTCGCAAGGCTTAATTTCTCTGCCGGTAAGCGGGCCAGGAGGGGCGCTTCATATGAACTGGCAGCCCGCTACCTTGAGTCTGCCCGCGAATATACAGGCGGCCAGGCTGGATGGAGGGCAGATTACGAATTGGCTTATAATGTAAATCTGGCTTTGTATGAGTCTCTATTTCTCTCAGGTTCCGAGAAAGAGGCCGAGCTCATATTCTGGGAACTTATGAAAAATGTCCGTACCGCCGCGGAAAAAGCAAAGGCACACTGGAGCGCGATGGTTATAAATACTCATTTGTCGCGCTTTTGGGAAGCCGTGCTTGCCGGTATTGACGGACTGAGATCACTCGGAGTATTCATACCGCAGAAAGCCAATAAACTTTTGGTGTTAATGGAATTTTTAAGGGTCCGCTTTATTATTGGAAGGCGCACTCCGGAAGATCTTTTTCTCCAGCCAGAACTGACCGATCCGGAAAAAAAGCTTGCCGCAACCCTATGTTATGATATGGGCGGGCCCACTTATTTTATTTCTCAGGATTTGTTTTCCGTGAGCATGCTTAAAGGCGCCGGAATATCCGTCAAGTACGGCAATGACGATCGTTCATCAAACGGCTATATGCTCTATGCCGCGGTCTTATGCGGAGCTTTCGGGATGTATAAAACAGGTTATGAATATGGTGTGATGGCCCTAAGGCTTGGTGAAAAATACAAAAATCAGTATAACATCGCTTATGATAATTTCATTTTCGGGATGTTTGTGATTCACTGGAAACAGCCTCTCAAAGACGCCATAGACTGCCATATAAGAGGCCATGAATTCGCTCTCAGACAGGGGAATTTTGTACTGAGCAGCTGGTGCCTTGCTGCTCAGGTGGGCCTTAAGTATTTCTCGGGCGAGAATCTTGAACAGCTTCTAAGCCGCTGCGGTTCGGCGATGGAAGAGTTTACCCGTCAGAAACGGCCCGACATGGTTTTAAGCATTACCAGTTCGCTGTACTCGGCTCTTTGCCTGGCGGGCAGGACAGCCAGCCCTATTTCTTTTGACGACGGAACCTTCAGCGAGTCAAAACATGTAAGCATGATAGAGGAAGAAAAAGCCGGCCTGATGAGGGGCCTGCATTATATACTCAAGCTTTCGGTGTTGTTTGCATACGGTGAATATGAGGCGGCCGGCAGGATTTGTGACCTGCTCAGCGGCAAACTTGTGGTTTTAGCGGGTATGTATTACGCCGCTGTATTTGAATTTTATAAAGGTGTGGTTTCGGCCAGGCTTTTGAGCGATAAACGCCTCGGCGCGATGGAGCGCGTTCGTCATCTGGGCCGCCTGCTTCAAAGCCTGAATAAATACAGGAAGTGGAGTAAAACGAGCCCTGAAAATTATTCCAATAAGTATTACCTGCTGAGAGCCGAGTTGGCCGGGATCTCGGGGAATGGCCTTAAGGCGTTGCGCTATTATTCCAAGTCGGTTGAAGAGTCAAGAAAATACGGTTTTATTCAGGAAGAAGGGGCTGGCAACGAGTTGGCGGCATTATATTGCATTTCTCAGGGCATGGAGTATATGGCTGGGGTATACCTGCGCCAGGCCCGTGGCTGTTTCCAGCAGTGGGGTGCCGCGGGAAAAGTAAAAAGCTTTAATGAAAAATACGCTGAAATCTTAATAAAGACTATTCCTGCGGCCGAAGCTTCCGGAAAAGAACCGGTGTTGAGCGGGGATTTAGATTCCATCGCGGTGTTGAGAAGTTCGCAGGCCATATCGGAAGAGATATCGTTTGATAAACTCCTCAAGCGCCTCGTTGAGATCCTGATAAAAAATGCCGGTGCTCAGAAAGGGTTCCTTATAGCCGAGCGCGACGGCAGGCTGTTCGTTGAGGCGGGTTCGGGGGAAGATGTATCGGGAACGGTTGTGCCGGGGCCGCTGAGCGAAAGTTCCGGCATTTCAATTTCAATAGTGAACTATGTCTGGAGAACGCATGAAAGCGTAAATCTTAAGGACGCTTCAATTGACGATAAATACCTTAACGATGACTATATAGCACGCAACCGGCCGAAGTCGCTTCTTTGCATGCCAATAAGGCAGCAGAACAAGCTTTCCGGGATACTTTACTGCGAAAACAATATAGTGGCGGGCGCGTTCACGGATGAACATCTGGAAGTGCTTCAAATGCTTTCGGCCCAGGCGGCGATTTCCATTGAAAATGCCAAGCTGTATTCCGAGATGGAAAGCAGGGTTAAGGCCAGGACCGCCGAGCTTGTGGCCGCCAATGACCGGCTCCAGAAGGAAATTGAGCAGAGGCAGTCCGTTGAACAGCAGCTTTTGCAGTCTCAGAAAATGGAAGCCATAGGAAAACTTGCCGGCGGCATAGCTCACGACTTTAATAATTTAATGACAGCGGTGCTCGGCAACTGCGCTGTTCTGCTTGCCGAGATGGATAACGGCGACCCTAAGCGTCAGGAAATTGAAGAAATAAAAATGGCGGGCGAGCGGGCTGCCGCTCTGACAAGCCAGCTTCTGGCTTTCGGCAGAAAACAGATGCTGCGCAGGGAGAATGTTGACCTGAATTCCGTCATTCGTGACACCACGCAGATGCTCAGAAGGACTATCGGGGAGAATGTTTCAGTTGAGCTTCAGCTCGGGGGCGAAATAGATCATGTTTTTGCCGACAGGGTCCAGCTTGAACATATTATTATCAATTTGGTCTTAAATGGCAGGGACGCGATTGCCGATAGCGGAAAGATCACGCTTGGCACCGCGGTTGTGGATATTGACGGCGGTTATTGCGAGAAACACCCGGACGCGCGCGAGGGAAGATTTGTGAGGTTTTCTGTTGAGGACAACGGTTCCGGAATGACAAGCGATGTATTGCAGAAATTGTTTGAGCCTTTTTTTACCACTAAGGGGTTGGGAAAAGGCACGGGCCTGGGGCTTTCCACCTCCTACGGCATTATTAAACAGCATGAAGGGTGGATAACGGTTGAAAGCACACCCGGCAAAGGCACCGGCTTCTTCATTTATCTTCCTGTATCGGCGGGAGCGGGTTTGCCGCCGCGCGAGGCGACTGGCGGTTCAAAAATATCCGCGGGATCAAATATCAAGGAACCGAATAACAGAAAGGTGCTTGTCATTGAGGATGAGGATGGCGTTCGCCGTTTCGCTGTCAGAGTCCTTTCCATGGCCGGTTTTGCCGTTTACAGCGCTGAAAACGCAAAGAAGGCTATGGATTTGTACAATCAGGAAAACGGGAAATTTGACCTGATATTCAGCGATGTTATCCTGCCGGATAAAAACGGCTTTCAGGTGGTAACCGAGCTCCGTTCCATGAATCCCGCTCTGCCGGTTATTCTGTGCAGCGGTTACACTGATGAAAAAGTAAGCGAAAAAAATATCAGGGACGGCGGTTTTGATTTTCTGCAGAAACCATATTCTATGGAACAGCTGATTTCTGCCGTCGGTAAAATATTTAATTGATCCCCGAATATTTTATTTTTTTTACTATTGACACATTAATTTGTCTATGTTATAATCAGTTCGCAACAGAAAAAATTTGAAAAGAAGTTTTATAAATGAAGACAGCCGATCCGCGATAATAGTTGGATTAAATGACAGGCAAACGGCGCAGCATTCAACCGTAGGGCCTAATTTTATTTTCCGGGGAAACTATATGTATGGGCTTGGCTGCCTAAAACACTATATCTTGTGTATACTGTGCATATTGGGGATAAGTAATGCGCTGTCCGTTTTGCAATAGTTTTGAAGACCAGGTTATTGATTCCCGGCCCATGGATCAGGCTTCTGTGATACGCAGGCGCAGAGAGTGCCTTGAGTGCCATAAGCGCTATACCACTTATGAGAGGCTTGAGGAGATGTCGCTTATGGTTGTGAAATCCGACCAGCGTCGCGAGCCCTTCAACAGGCAGAAAGTCAGAGAGGGGATTATAAGGGCCTGCGAGAAGCGCCCCATTTCTTCCGATGCCGTTGAAAAAATCGTAAATGAGGTTGAATATGAGCTTCAGGACTATGTTATGGAGGTCCCGAGCCGTATTATCGGGGAAAAGGTTTTAAAAAAGCTGTGGGATCTGGATCTTATCGCGTATATCAGGTTTGCTTCGGTTTATCAGCAGTTTGACGATATTGACCGTTTCATGGACGAACTCAAGAAACTGAAAAAAGTTGCCATGAAAAACGGAAAGAACAGTTTACAGGAGGTCATGGCCGGCAGGAAAGAAGTAAAATCCGAAAAAAACACCTAAATTGAATCAGGAGGATAGGATGGTTATGAGTCTGAATCGCGAAGAGTTGTTTGAAAAAGTTAAGCCGGCGTTGGCGCCGAATTCACTGACGGTGCTGGAAAAGAGGTATCTCCAGAAAGATAACGACGGCAAGGTGGCGGAAAAGCCGGAAGAACTTTTCTGGCGTGTCGCCGAAAACATAGCGAAAGCCGATAAGGCTCATGATCCCCAGGCCGATGTGGAAACAACGGCTCAGGAATTCTATGTTATGATGTCAACTCTTGATTTCCTTCCTAACTCTCCTACCCTTATGAACGCCGGCCGCGCTCTTCAGCAGCTTTCGGCCTGCTTTGTCCTCCCGATAGACGATTCAATGGATTCCATATTTGAGACTCTCAAAAATACCGCCCTTATCCATAAGTCCGGCGGCGGAACGGGTTTCTCGTTCTCAAGGCTTCGCCCGTCCAGGGATGTCGTTAAAACCACTCACGGCGTTTCCTCCGGCCCGGTTTCTTTCATGCAGGTTTTCAACTCGGCGACGGAAGCAATAAAGCAGGGCGGCACCAGGCGCGGCGCCAATATGGGTATTTTAAGAGTTGACCATCCGGATATAATGGATTTCATTACCTGTAAAGATAAAAACGACAGCCTCAACAACTTCAATATTTCGGTCGCGCTCACGCAGGAGTTTATGGACGCGGTTGAGGAAGACGGGGAGTATAACCTCTACAACCCCAGAACCAAGGAAAAGGCCGGCCAGCTTAAAGCCAAAGAAGTTTTTGAAAAGATAGTTGACCAGGCCTGGAAAAACGGCGAGCCCGGCATTGTTTTCATAGACAGAATGAACGAGGCCAATCCGACGCCGGCGGTGGGAATGATAGAATCAACCAATCCCTGCGGCGAACAGCCCCTGCTTCCATACGAGTCCTGCAATCTCGGCTCAATTAACCTCTCGCATTTTGTTTCAGACGGCCAGATAGACTGGGCCAGGCTTGAAAAAGTTACCAAGTCCTCGGTTCACTTCCTGGACAATGTGATAGATATGAACAACTTCCCTATCCCCATGATAGAGAAGACAACCCGCTCAAACCGAAAAATCGGCCTTGGCGTTATGGGCTGGGCTGATATGCTGATCCAGCTTTCAATCCCGTATAACTCCCACGAAGCCTTCAAGCTGGGCGAAAAGGTCATGTCATTTATCCAGTCCAAGGCCCAGGACGCTTCTCACGACATCGCTGTTAAGAGAGGCTGTTTTCCGAACTACGAAAAGAGCGTGTTTGTGGATAAGGGCCCCAGAAGAAACGCTACCCTTACTACGATTGCCCCGACAGGAACCATCGGCATAATCGCCAGCGCATCGGGCGGAATTGAGCCCATATTCGGGCTGGTTTACAAAAGAGCCAACTGTCTGGACAACAACGAGATGCTTGAGGTTAACCCGTTTTTTGAGAAGACTGCCAAAGAAATGGGTTTCTATACGCCTGAACTTATGGCCAAGATCGCCGAAAAGGGAAGCATAAAAGAGTTTAAGGAAATTCCCGAGAAAGTCCGCAAGGTTTTCGTAACGGCTCATGATATTACGCCGGAAGACCATGTCCGCATGCAGGCGGCTTTCCAGAGATATACTGATAACGCCGTCTCAAAGACCGTAAACTTCCATCACGATTCAACGAAAGAAGAAGTCGCCAAGGTTTACACGCTTGCCTATAAGCTTGGCTGCAAAGGCGTTACGGTTTACCGCGACGGCAGCAGAGATACCCAGGTGCTGAACATCGGCACTAAGGACGCGAAGCAGCCCACCGTATTAAAGGAAAGGCGCCCGCGCCAGAGGCCGAGAGTTACGCACGGAGTAACGCTGCTCATGCACACGGGTTGCGGAAAGATGTATGTAACCATAAATGAAGATGAACACGGCGCCTGCGAAGTGTTCACCCAGCTGGGCAAATCCGGCGGATGCACCGCTTCCCAGTCCGAGGCGGTCAGCCGCATGATATCTCTGGCTCTTCGCTCGGGCATAAGCCACGAGGAAATAGTGTATCAGCTTAAGGGAATCAGGTGCCCGTCTCCGACGCTCGCCGAGGGCGGAGCCATACTTTCCTGCGCCGATGCCATAGCAAAAGCGCTTTTAAACTACAAGAAAGATAAAATGATACCGGACCTTTTCGTGAAAGATCTTCCCGAGGGCGGCGCTCACGCGGAAGTTCAGCCGGTTAAGACCGATTCCGGCAGCTCGCTTAACATGAATAAACGCGATTTCATCGGTTCGTGCCCTCAGTGCCCGGATTGCGGCGAGATGCTTGAGTTCGGAGAAGGCTGCGTCGTCTGCAGGAGCTGCGGTTATTCAAAATGCTGGTGAGGTTGGCTTGCCAACCTCACTAACTACTGCGGAAGCAGTAGTTTTGGCTGCACCGTCGTCATCTTCAACTCGCGTAGCGTTGCTACGCATCGTTTCAGATTCCTTGGTTCGCTCAAAACTCTGCTTCCTCGCTAAGTTATTGAGGTTGCCAAGACAACCTCTGTTGATTAATGTAGGCGTTGTTGATGAGATAGAAAAATTATAAGGCTGAATAAATGATAAAACCGGACAGCTGGATAAAGAAGATGTGTGTAGAGCATGGAATGATAGAGCCGTTTGAGCCCGGGCAGGTCCGCGACGGGAATATTTCTTACGGAACTTCATCTTACGGTTATGATATGCGGGTCGCCAATGAGTTTAGAGTCTTTAAAAAGGATATTGAGATAGCTCAGGGCGCTGTTGTGGATCCCAAAAATTTTGATGAGAGCGCTTTTGATATTATCAAAACCGACGGATCCGTCAATATCCCAGCCAACTCGTTTGTGATAGCCAGGAGCGTTGAGTATTTCAGGATACCGAGAAATGTGGTAACGGTTTGTTTCGGTAAATCAACCTACGCGCGCTGCGGGGTGATCGTTAATGTGACCCCGTTTGAGCCCGAGTGGGAAGGTTATGTTACAATGAGCATAATAAATGCCGCGCCGGTGCCCGCGAAGATCTACGCCAACGAGGGCATAGCGCAGGTTTTATTTTTTGAGAGCGACGAGGTCTGCGCCGTTTCTTACGCCGACAAAAAAGGCAAGTACCAGGCTCAGAAAACAATAACTCTGCCAAAAATATAATTTGAGTTAATACAGTGGTAAGTGATAAGGGGTAAGGGTTAGGTGACAGTCAAAGATATTGATTTTCACTTTTCACTTACCGCGTACCCCTTACCGCTGGTTTAAAAATAACGGAGGTTTTAAAATGGCGTTTTTTATCGGTAAAGACAGAGAGGCAAGAAGGGCCTACGGTTTTGACGAGGTTGCTATAGTTCCGGGAGGGGTAACCATTAATCCCGACGAAGTGGATATAGCCACAAAAATCGGTTCGCTTAAACTTGACCTGCCGTTTCTGGCGAGCGCCATGGACGGAGTAGTGGATGTAAAGTTCGCTATCGCCATGGGCAAAATCGGCGGGCTCGCGGTTTTAAACCTTGACGGTGTCCAGACCCGATACGAGAACCCCGAAGAGATACTTCAAAAAATCGCCAACGCCTCTCCCGAGGAAGCCACGGCCCTTGTTCAGGATATGTATAAAGAGCCCATTAAAGAAAAGCTTGTGGCTGAAAGAGTCTCCCAGATAAAGAAAGGCAAGGTTCCCGCGGCGGTATCGTGCATACCGGCAAACGCCGCGAAGTTCGGTAAGCTTGCTCAGGAAGCCGGCGCGGACCTGTTCGTGGTTCAGTCCACGGTTACAACCGCAAGGCATATAGCGACATCCTACAAAGCGCTGGATTTCTCAATGTTCTGTTCCGACATGAAAATACCGGTAGTCATCGGCAATGTGGTCACTTATAACGCTTCCCTTGAGCTTATGGAAAGCGGGTGCGCCGGCCTTCTTGTGGGCGTAGGGCCCGGAGCCGCCTGCACCTCGCGCGGAGTGCTCGGTATTGGTGTTCCCCAGGTTACCGCGACCATAGACTGCGCCGCGGCAAGAGATTTCTACTTTAAAAAATCCGGAAAATATGTCGCGATTATCACCGACGGCGGTATGTCCACCGGCGGAGATATATGCAAAGCTTTCGCCTCCGGCGCCGATTCGGTCATGGTCGGTTCGGCTTTCGCGAGAACAAAGGAAGCTCCCGGCAAAGGTTTCCACTGGGGTATGGCCACTCCTCACCACAATTTGCCGCGCGGAACAAGGATAAGAGTAGGCGTCACCGGAAGCCTTGAAGAGATTATGCTCGGGCCGGCCCGCCTTGACGATGGAACGCAGAACCTTGTCGGCGCGGTGCGCACCTGCATGGGTACCGTGGGCGCGAAAAACCTTAAAGAACTTCAGCTTTCCGAGCTCATCATAGCTCCCGATATTAAACACGAAGGGAAGATATTCCAGAAGGCGCAGAAAATCGGCATGGGGAAGTAGCTCGTAATAATTTTCTGCAGGACGCCGATGTCCACACGCCATCGGCTCCGTGAACGCCCTCCCGGAAGTGTAAGTCGGGCGTTCAAGGCCTGCATGAAAAATTATTACTCGCAGTGGTGTGGGATGATAGAGTCGTTTGTTGAATCCACCCTCGCTATGGGTGAAGGCCTGTATGAAATTATGCTCGCTACTGAAGGTTGTAGGGGATACTGGAAGCTGGTTATGTTGACATTAGTATGAAACTGAATAAAATATTCAATAATGGATGGTTCCAGGGAGCTATATTTTTAGTTTTAGGTATAGTTTTCAATGGGAGTCATGATTCTGGCGAAGCCGTGACATTTTTATCTATAATTGCGAAATATCTGTTGAGTTTTCATACTGCATATTTGTTGATAATATTTATTTTGATGAGGTTTATAGCTAAACAGAAAGAAGAGTTGTCAGTTTTTAAGGTCAAGCCTTGTTATGATGAATATTTGGAGTTAAAGAAAATACCAAAAGTTTATAACTATTTTAAAAGTTTGGTGGAGGTATGTAATACCCATGGGGATACGAGAAACAGAGTTAATGTAGATGCAGTGGAATATTACTTATCTCATGGAATAATTAATTGTTATAAAAACTATCGTGGTTCATATTACGCTTTTACCGACAAAGGTCAACACTTTCGTAGATATTTTAACGATGATTTGTATAAGCCAGTATAACAATGAAAAGGAATAAATATGATTCTTATTCTTGATTTTGGAAGTCAGTACACTCAGCTTATAGCCCGCAGGATCCGTGAGGCGAAAGTCTATTGCGAGATTTATCCGGGGAACAGGCCGATATCTGACATGCAGTCGCTGGAAGGCGTTAAGGGAATAATACTTTCCGGCGGGCCGTCCAGCGTTTATGAGAAGAACGCGCCCTGGCCTGACGACAAGATTTGGGATCTAGGATTACCCATATTCGGCGTTTGTTACGGCATGCAGCTTATCGCTGAAAAGCTCGGCGGCAAGGTGAAGAAATCCGCGAAAAGAGAATACGGCCTTGCTCAGCTCGCCATTACGGAAAAAAATATGCTTTTCAGCGGTGTCCCGAACAATACTCCCGTCTGGATGAGCCACGGTGACAGCCTTTCAAGACTTCCGACGGGATTTAAGCGCGCGGCGCATTCCAAAAACTGCCCCATGGCTTCAATATCCGATACTGTCCGCAACATTTATGGAGTTCAATTTCATCCCGAGGTCAGGCACACTCCTCTTGGCAGACGGATAATAGAAAACTTTATTTTTAAAGTGTGCGGCGAGAAACGCTCATGGAACATGCACTCGTTTATAGATGAGGAAATCAAAAGGATTCGCCAGCAGGTCGGAAAAAGAAAGGTCCTCTGCGCTCTTTCAGGCGGAGTTGACTCATCAGTGGCGGCTGTCCTTGTCCATAAAGCCATAGGTAAACAGCTTACCTGTATTTTTGTTGATAACGGCGTGCTCAGGCTCGGTGAAAAAGAAAGAGTAAAAAAAGTGTTCGGCCCGAAGTTCGGCAGGAACCTGATAATTGCGGATGCCTCAAAACGGTTTTTGGATAAACTTGCCGGTGTGGTTGACCCGGAGAGAAAAAGAAAGATAATAGGCCACGAGTTCATAGCGGTATTTGACGACCACGCGCAAAGGCTCAAAGACATTGATTTTCTCGTCCAGGGAACTCTTTATCCCGATGTCATTGAAAGCATTTCGGTCAAGGGGCCCTCGGCGGTCATAAAGTCGCATCATAATGTGGGTGGTCTTCCCGAGAAAATGAGGATGAAGCTTGTTGAGCCTTTAAGGTTCCTGTTTAAAGACGAAGTAAGACTCCTCGGAAAAGAGCTTAAAATACCGTCCGAGATATTAACCCGTCACCCGTTCCCGGGCCCTGGAATGGCGATAAGAGTGCTGGGCGAGGTCACAAAAGAGCGGCTTGATATTTTAAGAGAAGCCGACTGGATAGTTGAAGAGGAAATCCGCGCGGCCGGCATTTACGAGAAGCTCTGGCAGGCGTTTGCTGTTATACTTCCTGTTAAAACCGTTGGTGTTATGGGCGATTCAAGGACTTATGAAAATGTAGTTGCTTTAAGAATAGTTGAATCCGGCGATGCCATGACGGCCGACTGGGCCAAGATACCCTACGAAGTGCTTGGAAAGATATCCAATAGGATAATTAACGAAGTCCGCGGAGTCAACCGCGTGGTTTACGATATATCGCAAAAACCGCCTGCCACGATAGAATGGGAATAGTTTCGCTCGTAATAATTTTCTGCAGGACGCCGATGTCCACACGCCATCGGCTCCGTGAACGCCCTCCCAGAAGTGTAAGTCGGGCGTTCAAGGCCTGCATGTAAAATTATTACTCGCTGGTGTGGAAGAGTGGTTTGTTGAATCAACCCTCGCTCCGTGTGTAAGTCGGGCGTTCAAGGCCTGCATGAAGTGTGATGTTTGCTTTTTATGATGTTGACTTATAGCTTATAACTTGAGTCAGTTAAAAAAGTGTTTCGTGCCGTCTTTGCGAGGAGTGCAACGACGCGGCAATCTCGTCGTTCCCGACGGAAAAGCGAGATTGCTTCACCCTGCGGGTTCGCAATGACAGGGTCTTATTAAGGGTTTTTCAATAGACTTTATCTTATAACTTAAAACTTACAACTTATAACTTAAAAAGGCTTGCGCAAATAAACAGGGGGAAGGAAGAATGGCTCAGACAATGGAAAAAGAACTTATTGATTTACCGCTTCTGCACAGAGGCAAAGTAAGAGATGTTTACGATTTAGATCAGCAGCTGCTGATAGTGGCAACAGACCGCATATCGGCCTTTGACCATGTAATTCCTACAATAATACCGGATAAGGGCAAGGTATTGCATAAGCTGTCCATGTTCTGGTTTGATTTTGTCCAGGGAATTGTGCCAAACCACTTGATTACGGGCGAGTACGAGAACTTTCCTCAGAAACTCAAACAATACGCATTTCTCAAAGACCGCTCCATGCTTGTCAAGAAAGCCAAGAGAATTGATATTGAGTGCATAGTAAGAGGCTATCTTGCCGGTTCCGGCTGGAAGGAATACCAGAAGTCCAGAACTGTTTGCGGTATTCCGCTCCCTGAAGGTTTGCAGGAATCTTCAAAACTGCCCGAAGCTATTTTTACTCCTTCCAGCAAAGAGGACGGAGGCCTGCACGACGAGAATATTTCTTTTGAGGAAACCGTCAGGCGCGTCGGGCAGAAGCTGGCCGACGAACTAAAGGAATATTCTTTAAAAGTATACAGTAAGGCCAGGGATTTTGCCGAAACAAAAGGGATAATTCTTGCCGATACTAAGTTTGAGTTCGGTATTTTTGACGGCAAAGTTATTCTGATTGACGAGATACTTACTCCGGATTCTTCGCGTTTCTGGGAAAAAGATATTTACGCCGAAGGCAGGCCCCAGGACAGCCTGGACAAACAATATGTCCGCGACTATCTTGAGAAAATTAAATGGAATAAACAGCCTCCGGTTCCGACTCTGCCGGAAGATGTCGTTAAGGGAACAAGGGCCAAGTACATGGATGCCTATGTGAAAATAACAGGAAGAAAACCTTTTTAGAGGATGACCAATGATTTCAAAAGTGCAGATTAATTTAAAGCCCAGTTTTCGGGACAGGCACGGCGAGCATATCAGCCATGAAATAGCTGAGATGAATCTGAAGTCCCGCCCTCATGTCAAATATCACCCCGTGTACAGAATTGAGGGCGAACTCGGCAAAAGCGAGCTTAACGATATCGCGGCGAAACTTCTCATTGACCCGGTTACGGAAAATTACTCTCTTGCCCCCTTAAAGAAGGCCGGTACGGTTGAAGTTGAAGTGTGGCTTAAAAAAGGCGTTACGGATACCGTTTCCGACAGTGTCGTTAAGGCCGTGAGGGATCTGGGCATTGTAAAACCAGTAAAAGTGAACACGGGTCATAAATACATTCTGGCCGGCAAGGTTGATAAGAAATCCGCCGCCGAGATAGCGCAAAAGCTTCTCGCAAATCCTATTATTCAGGAATACTCCATTGATTGAAAAAAATTATGTTAACATTCTGGATTTAAATGACAATGAACTTCTCGCGTTAAGCAGGGAGAATGTCCTGTCGCTTTCGCTTGAGGAAATGAAAAGGATTAAGTCTTACTTCCATAAGAAGGGGAGAAATCCCACCGATATGGAACTGGAAACCATGGCCCAGACCTGGAGCGAGCACTGCAAGCATAAGACGCTTACGGGCATAGTGGAATATTCTTTTACCGACGAAAAAGGCAAAACCCATAAGCGGATATTTAATAATCTTTTGAAAGAGACGGTTTTCAGGGCCACGCAGGAACTCAATAAGAAGTGGTGTATTTCGGTTTTCAAGGATAACGCCGGCGTAATTGAGTTTGATAAGGAATACGGTATAGCCTTTAAGGTTGAAACCCATAACCACCCGTCAGCGCTAGAGCCGTACGGAGGCGCCGCGACGGGCATAGGCGGAGTGATAAGAGATGTTTTAGGCGTTGGGCTTGGCGCAAAACCTCTGGCCAATACCGATGTTTTTTGTTTCGGCGAGCCGGAACTTGAATGGTCCCGCCTGCCCGAGGGCGTGCTGCATCCCAAGCGAATAGCAAAAGGCGTGGTTTCCGGCGTGCGCGATTACGGCAACAGGATGGGTATACCGACAGTAAACGGCGCGGTATATTTTGACGAAGGTTACACTTCAAATCCGCTTGTTTACTGCGGAACCATGGGGATAATTCCTAAAAATAAATGTTTCAAGAAAGTTTTGCCCGGCGACCTGGTGCTTGTTGTCGGAGGAAGAACCGGGCGCGACGGCATTCACGGCGCGACTTTTTCATCTGTTCAGCTGGACCAGGAAAGCGATGTTACCGCTGTGCAGATAGGTAACGCGATAGTTGAAAAGAAAGTCCTGGATACGGTGCTTAAAGCCAGAGACCTAGGCCTGTTCAGGGCGATAACCGATTGCGGCGCCGGCGGCCTTTCAAGCGCGGTGGGCGAGCTCGGCGAGGAATGCGGAGTGCGGGTGAGCTTGGAGCAGGTGCCCCTTAAATACCCCGGTTTAAAACCCTGGGAGATTTGGATCTCCGAGGCGCAGGAACGAATGGTTCTGGCGGTGCCAAAAAAGAACAAAAATAAAATACTGAAAGTGTTTGAAGATGAAAATGTGGAAGCAACCTTTATCGGAGAATTCACCAACGACGGGATTTTAACGGTAATGTATGAAAACGAGGCCTTGGCCGAACTGGATATGGAATTTATGCACAAGGGAGTGCCCCGCCCGACTCGCAAAGCTTCCTGGACGCAGAAACATGAAAAGGCGGGCAAGCTGCCCGCAAAATCCTCAGCCGGCAAAGATTTGAAAACACTGCTTAGCTCTTTGAATATAGCCTCTAAGGAATGGATAATCCGCCAGTACGACCATGAAGTTCAGGGCCAGACCGTCATAAAGCCTTTGCAGGGAAGCGATATATCAAAACAGGGGCCCGGCGATGCCGCTGTGGTGTGGCCCTACACGATAGTTAAAAACAGTTATAAGGGCATAGTGCTTTCAAACGGGCTTAATCCTGAATTCGGAAAGATTGACCCTTACTGGATGGCCGCTTCCGCGATTGACGAGGCTTTAAGGAACGCCGTCTGCGTAGGAGCCGATCCCTCAAAGATAGCCATACTGGATAACTTCTGCTGGGGCAACCCAAACAGGCCCGATCAGCTGGGCGGTTTGGTCAGAGCCTCTCTGGCGTGCTATGATATGGCAAAGGTTTTCGGAACCCCGTTTATTTCCGGCAAGGACAGCCTGCATAACGAATATGCCGTTAAGGGGAAGCTTTACTCTATACCGCCGGCCCTGCTTATTTCCGCGATGGGGTTGATTGAAGATATCAGAAAAACAATCACGATGGATTTTAAGAGTCCCGGAAGCCTCATTTATGTGGTTGGCGAGACAAAGAACGAACTGGGCGGCTCGCATTACAATAAGATAAAAAATATTAAGGGTGGCATCCTGCCTAAGGTTGAGGCTTCGGTTTCAAAGCGTGTAATGTCCTCTCTTCATAAGGCTATCGTCAAAGGTTTTGTCGCTTCCTGTCACGATTGTTCGGAAGGCGGGCTTGCCGTGGCGCTTGCCGAGATGGCCTTTGCCGGCAATAAAGGCGTTGAGTGTTCGCTCTTTAACATGCCTGCCAATAAAATGGGAAACGCCGAGCTTATGTTCTCTGAATCAAATTCCCGCTTTGTGGTTGAGATTGAGGCCGATAAAGCCGCGAAATTTGAGAGAGAGCTCGCGGGACTTAATTTCGTCATGATCGGCAGAGTCGCAAACGGCGGCCGTTTCACAGTAAAAGGAATTAAAAACGAAAAGCTCATTGACGAGGCGCTTGCTGATCTGCACGGCGCCTGGAGCGCCAGACTCGCCTGGTAATTTACCGCAGCAAACGGAATAATTATGAAAAAACCCAGAGCTATAATATTAAGAACCGCGGGCACTAACTGCGATTACGAGACAAAAGCCGCTTTTGAAATGGCCGGGGCCTTGGCCGACCGCGTGCATATTAACAGCATAATCCGCGGGGAGGTAAAGCTCTCTGATTTTCAAATACTGGCGCTTCCCGGAGGTTTTTCTTACGGCGATGATATTGCTTCGGGAAAGATTCTGGCTAACGAGCTGAAATACAGGCTCGGCGACGAAATAAGGAAATTTGATTTCGCGTCCAAGCCGATTATAGGAATATGCAACGGCTTCCAGGTGCTTGTCAAAATGGGTATTTTGCCCGGTGAGAAGGATTACGCTCAGACCGCGACCCTGACTTTCAACGATTCCGACAAATTTGAGAGCCGCTGGGTGTATCTAAAGCGCCAGGGAGCAGGCGTGAGAGGTAAGGGGCCGAAAAAGGCCGTAAATAATTTCTGGATTGACGGAATGCCGGAGGTAATCCGCCTGCCCGTCGCCCATGGCGAGGGGAAATTTGTGACAATAGAATCCTCCGCGTTAAATAAAATTGAGGACAACGGCCAGGTGGCTTTCAGGTACTGCGCTCCCGGCGGAGTTAAACCTGAATATCCTTTCAATCCCAACGGTTCCACTAACGATATAGCCGGAATATGCAATCAAAGAGGCAATGTGTTTGGGCTCATGCCTCACCCGGAACGCTTCGTCCATGCCTGGCAGAGCCCGTCAAAGGATGAGGCTGATATTATTTCCGGCGATTCCGCGTGGGGGCTTAAGATATTTATAAATGCCGTTAAAGCCGCCGAATAGCGCTTTGGATAAAAATAAATATGCCGGGAACATGCAGAAACTGCTTATATCTGATAAAAAAAGATAAGAATGAAGTGGCTGCGGAATTTTGCATGTTCAAAAGAGACTGGCAGGTCGGCCTCGCCAGATGCAGAAGTTTTATAGAATATGTGCCTAAAGTTGAGATATACACGGTGGCAAGAGCCACTATTTCCGCGAGAAGGGCTATCCCCGGGCCTCATGTAGACCCAAAAAAGAGGGTCATTGAGGTAAGGCGTTTTTCGGACGATATATATTTGAGCATAATCCTGGCTACTGTTTTCGCGGCGCTGTTTCTGGGAATGATTTTTTGGTTAATTTGATTCATCGGGAGATTTTATGTGCGGAGTATTCGGAATATTTAACGGGCCGGAAGCTTCAAAGCTGACTTATCTTGGTCTTTATTCCCTTCAGCATAGGGGGCAGGAGAGCGCCGGTATCGCTTCTTCTGACGGTAAGCAGATTCACTCTTTCGTGCAGATGGGGCTTGTCGCCGATATATTCAACCAGGACAACCTGCAGAAACTTTCTGGGAACTCTGCTATCGGACATGTCAGATATTCCACTACCGGTATCAGCTCGGTAAAGAACGCTCAGCCTCTGGTTATTAATTACGCGAGAGGCCAGATGGCGCTCGCCCATAACGGCAACCTGACAAACGCGGCAGAATGGCGTGAAAGGCTTGAAAAAGACGGTTCAATTTTTCAAACCTCTTCCGACAGCGAGGTTATTCTGCACCTTGTGGCAAAAGCGAACGGGCACGGCACCATTGAGCAGACTGTGGAATACGCGCTTTCAAAGGTAAAAGGGGCCTATTCCGTCGTTGTCCTGACGCCGGAAAAACTTATCGCCGCGCGCGACCCTTGGGGAGTAAGGCCGCTTTGCCTCGGCAAAATCGGAACAGGCTGGGTTGTAGCTTCGGAGTCCTGCGCTTTTGACATCATCAACGCAAAGTATGTAAGAGAAGTGGAACCGGGCGAGATGATTGTAATATCAAAAAGCGGGGTCAAGTCAGTCAAACTGGCAAAGCCCAAGCCCGATTTAGCGCTCTGCATTTTTGAATTTATTTATTTTTCCAGGCCGGACAGCATGATTTTTGATAAGAGCGTTTATTCGGTGCGCAGGGAGCTTGGAGCCAGGCTCGCTCAGGAAACAAAAGACATAGCCGCCGGAGCGGATATCGTGATCTCGGTTCCCGATTCGGCAAACACCGCCGCGATAGGATACAGCCAGGCATCGGGGCTTCCCTATGAGACTGGGCTTATCAGAAACCACTATATAGGAAGAACTTTTATAGAACCCAGCCAGCATATCCGCGATTTTGGGGCCAAGATAAAATACAACCCCGTAAAGGATGTGCTCAAGGGTAAGAGCGTTGTGGTGGTGGATGATTCTATCGTGCGCGGCACCACGAGCAGAAAACTCGTCAAGATGATCAGAAACGCGGGCGCAAAGCAGGTGCATCTCGCGATAAGCTCTCCTCCGATAATATCGTCCTGTTTCTACGGCATAGACACTCCCACGAAAAAAGAGCTGATCGCTTCAAAAAACACGATAAATGAAATAAAGAAATATCTTGAGGTGGACAGCTTAAGTTACCTGAGCCTGGAGGGAATGAAAGCTTCCACCGGGTGCCAGGGCCGCCAGTTTTGCGACGCCTGCTTTACGGGAAAATATAAAATAGGCTGCGGGGGATGTTAAGGTGAAGAAAACCAATGTGCTTGTTATTGGCAGCGGCGGCCGCGAACACGCGATAGCCTGGAAATTGAGGCAAAGCCCGGGTGTTGATAAGATTTTCTGCGCGCCAGGAAACGCCGGCATGGCTTCTCTTGCTGAACTGCTTCCCATTCGCGCCGACGATTTTGAGGCGCTTTCAGGTTTTGTGGAGGATCACGGCGTGGGGCTTACGGTTGTGGGCCCCGAGGCTCCGCTTGCGGCTGGGATAGCCGACTATTTTATGAAAAAGAACCTTAAAATATTCGGCCCAAACCAGAAATCCGCCCGGCTGGAGTCAAGCAAAGTATTCTCCAAAGACCTGATGAAGAAGTACCGCATACCCACGGCCTCTTACGACACCTTCACTGATTATAAAACCGCCTCGGAATTTATTGAAAAATGGCCTGTTGATAAACCGGTTGTGGTGAAAGCCGACGGTCTTGCCGCCGGCAAGGGCGTTTATGTATGCAAGGGCCGCGCTGAGGCTCAAAACGCGGTAAAAGAAATAATGTCGGATAAGTTGTTCGGCGGGGCAGGCGCCGTCGCGGTAGTTGAAGAGTTTTTGGACGGCGAGGAAGCATCCATACACATCTTTCTTGACGGCACAAATTATAAGATAATGGTTTCATCCCAGGATCATAAGAGGGTCAACGACGGCGACCTGGGGCCCAATACAGGCGGCATGGGGGCCTACGCTCCGGCTCCGGTTTTTGACGATAGTATCCGCGCTAAACTTGAAGCCTTGATCATTAAGCCGCTGATCGCGGGTTTTAAGAATGAGGGGATTGATTATAAAGGGGTTCTTTATATAGGGCTAATGATTTGCGCCGGCGAACCGTATGTTCTGGAATTTAACTGCAGGTTTGGCGATCCTGAGACCCAGGTTGTACTGCCGCTTCTAAAAACCGACCTGCTGGAAATTATGGAAAAAACAGTTGAAGGCAGGTTAGACAATGTCCAAATAGAATGGTATAATAAATCCGCGGTTTGTATCGTTATGGCTTCGGGCGGTTATCCGGGTTCTTTCAAAAAAGGCGCCGGGATAAAAGGCCTTGATAAGGCCGCGGCGATACAGAATTCCGCGGTTTTTCACGCAGGCACGAACTTTGAGAATCCTATTTCTGATGACAAAATATTTCTTACGGCCGGCGGCAGGGTTCTTGGCGCCGCGGGTTGGGGGGATAACATCAAGGACGCTGTCAATACTGCATACAAAGTCGTTTCGGAAATATCATTTGACGGCATGCACTTTAGAAAAGACATTGCTAAAAGAGCGTTGGAGCGTGTAAAATAATGCCCAGAATACAGGTAGCGATAATAGTCGGCTCGGATTCAGACCTTCCGATAATAAGTTCAACGGTCAAAACCCTGGATAATTTAGGAATCAAGTCAAGCGTAAATGTCGCTTCCGCTCACCGTACTCCCCAGAAAGTTAAACAATGCGTCAGGTCAGCCCAGTCTAACGGAGCCGAAGTTTTCATCGCGGCCGCGGGTATGGCCGCCGCGCTGCCCGGAGTGGTCGCTTCGGAAACTACTCAGCCGGTAATAGGCATACCCATTGAAGGCAAGTCCCTAACCGGGCTTGACTCTCTTTTTTCAATAGTTCAGATGCCTCCGGGCATACCCGTGGCGACCGTTGCTATAGGTAAGGCCGGCGCTGTAAATGCCGCGGTTTTAGCGGCAGAGATACTTTCTGTTAAATATAGACCGATAAAAGCAAAACTCACAGCTTACAGAAAGAAGATGGCTCTCGGCATTGAAAAAAAGGACGCCGCGCTTCAGAAAATGGGCGTGGAAAAATATATAGAATCTGTTAAAAAATAACCGGGTTATCATGGCAAAAACTGACAAAGATATTGAAAAAAAAGTAATAATGAATAAAGTTGAGATCAGCCGAACCATAAAGCGGCTGGCCCACGAGATAGTTGAAAAGAACTTTGGAGTAAAGGATCTTTGTATAGTAGGCATTCAGAGCAGAGGCGTCCCGGTAGCCAGAAGAATTCATAATGAGATTATTTCCGGCGGGCTTTCGGAGGGCAACAAGAATATCCCGTTCGGCATGATTGATATTAACCTTTACCGCGACGATGTCGGCTCCATGGATCTGCCGCCGCAGGTAAGAGAAACCGATATCTCCTTTGATATTGTGGGCAAGAAAATAGTTTTAGTTGACGATGTCATATTTACCGGAAGAAGCATAAGGGCGGCGCTTGACGAAATAATGGATTTCGGCAGGCCGCAAACGATAGAACTGGCAGTGCTTGTTGACAGAGGCCACAGGGAACTGCCGATAGAGCCAAATTTCGTCGGAAAAAAATTTCTAACCTCAAAAGACGAGTCCATAGCCGTGGAGCTGGAGGAAGTTGACGGCCAGGACAGGGTTGTTTTAAGAGAGAAGAAGTAATCAGTCTTAAGTTATAAGCTATAAGTTTTAAGTAGATTCAGTTGGATACTGTTTTAGTCCGTCTTTGCGAGGAGTGTAACGACGCGGCAGTCCGCCGAAGGTTTAGTGGCGGGAAGCAATATCGACGTTTGCACAGGAATCAGAAATAAGGGATTTTGTAGTCGCGCAGCTTGCTGCGCATTCATCAGAGTCCGTCATTCCCGAAATACTTAGTCGGGAATCCATATAAGACGGCCATAGAAAGAAGTTGTGGTTGGGTACGGGAACGGTTTCGTCGTGAGTTCAAGGTGTGTGGCAATCCTGGTTTTCGGCGCGAACAGTGAATTCATTTAAATTCTAAAGAGGTGAAAATGCAGCTCCAGCGTAAAGATTTGCTCGGGATAGAGCAATTGGACCGCAAAGAAATTGAGTTGATACTTGAGGCAGCCCGCCCCTTTAAAAGCCTTTTTACCAGAAGCATTAAAAAGGTTCCCACCCTCAGGGGCAAAACCGTAGTAAATCTTTTTTACGAACCCTCCACCAGAACCAGGCTTTCTTTTGAAATCGCGGCCAAAAGGCTTTCCGCCGATGTCGTTAACATCGCTACGAGTTCTTCAAGCGTTGTAAAAGGTGAAAATCTTATTGATACCGGCAAGACGCTTGAGGCGATGAAGGCCGATATAATAATAATTCGCCATAACCTCGCGGGCGCTCCCGCTGTCCTTGGTAGAAACCTCCACTCTTCAATTATTAACGCGGGTGACGGCTTCCATGAGCATCCCACTCAGGGGCTGCTGGATCTCTACACAATACTTGATAAGAAGAAAAAAATAGAGGGTCTAAAGGTTCTTTTAGTCGGAGACATTCTGCACAGCAGAGTCGCCAAGTCAAACATCTGGGGGCTTATAAAGATGGGCGCCCAGGTGAGAGTCGCCGGCCCACCGACCCTTATTCCTGCGGGCATAGAGAATATGGGCGTAAAAGTGTTTTACGATTTAAACGAGGCTCTTAAAGGGGTTGATGTGGTTAACATCCTGCGGATTCAGATGGAGCGCCAGCAGGACAACCTTTTTCCGTCAATGCATGAATATATTGAACTTTACCAGATGACCGGCGACCGCCTGAAGTACGCCAAGCCTGATGTGCTGGTGATGCATCCCGGCCCCATGAACCGCGGCATTGAAATATCTTCCGAGGTCGCTGACAGCCCTGCGGCCGTGATAAACGAGCAGGTTACAAACGGAATAGCCGTGAGAATGGCAGTTTTGTATCTCCTCTCCGCCAAAGCGGGCGGCGAGCATAAACAAAAAATCGCGAGGAACAGCTGATGAAAATATTGATTTCCGGCGGAAGAGTAATTGACCCGGCCTTTAAATCAGATAAAAAAATGGATCTGCTAATCTCTGACGGAGTTATTGAAAGGGTCGCCGATAAGATAACCGACAAAGCCGATACGAAAATAGACGCCCGGGGAAAGATAGTGGCTCCGGGGCTTATAGATATTCATACGCACTTAAGGGAACCGGGCCACGAGGAAGAGGAAACTATAGCCAGCGGCACGCGGGCCGCGGCCAAGGGCGGATATACTTCAATTTTTTGCATGCCTAACACGCACCCGCCGCTTGACAACGCGCCGGCGGTGGAATTTGTGCTCATGAAAGCCCAGAAAGAAGGGCTTATAAATGTCTTCCCCATAGGCTGCATCACGAAAGAATCGGCCGGAGTTGAGCTGGCCGAGATAGGCGTCTTGAAAAGCGCCGGCGTTATAGCGATTTCTGACGATGGCAACCCCGTTATGGACTCTCAGGTTATGCGCCATGCCCTTGAATACACGAAAATGTTTTCTCTGCCGGTTATATCGCACGCTGAAGATAAAAACCTTTCTAAAAACGGCGTTATGAACGAGGGCGGCGTTTCAACAGTTCTTGGTTTAAGAGGTATACCGAATCAGAGCGAAGACATTATGGTCAGCCGCGATATAATGCTTGCCGAACTTACAGGCGGACATCTGCATGTGGCGCATGTTTCAACGGAAGGCTCCGTTGACCTGATAAGGCGAGCCAAGAAAAATAAAATAAAAGTTACCGCCGAAACCTGCCCTCATTACTTTACTCTTACGGACGAAGCGGTTAAAAATTACGATACGAACACGAAAATGAAGCCGCCGCTTCGCGCTCAGAGAGATGTTGAGGCCATAATAAAAGGTTTAAGCGACGGCACAATAGACTGCATAGCCTCCGATCACGCTCCGCATACGGAAGAAGAAAAAAATAAGGAGTACGACCTGGCCCCATTCGGGATTATCGGCCTTGAAAGCACTCTAAGCCTCGTGATAATGGACCTGATTGATAAAAAAATATTATCCTGGCCGCAGGCTATATGCCTTATGTCCGGCAACCCGGCGTCCATATTTGGCTTAAACGGCAGGGGAAAGATAAAATCAGGCTGCGTCGCCGACATAGTCGTTATTGACCCGCTGAAAGAATTTGTGCTGACAAAGAACAGCATTCTCTCAAAGAGTAAGAACTCGCCCTATATAGGCAAAAAGATGAAGGGCGCCGCTGAATACACCATAGCCGGAGGTAAAATCGTCTGGTCGGAAAAAGAAGGTATCAATCAGTAATAATAAGCCGCAATAAATCGGCAGGCCCGGGCTATTATATTTTAAGTTTTAAATCTGAAAATCTAGCCCGGTTTTCTATTCCGGGGCAGTTTTATATGCTTAATGTGCCCGGAGTATTCCTGCGCCGGCCCTTAAGCGTTTACTCGGTAAAGAAGGGAGAGGTAAGTTTTCTTTACAGAGTAATCGGAAAAGGAACTAAAAACCTCTCTCAATTAAAAAAGGGCGAGGTTCTTAAAGTATTCGGCCCGCTCGGCAACGGCTACGACCTGAGCTCTGCCCGTAAGAAATGCGTTGTCCTTCTTGCCGGCGGCACCGGCCTGGCTTCGCTTAATTGCGCCGCCGAAAAGCTTTCCGTTCCCGGGATTGTGCTCTACGGGGCAAAAACTAAAAATGACCTGGCTTCCACCGATAACCTTAAAAAGCTCGGCTGGGATGTAAGAATATATACCGACAACGGTTCTAAAGGCAAAAAAGGGTATGTAACCGAAGGAATAGAGGCCGCAGTAAAAAAGCACGGCAGCAATTGCGTCATTTACGCCTGCGGCCCGCACTTAATGCTTAAAACAGCGGCCACTATCGCGATAAAGGCCGGTGTGGAGGGCTACGCTTCCCTTGAAGAGATGATGGCCTGCGGCATGGGCAATTGCCAGGGCTGTGCCGTTGAGATATCAGGCGAGTATAAAATGGTCTGTTCGGATGGTCCGGTTTTTGATATAAGGCAGATAGAATGGTGAAAAAAAATATCAGTGTAAAAATCTTCGGCATTGAACTTAAAACGCCTCTTGTCACGGCCTCCGGAACTTTCGGCTACGGATACGAAAGCCGGGATCTGGCTGATTACGACAGCATTGGCGCTGTTGTGACAAAAACCATAACGCTAAAGCAAAAATCGGGCAACCCGCCTCCGAGGCTGGCTGAAGTTGAGGCCGGAATGCTCAATACCATCGGCTTGCAGAATGTGGGGCTTGACAGATTCCTTGACGAAAAATGGCCTAAACTCGCGAACCTGAGCGCCCCGGTTTTTGTAAGCGTGGCCGGTGAAACTCCGGAGGATTACATTAAGATGGCGCGCGCGGTTTCGGATAAATGTTCGGCTGCGGCAATTGAACTCAACCTATCCTGCCCAAACCTGCGCAAGCAGATAATCTGTCAGAACAACGAACTTGTCAGCCAGATAGTAAAGGGTGTAAGAGAGGCCACAAAACTACCTGTTATAGCCAAGATATCGCCTATGGTCAGCGACATCGCGGCTTTGGCGGTTTTATGCGAAGAAAGCGGGGCCGGGGCGGTATCACTGGTCAACACATTCCCCGGGATGGCGATAAATATCAATACGCGCAAGCCTAAGCTCTCAACGATTACCGGCGGAATGTCGGGCCCCGCGATAAAACCCCTGGCTTTGCGCTGTGTCTATGCCGCGTCAAAGGCGGTAAAGATACCTGTCATAGGCGGCGGAGGCGTGGTTACGGGAGACGACGCGGTTGAGTTTATACTCGCCGGAGCTACTCTGGTTTCCGTGGGGACTGCGCTTTTTAAGGATGTTAACGCGATTAAAGATATAGCTTCGGGTATTGAGGCTTATGTGAAGAAAAATAATATTGCCTCTCTTTCGGCAATAACCGGGAATCTTAGCCAATGAAAAAAATTATAGTTGCCCTGGATGTAAAAACTGAGAAGCAGGCTCTTGACCTGACAAGCGACCTTTCACCGTGGGTTGATATTTTTAAGGTCGGCCCCATACTCTTCATCAAATCCGGACAGACGCTGGTAAAAGAGATAAAAAAAATGGGTAAAGAGGTTTTTCTTGATTTAAAGTTTCACGATATTCCCGCGACAGTGCAAAGAGCCGTTGAGTCTGCCGCCGAACTGGGCGTATACAGCCTTACAATTCATTCATCCGGCGGACGGGAAATGATAGAAGCCGCCGCGAGCGTGAATAACCGGCCCAAAATATGGGCCGTTACGGTGCTGACCAGCCAGCTGACTGATCCTCAGGAAGTAATTAAGAGGGCAAAACTCGCGCGGGAATCCGGAGCTGACGGAGTTATAGCTTCTCCTCTGGAAATTAAAGCGATTAAGGAAGCCTGTGGTTATGATTTTACCGTGGTGACGCCCGGCATAAGGCCTGCGGCAGGAAATGACGATCAGAAAAGAATCGCCAGCGCCTCCGTTGCGGTAGGAGACGGCGCTGATTATATAGTTGTAGGCAGGCCTATTATTGAGGCCAAAGACCCTCGCGCCGTCGCGAAGCAAATGAGCGAAGAAATAGCGGCCGCTTCGGGGACGATATAAAGAGCCGTCGTTTTAATATGTTCTGTCAGTATGACACCAAAGTGGTTGATTTGAATTAGTTGAAAGAGTCTTTCATGCCGTCTTTGCGAGGAGTGTAACGACGCGGCAGTCCTCCGAATGTTTAGTGGCGGGAAGCAATCTCGCCGTTAAAATGGTTTTGTAGTCGCAGAGCTTGCTCTGCTAAAAAAGTCATTCAACGGAAAGGTGAGTTATGTCAAACGATTTAAGAAAATTATTTGAAGAGAAAAAAGCTCTGCTTAACGGACATTTTCTTCTTTCAAGCGGCCTTCATTCAGACACATATTTTCAGTCGGCGCTGATTCTGCAGTATCCCGATACCGCCGAGAAGCTGGCGCAGGAACTCAGAAAGCTGATTTCCGGCAAGTTGGGCGCTGACGCGATTGATCTTGTTATTTCTCCCGCCATGGGAGGAATTGTAATAGGCCAGGAGGTAGGACGGGCGCTCGGCCGCAGAGCGATATTTTGCGAAAGAGTAGAGGGGAAGCTTGTCCTAAGGCGTGGTTTTAAAATAGAAAAGGGCGAGAAGTGCGTTGTGGTTGAAGATGTGATAACAACGGGCCTTTCAACCGGCGAGGTGGTTGAGGTTGTTAAGTCTCTTGGCGGAGATGTTGTCGCCGTGGCTTCGCTGGTTGATAGAAGCGGCGGAAAAGTGGATTTCGGCGTGCCGCGTTTCTCTTTGTTATCGCTTGAGGTGAAAAGTTACAAGCCGGAAGAGTGTCCGCTGTGTAAGGCCGGACAACCCGTTATAAAACCGGGTTCAAGGACAAAAACGAAATAGTTTATTACAAGTGTAAGAGATAAGGGCAGGCGGTAAGTGAGCCCCTTGGTTAAAAATAACATACTACTGAATCAGGAGCCAAATAATGATTACTTACAAAAAGTCCGGTGTTGACATTGACGCGGGCAACGAGCTGGTCAGAAGAATTAAGAAAAAACTTCCCAAAATAGGCGGTTTCGGAGGTTTGTTTCCGCTGCCGGACACAAAGTATAACCTTGTCAGCTCTACCGACGGAGTCGGCACAAAGCTAAAACTCGCTTTTATGCTTGACAAGCATGACACTGTCGGCATAGATCTTGTCGCCATGAGCGTGAACGATATTATCTGCTGCGGCGCGAAGCCTCTTTTCTTTCTGGATTATTTCGCCTGCGGTAAACTTGATGTGGATACTGCCCAGAGCGTGATATCCGGAATTGTTAAAGGCTGCGAGATATCCGGCTGCGCGCTTGTCGGCGGAGAAACTGCCGAGATGCCCGGTTTTTACCCTCCGGGTGAATATGATGTGGCCGGTTTCGCGGTGGGCGCGCTGGAAAAGGGCCGGGAAATTACAGGAAGAAAAATAAAGCCGGGTGATGTGGTAATTGGCCTTCCTTCTTCAGGCCCGCATTCAAACGGATACTCACTTATTAGAAAAGTCTTTTCAAAACCGGAACTAAAGAAATATTCCAAGGAACTACTGGCTCCTACGAGGATTTATGTAAAGGAAGTTCTAAAACTATTAAACGCTTTCCGTACCCCTGTTGTTCACGGTATCGCGCATATTACAGGCGGCAGTTTTTATGACAAGATAGAGCGAATTTTGCCGGCAAATATAAGAGTTGTTATTAATAAGAACAGCTGGAAGGTCCCTGAAATATTTAAATTTATCCAGAAAAAAGGAAAAGTTGCGGATAAAGAGATTTACAGAGTGTTGAATATGGGTATCGGTATGGTTCTGATAGTTGAAAAATCTTCAGCCTTGAAAGTCCTGAAACTTGTCAAGGGTTCAATGGTAATAGGAAAAGTTGTCAGCGGCGTCCGAGGGGTGGAAATAGTATAATCTCAGTCGTATTATGGTATGTGTTTTCTGGTTTGAAAAGAGTTTCTGTACCCGTCAGTCCGTGAGTCCGCCTCGTAGAAGCTGGTGTCGTTGCGATCTCCCGAAGGGAGAGAAGCAATCTCGTGGTTTGTTGTCAGTCTGTGAGTCCGCCGAGGAGTAAGAGTCCTGTTTAGGAAAAATATGAAAAATATCGGAGTTCTGATTTCAGGAGGTGGGAGTAACCTTCAGGCTATTATAGACGCCTGTGAGTCCGGAATACTAAAAGGCCTCGCGCGGGTAGCTGTCGTTGTTTCAAACCGGGCCGATGCCTACGGGCTTGAACGAGCCGAGAAACATAAAATACCGGCGTTTTTTTTCAATCCCAGGGATTTTAACGCGAACTCCGCCTACTGCTCTATGATTTCAGGCGAGCTTAGAAAGCATAAAGTTGATATTGTCTGCCTTGCCGGCTATATGAGCCTTATAGATCCCTGTTTGCTGAATGATTTTAAGAATAAAATAATAAATATTCATCCCGCGCTTCTGCCTAAATACGGAGGCAAGGGAATGTACGGGCATCATGTGCATAAGGCGGTAATAGCCGCCGGTGAGTCGGAATCGGGGGTGACGGTCCACTGGGTAAACGAAGTATATGACAGCGGTGAAATAATTCTTCAGCGGAAAGTTCCGGTTTTAATAAATGATACCCCCGAGGAACTTGCGGCCCGCGTGCTTGCCGTTGAGCATATAGCCTATCCGGAAGCGATCCTTAAAATACTAAAGCAGGGGTAAACGGTAAGGGATAAGGGGTAGGTGGGGGGATGAAGAGTTTTAAAGAATTGCTTGTTTGGCAGAAATCTCACGAACTGGTACTGAGTATTTATAGAATAACAAAATGTTTTCCTGTTGAGGAGAGGTATGGTTTAGTGTCTCAACTACGCCGTTCGTCCGCTTCCATACCAGCAAATATCGCGGAAGGTTTTAAAAGAAGTAGTACCAGGGAATATCTACATTTCTTAAATATCGCCGATTCTTCATTGGAAGAAACTAAATACCATTTAATACTCAGCCGCGATCTCAGCTATATCGTTTGTGAAGATTTTGAATTTTTAAATGCCAAATGTGAGGAAATTGGGAAGATGCTGGGTGGATTACAAAAAAAGCTATTGCTTAGAGTGTAGTTCACTTATCGCTTAGCCCTTACCGCTAATCGCTGTTGTCAAAGGAGACTTTAAATGATACCGCGCTACACCAGGCCTGAAATGGCCGCAATATGGTCGGACGAAAACAGGTTCCGGAAAATGCTTGAAGTGGAAATTCTTTCCGCTGAAGCCATGTCTAAAATGGGGCTCGTGCCTAAATCGGCCGTAGCAAAGATAAGAAAACGGGCAAAAATCAACCCCAAAAGAATTTTAGAGATAGAGGCGACCGTTAAACATGATGTCATAGCTTTCCTGACTCAGGTGAACGAAACGATTGGACCGGAGTCAAGATATCTGCACAAAGGAATGACTTCATCGGATGTTTTGGACACCGCTCTGGGCGCTCAACTGAAAGAATCGTGCAAGATGCTGGAAGCCGGCATAGATAATCTGCTAAAGACTATAAGAGCGTTGGTGATAAAATATAAAAAGACCCCTATGATGGGTAGGACTCACGGCGTGCACGCCGAACCTATGACTTTCGGGCTTAAAGCCGCTTCCTGGTACAGTGAAATTAAAAGGGCCAGCGCGCTCATAAAGGCTACGGAAGAAGTTGTCTCTTTCGGCAAGGTTTCGGGAGCCGTAGGCAGTTTCGCGCATCTTGACCCTAAAGTAGAGGAATATATTTGCAAGCACATGGGTTTAAAACCCGAGCCGGTTTCTACCCAAGTGGTGCCGCGCGACAGACACGCGACATACCTGTGCCGCCTTGCTATAGTCGGCGCTTCCCTTGAGAGAATAGCCACGGAAATAAGGCACCTTCAGAAAACAGAGGTGCTTGAGGCCGAGGAGCCGTTTACCAAGGGACAGAAAGGTTCTTCCGCTATGCCTCACAAACGCAATCCTATTCTTTCCGAGAATATCTGCGGTATGGCAAGGCTGCTTAGAAGCTACGCGATGGCAGGGCTTGAAAATATCGCCCTCTGGCACGAGCGCGATATAAGCCATTCCTCGGTTGAGAGGGTGGTTCTGCCGGACGCGTCCATTATATTAGACTTTATGCTGGTAAGGATTAATTATCTTCTTTCCGGGCTTCAAGTCTATCCTGAAAATATGATGAAAAATCTTAAAAAATCGCAGGATATTATTTTCTCGGGCACGGTGCTTCTGGCGCTTGTTGAAAAGGGCCTGACCAGGGAGGCCGGTTACGCGCTTGTTCAGAAAGCTGCCTTTTCTGCCAGGGAAAAAAATGTCAGTCTGGAAGATTACATGAAATCAGACAGCGAGATTTTAAAGCTGTTAAACCGCGCCGAAATAACAAAGTGTTTTGACTTAAGCGGACATTTTAAGAACATTGACAAGATTTACAAAAGAGTCCTCTGGTTGTAATTCCGGTTGCGCTTTCTTCGCGTAATCGCGCCGATATTGGGGCTAACCCTAATACTCCGGTAAGGCGGCGCAGTCGTTCTGATCTCCCGAAGGGAGAGAAGAATCTTGCTTTTCCGTCCTTCCGGAGAGTTTCTGTTCGGAATCCACAAAACACCGTCGTTCACTTATAACTTGAAATGTTCAGGGTGACTTTAGATGTCTGGTGAAGACTTGGGCCCTATCTGAGGATTAGGGGTCTTAACAGGATCTTGTGAATAATATTTAATTATTGTAAACTTGAACCAAGTGAAAAACCTGCGGCAGGAGTGAAATTTTGGTTTTGAGCGAAGCAGGGAGGCCAGAGCTTTGAGTCTCTGGTGGGGTGTTTGCAGGCTCAAGGCCATTAAGCTGCGGGCGAAAACCGAAACTGCCGTCTGAAGGATATTTTTAGCTGACTCAACATACAAATAACAAAGGGTTCGGGAGCTGTTTCCCGGAGGATTAGATGGTCGGGCCGCCATCTGGATTATTCCAGATGATGCCTTGTCAGATTTTTGAGCTGATAACTGGATTAGTCCGGTTGTCAGCTTATTTTTTGCTGTGAGTTGCGGTGATACGGGTATTCCTGTTCATAGTGCCGCTTTTCGGTGAGATTGGTTTTGAGACAAGATGAAATATTTTGGTTAAATGGAGGCATGAAATGAGGATTTTTTTTAACTTTTCACAGGATTGGCTGGCGCTTGTTGTAATGATATTGTTTGTTGGCGGAATAATGTATTTGGCCATTAATGGCAAAAAGAATGAAACACAGCAAAAGAAAAATGAAAAGGATAAGAAATAGGAGTATTTAAATGATGAACGATTTGTTGGGCAGAAACTATTTTGGCAATTCAATATACGATTATCTGGTTGTGTCTGTCACATTTCTGGTTCTGGTGTCCGTGGTAATATTCATAAAAGTGTTTGTGGTCGGCCGTTTGAGAAATTTGGCGCGCAAAACAGAAACAACCTTTGACGACTTTTTGGTTGGGCATATCTATCAAACGCTGCTGCCGTTCGTATTGTTCTTTGCGTTTTATTTGAGTGTCAAAACTCTCGTGCTTCCAGGTTTCGCGGGCAGGGTAATTTACATATTTGGTTTGATACTGGTTGCCGCGTTAGTTGTCAGATTTGTTTTGTCGCTTTTAGATTATGCGCTGAAATCTTACGCGCTTAAAAATCCAAACGCGGATGTTCGTAATTTAAGCCTGAAAACTGTAATGCTTGCGGCTAAGATTTTTGTTGTTGTTGTAGCGGCTATAATTTTGCTTGATAATATGGGCGTGAAAATATCGGCTCTCGTGGCAGGGCTTGGAATAGGGGGGCTCGCGGTCGCCTTCGCTTCCCAGGCTATACTTGGAGACCTGTTCAGTTTTTTTGTTATCATATTTGACCGTCCTTTTGACACGGGCGACTTTATAGTTATAGGCGAGTTTATGGGCACAGTTGAACACATTGGAATTAAAACAACGCGCATACGCAGCTTAGGCGGAGAGCAGCTGGTCTTTTCAAATACTGATTTGACAAATTCCCGTGTTAGGAACTTCAAACGCATGGAAAGGCGCCGGGTTGTGTTTAAATTCGGGGTAACTTATCAGACAACTTCCGCACAGGCGGCGAAAATACCCGCGATAGTAAAGGAAATAATCTCCGGTTTAGCGGATACGGTTTTTGATAGAGCCCACTTTTTCTCCTATGGGGATTTTGCTCTCATTTATGAAGTTGTATTTTTTGTATTAGGAAGTGATTACAATAAGTATATGGATATTCAACAGGATATTAATCTTAGAATTAAGGAAGAGTTTGAAAGGCACAAAATAGATTTTGCGTATCCCACGCAGACAATTGTCATGTCCAGTAAATAAGTCCGATAAAATCTGTTGTTATGGGGAAGGCTAATGAATTCTCAAATTGATGTTTTATGGCACAATGTTGATATTAACGAAGCGCTTCGTTTACTGAACTCTGATCCGCGGAAAGGATTATCCGCGGGAGAAGTTGAGCAGAGGCGCCTGCGGTACGGCGCGAATGTTTTAACTAAAAAGAAGGGAACAGGCGCTTTTGTTCGGTTTCTTATGCAGTTTAGCCAGCCCCTGGTATATATTCTGCTCGCCGCGGCCATAGTTACTTTTCTGCTCAGAGAGTATGTTGATTCTTTAGTAATTTTCCTTGTGGTTTTAGTTAATGCTGTCGTTGGTTTTATTCAGGAAGCAAAGGCCCTGAAATCTCTGGACGCTCTTTCTAAAACCATGACAACTCTTGCTGTCGTCGTGCGTGATGGGAAAGAGGTGCGAGTTTCTTCTGAGGACCTGGTCCCGGGAGATATTGTTATTTTAGTTTCCGGTGACAAAGTTTCGGCCGATTTAAGGCTTGTCGGCAGCAAAGATATTCAGATAAATGAATCAGCTCTAACCGGAGAGTCCTTGCCGGTTCAAAAGCATATTGAGGTTTTAGCCGCAACAGAATCTTTGGCTGACAGAAAAAATATGGCGTATGCCTCTACGCTTGTGACTTATGGTAAGGCCAAAGGCGTGGTTGTTGCTACCGGTGACGATACCGAGATAGGCCGCATTTCACAACTCATACAGAGCGCCGATAGCCTGCAAACGCCTCTGACAATAAAGATTGGCCGGTTTAGTCATTTGCTTTTGTGGGTTATTATGGCGGTTTCGTTTGTGACATTTTTAGTCGGCGTTCTTCGCGGGCAGGGTGTGGTTGAGATGTTCATGGCGGCCGTAGCTTTGGCTGTCGGCGCGATACCTGAAGGTTTGCCTGCCGCGCTTACGGTAACGCTCGCGATAGGCGTATCCAGAATGGCAAAACGCAGGGCCATTGTGCGCAAGCTTCCTGCCGTTGAAACATTAGGCAGTACTACCGTAATATGTTCTGACAAAACAGGCACGCTTACAAAAAATGAGATGACCGTGCAGTTTGCTTATACTTTGTCCGGCGCTTACGAATTTAAGGGCGCCGGCTATTTGCCGGAAGGAGGGGTATTTTTTAACAATTCTCCGCTCGCCGTTACAAAGGAAAGCGTTTTGCGTGAATGCCTTTTGGCCGGGCTTTTATGTAACGATTCAAGGCTTGAGTCCGGAGAAAATGGATTTTTTGTTGAAGGAGACCCGACCGAAGGCGCCCTGATAGTTTCTGCTCTTAAGGCCGGGATCAATCATAATGAGGCCTTGGAGTCCTTCCCTCGGTTAGATGCCGTGCCGTTTGAGTCTGAACACCAGTATATGGTGACGCTTAATAAAAGCGATGGTGAAAATATAGTTTATTTGAAAGGCTCGGTTGAACAGATTCTTGAACGCTGCTCGTTTATGGCTGATGAGGGCGGCGTTGAGCCTTTGGATAGCGCGAAAGTTAATGAATGGGTAAGTAAAATGGCTGCATCGGGATTGAGGGTGCTGGCTTTGGCAAAAAAAACGGTACCGGTGGAGCAGGCTACAGTCACGCATGAGGATGCGGCGGGCGGCTTTATTTTTCTTGGGCTTCAGGGTATGATAGATCCGCCCAGGCCGGAAGCCATTGCGGCCATAAAAAACTGCCATACGGCCGGCATAAGGGTTAAGATGATAACCGGTGACCATCCGGACACGGCGGCTGCAATAGCGCTTATGATGGGATTCCAGCGCGGCCCGGGGAATGTTACGGGAACTATAAAAACGCTTACAGGTAAACTGCTTGAAAATAAAACTGATGAGGAATTGTTGGTTTTAGCTGAAGAAACAGATGTCTTCGCCCGTGTCACTCCGGAACAAAAGCTCAGGCTTGTAAGGGCGCTCCAGCATAAGGGCAATATAGTTGCCATGACGGGTGACGGTGTAAATGACGCTCCGGCCTTAAAACAGTCAAATATTGGCGTCGCGATGGGGAAGAACGGCACCGAAGTGGCAAAGGAGTCCGCCGATATGGTATTAACGGATGACAATTTTGCTACGATTGAGGCCGCGGTGGAAGAGGGGCGTTGTGTTTTTGACAATCTGCGAAAGTTCTTTGCCTGGACGCTGCCGACGAATCTGGGCGAGGGTTTGGCGATAATCGTTGCTATTTTCGCGGGCGTTGTTTTGCCAATACTTCCGGTGCAGATCCTCTGGATTAATATGACTACAGCTGTGCTGTTAGGCATGATGCTTGCGTTTGAGCCGAAAGAAGCCGGTATAATGAAGCGCCCGCCATTCAAGCCTGATATGCCCATTATGACCGGAGGCATTGTTATCAGAACCATATATGTGGGCTCTCTTATGGTGGCGGGTGTGTTTATATTGTTCAACTATGAAATGCGAAATGGCGCTTCTCTCGCGGCCGCGCGCACGGCGGCTGTCAGCGTGGTTGTCTTTACGGAGTTGTTTTATCTTTTTAACTGCAGGTCTTTTGAAAAATCATTTTTGAGCGTGGGCCTGTTTTCTAATCTCTGGATATGGCTCGGTGTATTCGTGATGACGGTTTCTCAGATAATATTTGCTCATTCAAAAGCTATGAATGTTTTTTTTCATAGCGCCCCGTTGTCCCCCGATGCCTGGCTGCGTATAATCGCGGTGGGGCTTGCCATATCAATAATTGTCGGCCTTGAAAAACTTATTTCATCACGGGCAGGAAAAGATGTAAAAAATATTGTTTAAAGCGGTTTCGTCAGGAGAGCGCCAATTTTTGTATGTGTTCTGAATTGTCACGATATTTAAAGCAGTATTTTGAGCCGATAGAAAACAGACACAGTCGTGAGTATGTCCGCGAGAATCTTGACATAATGGGGTGTGCGCGTCGCTTGTCAAATTATTTGAAATTTGCTAATATCCCTATGTGGTTTTAAGTAAGGATGACCGCTTAAGCGGTATTTAATACTGCTTAAGTTGTTTTATTATTGGGTTCTTGACAGATTCTATGCATATACAATCCGTAAATTTGGCTAAAAGATGCTGTTTCCAGTTTTTCAGAAGTTGTCAGAAATTAAGAAATACGCATAAAACTCTGACGATAAATTAGATTTTAGGCGTTTAAAACGGGAAATTGGGCAATTAGCTCAGCGGAAGAGCACTTCCCTTACAAGGAAGGGGTCGCAGGTTCGAGCCCTGCATTGCCCATTTTAGCAAGAGCACTCTTATTTCTACTGCGCTGCAAATATTCGGGTTGCAGCTTTGAAATTTTTGACTCATGTAGCTGTGCTACACCTTGTCAAAAATTTCTTCGCTTCACTCCAAATCTTTGCAGCTCGCTACGAAACCAAGCGCTCTTGCTAAAATGTCAAAAAAAGTGAAATAGCTAAACCTCGCTACAATCCCTGAGTGTGTTTATCAAAATGAACTTGTAACATCTTGAAGTGTCAAAAGCACTACGAAACCAAGCGCTCTTGCTAAAATGTCCAATAAAGTGAAATGACGAGACATTGATAAAGTTATTTTAAACAGGCCTCATTTGACAATTATCTGCATTCGTAGTATAATACGCCTCTGTTAGTTATAAGTTTTAAGTTGTAAGTTATTAGATTACTTAAAACTGCTAACTTATAGCTTAGAACTGGTTTTCTGGGGATGTGGTGTAGCCCGGTTTTGACCCTTCGGGTCATCACCCGTAGGGTGAAACACGAATCTAATGTATTATGTATACCTGCTAAAGAGTAAGAAGTTAGATAGAACATATATTGGTTATACTAGTGATTTAAGAAAGCGTTACCGTGAGCACAATGCAGGTAAAGTATCTTCAACGAAAGCATATGTCCCATATGTACTTGTTTATTACGAGGCATATCTGAGCAGTGCTGATGCCAGAAAACGAGAGATTGAATTAAAAAAACATAGTCAAAGAAAAGAATTGTTGTTCGCTTCTCTTGAGAGATCTTTAAATGTTGGGGATGTGGTGTAGCCCGGTTTTGACCCTTCGGGTCATCACCCGTAGGGTGAAACACGCTGCCCTGTCAAGGCAGAGACCGCGGGGCGCAAGTCCAAAGTCATCCGCAGAATGCGGATGGGAACTTTGGACGAGAATTTGCGCGGGCACGAGTTCGTGAGTGCCCGGGCCTGTAGCGACAACAAATTTGAAATATGGAGCGGAAGGGAATCCCAGGATTTGAACCCGCTCCTGTAAGATAATGTAATGTTGGGGATGTGGTGTAGCCCGGTTTAACACGCTGCCCTGTCAAGGCAGAGACCGCGGGTTCGAATCCCGTCATCCCCGCCACTTTAAGAGATAAGATGCATGTTGTAAGTTGAAGGCTCAGTTCATTCACGATATTCCCTTAACACTGGAATTAAATCCCTCCCAAAATGAAACCCAACCAATACACGAAATCAGCCGTAATCGCGGCGACTGCCGCGGGAAAAGTGCTTCTTAAATATTTCAATAAGCCAATTGAAATAAACTATAAGGGCAAAATAGATCCCGTTACGGTTGCTGACCGTTCCTCCCAGGATACCATAATCAGAATATTGAAACGCAAATTCCCCGCGCACTCGTTTATGGGCGAAGAAGGCGAACAGAAAGAAATCAAGGGGGATTACTGCTGGATAATAGACCCGCTTGACGGCACGGTGAATTATATACACGGGCTTCCGATTTTTTCTGTCTCCATAGGTTTGCGGTATAAAAACGAGATGGTTTCCGCGGTTGTTTACGCGCCGGCCCTGAAAGAATTGTTCGTGGCTCAAAAGGGAGCCGGAGCGTTTTTAAACGGAAAAAAGATACGGGTTTCCGCTAAGTCCGAACTTATAAAGTCTCTCGCGGTAACAGGTTTCCCGTATTATGTTCATTCCGATAACAAAAGGCCCCTGAAAATATTTTCTAATGTTTTGACAAAAGTGCAGGGCATGAGAAGGCTCGGGTCTGCGGCAATAGACCTGTGTTATGTTGCCTGCGGAAGGCTGGATTTTTTCTGGGAAGAAGGACTCAAAGCCTGGGATATAGCGGCCGGTTCGCTTATTTTAAAAGAAGCCGGCGGAAAAATATCCAGCTACGGCAATACACCCGATTTTCTTTTCGGACAGACGATGGCCGCTTCAAACGGAAGGCTTCATAAAGCCATTATTAAGTTGATTAATTGATTCAAGGCAAGGATAAACATGAAAGTTTCGGTGGACAGCGCTGTTTGTATAGGATGCGGATTGTGCGCTTCATCCTGTCCGGATGTGTTTGAGATGGACGGCTTAATCGCCGTGGTCTTGGCCGGCGATATATCGCCTGAAAATGAAAAATGCGCGGCTCAAATGGTTAAGGATTGTCCGGTAAACGCGATTAAGGCGGGTTAAATGGCTGACGCGAAAGAAATCGTTAAAAGGCTGAAAAAACATTACCCTGAAGCGGGTACAAAGCTTGAATTTTCCAATCCGCTTGAAATACTGGTCGCGACTATTTTGTCGGCGCAGTGCACCGATGAAAGAGTAAACAAGGTCACCAAAACGCTCTTTAAAAAGTACAGGTCGGCCGCAGCATTCGCTAAGGCAGATATTAAGGAATTTGAGAGAGATATTCATTCAACGGGGTTTTACAGGAATAAGGCAAAAAACATTATAGCATCCGCGAAAATGATCGTTGATCAGTTCGGCGGCCGGGTGCCATCCGAAATGGAAGACCTTTTGAAACTGCCGGGAGTCGCTCGGAAGACTGCAAATGTCGTGATGGGAAACGCTTTCAATAAGTTTGAGGGGATTGTTGTTGATACTCATGTCATAAGAATCTCGCAGAGGCTCGGCCTGACCAAAAACAGTGCTCCCGAGAAGATAGAGCTTGACCTGATGAAGCAGGTGCATAAGAAGGATTGGTTTGTATTTTCTCATCTTCTGCAGGCTTTCGGGCGCGATATTTGCAGGGCCAGAAATCCTGCCCATGCTTCCTGCCCGTTGGAAGATATCTGCCCTTCATCCTCAATTCAGGCGTGAAATAATTAATATTTGACAACCGGTATTTGTTTTGGTAAAATACACTGAAAATGGATAACAAAAAGGTTCTGGTCGTTGACGATGACCCTCTAATAGTAGAAATACTTAAAAAGGGTTTGGAAATGGCGGGGTTTTTAGTGTCAACGGCCACCAGTTACGCGCAGGTCAAGGATGTTCTTTCTAAGATTATACCTGATGCAATTTTGATGGACATAAATATTCCGGGTGTTGACGGCATCAGCTTGTGCAGAGAAATACGCTTCGCGCCCGAGACGAGCGAAGTCCCGATAATAATGCTGACGGCGTTTTCCGATGACAAAACTTACCACGACGCGATGCTTTTTGGCGCGACCGATTATATAACCAAGCCGTTTGAGATGCGGGATGTGGTTTCTAAAGTGACTTCTTCAATATCCAAACTAAAGCAGAAAAAGGACGCGAAAAAATGATTGCTTTAATTGTGGTGCATTCGGTCATCGCGGTTGCTTTTATTGTGGTTTCGGTTTTTTTGATCCGCGCTCTCATTCAGATCAGGCGCACGGCAGGCGAAGCGGAAAAGCTTTTAATTCAGCTGAATCAGGATGCCGCGCTGGTGGGAAAAATAGCTTCAAATGTCGCGGGTTTTGCGCAGAGTTTGAGTTCTCCGTGGCTTAAGGTCGGTTCAATAGTAAGCGGCATTGCTTCGGCTTTTTTTATGAGACACAGGAAGTCCAGAGACGAGAAGCAGGTCTAAGGAGGGAATATGTCTGATTCAAATTCGGGAGATGTTTTGCTTGCGTTTTTGCTGGGTGGAATAGTTGGCGCGGCTATAGGAATACTTTACGCCCCCAGGTCCGGCAAGGAAACCAGAGAGAGGCTTCACGGCCTTGGCGATGATTTGACGGATAAGCTAAAAGACATGGGCGGAGATGTAATAGAAAAAGCCGAACATGTTGTTCACGATGTAAAAGATAAGATAATGTCGCAGAAAGATAAAATTGAGTCTGCTTTTGAAGCCGGCAAAAAGGCTTACGAGCACAAATAAGATATAAAATGCTGGGGTAGCTCAGTCGGTAGAGCACAGGTCTGAAAAACCTGGTGTCGTCAGTTCGATTCTGACCCCCAGCATTTTTAAGTTTTAATTGGAATTGCCTGAGTTTGCCGGGGTAGCTCAGTGGTAGAGCAACGGTTTCGTAAACCGTAGGCCGTGGGTTCAAATCCCATCCCCGGCTTTTAAAAAAACCGGATTTGAAGCCAACCCGAGCGCTGCCAGAGGCAGAAGAAGCGAGGGGGGCGGGCTTCGGATGAGCCGCGACAGCGGCGAGGGAGAAGAAATCCCATCCGGGTCGCTCACCACTCGCTCCCGTTGCAGTCATGCGCGACTTATTCGTCGCGCTGCAACTGGCTTTTAAAAAAACCGGATTTGAAGTATGATTCGTCGGCAGTCAAGTTATCCTGGGCGCGGCTATTTACACAGGAACTCGGTTTATGCAGTATTTCGGATGTTTCTAAATGAGGACAAAGAGAGCAATAGTAATAGTTTTTTCCTACCTTACAGCCGCGGCTTTAAACGCGGCTTCCCCTGGCACAAGCATTTTCAGCTTTTTAAAAATCAATCCCGGAGCAAGAAGCGCGGCTATCGGCGATGTCATTGGCATGGTAACATCCCAAAATCTATTTTCTAATCCGGCGGTCGCGGCGTTTGACGGCCGGAGCGAGCTCTCCATAGAACACCTTCAGTATCTTTCAGAAATTAATTACAGCGCGGTTCATTATGTCCGAAATATGGGCAATAACGCGGCCGTCATGGGATCACTAGGCTATCTTGGAGCGGGTGGAATGACCAAGACAGTATACGACAGTTCCAAAGCGGACGGTTTTTCGGAGTCCGGCTCTCTTGCCTACAGCGATATTGTCGCGGCTTTCGGCTATTCTGAGAAGTTATCTAGGTCATTTTCGTGGGGAGCCTCTCTTAAAGCTCTGACCGAAACAATAGATTCAAACAGCGCTTCAGGACTGGCCCTATCTATCGGCGGATATTACTTTCACAAGGAGCTTCGCTACAGAGGCCCCAGGCAGGCGGATTATGTGGGCGACTGGCAGCTGGGGTTCGGAATATTTGATGCCGGTTTCCCGGTGAAAGGTTACAGCCTGCCTACCGGCGGATTTTTAAATTACGGCTACTGGTTTACCAAAAATGCGTTCTGGACCGCTGAAATTGTAAGTTATATAGATCAAGTGAGCGAATTGAGGACCGGTTTTGAATTTGATATTTACAATACTGTGGCCTTCAGGTGCGGATACAGGTATCCGCTAAGCACGCGCGGCATAGGTTCTGAGTCCAATGTGAATATTACCGGCGGGATAGGTTTTAATCTGAAACGCTTTTCTATTGATTACGCGTGGGTGCCATACGGAGATTTTGGCCAGTCTCACAGGTTGACGGTGGTTTCGCGTATCGGCAATAACATTAAATAAGGATGGCGAATGTCTAAAATTGCGGCTGAAATAAAAAATAGCGTCGTTGAATTTTCCGAGAAAGTGATATTTCTGGGAATGCCGGTTCTGTATTTCCTTATTTCAGTCGCCTTTTATCTGAGAACCTACGATTCTGCGCAGATCAAAATAACCCTTATTCAGATGGGCGGCACGGCCCTGCTGGCCACCTGGTTGATAAAGATAGTGGAAGAAGACGGCTGGGATTTCTTTAAGAAAAACGCCATAATCGTCCTGCCGCTTTTCGCTTTTCTTGTTTCAGGCGTCATTTCGTATTTTCGCAGCCCCTTTCCTTACGCGAGCGGCAATGAGCTTGTCAGGCGCGTAATATATATAGGCATTGCCCTGCTTGTGGTTAAAGAGTTTGACAGCGAGGAAAAACTAAAAAAACTGTTCAACTGGCTTTTTGCCGCGGCCTTCGTAGCGACGATTTACGGGGTCATACAGTTTTTGGATTACAGGTTCTTTCCGTCTCCTCCGGAGCCGGGGCTGGATCCTTTTATATGGAGACAGGCGTTCGGCTCGCGCATATTCTCCACTTTCGGCAACCCGAATTTCTTCGGCGATTTTCTTGTGGTAATGAGCCCTATAACGCTCGCGATGTACATGAAAACCCGGAAGTTTCATTTCATTCTTCTGTGGCTTCTTATAGCCTTTAACACAATTTATACTTATTCAAAGGGCGCGTGGCTCGGGTTTGCCGCGGGCCTTTTAATTTTTGTGTTCTTGATGGTCGGCTTCTTTATTCACGCCCAGAAAGCCAAGGTTCAGAGGATTCTTTTTGCGATGCTTCTGGGCACAATTCTGCTGGTCGGCGGCGGCATGTTCCACCAGATGAAAGGCAGGCCCGACAGCTCCTCATTCCGTATATTCACATGGCTTTCAACGATAGAAATGATTAAAACAAACCCGGTGCTCGGCACGGGCATAGGCTCCTTTTATGTGACTTACCCGGCCTGGAGAAGGCCGCAGATATTTTTTATTGAGGGAAGGCATAACACTGAAACGGACCATCCGGAAGATGAATACCTGGAAGTCGCTTATGATGAAGGGTTGGTTGGCCTTGGTATTTTCCTGTGGCTTTTGGCGGTGTTTCTTATGGTTGGTTTTAAAAACCTTCAGGTATTCAGCAAACAGACAACCGATAAAACCAAGGCGGACCTGAGGCCCTATTATCAACTGGGTATTTTTACGGCGATTTCGGCTCAGCTTATACATAACTTTGTCTGTGTCTCGCTCCGTTTTGTTTCTTCGGGTGTATTCCTATGGCTGCTCATTGGGCTTATCGGGGCCCTGAATATTCATTACAGGCAGGGAGCAAGGGAGAATTCGGAGCCGTCCAAACCGTTGCTCCCTTCCGGTTTCAAGAAACTGCTGCAGGGTGGCGTGGCCGCGCTGGCGCTTTATCTGATGTGGGTTTTTTACGGATATTTTAACGCCGATGTGAAACATAACCTGGCGATATTTTACTCCAAGCAGGGCCAGTGGATCCCGGCTCTTGAATCCTATTCAAATGTCGCGAAACAGAATCCGTCATTTATTATGGCGCACTATTTCATGGGGAATGTCTATAATGACCGCTGGGCAAGCGGCGACGCGGAGCGCTCCATAGAAAAATATAAAGATGTCTGGAAGCTCGCGCCGAACTATGTCCAGTCCCATCATCAGGCCGGGTTGATATATCTGAAGTGGGGCGAAGACGAGAAGCGGTTCGCGGATCAGGCCAGGGCCCAGGGAAATGCTAACGCTGCCCGCGAGCATGAGAAGAAAAAGCTTGAGCTCTGGGATAAGGCTATGAAAGAGTTTGAAAAATACCGCACTATTGACCCTATATTTCCGCTAAATTATTACAGGATGGCCTGGATATTTATGCAGCTCGGCAGACAGGACAAAGCCGAGCAGATGTACAAGGATCATCTTGAGTTTCCGGAGAAGCTAAAAAGTTATCCGCATAACGCCTGGGTTGAGGATTGGGCTGTCCGCCGTGCCGGCGAATACTCTGAAACCTGCGTTAATCTCGGCAATATGAAATTTATGGCCGGCAATATGGATGAGGCAAAGAAATACTACGAGAAGGCGGTAGCTTTATCGCCTGATTCTCTTAACGCGATTAAAAACCTTGCGGTGTTGCTCGGCAGGCAGGGACAGATTCAGCAGGCTACTGAGCTTTGGCAGAAAGCAAGGAAACTGTCGCCAAACGACCCGGATGTCCAGCGGGTATTTCAGGGACGGTAGAAATTAAAGCGATGAAAAAATATATTAATTTTATCCTTTATATTGTTTTATTCGTTCCTCCGTTAATATTCTTCACGGACCTGACAAGAAATCCGTATTACTTTCAGATAGTGCTGGTTAACGCGCTGACCCTGCTTCTTTTCTCGTACTGGTTTTACGGCGAGGGGGTAAAAAATAAAAGACTGCTCGTGTACCGCACCCCCCTGGACCTGCCGATGTGGTCCTTTTTTGCCGCCGCGACTTTATCCTGGCTTGTTTCTATCGCTTTTAACTACTCGCATCCTTACCTGGTCTACGGAGTTTACAGCGAGGGTTTGAAAAGATGGCTTTTCCTTTTAGTAAACTGCATAATGGTTTATTATGCCGCCGTTATATTTGTTGACGACGAAAACAGGCCGAGGTTTTATAATACCATAATCCTGGCCGGTTTTGTCGCGTCGGTTTACGCTATACTTCAGTATTTTGGCATTGAATTAATATGGCCCAAAGTTTTAAACCCGTTTGGCGGCAGAAGCGTTTCTACTTTTGGCAATCCCAACTTTCTTTCTTCGTACCTGATTATGGTTATGCCCCTTATTTATACGGGGTACCTGCAGGCGCAGAAGCCCTCCGGAAGGTTTTTTTACATTTCCCTGCTGATGACCTATTTTGCCGCGCTGCTGTGCACCCTGACCCGTTCGTCATGGCTCGGGCTGGCTGTCGCGATGACATTCGTGGTTTTTGCCGTTTGGAAATACGAGCCCTTGTCCTTTAAAGAGAAAAAGAAAGTCTTGTTTCTGCCCTTTATATTTTTTCTGGCGCTTATGGTGTTCTGGCCGAAAAGCCGGGTTTCCGGGTACGGACCCTCGGTTGTGGAGAGGTTGACCGAGAGCGCCAAGGTAGAAACCACTTATTACGCCCCCTGGCACCAGAGACGCCTTATATGGTCCTGCGCCTGGTTCATGGTCAAGGAAAACCCTGTACTCGGTAAAGGCTGGGGATGTTTTGAATTATTTTATCCTTCCTATCAGGGCAGGCACCTCTTTCTGCCTGTCTATCGTGATTTCAGGACGCACGCTAACAATACTCATAACGAAATACTTGAAATATGGTCCCAGTCAGGCACCATTGGTTTCGCGATTTATATCTGGATGCTTGCCGCTTTGTCGGTCAGCGCTTTTAGCCTGATGAAGAATCTCAAAGGCCAGAAGCGGTATCTCGCCATAGGGCTGTTCGCGTCTCTCGCTGGCATGTGGACAGACAATCTTCTGAATGTCTCTCTTCATTTTGCCATACCGGCTTTTCTTTTCTGGTGGAATATGGGCATACTCTCCGGGCTTGAGAAAAACCGTTTGAGCGTTTATGAATTTAAAAACCGATATACTTCGGCGTTATCCTGGGCGCTGATAATACTTGCCGCGGCGGCCGCTTACCGGTATTCAAATAATTTTCTCGGAGAGATGAATTATTTTAAGGGTTTTAAGGCTTCAAAGACCGCGAGCGTTCAGGCCGCCATTCCTTACCTTGAGCGCGCTCATTCCTTGCAGCGGTTTGAAGTTAACAATAATTACGAGCTTGCCAATGCCTATGCCCGCACAAATCAAAGAGACAAGGCTTTGTTCGCATATAAAGAGGCGTTGAGGGCCAATGCAGGATATGACGAGATATATTTCAACATGGCCACGGTGCTGGCGCAGAAAGGAGATATAAAAGACGCTATAGAGGAGTACACCAGATCCTTATACATAAATCCGCTTTCCGCGGAGAGCTACAACGCTTTGGGAAGCATTTTTCTGCAAACACCCGAGAAGTACGCAAAGGCCGGCATAGAACTTTTTAAACAGTGCGTCAGGATTTTTCCCAGAAACAAAGATATCTGGAATAACCTGGGATTTTTTTATACCAGGACAAACGACAATCAGGGGGCGGTGGACGCCTATAAGAAGGCTCTTGAAATAGATCCTGATTTTGATTTGGCAAAAAGAAATGTTAAAGTATCCCTGGGCAGGCTTGGGAAGCGTGACAATTTTCTTGAACAGTCCGATGAGCTTTTTTCCAGAGTTGAAAAATATATAACTGAAAAGGACTGGAAACGCGCTCTTTCAACATGCGAACAGCTTGTAAAAATGTTTCCGGGAAGTTTTAAAGCCAGGTTTTATCTCGCCAATGTCAGGTTTACGATAGGCGATCTTGCCGAGGCGGAACTTCAGTACAACGAAGCTCTTAAAATAGAGCCTCAGAACCCGGCTGTCTGGGGTAACCTGGGCCTGCTGTACAGCGAATCAAAGCAATATGCTCAGGCCAGAAAGGCTTTTTTGAAGGTGCTTGAAATTAATCCAAACAATGAGTTGGCGAAAGAGAAGCTTCAGCAGCTTAACTCAATGTCAAAATAAGGGTGGCTTGTCTGCCGTTATAAAAGGCAATAATGGATAATAGAAGAAACTTGACAAGAAAGCAGACCGTGGCGCCCGTCAGTATTTACTCGGCAGAAAGGAAGAAACTTATCGGCGAGGGTTTTGTCACAAATATCAACGAAGACGGCGTTCTGCTTCTGACTCAGGAAAAGCTGAAGCTCGGAGCCGAACTCGTGGTTGATTTCAGGCTGCCTAACGGCTGGCGCCTTGATTTCGCGGGCAAGATAGTGCATATTGATGAAGCCTCTATTTCATCAAAGGCCTACGGTATGAAGTTTCTGCCGGACCAGGCGACTTTTATTCTTAAACTTGTTTAATAATACTATATTCGGAGGAGAGCAATTATGTCAGGACATTCCAAGTGGGCCGGAATTAAGCACAAAAAGGCCATTATTGACGCGAAAAGGGGAAAGGTTTTCACCAAGCTAATCAGGGAAATCGTGGTGGCCGCGAAAACCGGCGGCAACCCGGAGAATAACGCGCGTTTGCGTAAGGCGGTTGAAATGGCGCGCGAGGCTAATATGCCTGCTGACAACATTAAAAAGGCTGTTCAAAGAGGAACCGGCGAGCTGCCGGGAGTGATGTACGAAGAAATTAATTATGAGGGTTACGGCCCGGCCGGCGTAGCCATTCTTGTTGAGGCGACAACGGACAATAAAAACAGGACGGCATCAGAAATAAGGAAAATATTTTCTTCAAACGGCGGAAACTTAGGTGAGAACGGCTGTGTCTCCTGGATGTTTTCCCAGAAAGGTTATATAACGGTGGAAAAAGGCAAATTTGACGAAGAGAAATTAATGACTCTGGCCCTTGACCTGGGAGCCGATGATTTTAAATCCGAAGACGAGGATGTTTATGAGGTCATGACTAAGCCGGGAGACTACGAGAAAATTAAGGGCGAACTGGAAAAGGCGGGAGTGCCGATATCAAGCGCCGAGCTTTCCATGCTGCCTCAAACCTACATAAATTTGACAGGCAAAGACGCCGAGCACATGCTTAACCTAATGGATGACCTTGAAGGGCACGACGATGTTAAGAATATTTTCTCTAACTTTGATATTTCCAAAGCCGATATGGAAAAAATAGAGGCGGAACGGAATAAATGATAACGCTAGGGGTTGATCCCGGGCTGTCGCTTACGGGCTGGGGAGTGGTTAACCGCGCGGCGAACGGTTCTTTGGCTCTTATTGAGTACGGCTGCATAAAAACAAAACCGGACAGGCCGCTGGCTGACCGGCTTGAAATAATAAATTCGTCGTTATGTGAAATAATCGCGAAGCACGCTCCTCAGGAGATGGCCATTGAGGAATTGTTTTTCTCCAAAGAGGCAAGAACCGTAGCGGCGGTATGCCAGGCAAGAGGGGTAATACTGCTTGCGGCGGCAAAGGCGAAAATACCCGTTATTGAGTATAATCCGAGGCATGTCAAAATATCAATGACCGGCTACGGTTCCGCTGATAAAAATCAGATACAGCAGATGGTTAAGGCTTTTCTGAAGCTTAAAGAGATCCCCAAACCAGATGATGCCGCCGATGCCGTCGCGATAGCCATATGCCACCTTACCACGGTTAAGATTTCACCGGCTTTAAGGCGGATGTAACTATGATCACTCATTTAAGAGGCACATTAGACAGCAAGTCGCAGGGCTCGGTCGTCATAGACGCGGGCGGCGTTGGTTATGAGGTCCAGACTGCGGTTTCCGCATATGACAAATTGCCCGGGATAGGGGCTGAGATTAAGTTGTATATTGTTGAGTCCGTGCCTATGTACGGCGGAGGAGTCTCTCTTTACGGTTTTCTGACCGATGAGGAGAGAGGAATTTTCCTGCTTCTTAAAGAAGTCCCGGGTACCGGCGCGAAAAAGGCAATGGACTATCTGGATAAAATATCCAAATCGCCTGCGGATTTTAAGCGGTTCGTGGGCAATAAAGACGCGGCCGGCATATCCGGTATATTCGGTTTTACAAAGAAAACTTCCGATAAGCTTGTGGCGGCATTAAAAGATAAAATCGGCGCGTTCGCGGTTTCCGGACAGGAAAAGTGGAAGGCGGCCTCCGAATCAACGCCGTCCGCTGACGCGATTTCAGGCCTTGTTTCGCTTGGGTACAGAGAGTCGCATGCCCGCGAGGCAGTTGAAAAGGCGCTTAATGCCGCGGATAAATTAAACAAAGTCGCGGATATTATCAAGGCCGCTCTGAGGCATTTATAAATGGAAAACAACGAAATTGAAAGAGTGGCTCAGCCAGAGACTTTGCCGGAGGAACAGAAGCTGGAGAATACTTTAAGGCCCCAGGCGCTTGACGAGTTCGTCGGCCAGGATAAACTAAAGGAAAACCTTAAAATATTTATGCAGGCTGCCAGGGAAAGAGGTGAGGCCTTGGACCATTGCCTTTTTTATTCGCCTCCGGGCCTCGGCAAAACCACCCTGGCTCATATTATTTCCCGAGAGATGGGCAGCAGCATGAGGACTACATCGGGCCCCGTGCTGGAGCGGGTCGGTGACCTGGCGGCGATTTTGACAAATCTGGCCCAGGGCGATATACTTTTTATAGATGAAATTCACAGAATGAACCATCTTGTGGAAGAGGCTCTCTATCCGGCTATGGAAGATTTTGAGCTGGACATCATTATCGGGCAGGGGCCGTCTGCAAAGACGATAAAACTTCCTCTGCCAAAGTTCACGCTTGTCGGCGCGACGACCAGGGCGGGGCTTCTTTCCAGCCCGTTGCGCGACAGATTCGGCATAGTCAATCATTTGAATTATTACACGCTCGGCGAATTAAAGAAAATTGTGTTTCGCTCCAGCGGCATTCTCGGCGTTAATATTGACGACAAGGCCGCGGAGGAAGTCGCGCGCCGTTCCCGCGGAACCCCGAGGATAGCCAACAGGCTGCTCAGAAGAGTCAGGGATTTCAGCCAGGTAATTTCAAAGGGTGAACTGAATGTTGATATCGCCCGCAAGTCCCTGGAGGCCCTGGAGGTTGACGAGGCAGGCCTGGATAAAATGGACAGGCGTATTCTCATGGCTATTATTGAAAAGTTTTCCGGCGGGCCGGTTGGGCTTGATACGCTCGCGGTAGCGGTGTCGGAGGAAGTTGATACTATAACCGATGTTTACGAACCGTTTCTCATACAATCAGGATTTATGGCAAGAACCCCGCGCGGCAGGGTCGTGACCGTTCACGCCTACAAGCATCTTGGCCTTAAGCCTCCGGCTTCGGTTCAGGAAAATGGCGATCTTTTCAGCTAAAACACCCGTTAACCGATGGAAACAATCCACTATCTAAAATCCAGCGCAGCTCTTCATATCCTTGAAAATCGTCATTATCTTCTCAGGATAGATGCTTCCTTGAATCCTTACGCCGGATGTTCGTGTTCCTGTGTTTACTGCAACGATAAATGCAGCGGTAAGGTAATGGTTAAGACGGATTTTCTGCACCTGCTGTCCAGGGAGCTTGATAGACTGAAAAGTGTTTTGCATGTGGGGCTCGGGACCGCCTGTGAACCGTACTGCGGCGCCGAAGAAAGATTTAACCTTACCAGGCACACCCTTGAGCTGCTTGCGCGTAGAAAGCTCCCGGTTCAGATTTTCACGAGGTCTAACCTTGTGCTCCGGGATATGGACCTGTTGCGAAATCATTCCCGGCAGGGCCTTCTTGCGGTAAGCGTTTCTATCTCAACGCTTAATTCGGGCAAAGCCCGAATTATAGAGCGCGGTTCGCCTCTTCCCTCCGAGCGAGCCAAGCTTTTAGCTGAACTCAAAAAAAGCGGTATATTCGCCGGAGTCTTGCTCTCGCCGGTAATACCTTATGTAACCGATTCTAAAAAGGATCTGGAGAAAATTTTCAGGCTTGCCGCCTCGTGCGGCGCGGACTATATTATCCCGGCCGTTCTTTCATTTAACAATAAAAAGCTTAAAGGCGGTTGCACTGATGAGCTTTTAAAAAGTTTCCCGCGGGAGGCTTCAAAAATCTCAAGGCTTTACGGCGAATCCGCCCTGCCGTCGGAAGAGTACCTGTGCGAGTTAAATGCTCTTTTAATGGAACTCTCGGTGAAACACAAGCTTGGCCTCTCGCTTCCGGTAGAGGATGAAATACCCTGGCCTGTGGATCTTCATTCCTCTTTCCCGGTGAACTGATGAAAAAACTTCTGCTTCACCATTGCTGCGCTCCGTGCTCGCCCAAAGTGGTTGAGCGTTTAAAAAAAGACCACGAAATAACGGGTTTTTGGTTTAATCCAAACATTCAGCCCGAACAGGAATATAAAAGCAGAAAAAAATCCCTTGAGGGGTACGCGGGTGTCGCCGTGATCCCCCTGGTCGTAAATGAAGAGTCGGGTTCTCAGGAGTGGTTTGATAAAATAAGAGGTTTGTCAGGCGATAAAAGGTGCGAAGCGTGCTATCAGATAAGGCTTAGGAAAACCGCCGAGCAGGCGGATATCTTAGGGTGTGAATTCTTCTCAACGACGCTCCTTTCCAGCCCGTATCAAAAACACGAAAAAGTTAAAAGGTCCGGAGAACTGGCTCAGGCCGGCTCCAGGGCCAGGTTTCTTTACATTGATTTCAGAGACACCTATTATGAAGGCAAGGATATTGCGTACAAGTCGGGGTCTTATATGCAGAAGTACTGCGGATGTATTTTTTCTATAGAGGAGAAAAAGAAAAGAAAGAATACAGATTAGGCGTGTCAGAAATACGAGGTGAATTTTCTGATAATGACATCCGAGGTTTTAAGTGTTATAATTAGCTGAGTCGGTTGAAAAACCTCTTTAATTTTGCTCCTGAAACAGGCTTTTTCAATTGACTCAAGTTTGCTTTTTTTGATGACATGTCGGAATTTGTTTGCCGGGTATCAATTTCAAAAAGTCATTAATAACACAATTCCGGCATGACAAACCGGTTTTGTAATTTCTAAAAAAAAAGTTTTTGCCGCACTATGCGTGATTAGGTATAAATAATGAAAAAAACTCTTATTATCATAACTTTATTGTCTATCCCTGTTGTTTTCGCTTTTCCCAAAAGGCTGCCCGAAAGCATTGTGAGGGTCGGCATAATTCTAAACGCGAATTCAATTAATGTTTCCTGCGAGGGAAAGTATTACATTTACGAGATCAATACCGGCAGGAAAACCTATATTGAGCCTCTTGACGACCATCTGATGAAATTATCCGGGGGGAGGATATATTTTGATTCCAAGCCTTTTAACCCGTCCATAAGGCTTGTCTCCGAGAATGCTGCCAGCAGTATCAGGGTTAACGGCCGGCGTTACAAGGATAACCTGCTGGTTACGGTAAAGAACTCAAAGTTCAATGTCATAAATGAGCTCGGTATTCAGGATTATCTCTGCGGCATTCTTCCCAGGGAGGTTAATCCGGAATGGGGAATGGAAGCTCTGAAGGCCCAAGCGGTGATCAGCAGGACCTATGCTCTGCGCAATATGAGGCGCCATGACAGGGATAATTTTGACTTATGCACTGAGACACATTGCCAGGTTTACGGCGGGATAGAGTCGGAAAAGGAGAGGACAAATCTTGCCGTTGAAAAGACAAGGGGCGAGGTGCTTACTTTTGAAGGCCAACTGGCGCAATCTCTTTTTCATGCCGCCTGCGGAGGGTATACGGAAAACCCGAACTATGTCTGGATCTGGGACAGCAAACCGCCCAAGTATCTGGAGGGCAGGAGGGACAAGTATTGTTCGCAATCTCCTCACAATTACTGGAAAGGCAGAATAGAAGGCGCTAAAATAAAAAACAGGCTTATCAAGGCCGGTTATAAACTCGGAGATATTAAGAAAATATCAGTAGACGGCAGGAACAGGTCTGGAAGGGCGAAATATCTGAAAATTGTCAGCTCTGCCGGCACATTAAATATTAATGCCGCTAAGTTCAGGCTGGCGGTTGATCCCTGGCTGATAAAGAGCGTTCTTTTCACGGATATATTGAGCTATGGGGATTCTTTTGAGTTCAGGGGCAGGGGATGGGGGCACGGAGTCGGCATGTGTCAATGGGGAGCTAAGTTTATGGCGGACAAAAACTATAACTACGAAGAAATACTGCATTTTTATTATCCGGGCGCTACGGTTGAAAGATGGGACGAGTAATGGCGCGTTCTGAAGACCTGCTTCTTTCGTCGTACGAGTATACCCTTCCTAAAGAATTGATCGCACAGGCCCCGCGTCCTGAAAGAGAAGAATCAAGGCTGTTGGTTCTTGTTAAGGACAGCGGCGAGTTTTTTCATAGGAAATTTTCAGATATACATGAATTTTTAAATGCCGGAGACTGCCTGGTAATAAATTCAACGAGAGTGATACCGGTTAGAATTTTCGCCCGAAAGCCCACGGGCGGCAGGGTGGAAGTTCTGTTTATGGGCCCATTTTCGGGGAGTAAGAGTCGTGTTTTTAGAGTCCTGCTGAAACCTTTTCAGAGGCCCGGTTCTAAAATAATTCTTCCGGGAGCGATTGAGGCTGCTGTTGTCGGGAGAGATGAGAAAGGCGGAATTGAGATCTCCGCCGATATCTCAGATGTAATAGCATACCTGGATAAATACGGGGTAATGCCACTGCCGCCCTACATCAAAAGGCCGAAAGATGGTTCTCTGGAAGATAATTCTGAGGCCGCCTCTTCCGCCGCCGCGCTTCATCAAACAGAAATAAATGCGGACAAACTCCGATATCAGACTGTTTACGCAAAAGAGGCCGGTTCAATCGCAGCTCCAACGGCAGGCCTTCATTTTACTGAGGCTTTGCTTGAAAAGATAAGGGCAAAGGGAGTGAAAGTGGTCAAAATCACTTTGCATGTCGGGTGGGGAACCTTTAAGCCGGTAGAATCTGATAACATATCCGCGCACACTATGCTTCCCGAGTATTTTGAGGTTAATACTGCCGCAATAAATGAGATAAAATCGGCAAGACACAGTGGAAACAGGGTTGTTGCCGTAGGAACCACTTCGGTTAGAACTCTTGAATCATTGAATTTGCTTTACCCGTCGCTCAATCTGCCCGATGGTTTTTCTTCGGAGTCTGTAAATTCCGAGACCTCAATATTTATCTATCCGGGATTTAGTTTTGGTGTCGTGGATGCCATGATAACTAATTTTCATCTTCCTCATTCATCTCCTCTGATAATGACAAGCGCTTTCGCCGGACGAGATACTATTCTTCGCGCCTACGCCGATGCTATAAAAGAAGGTTATAGGTTTTATTCATACGGCGACGCAATGCTTATATTTTAGCCAGAATTCGTTGTTTCTATAAGTATGTCTCTGTATAATAAAATCTTGTGTTTTTTTATTTCTATGGTATAATTGTATTGAAATATGTGTTAGTTTTGAGGTTTGTGAAAGTGCGGAGCGTTATGGAACGCAGGGTTTTGGCGATAATAATGATGGTAGTGTGCGCAGCCGGCTGGGCGGGCGGGGAGTATTCCCGTCGGGACGCCGGTACATACGCGGGTCAATTTTTGAAGATGGGGGCCGGCGCGCGGCCTTCGGGCATGGGCGAGGCGTTTGTCGCGGTGAGCAACGATTCCACGGCTATATACTGGAACCCCGCCGGCGCGTCGCAGTTGGACAAGGTGTCCATGACATTTATGCATTCCATACTTATCAAGGAGATATCGTACGAGTGGTTTTCGTTTGTATATCCGACGAAGGCCGGTAATTTTGGAGTTGGGGTGCAGTATATGTACTACGGGCAGATGAAAGAGACGGACGAGACGGGTTTAGAGATTGGAGCTTTTATGCCGTACGACATGTCGGTTGGTGTATCGTACGCCAATGAGCTGTATGGTTTGATGTACGGGTTTAGC